>Ga0209498_1000645_pt1 | contig 21551 bp, 18 predicted proteins | sample WalLakDeSediment_FD_184131 | JGI IMG/M metagenome (GOLD analysis project Ga0209498, IMG submission 184131) | Lake sediment microbial communities from Walker lake, Nevada to study Microbial Dark Matter (Phase II) - Walker Lake 11/02/13 Deep... | ecosystem: Environmental > Aquatic > Freshwater >...
CAGTTTTCTGTTGAAAAAGCAAAGAGGGTTAGTATTTTTATACCAAGCTCGCTGCTGTTCCTTACTGTTGAACGAACAGTTTCCACTCCCTGCCGATGTCCCTCATACCTGGGCAATCCTCTCTCGGCAGCCCAGCGTCCATTGCCGTCCATGATTATTGCTACATGGCAGGGGATACTGTCCTGATTAACCATTTTTTTTAGATCCTGCTCATGTTTTTCAAGTTTCAACAATAACCCCACCATTTAAAAATAACGGCTCCTCCTAATTCCCAGGAGAGAGCCGCCTCTCATATTATCTTAAGCAATGATCATGCTGTTGCCTGAAGCGGTTCACAATTAGCGCAGCTCTGTGATGTTATCCGGAAACCTCATATTATTAAGGTTTAACCGCTGCCCGCTAAACTTCCATCATCTCTTTTTCTTTCAGTTCCATGATTTCGTCAATCTCAACTATCTTTTTATCCGTTATTTCCTGGATATAATCCTGAGCCCGTCTGCGCTCATCCTCAGAAATATCACTGGTTTTTTCTAACTGCTTAACGCTCTCATTGGCATCGCGGCGTATGTTTCTAATACCTACCTTGCTCTCTTCCGCCTTCTTTCGGACAAACTTAACCAGTTCTTTGCGGCGCTCCTCGGTTAGTTGGGGAATTGACAGCCTGATCACATTTCCGTCATTATTCGGTGTCAACCCCAGGTCTGATTTTTGTATTGCTTTTTCGATTTCTCCCAGCGACTGCTTGTCCCATGGCTGAATGACAAGCAAGCGCGGCTCAGGTGCCGTTATGCCCGCCAATTGGTTTAGTGGGGTTATAGTGCCATAATAGTCGACATCGATACGATCCAGCAAAGAAGGCGTTGCCCTGCCGGCACGTAAAGTAGCAAGCTCACGTTGGAAAACGATAATGACTTTACTCATTCTTTCATCGGCATCAGCATAAATGTCGTCTAACATAAATCACCCACCCTTAATTATGGTTCCTATTTTTTCACCCATAATAACCTTTTTAATATTACCTAAATTCAACCCAAAAACGATTAACTTGATATTATTATCCATGCAGAGTGAAGCAGCAGTCGAATCCATTACTCCAAGGCCCTGGTTGATTACTTCGATATAATTCAGTTCGGTAAACCTGTGGGCGTTTGGATTTTGCAGAGGGTCTGCGTCATATACAGCATCGACTTTTCCCTTTGCCAGCAGAATTACTTCAGCTTCTATTTCCGCAGCGCGCAGGGCGGCAGTAGTGTCGGTTGAAAAATAGGGGTTACCAGTTCCTCCGGCAAATATTACAACCCGTCCTTTTTCCAGGTGACGCAAAGCGCGCCGCCTGATATAAGGCTCCGCAACCTGCTGCATTTCCAGGGCTGTTTGAACCCGTGTGTCAACTTCATGACGTTCTAAAGCATCCTGTAAAGCCAGTGCATTAATTACCGTGGCGAGCATACCCATGTAGTCTGCAGTCGCGCGATCCATTCCTTTTTCTCCGGCCTGGGCACCGCGCCAGATGTTTCCGCCACCTACGACAATGGCCACTTCCACCTTGTACTCGATCACTTCTTTGATCTGTAATGCTATACTTTCGATAACTTCCTGATCGATACCAAAGCCTCGCTCACCGGCCAGGGCTTCACCGCTCAACTTAAGAATGACCCTGTTGTATGCTGGCTTAGCCAAAAATGCACCCCCCATATATTTATTAATTCGACAAAATATCAGGCACAACCTTCACCGGTCAGATTTTTTTTGACCATTACAAAATTAATAACCGCTATTTTGTTTAAAAAAAGAACACTTTTCAGTGTCCTTTTTAAGTATATCATCCGCAGCAGCATGAAGAATCATTTTCGAGACCTTCACCGATCTCAAAGCGGCTGAAACGCCTGATGATGATGTTTTCTCCGATCTTGGCAATCAGGCCGGTTAATAGTTCTCCGATCGTGATATCTTCATCCTTAACAAAAGGCTGTTCCAGTAAACAGTTTTCCCGGTAAAATTTAGTGAGCCGTCCTTCAACAATTTTATCGATAACTTTTTCCGGTTTGCCCTCGTTTAAGGCCTGGGCCCTGATAATCTGACTCTCTTTTTCCAGCACCGGTTCAGGAACATCGTCTTTGACCAGGTAACCGGGATTTGTTGCTGCAACCTGCAGGCAAATATTGCGAACAAACTCACGAAACTCATCGTTGCGGGCTACGAAATCCGTCTCACAGTTAACTTCGACCAGAACGCCGATTTTACCGCCGAGATGGATATATGAATCAACAATTCCCTGGTTTGCAGCCCGCCCCGATCTGCGGGCAGCAGCCGAAAGGCCTTTTTCCCTTAAAATATCAATAGCCTTTTCTTCATCGCCGCCGGCTTCCTGGAGCGCTTTTTTGCAATCCATCATTCCCGCTCCGGTTTTTTCGCGCAGCGCTTTAACCACTTTTGCATCTATATGCATTCAGGCACACTCCTCTGTTATTACTAGTTCTGATGACAATTCTTACAGCTTTTCTTCAGGCTGAGCTTCTTCGCTGTCCATAGTTGAATTTATTTCTTCTTCTTCGGCTATTACTTCTTCATCAGCCATTTCTTCGGTTTTAAGAATCTCTTCTTCAGCTATTTCTGCAGAAGGAGTGTCTGCTTGGGGATCAGTTTCGGACCCGGTTTCTTCTTCTGAAACTTCGGCCTGAACAGCTGATTCCTTTTCTTCAGCAATTTCAGGTTCTTCCGGCGCCTCGCTGATCTGCTTGCCTTCCAAAACCGCATCAGCCATAACTGAAGTGATTAATTTTACCGCTCTGATGGCATCATCGTTACCGGGGATAAGAAAATCAATCTCATCGGGATCGCAATTTGTATCGACAATGGCAATCACCGGTATATCGAGCTTGCGGGCTTCAGCAACAGCAATTTTTTCTTTTCGCGGATCAACCACATAAACTGCGTCAGGAAGAGTTTTCATATTACGAATACCGCTGAGAAATTTCATCAGCCTGTCTTTCTCATTCCTCAAGGTGAGGACCTCTTTTTTAGACAGGCGTTCAAAGGTACCGTCGACTTCCATCATTTCCAGTTTCATCATGCGGTCGATACGCTTGCGAATGGTATTGTAATTTGTAAGCATCCCGCCAAGCCAACGGTGATTGACATAATGAGCTCCACATCTCTCTGCTTCGAAACGGATTGATTCCTGGGCCTGTTTTTTAGTCCCGACAAAAATTATGTTGCCTCCATCGGCAACAAGGTCGCGCACAAAATTATAGGCCGTTTCCATTAATTTAACCGTTTTCTGCAGATCAATAATGTAAATCCCGTTACGTTCGGTGAAGATATAGTGTTTCATCTTCGGGTTCCAGCGGCGAGTCTGATGACCGAAATGCACTCCCGCTTCCAATAACTGCTTCATACTAACTCTGGCCAAGCCAATTCCTCCTTTTGGTTTTTACCACCGCCTGTATCATCATTCGCAACCAAGCTTTTAGCCAACCGGTTCCGAATTCAGCAGACGTGAGTTTTATAAAATTACCAGAGGTAGTATAGCACAGTTCAATTATATTAGCAATGCTCTCATTGATGCTATAAGTTCCAATATTGTTTTTGTATAGACAGGGCTTCCTCTAATCGTTGCAGAACATGCCTGCCCGGTTTCAGTTCAGGGGCCTGCTCGGCAATGGGCATTTCCCAGCGCCCCAGGGCATTTAACACCTGGATCACTGCCCCGGCCTGTCCCTGCAGGTGGTAACCGCCCTCAAGGCAGAGCAAAATCCTTCCTTCAGACCAGCGCTCAGCTGCAGCAGTAAGCATTTCGGCCATCTTAAAATAGCCCCGGTGGGTAAGCGACATACCGGCCAGAGGATCGAGATGGAAGGCATCCTGGCCGGCCGATATAATTAAAAGTTCCGGCTTATACTGATCAAGCACCGGAATAATTATCTGTTCGAAAAAGAGAGCATATTCCGGATCGCCACAACCGGCAGGCAGGGGCAGATTAACCGTGAAACCGGTTCCTGTGCCCCGCCCGACTTCATGCAGCTGTCCCGTTCCGGGATAGGCAGGGCTCTGGTGAGTTGAAATAAAGAGAATTTCCCGGTCTTCTTCGAAACTATGCTGGGTACCATTGCCATGATGGACATCCCAGTCGACGATAGCAATCCGCTTTAACCCATAATCACGTTTGGCAGCGGCTGCGGCTACAGCAACATTGTTAAAAAGGCAAAAACCCATCGCCTGGTTTCGTTCGGCATGATGCCCGGGAGGCCGATTTAAGGCAAATACTTTTCGTGGTTTTTTTTCCATGACCTTTCTCATCCCGGCTAAAGCTCCGCCCGCGGAAAGGAGCGCTACCCGGTAAGATTCCGGCACAATATAAGTATCAGCATCTAAAAAACGCCTGCCGGAAAGACAGGCTTCTTCTATCGAACGAATATATGCGGGATCGTGAATCAGGGCAATCTCTTCCACAGCTGCCGGGGCCGGTTCAATCATCTCGACTCTATCCAGCAGATTGTTTTGCCCAAGTGCTGCAATAATGTGCTCAAGACGCTCTTTTCGCTCCGGATGCTGGGCCTGGGTGTGAATCAGGTAATCTGAATGGTAGACAATACCAATTATTTCATTTTTTTTATCCATATTTACCCTCACTTTTAATAATTAAAGAACATTTGCTTCACCGCGGTAGATCAAGCCCCTGATCGCGTCGACGGTGATCATTTCTCCGTTTTTTAATATTTCTAAAGCATTTTCAACTCCGACAATGGCCGGCTTGCCGAGATTTATTGCGACAATTGCCCCATGCGAAGTCAGGCCGCCTTCCTCGGTTACAAGGCCAGCCGCTTTTTCTAAAGCCGGCAGGTAGTTTATGTTTGTCATCCCGGTAATTATAATCTGCCCTTCCTGTATTTTCTCCAGATCGCTGTCGTTTTTAATCAGCACTGCAGTACCGCTTGCAGCTGATTTTCCAATGCCGGTTCCCTTTACAATTATCTCTCCCACGGTTTCAACTCTTAAGAGGTTTGTGGTTCCTGATACCCCGACCGGAACTCCGGCCGTAATGACTACCAGGTTGCCGTCTTTAATCAGGTCTTCTTTAAGCGCGGCCTGAATCGCATTAAAAAACATATCGTCAGTTGAATTAACCGGCGGGCAAATAATTGCATTGACGCCCCAGGTTAGGGTTAGCTGGGAAGCCACCTGGCGGCGCGAAGAAACCGCAACAATTGGTGCCCGCGGTTTATATTTTGATACCATGCGTGCGGTATGGCCGGATTGTGTAGCTGTAATAATCGCATCGGCACCAAGCTCATAGGCGATATGACTGGTAGCATAGCTGATTGCATCAGTAACTGTTTTTTTAATCACCAGGCTCATTTCATCCATTATTCTTTTATAACCTAAGCCTTCCTCAGTCTTTTCAGCGATACGGCTCATTGTCTGCACAGCTTCGACCGGGAACCGTCCGATTGCCGTCTCACCGGATAGCATTACGGCATCTGTACCGTCAAAAATGGCGTTGGCCACATCACTGGCTTCAGCCCTGGTCGGACGGGGGTTGCGGATCATGCTGTCTAACATCTGGGTGGCTGTGATTACCGGTTTACCGATCCGGTTACACTTACGAATAAACTGTTTCTGCAGCAGAGGCACTTCTTCCGGCGGGATCTCAACACCCAAATCGCCACGGGCAACCATGATCCCATCTGCCACTTCAAGGATTGTGTCGTAGTTTTCAACACCCTCCCTACTCTCAATTTTTGCCAAGATCATGATATTGCCGCCATGTTTTTCAACTAATCGTCTTATTTCAAGGACATCGGCAGCATTCCGTGTGAATGAAGCAGCCAGAAAATCAACTTCGTTATCCAGGCCAACTTTTATATCGATGCAGTCTTCTTCATCTAAAGCTGGTAAATTTATCCTCGTACCCGGTGTATTTAAGCCTTTGTAGCTGCGCAGCTCACCACCATGTGTAACCCTGCAGACAATCTCCTGCCCTGAAATTTCTACTACCTTAAGTTCAATCAGCCCGTCATCTATCAAAACGATAGAGCCTGTCTTCAAATCCCGGTGCAGATCGGGATAAGTCACCGAAACCTTTTTATTATCTCCAGCAACAGCTTTAGTCGTAAGGATAAAGTCCTGACCGTCTTCCAGCATGACATGTTCCCGTTTAAGGTTTCCGGTTCGTACTTCCGGACCCCGAGTATCAAAAAGTAAACCAATATTTTTATTCATTCCGGCGCTGACATCACGGATCATTTTTAAGTAGCGCAGGTGATCTTCACGACTGCCGTGAGATAAATTCAACCTGGCCACATCCATACCGGCTTCGATCAGCCGGGCAATCTTATTGGCCGTATTAATGCTCGGTCCGATAGTGCAAACAATTTTAGTTCGCCGCATCGCCAAGACCTCCTCTTAAGCATAGTTGCCGTTGCCGCTTAGTGGAATTTAATCTCTCCCCGCCGAATCTGCTCGATAACTCTGCCCGGGCCAAGAAGGTTTTCCAATCTTCTCAGGCAAGATGGGTGATCACGAATCCAGTAATCCTCTTTCAGCATCAGGGTTTGATTATCGCTTTTAAAAAAAAGGCATACCGGAATATTGCCGTTTTCCTCAATCAGGGTATTCTTCAGGTTTTCCAAGACCTCACTGCCGTGATCCTCGTCAATGACCAAGCGGTAGTATTTTTGTATCCGGCTCAATGGGCTGATTGATTCTGTAATAATTTTTACATCTTCTTCTTCCTTGAGATCCGTCCTGCCTTCAACCAAAACCAGGTTGTCCTCTTCAAGAAGATTCGATTGCCTTTCAAATAAATCCGGAAAGATTACCAGTTCGACGCTGCCGGTTAGATCTTCCAACTTTATAAAAGCCATCTGCTTATTTTTTTTAGTATAAAATTTACGAACGGCAACGATAATACCGCCAACACTGACCTGGTGATTATCACCGACATCAGCTAATTCAACACAGCGGGTTATTTTCGGCATCTGTTCAAGCGTATCCCTGTATGGTTCCAAAGGGTGGCCGGATATGTAGAGGCCGAGGATCTCTTTTTCCAAAGAAAGCCGTTCTTTATCGGAAAAAGGTTCGATATCATTGAGATTATCGGTAAGCAGCTCTTGCTGGACGCTGCTATCCATTAGTGAAAACATCGAAATCTGGCCATTTTCCCGTTCACGCTGAACCGACTGCCCCTGCGCCAGGACATCTTCAAGAGCGTTCAGATATTGAGCCCTGTGCCCGCCTAAAGAATCAAAAGCGCCACATTTAATCAGGCTTTCTAAAACCTTTCGATTGCAGGCCCTCAGATCAACGCGAGACGAAAAATCTCGTAATGAAATAAAAGGTTTTTCCAATCGGGCCCTGACGATCGACTCAATAGCTCCGAGCCCGACATTTTTTACTGCCGCCAATCCAAAGCGAATTCTTTTTTCACCGACCACGGTAAAATGGGTATCACTTTCGTTAATATCCGGGGGCAACACTTCCAGATCCATCCGCCGGCAGTCAGCAATGTAAAGGGCTACCTTATCGCTGTTGGCATAATAAGTTGTCATCAGGGCTGCCATATATTCAACCGGGTAATTGGCTTTCAGGTAAGCCGTCTGGTAAGCAATCAGGGCATAGGCGGCAGCATGTGATTTATTAAAGCCATAAGAGGCAAATTTGAGGATTAGATCATAAATTTCGATGGCAAGATCTCGCGAATACCCATTTTTCAAACAACCTTCAATAAACATCTCCTGCTGTTGATCCAATATATCTTTTTTCTTTTTACCGATCGCCCGGCGCAGTAAGTCAGCCTGGCCCAGGGTAAAACCGGCCATTCGGGCAGCAATCTCCATAATCTGTTCCTGGTAGACAATAACCCCGTATGTTTCATTTAAAATTGGCTCAAGAATAGGATGGGCATACTTAATCTCTTTTCTGCCGTGTTTGCTCTGCACAAAAACAGGGATCTGCTCCATTGGACCGGGACGGTAGAGGGCTACAACAGCGATAATGTCTTCGAATTTATTGGGCATCAGTTCCCTGAGCACTGAACGCATACCTGTGCTTTCCAGCTGAAAAGTGCCTGTTGTTTCTCCCCGTGAAAGCATTTCGTAGGTAGCGCTGTCATTAAGTGGTATATCTTCAATCTTAATTTTAAGATTACGGCGCTTCCAAATATTTTCAAGCGCTTCACCGATAATGCTTAAAGTCTTCAGGCCAAGGAAGTCCATTTTCAAAAGTCCAAGATCTTCGAGTGTGCCCATCGGAAACTGGGTCACGACAGCACTGTCTGCAGTTTTGTAGAGGGGAACGTAGTTTACCAGCGGCTCCCTGGCAATAACCACCCCGGCTGCATGAGTGGATGCATGGCGCGGCATGCCCTCAACGGCCATGGACGTATCGAGCAGATGCCGGTAATGCTCTTCTTTATAGAGAACCTGCAGTTCTTTACTCTGTTTGAGCGCTTTGGCAATTGTCATTTTCGGTTCATCCGCAATAAGCTTGGCAATCCGGTCAACATCGGCATAAGGTATCGCCAGGGCCCTGCCCACATCACGAACGGCTGCCCTGGCTGCCATCGTTCCGAATGTAATGATCTGGGCTACTTTTTCCTGGCCATATTTTTCGCAAACATAACTTAAAATCCGGTCTCGCTTATCATCGCAAAAATCAATATCTATATCAGGCATCGAAATCCGTTCGGGGTTTAAAAATCGTTCAAAGAGAAGGCCGTGCTGCAGAGGTTCTATATTGGTTATGCCGAGGCAGTATGCTACCAGGCTGCCGGCTGCCGAGCCACGGCCCGGGCCGACGATCACATTTTCTCTTTTGGCATATTCAATCAGATCCCAGATGATCAGAAAATAATTCGAGTAATCCATCTGCTGTATGACTTGTAATTCATATTCAAGACGTTCCCTGATCTTCGGCGTCACTTCAGAATAGCGCTTTTCAAGCCCGTCATAACAAAGCTCTTTCAGGTAGCCGTACGGATCAACACCTTCCGGCAGGATATATTCGGGCAGGTGTCTCTGGGTAAAGTCCTCCTTGACATTACAGCGTTCGGCAATAAGTAAGCTGTTGGTAATCGCTTCCGGGCAGTCCGCAAAACAGGCAGCCATCTCCCCGGCAGTTTTAAAATAGAACTCCTGTGATTCAAATTTCATTCGTTCTGTTTCGTCAACTGTTTTACCGGTCTGAATACAGAGCAGAACATCATGAACTTCGGCATCCTCCCGGGAGAGGTAGTGGACATCATTAGAAGCAACCAGGGGTATCCCCAATTCCTTTGACAGCTGCTTTAATACACTGTTTACTGTTTTTTGCTCAGGCAGGCCATGGTCGTGTAGTTCAAGAAAAAAATTATCGGATCCGAAGACCTTCTGATAATAGCAAGCCGCTTCGCGCGCTTTATCAATTTGGCCTTTTAGGATCAAAGTCGGTATTTCTCCGGCCAGACATGCGCTCAAAGCAATTAATCCTTCGCTGTATTCTTCCAGCAGTTCCCGGTCAACCCGCGGTTTATAATAAAACCCTTCCATGTATCCGGCTGAAACAAGACGCATCAGGTTGCGGTAGCCGTTATTATTTTCAGCCAGAAGAACCAGGTGATACTGCGAATCATCTACTCTTGCTTCTTTATCAAAACGTGAACGGTGAGAAACATAGACTTCGCAGCCCAAGATAGGCTTAACTTTTGCTGCTTTTGCAGCCTTATAGAAATCAATTATTCCAAACATGGTTCCGTGATCGGTAACTGCCAGTGCGGGCATGTCAAGTTCTGCAGCCCGACTGACAAGCTTATTGATTCTTGCTGCGCCGTCAAGCAGGCTAAATTCGCTGTGGCAGTGCAGGTGGACAAAATTAACCTCGGCCAATCAACCAACCTCAATTCTTTTAGGCAAAATCTAGCTCATTATAAAATACTAAAGGCAGGATTCTCGATGCAGTATTTTGATCATTTTTTATGGTATTAAGAATCTAATCTGTTTACTCCTGAATTCTGACTAATGGCTGCTCTTAATTAATAACTTTCGACTTAAAGAGCAGCAGATCCTTTGCTTGCAATTACTTTTTTTACGCTCACCTTTATGGTACAATAGATCAAACATTTACTAAGGAGCGCTGCTGTGTTACAGGATCGGGAGACACGCCTGGCTTTAAAAATCGTTCTGATTGCGGCTGCCGTCATTATTCTTATCTGGGTCCTGATCCGCCTTGCCCCGATAATAACCCTTATTATCATTGCTTTGTTTATTGTTTATTGCATCAATCCCCTGGTCAATTTTTTGATCAGCATCAAGATTAAACCAATTATTGCAGCGATGATCTCTTCTTTCTTAATCCTGATCACTTTATTTTTTCTTTTTTACCTGCTTATTCCCGGGCTGATTATAGAAATGAGACAGCTGCTTTTTTTCCTGACCACCGTATTTATTCAGGACCTGCCCGGACTTATTGCCGAATTTGAAGAATTGGACCAAAGGTTTAATCTGCAGCTGACCGAAATCATCGTTGAATATTCAAATCAGTTTGTCAGGCAGGCCCCGGGTAATATTCAACAGCTGCTGCGCAGTTTAACTTCAATTTCAATGGGATTGGTTACGCGGATATGGGTTGGTCTGGCTATGGTTTTTCTGGTTTTTTACCTGGTCCAGGACCTTGAAAAAGCCAGGCAAAATCTAACTCTTTTATTTCCTCAGATCTATAAAGAAAATATTGTTCATTTATTAAGCACTATCGATGCAAAAGTAGGGGCTTATATCCGTGGCACACTGATGAAGTGTTTGTTTGTCGGGCTGCTCACCTGGTTTGGCCTTTCCTTACTGGGAATGCCTTTTGCTTTAATGCTGGGCATCCTGGCCGGCGCTCTAAATATTATCCTCTATATCGGACCGTGGGTTGCATCCATACCGGCCCTGCTCTTAAGCATAATGCCTGACACTCCGAACTTTTTCCTCGTTGCTCTGCTCTATATACTGGTCCAGATCCTTGATGCTTTTGTTTTTACACCGTTTTTCCTCGGTAAAGCTACCGATCTCAGTCCGCTTACCGTAATCATTATCGTCTTGATTGGTGCTCAGTTAATGGGCTTACTCGGTATTATCCTGGCTATTCCTATCACCGCCACCCTTAAAGTACTCCTGATCCACTACTACCTTGACAGGCGAAAAACCGAAGAAGCCGGCCAGTGCGCTAAAACCTAGCTCATATTGGGAAACTTAAGCTGCCTGAGGGCTTCATAGAGCACCAGCGCCACCGAATTTCCCAGGTTTAAAGAGCGGGGAATTTGGTTAACCATTGGAATACGCACAACTTCTGCTGCCTCGGTAAGAATATCCAAAGCCAGGCCCTTTGTTTCGCTTCCGAATACCAGGTAATCGTCTGCCTGGTACTCAATCGTGTGATAGTAGCGGCTGCCCCGGGTTGAAAAATAGATCAAGCGGGCTTCCGGATAACTTTTTATCAGCGAATCAAAATCTGGATGAACTTCGAGGTCCAGATACTGCCAGTAATCAAGCCCTGAGCGGCGGACCTCCTTTTCCGAAAGTGAAAAACCCAGGGGCTCCACCAGATGTAATTTCGTTGCCGTCATCACGCAGGTTCTGGCGATATTACCGGTATTTGGCGGTATTTCCGGTTCTACAAGCACAACATGCATCGGTTATCCTTTCTTTTTTATGACCCTGTTATCAGAAATTCCGCTATTTATCTCCTGTTTCTTTGTTGTTCGAATCTTTATCACTGCGCAGGGTCTCATTAAACTGCTTTAATTTTGCTAAAACTTTTTCATTGAAACTTCCGGTGGCAAATGTGCCGTCTTCATGGAGCTCTCCCGCTTCCATACCGGTTAATAATTCCAGGCCTTCATCCACAGTTTTGATGGCATAGATGTTAAACTGCCCCTTTTCCACTGCCTCGACCACATCTTTTTTTAACATCAGGGCTGTTCGATTCTTCTCCGGTATAATCACGCCCTGATTTCCGGTCAGGCCTTTTGCTTTGCAGGCCAGGTAAAAGCCTTCTATTTTATTGTTAACGCCGCCGATTGGCTGAATCTCGCCTTTCTGATTGATCGAGCCTGTCAATGCTAAATCCTGTCTTAAGGGCACGTCCGCAAGGCTGGAAAGAAGGCAAAACAACTCGGCTGCTGAAGCGCTGTCCCCGTCAACGCCCCCGTAAGATTGTTCGAAACAGAGACTGGCTGTCAGGTTAAGAGTGGTCAGTGAACCGTAGCGCAGTCCGAGATGACCGCTTAAGATTAAAACACCTTTATTATGAATCCGCCCGCTGAGATCGCTTTCCCTTTCAATATTGATGATCCCTTTGCGGCCAAGATATGTCGAAGCGGTAATCCTGGACGGCCGGCCGAAGCGGTAATCGCCCTGATCGAGCACTGAAAGAGCATTAATCTGTCCAACCTTGGATCCTTCAAGATCAAGCAGTATTTCTTCTTCTTTAATCGATTCAACAATTTTTTCTTCGTATTTATTTGACCGGTAGACCATCTCTTCAAGGGCTTTTTCAACCTGCGCTTTTCCAACAATGTCTACACTATCCAGTTCAGCCCAAGTGTCTGCTTCAAAGAGCAGATCTACTATTTCATTAAAGCGGGTACTTAATTTTTTCTGGTTTTCAGCGAGCCGGGTGCTGTATTCAACAATCTCGGCTACCGCTTCGCGGTTAAACTGCCGAAGCTGCTGTTTACTGCAGTGATAAGAAATAAAACCGGCCATTTTATTAACATTGTCGTCTTTTCTTTCCATTTCAATATCAAAATCAGCTTTAATTTTAAAAAGCTTGCGAAAATCTTCATCATAATGGTAGAGAACCTGGTAGAGGAAAGGATTGCCAATCATCACCACCTTAATGTTAAGCGGTATTGGCTGCGGCCGCAAAGTAGCCATTGCTACCAAACCAAAGTGTTCGCCAATATTTTCAATACGTATTTCCCTCGTGCGAAGGACCCTTTTTAGCACATCCCATGACTGCAGGGCGGTTAAAACATCTCTGGCCTGCAGGATCAGGTAGCCACCGTTGGCCTGATGCAAAGCGCCCGCCTTGATCATCGAAAAATCAGTAACAACCATCCCGAAGCGGTTTTCGTATTCAACACGGCCTAATAAATTATAATATGAAGGGTTGGTTTCATAAACCATCGGTGCGCCCTCAGTTTCACAATTATCGACAAGAAGGTTTACCGTATAACGCATATCAGCCTGCTCCTGACTCTGGCGCCTTAGCCAAAGCATTGGATTTTGCTGCTCTTCGTCATCGCTCCTGAAGTCTGCCAGGTTGGAAAGCACATCTTTTTGGAAAGACTGCAGATATTTATTTATAGACGGGTATTGATCATACTCTTCCATTAATTCTTGAAAAAGATGACCGATGGCCGCCAGGCCGATCCGCTGATCTAAGTCCTTGAGCTGCTCTTTAAGGTTTTTTTCCACCTTCTGCACCCGTCGCATGATTTCCATTGCTTTAAGCTGTACTTCCGTCGACTTTTTTTCCAGCTCATCTTTTTTTTCCTGTTCCAGCTTTGCATAATCTTCTTCGCTAATCTGTTCACCATCAAAGAGAGGAATGGTTACAAAGCCGGAAGTGGTTCTTTTCAAGGCAAAGCCCTTTTCCTGAGCTGCTTTATTTAACTCTTCGAGGAGAACAGCCCGTGCTTCCTGAAATTCTTTAATATAAGCCGACTTTTGGCGTTCATAATCCTCACCATCGAAAGCTTTGGGAATATTCTGCTTTAAATCTTCCAGTAATTCTTCTATATGGCGGCAAAAATCTGTACCCAATCCGGCAGGAAGATTCATGGCAATCGGCTCGCCGGGGTGCTCAAAATTATAAACATAAACCCAATCATCGGGCACCGGTTCCTCTGCTGAAATTCTTTTGATGATCGACTGGGCATAGCTTGATTTACCGGTTCCGGTCAGGCCGGTCATAAAAATATTGTAACCCGGACGTTTGATACGCAGACCGAACTCTGTGGCTTTTACTGCCCGTTCCTGCCCGATCATCCCTTCCAGAGGCGGTACTTCGGCTGTAGTATCAAAACGGATATCTTCAATCTTGCAGGCCATCCTCAGTTCTTCGGCAGTTAGTTTCTTCCAGGTCATTTGTTTTCTCCCCTTTTTCGCGGATATGGACACAAACCAAGCAAAAAACAGCTTTCACACATCGGTTTGCGGGCATGGCATAAAGAACGACCGTGAGCAATCAACCGGTGATGATAAGCACTCCACTCGTTCATTGGTATGACAGTTTTAAGCTGTTCTTCGACAATTTCAACTGTCGCCCCATCTGCCAGGCCCAATCTTCCGGAAACCCTGAATACATGCGTATCTACAGCTATGGCCGGTTTGCCAAATGCAGTGCTGATAATAACGTTAGCCGTTTTACGGCCCACACCGGGCAGTTTGATCAGTTCGTCGAAATCATCCGGTATCCGGCCATCATATTTTTCGATAATTATTTTACTGGCTTCGATCAGAAAACGGCTTTTATGACGATAAAGTCCGCAGCTTTTTAGGTAAGGCTCCAGCTCTGAAGGCTTCATCTGAGACATCTCATCTACAGAAGGAACGGCAGAAAATAAAGCGGCCGTGATCTTATTGACCTGATCGTCTGTGGTTTGGGCGGAAAGCATGGTGGCAACAAAAAGCTGGAACGGATCAGCATATATCAAACTGATTTTTGCCAGCGGATAGTTTTCGGCCAACTTTTCAAGGATCAGTTCGACCCTCGTTGTTTCCGTTTTTTTGTTTTTCAGCTTTGGCATATATTATTATAGATCGAGCAGACATTCCGGTAAAGACTAAAGAACAATTACGCCCTTGTCCTTAAGTTCCAAAAGTTTTTTTTGATCATAACCAATTGTTTGAAGAATCTCCGCCGTGTGTTCACCGTGGCGAGGGGGGGGCAGTTTAAAACAACCGGGTTGGCCGGAGAAAAGCAAAGGGAATCCGGTCAGTTTTTCACTTTTTACCGCACTAACCGGGTAATCGATCCAATAGTTTTCTGATTGGCTGATCGGGTGGTTAATCGCTTCATGCAGTTCGAGAATTGGTTCGCAGCAGGCATCAACGGAAGCGAAAAAGTCTTCCCACTCTTTCCGGGACTTCTCTTTAAAAATTTTTTGCACTTCGATGATGAGTTCCTCCCGGCCTTCCTGTTCAAACTGAAGCTCTGCCCACTGCGGTTTACCGACAGCATCGCAGAATCTCTGCCAAAAAACCGGTTCGAGAGCTCCTAAGCTCATCTGCTTCCCATCAGCGGTTTCGTAAATGTTATAGCAGGCATAGGCGCCTGTTAAGTGGCCTTTGCCGCGCCTGTTAAGCTTATTAATATCTTCATCGAGCGAGGACGCGGCATAAACGAGCCAGGGCAGCAAACCCCTGGTCATCGAAACATCTATGAAGCGCCCCAGGCCGGTTCGCTGTCTCTCATATAAGGCGATCATGATGCCGCTTAAAGCCATCAGTGAACCCCCGGCTATATCGGCAATCTGAACTGCCGGCATCACCGGTGAATCGCCTTCCCCGGCACTGAGATCAAGCAGGCCTGCTAAAGCAGTATAGTTTATATCGTGACCGGCTCTTTCCCGGTATGGTCCTTCCTGCCCGTAGCCGCTGATAGCTGCGTAAATAAGCCCGGGGTTTATTAAAGAGAGATCTTTATAACCCAGGCTAAGCCTTTCCATAACTCCGGGTCTGAACCCTTCGACCAAAACATCAGCCCTGGCAGCCAGTTTCTTAATAACCTCGCGGCCTTCTTCAGTTTTCAGATTAAGAGCTATACTTTTTTTATTGCGGTTCAGCTGACGAAATAAAGAACCACAGCCATCAATAAGATTGCCGGCGAACCTTGTCGGATCGCCGGCATGAATATCTTCGACCTTAAATATTTCCGCCCCGTAGTCGCCTAAGATCATCGTGCAGAGAGGACCCGGCAGCAATTTCGTCAGGTCAAGAATTTTTAAACCTTTTAAAGGCTGTTCTTGTTCGCTCAAAGAACCGGGCATTACCTGTGAGTATAGTGCGGCAGCAAAATTGGCCCTGTCCGGTCATCTGCGGCACCTGTTTCTTCGAGTTCCCGATGATATGAAGCAACATGCTCCAGGTTAAGCCCCTGCGGGGCAGGCATTTCTTTGCTTTTTGCGGCAGCGTCTCTGCCGGCCCTTCGGCCAAAAACAATAATATCGAGCAGAGAGTTGCCCATCAGGCGGTTAGTGCCGTGGATTCCACCGGCAGCTTCTCCGGCTACATAGAGGTTTTCCACAGTGCTTTGACCATTTTCAGTGATCAGTAAGCCGCCGTTCTGGTAATGCAGGGTCGGGTAGATCAGCATGGGCTCCTTGCGAATATCCACATCAAAACGTTGGAATTGCCGCAGCATAGCCGGCAGCTGGCGTTCAATAGTTCCCTCGCCGTGGGTCAGTTCTATTAAAGGGGAATCCAGCCAGACCGCGGTAATACCTGTTGGCAGGGGCACGCCCAGGTTGCGCTCTTCACACTCGCGGATAATTGCCGATGATTCAACATCTCTGGTTTCCAGGTGATAGACAAATTGTTCACCCTTGATATTTAACGGAGTTGCCCCCAAACCGCGCGTTTTCTCGGTTACCAGCAGACCTAAAAGCTGGGGCGGGTAAGCTCCACCGGTCGGGTGGTACTGGATCGAGTCGGCATAGATCGTCTTTGCCCCGGCCCGATAGCCGATTACCAGGCCGTCGGCAGTAGCCCCGTAGTGATTGCTGGTCGGGAAACCCCGATAATGCAATCTTCCGGAACCGCCGGTTGCAATAATTACAGTCTTGGCTCTGGCAATCATATATTGCTCGGTTTCAAGATTGAACAGAACCGCTCCGGCGGCGCGGCCATGATCATCGAGAATCAATTCTACCGCCGCTGTGAATTCAATTATGGTAATCCCCTTGTTAAGAACCTCGTCCCGCAGGGTCCTCATTATTTCAGCGCCGGTATAGTCGCGGGCAGCGTGCATCCGCTTCCGCGCAGTGCCTCCACCGTGAATGGTGATCATTGTACCATCTTCTTTTTTGTCGAACATGGTACCCATATCTTCCAACCACTTGATCACCAGCGGAGCATCCATGACCAGGGCACGGGCCAACTCGGGAATGTTCTCAAAGCGACCGCCCCCGACAACATCGAGATAGTGTATCGCCGGGGTATCATTCTCTTTATCGGCAGCCTGAATGCCTCCCTGGGCCATCATCGTATTGGCATCGCCGAAGCGCAGCTTTGTGGCAATCAGGACATCAGCCCCTGCTGCATGCGCATCGAGAGCGGCCGAAGCGCCTGCTCCACCGCCGCCGATAATTAAAACATCGACATCATAGTCAGGTTCGGCCTTTAAATCGAGTTCTACGTTGCGCAGGCGGCTCCATGACTCAAAAACATCAGCCATCTCGGTAGGCATACGCGACCCTTTATTGACACCCACCTTGATTTCACGAAAGCCGTCCACGATGTAATCGGGATGAAATTTCTCTAAAACATCCTGCCGCTCCTCCTGAGACATTCGCGGAAAATTTACGCCGACCCGGGAGGCCCTGGTCTCTTCTACTTTCTTCATTAACTCCTTTAACTGCGGTGTATAAGACAATTAAACTGCTCCTCCTCTCCAGGTCTACTTTTCAATTTCGCGGTTGTTGTACATCTCCTGCAGTTTTTCCTGTTCAGCCGAAACAAGGGCATCGATCTCGGCATCAAGCTTGCCTTCTTCAATCGCTTTGGTCCTTTCAGTCAGGAATGCATCAGGTTTGGCAATGTAACGGCTGTAAAGGCGGCGCGCGGTTAAAGCAGCGTTATAGTGAACAATATTGACCGGGCAGCGTGAAACACAGAGCCCGCACATCAGGCAGTCGAAGGAAATATCGGCCGCCTTTTTAAAATCACCGCGCTGAATATAGGCAATGTACTGCATTACATCGATATCCTGCGGACAAACCTTAGTGCATGAGCTGCAGCCAAGACAGCGGTAAACCTCAGGATAAAGTTGGGCAAAATGAGCCGTTGACGGCCTGATTTCTTCCAGATCGAAGGTTGCTTTCCTTCCCGGGAAAAATGGTATCTGGGCCAGGTACATACCGTCTTCGACCTTGGTCTGACAGGCCAGGCCGACTTTAAGTTCGTAGTCGCCTGCCATGCGGTAAACTGTGGCACAGGCGCCGCAAAATCCGGCCCGGCAGCCACAACCGCGCTTGAGCTGATAACCGGCATATTCCATCGCATCCATGATCGTCAGTGTTTCCGGTACCGTATAGCGCTTGCCCATTAAAAAAATGTCAACCATCTTTATCTCTTCACTCATATTATCCTCCTCGTTTACTCGGCAGGCGGCATCGGAATAAAGCCCTGATCCATCGCCGCCTTGGTCTGATCCTGGGCGCGCTTGATCGTCTCTTCAGCTTTCTTGTAGATCTCCTCGCGGCTCAGTTTAACTTTGGCCAAACCTTCTTCAATCGCCTTCATTGCCGTTGCCGTGGCCACGCGCGGAAAAACTTCCCACATATCCATTGTCGGCAAAATCTTTTCAGGGTTCATACCGCCATCAGGGGCACAGGCCGCCAGTTCTTCAGCAGCAGCTATACACATGGTATCTGAAATTGTCGTTGCCCGGACATCTAAAACCCCGCGGAATATGGCCGGAAAACCTAATGAATTATTGACCTGGTTTGGAAAATCGGAACGACCGGTAGAAACAATCTTCGCTCCGGCTTCCTGGGCTTCCCAGGGCCAGATTTCCGGAATCGGGTTGGCACAGGCAAAAACGATAGCATCTTTGGCCATATCTGCGACCCATTCTTTCTTGATCGTATCAGGGCCCGGCTTTGAAAGGCCGATTAAAACATCGGCTCCTTTGCAGGCTTCTGCCGTACCGCCAATTAACCCATCGCCGTTGGTTATCTTGGCCAGTTCCCATTTAACCGGGTGCTGTTCCTGCAGCTCGGTGCGGCCTGTGTGCAGGGTTCCCTTGCTGTCAATCATGATCACTTTTTTCGAATCAGCGCCGGCGGCTATAAGCAGGCGAATAGTGCAGATATTGGCCGCTCCCGCTCCAACCATAACAATCTTAACTTCGCCAATCTTTTTATTCACTATTTTCAGGGCATTGATCAACCCGGCCAGGGTGACCAGGGCAGTACCCTGCTGGTCATCATGCCAGACCGGGATATGACATTCTTCTTTAAGACGGTCAAGGATATAAAAACATTTCGGGCTTTCGATATCTTCCAGGTTAATACCGCCAAAGCAGGGCTGCATCAGCTTGACGAAATTAATGAACTCTTCGGCGTCCTTGGTATCGACACACACAGGAAAAGCGTCGACGCCGCCTAAATACTTAAAGAGCAGCGCTTTTCCTTCCATAACCGGCATGCTTGCTTCCGCCCCGATATCACCAAGTCCCAACACTCTTGTTCCGTCAGAAACAACAGCAAGGAAGTTGCCCTTGTTGGTATATTCATAGACCAGGTCTTTATTCCCGGCAATAGCCTTACAGGGTTCTGCGACGCCGGGAGTATACCAGATCGCAAAATCACCGATATCGCGCACGCAGCATTTCAGATTAACTTCAATTTTGCCCTTGTAAAAGGGGTGCAGCCGCATGGCGTCTTCGGCCGGCTTCTTTGCCTTGGCCAGCAGATCATCTTTGCTCATCGTCATAATCTAATCCCTTCTTTCCAGATATTATAGAAATGCTTTTTGAATTTTTATTCTGATTCCTGACTTTTAGAATCCTGCCCTGCCATTACCTTGCATATGCTTTGGCACCTTCGGCATAAAGGTCATTGCCGTAAACATCATTGATTACCGTAGCCGGAAAATCTTCAACCTCAAGTCGATGAATGGCCTCAGCGCCTAACTCAGGGTAGGCTACCACTTCACTTTTCTTGATCCGTTTTGAGAGCAGCGCTCCCGCGCCGCCTACAGCGGCCAGGTAAACTCCTTTATACTTCTGCAGAGCATCTTTTACAGCCTGGCTGCGCAATCCTTTACCAATACAGGCTTTCATCCCTTTTTCAAGCATCCGCGGCGTATAGACATCCATACGTCCGCTGGTGGTCGGACCGGCCGAACCAATCGCCTGGCCTGGTTTGGCCGGGGTCGGACCGACATAATAAATAAATTGACCCTGCAGATCGATCGGCAGAGGTTCGTTTTTGTCCATCAGTTCAACCAGTTTTTTGTGAGCAGCATCACGGGCAGTATAGATAACGCCGCTGATCAGAACATTATCGCCGGCTTTTAGTGACATTACCACTTCATCAGTCAGGGGAGCCTGAATTCTTTTCGGTTCCATAGCAATATTGCCTCCTTTCTTTAAAATGCGGTTAGATGACTCTTTCCAGGTGCCGGCAGGCATGACAGTTAATATTAACCGCCGCAGGCATGCTGGCAATATGGGAAGGAAAAGTTTCAATATGAACGGCCAGGGCAAAGGTTCGCCCGCCAAATCCCTGTGGACCGACACCGAGATCATTTATCTTGTCCAGGATTGTCTTTTCCAGGGCGGCAAAAGCACTATCCGGGTGAGCCCGGCCTACCGGGCGGAAAAGGGCCTTCTTCGCCAGCACCGCCACCTTGTCAAATGTTCCTCCTATACCCACGCCAACCACAATCGGCGGACAGGGATTCGGTCCTGCCGCTTTGACATGGTTAACCACAAAATCAATCACTCCGGCCTCACCGTCCGACGGCTTGAGCATCTTTACAGAACTCATATTTTCACTGCCGCCGCCTTTCGGGGCAAAAGAAATCTTTACTTTGTCACCGGGCACAAAATCGGTATAAATTACTGCCGGAGTATTGTCTCCGGTATTTTTCCGATTGTAGAGGGGATCGTCAACAATCGATTTGCGAAGGTAGCCCTCTTCATAACCCCGGCGCACACCGGCATTAATCGCTTCATCGAGGGTCCCACCGCTCAGGTGAACCTCCTGGCCCCATTCAACAAAAAAAACAGCAAACCCTGTATCCTGACAGATAGGGATTTGCTCATTCCGGGCAATTTCCACATTTTCGATCAACTGCCTGAGGACCTCTTTACCGGTTGGCGATTCTTCCGTCTCCAGAGAATCCTGTAGAGCTTTGAAAACATCTTCTCCGAGATAAATATTTGCTTCCTGGCACATCTCAGCTACATGGTCAGAAATAGTTGACGCGGCAAGTTCCCGCAAAACCCGACACCTCCCTGATAATCTTTTAATAAAGCCTGTCAATACTAGATTAATTTTCTGCTTTTTGCGGTAAAATCCTGCTGCCGCTTATAAAATTTATTATAATTCTAAAATTTATTCTAGTTCCCTGGAAGCATTAACCCTTTCCATCAGGCCTGCCCACTCATGGTCAACTTCCTCCTGCAGGGTCTGTCTCCTGAGGTCGTCCATCTGCTTGAAGCGCCGCTGTTGGTTCAAATATTCATTCAAAGGAGATTTCTTTTCTTCAACGTGCTGGGTCAATCTCCATAATACGCCATTTTCAATTTCGTAGAGTGGAAAAAATCCGGTTGTGACAGCCAGCCTGGATAAATGGATG
>Ga0209498_1000646_pt1 | contig 21543 bp, 19 predicted proteins | sample WalLakDeSediment_FD_184131 | JGI IMG/M metagenome (GOLD analysis project Ga0209498, IMG submission 184131) | Lake sediment microbial communities from Walker lake, Nevada to study Microbial Dark Matter (Phase II) - Walker Lake 11/02/13 Deep... | ecosystem: Environmental > Aquatic > Freshwater >...
CTGTCCTCACCGGTTTCCAGGTTCCGTATCCACAAATTGTTTTCTTTGATATAAGCCGCCAGCGTGTCATCGGGTGATGTCACGGAATTGGGAACCCTCGCCGCCCTTTCGTACGGTCCGCTGCAGATATAATTCTCGATATCACACCTCCACTCCTTTCCGTCAACCACAAAGCTTATCGCGCGGCGATCCTCTCTATACTCAAATTGAGTAAATGGAAGTTTATACGGTTCATACGTTGTATCCGTCACTTCAGAAAGTGAGGATGTAAGGCGTTCGTGATCAAATGCACGTCTGCGTGCTCCGGCGCCGGGATCTACGTATATAAATTCAAAGCCATCGGAGAAACGATTTCGATACCAGAAACGATCATCATCGATCCAGTTTGGCGAAACGCTTCCGCCGTACATTTTCCCGGTTAAATTCCAGCTCAGAAATCTTTCGGCCCGTAAATAATCTGCCGATGTCATCTTTATATTCCCGCTTTCCTGTGCATTTATTATCACCGGAATCGAGAGCAGTAAAAGTCTGTAAAAAATAAATTTCAGTAAATACATCTATACCTCTTATGGAGAATGAATGCGGATGAAATTAGATTATGTACCGTATAATATACACGTTTGCGCGGTAAAAATGCAATTCGTATCTTACTAAGTGATGTTACGCAGGATGATAAATTTTAAACGTCCCGATTTCATCGGGACTTTCCCTTAATGCGATTATGCGATTTTTTAAATATTTTCAACATCTAACACGGGGAAGTGCGTCGCACGTCTGCATTCAATATCAACATTAATCCATTGCGTATCTTTTGATTCCAAAGTAGCGAGGTATCTATGAATGATTTCAATACCATACACTATGCAGTCGAAAAGAATGTTGCCTGGATCACTTTGAACCGTCCGGAAGTATTAAACGCGTTCAACGAGGAAATGACGAACGATCTCCACAATGCGCTCAAAGCTGCTGAAAAAGACGATACGGTGCGGTGCATAGTGATAACCGGTGCCGGACGCGGTTTCTGCTCGGGACAGGACCTGAAGAGTCATTCGGGTACCGAACGGAGATCGTTGAAAGAATCACTGGTGCGACGTTACAATCCAATCATCAAACGTATGCGCTCAATGGATAAACCGATCATCGGTATGATAAACGGCGTTGCAGCGGGTGCCGGATGCAGTCTCGCCCTAGCCTGCGACATGCGCATTATGGCTGAAAGTGCCGGCTTAATTGAAGTATTCATCCGCATCGGGCTTGTCCCCGACTCGGGTTCTCATTGGTTTCTGGTGCGGCATGTCGGACTCGCGAAGGCATTCGAACTTGCGACGCTCGGCGATAAGGTTGATGCGCGGCAGGCTCTTGAGTTGGGTCTGGTCAACAAGGTCGTACCCGATGATAAGCTCAGGGAAGAAACATATACTCTGGCAAAACGATTTACCGGTGCTCCCACAAAAGCAATCGGTCTCATTAAAAAAGCACTCAATAAAGCTGTTCATTCCGATCTTGACACTATACTTGAGTATGAATCTTACATTCAGGAGATTGCCTCTTTAACCGATGATCATCGGGAAGGATTGAAAGCATTCACTGAAAAACGCAAACCGGAATATAAAGGGAAATAACCATGGCTAATGTAATCGGCGTAATCGGTGCGGGTACAATGGGAAGCGGCATAGCGCAGGTTGCCGCAGTCGCAGGATACGGTGTCATTCTGTACGATATCGAAGCAGCGGCACTTAATCGGAGTATAATGCAGATAGAGAATAATCTTACAAAAGCAATTGAAAAAAATAAACTGACCATTGAAGAGAAAGAAACCGCTCTTGCAAAAATTAAAACATCCGTCGATTTCAGCCAGTTAAAATACTGCACGACTGTTATCGAAGCGGCTGCCGAGCGGCTCGATATTAAACAGGGAATCTTTCAGCGTCTTGACGACCTGTTGTCCCATGAGTCTATCATTGCTACAAACACGTCCTCCCTTTCGGTAACTGTTCTCGGAGCGGCAACACGCCGGCCGGATCGGGTTATCGGCATGCATTTTTTTAATCCCGCCCATATAATGAAGTTAGTTGAGCTTATCAAAGGCATCGAGACCTCTCAGACGACTATCAGCAGAATAACTTCGCTTACGAAGGAATTCGGTAAAACTCCCGTTCTGGCTTCGGATACACCCGGTTTCATCGTCAACCGTATCGCACGGCCATTCTACGGTGAAGCACTCCGTTTACTGGGTGAAGGCGTTGCCGGTGTAGACGAGATCGATCGCATTGTAAAAAAATCCGGGGGGTTTAAGATGGGTCCGTTCGAATTAATGGATCTGATAGGAATCGACATAAACTTCTCTGTCTCAAAATCGGTCTATGAGCAGTTCTTTCACGAGCCGCGATACCGCCCACACCCCATTCAGCGGCAAATGGTCGATGCAAATTTACTCGGCAGGAAAACCGGAAAAGGTTTTTATGAGTATTGATACACATTAAAAAGGAATTCTTACCATGGGTATGGCACAAAAAAAACGAAAAACAAAAACACCTGAAAAATCTTTTCTCGTGTGCGGTGATGAACCGTTACTAAAAGCATTCTGTGAACATTATTCACGTGCCGATGTAAACATGTACATCTGGCACAATAAAAAACCGGAAGTGTCGAAACGAAGCAACCTCGTCTACAGCAGGTCACTGGCGCGCATCCCCAAAAACCTCATTGCAATCTTTGAGCTCACGAATACCTCACCCGCACAAAAAATAAAGAATTTAGAACAGATCGAAAAACACTGCGCCAAAGAATCCCTCATTATCAGCTCATCGGTTTCATCCACAGTAACCGCACAATCGGCACATGTTAGATATCCGCAGCGTATTATTGGTTTTTCAGCATTTCCCACGCTCCTCGAAAATGATCTGGTCGAATTAAGCCGTGGCCCGTTGACACAGAACGATGCCTTAAAGGCAGCAGGTGAAATCTTTTTCGATTATCATAAGGAGGTATCACTCATCGATGACCGGATCGGCATGGTAATGCCCAGAATTTTGTGCTGCCTGATTAACGAAGCTATGTTTGCTCTACAGGAAGAGGTTGCCTCGATGGGGGATATCGATACCGCTATGAAACTCGGAACGAATTATCCTCAGGGACCGGTTGAGTGGGGAGAACAAATCGGTTTTGATCAGGTCCTTGCCATTATGGAAGCACTCCATGCCGACACCGGTGAAGACCGATACAGACCCGCGCCATTGTTGAGGAAGCTTGCAATCGGTACTGATCTTTCAGGGCGATTTCTGGCGTGAAAATCATAACCGTTGCTTTTTAAAACATCTATTCGTACTATATATTTTTAAAAACATTGTAATTTTTTATTATATGTATATTCCAAAAATTATGACAATCGCAGGCTCCGATTCGGGGGGCGGTGCCGGTATCCAGGCTGATCTGAAAACAATTGCGGCATTGGGAGGATACGGAACTTCGGTCATTACAGCACTCACTGCGCAGAATACCCGGACCGTGACAATGATCCATGAGGTGTCATCCGATATGATTGCAGCGCAGTATGAAGCGATTATGGAAGACATCGGAGCAGATGCGATAAAAATCGGAATGCTCAGCAGCATCGAGACCATCAAAACTGTCGCCGGTCTGCTGCGGCAGCAATCCGTACCGAATGTCGTTCTGGATCCGGTCATGATTTCAAAAAGCGGCGCTCAGCTTTTAAAAGAAGATGCAATCGAAGCATTGATTGCTGATCTGCTTCCTCATTGCACCTTGCTGACGCCGAATATTCCGGAAACCGAAAAACTCACCGGGCAAAGCATTAAAACAGATGAAGAGATTAAAAACGCCGCTCTGCTGCTGCAGGGAAAAGGCGTCGCTGCGTGTCTTATCAAAGGAGGGCATCTTGACCGACCGGATGTTTTGAATACATTATTCGACGGCTCGACTTATTTCAGCTTTACAACGGATAGATTGGAAAAAACCTACACGCACGGGACCGGCTGCACATTATCATCTGCAATTGCTACATATCTGGGACATAAAAAACCGCTCAATGAAGCGGTCGGATTGGGAATCCAGTACGTTTATGATGGAATACATCATGGTTATGTAGTCGGTCAGGGTACAAACCCGCTCAACCATATGCACATTCTTCAAAATATATAATCATGCTCACCGGGTATTATATACTAATCCAAAGTATTGCCTGCAGGTTAATACACTATGACATATAAAATCAACACATATCGATTGATAACTTGTTTGATCGTGTGTCTGTTTTTGATCCACGATGCATCGGGTCAGCGGCGCCCGCAGCAAGGTCCCTCGAATATCGTAACCTTCGATACAATTATTTTACCATCGGAGATGGAAAATCATGTTCGACTTGACCTGACCTACCGTGTGATGAAAAATTTCTTTGTGTTTACCAGGGCAACCGCACCGGCCGGCGATTTTCCATACGTCGGAGGATTACAACTCAGTGTTGAGATATTTGATGCAGACGGTAATTCCCGCGGACGTCATTTTGGGCAAAAAGAACTGAGTAGCAAAGTTGCCACTCTGGAATTCCCGGATTTTGATTTTACGGAGGGAGTTGTTACATTCGAATTGCCGCCGGGAGAATACCGTCTATTGATTCAATTAAAAGACGTAAACTCCGATCGCCGTTATACCGACCGCGATCGTCGCGTACTTATTCCCGGGGACAAGAGCGACGAGATTGCTCTCTATGACATCTTTTTTATCGAAGAAATAAATCAGAATATAGATACTGTAGAAGTCCGACCTCTTAATTTCGGAGGGAACATATTTTTCGGAAAAACCGTATATGGAGCCGTTTCATACACATTACCATCTGATCCGGATGATATGCCCATAATAACAACATCTCTGCACCGTCTCGATCAGGGTGGCGGATCCCGGGAAGAACTACACAGAGAGATCATATCCCGGGAACATATACACAGGGCAGTGCTTATAGACACAAAAAAATCCGAAGATGACATATGGTACTATATGCACAAAACAGATACGTACAATACACACTATGCGATTTTCTCATTGCCCGGTGACAGACTTGATGAAGGGACATACAGTCTCAACGTAGCAATCGAGAGAGAAACCCTGCGTACTGAAAAATCAAAAACATTCAGAGTCGTGTGGGTGGATAAACCATTATCGCTTCAGAACACAGATTTTGGAATTGAGATGCTTGAATACATTTTATCACCCGAAGAATATCGTCAGATCCGGAGAGGTTCCCGGCGCGAACGGCAGAGAAATTTTATACAATACTGGAAAGAGAGAGACCCGGAGCCCGAGAGAGCGTTCAATCCGGTTATGACCGAGTTCTACAGACGAGTTGACTATGCTGCAACAGAATTTTCAACCGTCCGCGAGCGAAACGGCGCACGGACCGACCGCGGTAAGATATACATTCTGTACGGTCCGCCGACAACCAAACAAAGAGAACTCTTTTCCGATCAAGCCCCGCAGGAAACGTGGGAATATATCCATCTAAACCAAAGATTCATTTTCATTGATCAAACACGGCAGGGAAACTACCGTTTGGTATCAAGAGAGGAACTATGAAACCAGTTATTGCTATTACCATTGGGGATTTTAACGGTATCGGACCTGAAATAGTGCTGCGTTCTATTTCAGAACCTGATATCAATGCCATATGCATACCGATCCTGGTCGGACCCTATGATATCTGGCAGGAAGCTGCAAATATGTTCATGCCTTCAGCGAATTTTATTCAAATCGATGATCCGAAATTGATAGGCACCGACTATACCGGGATACCCATTCTCAATATCGACGGTTATACGGTCAAGGATCTGAGCCCCGGACGTCCTTCCCGCAAGGCAGGTACCGCGGCTGTTGATGCGGTTAAAATGTCCCTCAGTCTCTGTCAAAACGGGTATGCCCACGCTATGGTAACCTCACCGGTTTCAAAGGAGTCTATCAACCTCGCGGGACATACTTATGTCGGACATACCGATATGTTGATGGATCTGACCGACACTGAAGCGGTAACGATGATGATGATCGCCGGAAAATTTCGCGTTGCGCTCGTCACGGTACACGTTCCGATCAAATCAGTTGCCGAGACCATCACAGAACGGGAATTTATGTTGAAAACAAAAACCGCAATCGATAGTTTGAAAAACGACTTCAATATCATCGATCCGCGTGTCGCTGTCCTCGGATTAAACCCGCACGCAGGAGAGAGCGGTTTACTCGGCGATGAAGAGAAAGAGGTTATTACACCCACGATAAAACGACTTGCAAAAGAGGGTTATATTGTAGAGGGACCCTTCCCGGCAGATGCGTTCTTCGGAGCCAAACTGCATCATAATTTCGATCTCGTTATGGCGATGTATCATGATCAGGGATTAATACCATTGAAACTTGAGGGATTTCAGTTCGGTGTCAATTATTCATCGGGTTTACCGGTCATACGCACCTCACCGGATCACGGCACTGCATATAATATCGTCGGGCGCGGAATTTCAAACCTATCCAGTATGACCGAAGCAATCAAGCTCGCGGTAGCAATAACACACAACAGGACTGCAAAGGTTAAATAAATATATGGTCAGCTTATCCAATGTTTCCGTAACGTACGAAGATATTAACATACTGGAGAATGTGAATTTTACCGTACAACAAAGTGATTTTGTTTACATTGTCGGCAGAACCGGCACCGGGAAGAGTTCGATCCTGAGACTTCTTTATATGGATCTGCTTCCTTCAGCCGGAACGGTTACGATGGGTAATTATTCGTCGGACAAAATGCGTAAACGGGAAATACCATTTCTCAGACGTACCATCGGGATAATATTCCAGGATATGAAATTACTTGATGACAGGAATGTATACGATAACGTCGCATTTGCCCTGTACGTAACCGGTGCAAAACGAAGGTCTATGCATGACCGTATTCTGGAAGTTCTCGCAGATGTCGGATTAAGTCATAAGAGAAACAGTATGCCGAACGAACTTTCCGGCGGTGAGCAACAACGGGTCGGGATTGCCCGGGCATTAATAAATGATCCCTGGCTTTTAATAGCGGACGAACCGACGGGTAATCTTGATCCTTCCACGTCCAACGATATTCTTGAAATGCTTATCAAGATCAACACCCGCGGTACCGCGATTTTAATGGCTACTCACAATTATAGCCTGGTGAGAAGAACACCTGCCGCCCGTATACTGCAAATACGCGACCGGCAGGTTGTTGAAGTTGAAATACGAACGTAAAAATATTACACGTCGATAATAATGTCACCGCCGCCCTTCGGATGGGTCTCGTTATACTTTTTTACCTGCTCATCAAGATTACGGGCTATCGTAATAAACATTTTTGTATACTCGGAGTCCGGCTCCATCACCACGATAGGGTTTCCGGTATCCCCTCCTTCGCGTATTTTTGTATACAATGGAATTTCACCGAGGAATCCGGTCCCGAGGTTTTCAGCCGAACGTTTCCCGCCGCCGTAACTGAATATTTCCTCGCGATGACCACAGGAGGTACAGAGATAGTAACTCATATTCTCAATAATGCCGTAGACCGGAACATTCACACGCTCAAACATTTTTAATCCCTTGCGTGCGTCCGCCAGTGCGATATCCTGGGGTGTTGTAACGATCACTGCACCTGTTAAAGGAATGGATTGCACCAGTGTTAACTGTATGTCCCCTGTGCCCGGAGGGAGGTCGAATATTATATAATCGAGTTCTCCCCACTCGACGTCCGACATAAACTGCCGGACGGCGCCGCTCGCCATCGGTCCACGCCAAATCATCGCCTGTTCCTCGTCAACGAGGAAACCGATCGACATGACTTTAATCCCATGTGCTTCAAGCGGTATCAGCTTATTATTTTCAACGACCGGTTTCTCATTGATGCCCAGCATGAGCGGTGCACTGGGACCGTAGACATCTGCATCGATCAAACCTACACGGTATCCTTCTTTCGCAAATGAGATTGCCAGGTTAATTGCTACTGTTGATTTACCAACGCCGCCTTTACCGCTCGCCACCGCGATCGTATTCTTTACGCCGGGTAATAACGCCTGTTGTTGTTGTGGCTGTTGTTGTGGTTGTGGTGCTTCTGGTGTCATAATAACGGTACCGCCTTCTTCATAAACATAAGTTATCTATTTTGGATTTTTAAATATAACGCACAGAAAACAATCTGTGTTCCAGACTATATATCATATCACCCCGAGTTTTTTCCCTGTCCGCTCAAAAGCTTCGAGTGCGCGGTCTATATCGTCCCGCGTTAATGCTGCCGACACCTGTGCGCGCAATCGTGCTTCGCCCCGGGGGACGACCGGAAACCATAAACCCTTGATATAGACACCTTTATGTAGCAGTTCTTTGCTCATATCCGATGCGATAGAAGCCTCACCGAGTATGATTGCCACTATCGGATGAGTCCCTTCGATAATCGTAAAACCGAGGTTTTTAATTTCCTTCCTGAAATATGCAGTATTTTTATGTAATGTATCTACGATAGATCTATCTTTCAACAACAAGTCAAAGGCAGCCATTGCGCCAAATACTATAGAAGGGGGCAGTGAGTTGGAAAAGGTATATGGCCGGGATTTCTGTCGAAGGTACTCGATCAAGTCCTTATTGGCACTTATGTATCCGCCAGCCGCGCCACCGATTGCTTTGCCGAGAGTACCCGTCAAAACATCGATCTTGCCGAAGACACCCATCTCTTCGGGTGTACCATGTCCCGTTTCACCGCACACACCCAGCGCGTGCGAATCGTCTACAAATAACATTGCATTAAATTCACGTGCCAGCTCGACTAATTTGGGAAGCGGAGCAAGATCACCTTCCATGCTGAAAACTCCATCGGTTGCAATTATTTTAAACCGGTAATCTTTATTTTTATCTTCCTCGAGTAACTGTTCAAGATGGTCGGTATCCGCGTGATTATAAATCCGTTTAACGGTTGTATCGGATTTACATAATCGCTGACCGTCAATAATGCTTGCGTGGTTAAGCCGGTCGCTGTAGAGTACGTCCTGATAACTATCGAAACCTAGTTTTTCGTTTGTTAATGACGGAAAGAAACCCTCGTTCGCTGCAAAGCAGGACGAGAATAGTATGGTATCCTCACAACCGACAAAATCCGATATTTTTTTTTCGAGCTCGATATGAATATCCTGCGTACCGCATATAAACCTCACGCTTGCGACTCCGTAGCCGTACTTCCTTATTCCCTCTATAGCTGCTTCTTTAACCACCGGATGATCGGATAAACCTAAATAATTATTCGAAGCAAGCATGACGACATCACTATCTTGAACTCTGACAACACCACCCTGAGGACCTTGCAGGGGTGTCTCGAGCTTGAAAGTGTTTGACTTATGTAAATTCTTTAATTCTTTTGTAATAATATCTGTTATTTTCATGGTACCTGTTTCGTATTGATTTTAATACGATATCGTATTGTTGGACATTACCTATTTAAATCTTTTATTGAAGCTGCACTCTGTTATTATTCAATCGTTGCGCATGATACTACGAAAAATCCACCAGATGCGCAAGAGCAAGAAATGATGAAACAATATTTTACGAATTTATGATCGTCATCTGCATACCTCGATCATATACTTCTCCCTTAAAAGTAAAAAAATAATACAAGAGGAAACACGGGGTTGCGACAAAGAACTCCGCAAAGGATCAGGCTCTTAATTTCCTTCCATAAAATAGTTTATTCGTGTACATCTTTACATCCCGTACATTGCAATTATTTCTTCCTTCTTTTTGCCGAGGATTTTATATTTATCACCAATTTTCGTAAAGGCTTCGATAGCCTTATCAAGATGTTCCTTTTCATGGTCTGCCGATATTTGCGTGCGTATTCGTGCTTGTGCCTTCGGGACGACCGGGAAAAAGAATCCAACCACATAAATTCCTTCGGCGTATAGGTCGCGGGCTATATCCTGTGCAAGTTTAGCGTTATACAACATCACCGGGACGATAGGGCTGTCTCCTTTTTTGATATCGAGACCGGCCTGAACCATTTTCCCGCGGAAATATTTTGTATTATCTTCGAGTTTATCCCGTCTGTCAGTTGATTTTGAAATTAAATCGATAACTTTAATCGCCGCAGCGACGACGACGGGTGGGACCGTATTGGAAAATAAATACGGTCTGGCGCGTTGACGACACATTTCCACTATTTCTTTTTTACCGCTTACACAACCACCCGCTGCGCCGCCGAGAGCTTTTCCAAGGGTTGTCGTAATGATATCGACCTTATCGATAACCCCGCAATACTCGTGTGTTCCACGTCCGAGCTTGCCGATAAAGCCGGTTGCGTGGGAGTCGTCAACCATCACCATTGCATCATATTTCTCTGCAAGCTCGCAAATCGTATCGAGTTTTGCTATATCGCCATCCATCGAGAAAACGCCGTCGGTAATTATTAACCGCATCCGGCAGTCTTGAGTTTCCTGTAATTTTTCTTCGAGGTGCGACATATCGGAATGTTTGAAATTATATAACTGAGCTTTACAAAGCCGTATACCGTCGACTATAGAAGCGTGCACAAGTCTATCGGCAATCATGGCATCCTCTTTATCCAGCATAACTTCGAATAATCCGGCGTTGGCTTCCATGCATGACGGGAAAAGGAGCGTATCTTCCATCCCTAAAAATTCGGAAAGTTTATTCTCAAGTTCACGGTGAATATCCTGAGTACCGCATATAAAACGCACAGACGACAAACCATATCCGCGATCTTCAAGTCCTTTATGTGCCGCTTCAATAACATCCGGATGACTGGAAAGCCCGAGATAGTTGTTTGCACAAAAGTTTAACACATTTTTCGTCGGCGCACCGTTCGGATATTCTACCTTTATATGTGCAGCCTGCCGCGACTTAATATACCGCTCTTCTTTAAACAATCCGGCCTGACGTATGCTATTTATTTCGTCTTCATAAAACGATTTTACATTCTCACTGTAAGCCATATCATTCCTTAGATTGTGGTGTACTCTTTTAACAAATGAATAATGTTGTTCGCGGAATCGAAAGCTTCTGGCGTTGCTTTATCATCCGGAATTTTAATAGAGAATTTTTTCTCGAGGAACATTTTTAGCGAGACCATGGAGAACGAATCGACTATTCCGCTCGATATGATTTTCGTATCTTCATTAATTTCCATCGTCGAGTCTTCTTCGAGATATTCTTTTTTGACGTAATCGATAATCATTTTTTTTACTTCTTCTGACATACATACTCCATTTCTTTTTTGTATATTTTGTGAATAATCACCAATACACCACATTATGTATTTTTCAATAAACTAAAAGAAGATAACCGGCATTTCTAATCATTTTCCAGGGTTGAAATATCTCCAATCTCTTCACCCCATTCCCGTGCACGTAAAAGTCGACGCATTATTTTTCCACTCCTGGTTTTTGGGAGCGACGGAACAAATTCGACTTCCTGCGGCATCGCAAGCGGAGATAGTCTCTTGCGAATAAAATTTATGATATCTAATTCTAAATCGTCGTTTTCCTCAAATCCAGGTTTGAGAGCTATAAACGCTTTGACAACTTCCATATTTACAGGGTCGGGTTTACCGATTGCAGCCGCTTCGGCTACCGCTTCATGTTCAATTAACGCTGACTCGATTTCAAAAGGTCCGACAAGGTGTCCGGCTGTGTTTATCACATCATCATCGCGTCCGACAAACCAAAAATATCCATCATCATCGATACTCGAACGGTCACCGCAGACATACCAACCGTTTTTAAATTTCGAGTCATAGGTTTCTTTGTTATTCCAGTATGCACGCATCATTGAGGGCCAACCGGGTTTCAGGGCTATCAAACCGACTGTTCCTGCTGTTGTAATCGGTTCGAACGTTTTTGGATTTAAAACGGTTGCGATAATACCAGGGAATGGTTTTCCCATAGAGCCCGGTTTAATTTTTAATCCTGGAAAATTAGTGATAACAATTGCTCCGGTTTCAGTTTGCCAATAGGTGTCGTAAAAAGGTCTTCCGAATGCTTTTTCAGACCATATGACAGCTTCCGCATTGAGAGGTTCACCGACACTCGCTAAATGTCGCAAAGAGGATAGATCATATTTCTTTACAACATCCAGACCTTCTTTCATCAACATACGGATTGCAGTTGGTGCCGAGTACCACATCGTCACTTTATACTTCTGGATGAACGCGTACCATTTTTCAGTTCCAAAACCGGCATCCAGTATGACTTGTGTAACTCCGTTTACCCAGGGACCGATGATACCATAGGATGTGCCTGTAACCCAACCGGGATCAGCGGTGCACCAATAAACATCATCGGGTCTCAGATCGAGGACCCATTTTGATGTAATGTATTGTGCAATGATCGATGCATGTACATGCTGAGCACCCTTGGGTTTGCCGGTCGTACCGGAAGTGTAGTGTAAAACTGATGGCATCTCGGGATCAGCGTTAACAATATCATATTTGTCCACTTGTTTTGCTTTTTCCATCGAAAAATGAATTTCATTGACCTTGAGGGAAGATTGATCCGCATCGACAACTATAATTTTTGTAAGTCCCGGAAGTTTGTCTTTTATTCTACGAACTTTTCCTAAATGTTTTTTTTGAGTAATGATCACTTTCGTTTTTGCATCGTCTAAACGAGTAAACAGTGCTTCTTCACCAAAAGCCGAGAAGAGCGGCTGAGCGATACCGCCCATTTTCAGAATACCGATAAACCCGATATACAACTCCGGAATTTTATCCATAAATAAACACACCCGGTCTCCGACGTTCACCTCGTTATCTTGCAAAAACTTCGCTATTGTGTTGCTGAAGATACGGAGGTCATCATACGTGAAATTTTTAACTTCCCCGGTAAAACCCTCCCAGATAAGCGCTTGTTTGTTGCCGAAACCTTTCTCACAAAGATAATCGCTGCAATAATAACCGATGTTGTACATACCGTTTTTGCCGTACTGCAATTCATCTTCAGTTTGTTTCCAATGAAAACTTGTATACTTTCCTTCGTAAGATCCGATATTACTCATAATTTCACCTATGGTTATCCTTCTAAGACAACGAATGCCACAATATGTTTTTTCGTATGAGCAAATGTGCTTATCATTTTTTGTATGTCATTTTTATCAGCATGTTCTTTCACATAGCCGGTTAGTTTCAGATTCGAAGATTCCGATGTATCAATAGAGCGCCAGTAATAACCGTAATATAAACCTATGCCCAGAGCCTTTAATGCTGCTTCCTTCAAAGCGAAAAAAATTGCGACTTGATTATCCTTACCATCGAGGTGTGAAAGTAAAGATTTTTCATTCTCTGTCAGAATCTGATCAAGAAAACACCGATTTTTCCCGATTTTCTTAAACCGATCAATTTCTATAACATCGACTCCAATACCTTTTATCATATAGTTTATGAAAAAACGAATACTTTGTGTCAATTTGTAAAAACTTAAAGAAAAGAACAATAATTATATTAATGTACATATAAATATAAAAATATTTTTTATAATATCATACTTGGTTTTTAGGGCTTGTCACAGAACTCTTTTTACGGACGAAGCAATATTTTTAAACCCTCGCCGTCGGCAAGTGCATTGATACCTTTTTCAACATCCTGTAGTCCGATATCGTGTGTAATGAATCCGGTGTCGACAAATTTTTGTGCAAGTCCGCTGCGCAGGATCTTCCGCATCATATCCCAGGTCTCAAAAACCCGGCGACCGATAACACCATGCACAGTCACTCCTTTAAAAATAATATCTTTCGAGAAATCAACGACCATTTTGCCTCCAGGGATACCGAGTAATGCCATCATACCCCCCATCCGGACAATGCGAAATGCGTCTTCATACGCTTTGTAATTTCCGGACATTTCGAGGACGGCGTCAACGCCCGCTCCTTCTGTCTCATCGAGGACGGTTGAGTAAAATCGTTCTTTTTCGCTATCGACCGCGACGTTAAAAGTATAGTCAGCTCCATACTCTCTTGCGAGTCTGAAACGCGATTGTTCCAGTTTTTCCGCGGTGAACATGCCATGAGACACGTCCGTTGCATATATTTTTTCTGCACCGGCATAATTTGCTACGGCAATTGCCATCAATCCCTGGACACCGCACCCGAGGACGGCAACCCGCTTCCCTTTTACATCTGCCGCCTCGACCGTATGGGTGGCATTTCCGATTGCATCCATGAAGGCAATAATATCCGGCGGGATCTCATTATTTCCAAACAGCACAACATTTTCGGCCGGAACAGTCAGATACGAGGTGAAACTGCCGTCTTCGTGGATACCTTTAATAATTGTATTCTTGCAAACATGTTTATCGTTCATGCGACATTGCACACACGTACCGCAGGTGACATGCATTTCTGCCGTTGCATACATGTGTTCCTGAATAAGATCGATGAAATCCGGCATCGAGCTCAATGCAGATACCGATGTACTCTGCAATTTTTCCGGCAGATACATTTCACTTCCGTTCCCGAACGTGTTCACCAATTTTTCAGCCAATACATGTCGTGCTTCTTTTCCTGCTTCGACAATTTTACCACAGAACTCATGACCGACGATGACACTATCATAATCGATTCCCTGCATACTGTCACGAAGTGAATCTTTCGAATTATAAATGCCGACATCCGTGCCGCAGATTGCGGCAGCGGTAACTTTAAATTTAACATCGGTCGGCTTTTTAATTTCCGGTATGGGACGTTCCGATAGGTCGAAACCCTTCTTCCATTCTTTCCCCGGGAGGGGGCGTGGTTTGGTAACCGCTTTCATGGTACTCATACATTACTCCGTTGATTTTCTTAGTATAGTCGCTTGAGTCGTGCCGCAAACGAACCGTCTATATTATGTATATGGGGATACGTTTCTATTGTTTTACGTGGTGTTACAAATGTTTTATTGACGAAGGATGACGGATCATCGAGTGCAAAGTTTTTATGCTGCTCCAGGAATCGTTGTACGACGGCTTCATTTTCTTCGGGTTCGATTGTGCATGTACTATATACTAAAATACCCCCCGGTTTCGTTAACGAGCCCGCCTGTTCCAATAACCGGTATTGTATCTCCGTCAATTTCGGGATATCCATCACATCGCGTTTGAGTTTTATATCCGGTTTCTTCCGAAGCACACCTAAACCCGAACACGGAACATCCACCAGAACCCGGTCGGCTATTGCCGCAGTAAAAGTAGTGGCATCGTGCGTTACGGTCTTTATGTTTTTTAAATCAAGTCTTTCCGCTGCACTTTTTATCAGTTCCGAGCGGGTCGGATACTTTTCGACGGAAATTACCTCGCCGGTATTATTCATCAATTCGGCAAGGTGCATCGATTTCCCTCCGGGTGCGGAGCAAAGATCGATAACCCGTTCATAAGGTTGCGGGTCGAGAAGTTTACCTACCAACCCGGCACTTTCATCCTGTATCGAAAAATACCCTTTTCTGAACATTTCAAGTTGCGTCATCCCTCCGGTGGCCCGTAACTGAACAAAGTAATCCAGATATGGAGAAGGAACATATTCAAGTCCTTCCTTTTCCAAAAGTGAAATAAATTCGGCGGGTTGAATTTTTATCTTATTGATACGAACGGAAATTGTCGGTTTCTCGTTATTTGCAATTAACAGCTTTTCGGTCTGCTCTTCACCATACCGTTCGATCCACCGTTTGACAATCCAAATCGGATGGGAATGAACAACCGAAAGATGATGGACAACAGAATCATTTCTGTCGGGATAGCGGATCTCATGTAGATGCCTGATGATATTACGAAGGACACCGTTGACAACCCCGGCATATCGCTCGTTCCGTAATCGCTTTACGAATTCGACCGCCTCATTTACGGCAGCATGCTGTGGTATTCGATCCAGAAACATCAACTGATAAAGTGCGACACGCATGGAATTTTTTACATTGATATCGGCTTTCGGGAAATTGCCCCTGTAAAATCCGTTCAGGACCCAATCAAGTTTTATTTGCCACCGCACAACACCGGTGACGAGTTCATTCAACAATCCTTTATCCTGATCGGACAAATCACCCGAACGTAATTCATTATTGACGAGTTTATCGAGATAGGCATCGGTTCTTTCGATGCGATTGAGGATCTTTACTGCCAAACCTCGCGCACCGGAGAATAAGACAGTTTTTTCTTTATCGGTTTCCGGATTATTTCTATTTTCTTGACTCATATATCGTTCTGTAAATCACTCCAAATAAGCGGTATTTGTATAATATGTCAAGGGACAGCTTCTTTACGGCAAGCATCAGGAGATTTTGGCGGTAAATAGCTTCAAGACAGAAGATGAACAAAAGATATCCTGATGTGGTTAAACGGCCGGAAAATTTTTTGCACTGAAAACAAAAACGGAATGCATGCAGATACATTCCGTTTCGTATATCGAACGAGACACTTTATGAGGAAGCTGTTGTATCCGCAGTCTCTTTTTTTGTCTCTGCGTTTTTGCCGTATTTTCTCATAAATTTTTCTACACGACCTGCAGAGTCAACAAGTTTTTGTTTTCCGGTAAAAAACGGATGACATTGGGAACAAATTTCCAGTTTTAAATTACTGTCCGTTGAACGGGTAACGAAAGTATTTCCGCACACACAGGTTATAACCGTCGGATTATAATTCGGATGAATCTTTTCCTTCATTATCTTTCGACCTCACAGAAATAGGGTTTATAGATGTTATTATTTACAATTATGTAAAGGTAAGAAATAAATCCGTTAATTTCAATCGCACCCCGGAATAGTCGAGGATGAATTTAGTCGAGAATGAACTTCGATGAGGATAAACAGTTGGTTAATCGGGAATCTATCCCTGCCGGATAACCCGCAAGGTTAGACCGGTAATATCAGGTAATATCTTCCGCTATTAATTGGCGACAAATCGGCAGGTCAACGTATTAAAAAACGGGGTAACCATCGAAATACGCCGTTTCTCTTGCCGATTTGGTCGATCTTACCTGCATGTACCAGGATCTCTATTTTCTTTTCAAGATTCTTCGCCCGGATATTTTCAGGGTCGATAATATATATCCGATTGAGCTCCGCGAGAGCACTTTTATAATCACCTTTGCGGACGAACTCCTCCGCGAATCTCAGAATTTGTTTTAATAGTTTTTTTATCGTCGTATCTTGCGTATCGAAGCGTGGCACACCTTCTCCCCTCTGCAAAGCTTTTCGGACAGCAGCATCCTTATCCGTTCCTGCACGTATCCGCGATTCATGAATTGCACATCGAATAATATCCGATATTGTCGAACAGATCTGTTTCTTATATACTTCATTTCGGGGCTGCTGCTTACTCAGATCGGATAATAATTTGACCTGTTTCTCAAGGGCAATGATATAGACATTTCGATGATCAGAATGCTTTGCATTTCTAATGATCGCGAGTGCTTTGGAATAGGCCTCCACATCAATGTACTTCTTGCATCCCGTCAGAAGCGATGCTATCATTTCATACATTGATTGTCCACTCGGTTTCATTATTAGCGTCCCTTTATTTCATATCTCGATAGGTACAGGGAAGTGCCCGGTATCTATCACTTTTCTCCGCTCCTGCCGGCTTTTGCACAATCTAGTTCACTCAGGTTCTTACACCAGGAATCATACACACTTTGCAACTCTTGCGTGATATCGTTATAGCCGGGTTGCACATTTTCAATGAATTTTCTGAATGAATCGGGAAGATGTGGTATATCAACCGGTTCCAGCTTTTGCTCCTGCTCTTCATCAATGGTATCATCGAATTCGTCCGACTTCAGATAATAATTTATTAATGCCTGCCTGTAGCGATCCTTGGAATTCATTCTTCCCCTGCTGACACCACGCCCGTGATTGGCTGCAAGACTCCACAGCTCATCGACTTCACTCCATTTCTCTCTCGCTACTCTGATCTTTTTCCTCATAATGAGTAGCTCCCGGTTAAAAGGATTCGATTTGAGACCTGCCTCAACTTCCTCAAGTGCTCTTTCAAAGTTCTGGAGCAGCATGTACTGTTTCGCGTTATCGACATAATGAGAGCACGTTACATCGTCCGGCACATCTATTTGCTCCGGTTTATTTTCATTGAAATCCGGGGTATGAAATTCGGCCATCTCCCATTCCTTCCCTCTTGCCATTTCGAGATTATCCGGGTACCATAGTTTGGTTTCTGAGATCATTGATAGCATCGCCGTGTAGTGATCCAATCCCAGGGAACTTCCATTATTGCCGGTGTAATCATTCCTTTCAGGGTTTTCACAAATTATTGGCTGTTGACCGTTGATTAAAAACTTCATTTTGTGCTCTCGATTTTTTCTATGTTTTTTATCTGAGTGTGCCGGTATCGCATCTTACATACTCTACTGCACATACAACGTGCCACAAATAAGACTATCGATTCTTACTATAAGCGGGTTGTTTTTATGAAAAAATAGAAATGGTAATACAATCATTACAGGGACTGGTTTGTAGATTGTACAATATATAGGATGTAAAATATCGAATGGATATACCGATAGTAAAAACTACCGCTTGGGGAGCACAACGGAATTTTCAGATATTATACCGGATACCAAGAATAATCATACGGCCTGTCGGCGGCATACCGCTGTATTCACGCACCATATCATTGAGGAAATTATAAATATTTAAAAACAACTCATGATCGTTGAGGACGACGAAGCGACCGAAAAAGTCAAGCTTTAGATACAGCGGAAACATTCTTTCATAGTCATTGAGAGGCTTTATTCTCCCTTCACTGTGCCATGCTTCGAGATCTACATCGAGTCGTTCACCAACATAGTAAAGGTCAAAATTGAAACTAAGATTTTTATTGGGTTGAAAAGCCATAAATAACGAACCGGCTATGTTTGGGATACGTAGCAATGTATACTCATAGGGATCTTCGTGTCTGAGATCAATTGCTCTATTCCAATGAAAAATATGGGTTACACCGAGTTGTACCCATTCTGTCGGAACTATGTATGCCTCAATCTCAAGTCCGCGATTTATTACTCTTCCGCCGTTAATCCATTGATACGCACTGGTTTCATCTTTCATCGAGACGGGTTGAAAAGCGTCACGCGTTTCCTGCGAGAAAAATGTTCCGGTGAGCGTAAGTTTCCCATCGAGGAGATAGTTACTGAATCCCGTTTCCCATCCGTCCATAATTTCCGCACTTAAATCGGGATTTGGGATTTCAACCGGGGGACGCCCAAAAATCATAGAGTAATGAGGATGACGGATACCGCGACCGACGCTCCCTCTTACGAGTGCAATCCACTTATTTGAAATATCAAACCGATAGCCGATATTAAGGGAAGGACTCATCGGATATTTAAACACTTTTCCTTCCGTGTGGATTTGGTCCATCCGGAAACCGACCGTCACATCGAGATCTTGTGCCGAGTGAAAAGACCAGCTCAAATACTTCCCGATTATTGTTTGCTCTGATCCACCATCGAATGTTCGATGGAGTAGACCGTCTTCTTCCCTGCGAATATCGCGTGATCGATCCTCACGCTGAATTTCAATTCCTCCCGAGAATGTAGCTCTTTCGTTGTTCCCCATCGGTAGAATAAACTTTGAATTATAATGGATGGTAGGCCGAAGATGAATATCGCGCTCGTGCATAGTAACCCAGCGCTCCTGCACAGTGCCGTTTTCACCCGAGTAATATCCTTCATTGGTTTCATATTGCAGGTTACCGTACAGATACTCTGAGCCGATCGTGAATTTTTGGTTCCACCAACTAAAGAGTCCGATATCCGCATTCATACTGACAATACCCCTTTGCTGCCTCGATGATATATTGGGGTTTATAAGCGATATATCCGGGAGTGTTTGAATGTTCTGTGAGTATGGCCATCCGCTGTCTATTTCACTGAAACGAAACGTACCCGTGACGGAAAATTTTTTCGAGGGTTTTATCATTGTGCCGCCGGTAACCGATGTTAATCTACTTTCACGGTTCACGAGGACTCCTTCATCACGCATGTGGCGTATTGTCATGCCGGAAGTAATCACATCGCTTCCCCCGCCGACACTCCCGAAATATTCCTGCCACAAAGGATCAAAATCACTCCTACGGCCTTTTGCCAATCCCCCTGCAGCCGAAAGACGGGCACGAACCGTCCCTTCCCGTCCGGTATCGGTATATAGATTTATTACGCCCGACATTGCATTGGCGCCATACTGACCGCTCGCCTGAGGACCTCGGAGTATCTCAATTCGGGAGAGGTTATCTGTAACGAATGTCTCCCAGTAAATACCGTCGACGGGTATACCGTCGACGTTAATCCGTACATAATCTATGGGATTATAGAAAGATCCCTCACCGCGGAACTGTAAGTGACCCGATCCCGTGCCTGCTCCATATTCAAAAAAGGTAACTCCGGCTACCCGGGTTCGGAGAACCTGTCCTATTCCGGAATGACCCGTCTGAGTAATTTCCTCGTGATCAATTTTTGTACCTGAAACACTGACCCCTCCTTCATGCAGGAAAGAGCTATGTGCATCAATAATTATATCTCCGAAATTAAATATCGCCGGATTCAATGCAAGGGAAGTAACCTGTGATTCTTCCGGTGAAATAAATAATTCTTTCCTGATCGGTTCATAGGCAATATGACTTACATGTATGGTATACCTTCCCTCGGGTAAATCCGGTATATTGAATAATCCATCGTTATTTGTCATTGTACCGAGCTGAAGTTCCTCAAGGTATACATTTACCCGTGATATCGGACTGCCCGTCTGATGGTCTACGACCTTGCCGGTTACACCACCATTAACTTTATAATCTGAAATACGTGGTATGAGTACAATCCGACCGGAAGAAGAGAGCATAATTTCAAGACCGGTTCCGGATATAATCTCCTGGAGTGCAATTAATGGCGGTTTAGAGTAAATCTCTGCACGAACGGGGTGGTTAAGTTTCATTTCATCCATGCTGTAGACGAGAATGATCCCGGTATGTTCACTAAAAGCAGTGAGTGCTTCACGCAGGGGTGTGTGGTGAAATGAAAATGAAACCATCTGAATTATATCTGTACGCGAATCACTACTGTTGAAGTAATTCGATAACAGAGGATTTTGGGTGTACGCCTGCGGAGTGATAGTGAAAAAACAAAAAAGAAGAATGAATACTTTTTCTTTTTTAAGCAAGCGAAACGATGAATACACCGCTTTCTCCTCAGGAAAGTTTACTATACATTATTTCGTCTGATGCGATAAACGTATAATTTGTATAAAACCCTTATTTGAATTTTAGTCAGGTTGGTACAGGATGTATGTTTCGTCAACCTGGCGGTATCGGAGATTAGCCGACCAGCAAATCTCATTGAGTATTTGCATGAGAGGTTCTCGACCGAACTCACCGGTAACCCGAATTTCACCGAGGTCTTTGCTGTGTAAATCGATCCGGACGTCGTATGCCCGCTCAAGATTACGTAACACATCGTGTAGCGGAGTTTGTTCAAAGACAAACCGTTCTTTTCGCCACAACAAATAAAGTT
>Ga0209498_1000648_pt1 | contig 21497 bp, 21 predicted proteins | sample WalLakDeSediment_FD_184131 | JGI IMG/M metagenome (GOLD analysis project Ga0209498, IMG submission 184131) | Lake sediment microbial communities from Walker lake, Nevada to study Microbial Dark Matter (Phase II) - Walker Lake 11/02/13 Deep... | ecosystem: Environmental > Aquatic > Freshwater >...
ATCCCACTACTATCATAATAACTAAAACTGCGACAGAGAGTGAGCGACTATGCCGCTTCGTGAATTTACCTAACCGGTAACGGACGGTATCACGCCGGGCGACGAGAGGGACATCGTTCTCATAGCGACGTATATCATCGAGCATATCACCGGCATTCTCATAGCGTTGTTCCGGTTCTTTTTGTAATGCCTTCAGGACGATAGCATCAAGATCGCTCCATTCACCCGCCGACAGATTATCGCGGGGCAACGTACTAACTTTCCTTTGTGAAGTGCTGGGTTTGACCGGTTCTTCGGTCCGGATAACCTGTTCAATCCGGCGTATATTCAATCCGTCAAGGTTGAAAGGATATGTGCCGGCAATCAGTTCATAGAGCAGCAATCCGAGGGCGTATACATCGGTGGCAGTTGTTATTAGTTCACCGAGGATCTGTTCGGGAGCTGCGTAATACAAGCTCATTGTGCGGATACCGGTTTGGGTTATATTTTGTTGATTCGGCGAGAGTTCTTCGTCGAGCAGTTTAGCGATGCCGAAATCAAGGATCTTAACCTGACCGTCCATTGTAACCAGTATGTTCTCCGGTTTTAAGTCGCGGTGAACAATCAGGTTTTTGTGAGCATATCGTATTGCATCACATATCTTTTTAAAAAGATCAAGCCGTTGATCCAAGGAGCAGGTGTTTTCCCGGCACCAGTCGGTGATCGGCAGCCCGTCTATGTATTCCATAGCCAGCCATGGGCGCCCGTCCTCCGTATAGCCGCCGTCAAAAAGCCGGGCTATATTCGGATGATCCAGGTTTGCAAGTATTTGCCGTTCACGCTGAAATCGATGGAAAGAGCTTGCCCTCAGATCTTTATGGGTATATACCGGACGGAGTAATTTCAGGGCTGCTTTTTGATGATAACTTCCATCGGCCCGCTCGGCAAGATAAACGATTCCCATCCCACCTTCGCCGAGCGGTTTAAGTAATCTCCAGGGACCGATCATCATACCTGAAAGCGTATGACTGCCTGAGCCGGCATTCCCGAGTATATTCTCCATCTGCCGTTCATTCCAGCCGCGCCAATCTTCCCAGAATGATTCTGAGTCATCGGTAGATTTTAACATCTCATATACTTCCGTTCTCAGGGACGTATCTTTACCGCAGGCTTTTTCAATATAGCCCGGGCGTTCGCCCGGCTGCAACGATAATGCCTTCTCCACTATAGTGAAGAGAAGTTGTAATCGGTCTTTTTTCATACCTGTGCACCAATACTATATTTTTTTTTGATACGTTACTATGATACGTTATCGGACTACTATGTGATCGGCACGTCACTCACCAACCGACATTATTCGACCAAATACAGATCGGGGAAATTTTCAGTTCCCGGCTAATTGTCTATAGAGCCATGTTCGCGCTGTCTTCCAATCGCGATCGACCGTGCTTGTCGATATTTTCAGTAAGTCAGCGATCTCTTCAATTGTAAACCCGGCAAAAAACCGGAGATCGATAATTGTATACATGCGTTCGTTGATGTCTGCAAGTTGTTCCATTAATTCCTGAAGGGCTTCAAGGTGTTCGGTATACCGTTCAACTTCTGCGCGTTCATCGTCAAAAGGTAAAACCTCTTTTGACCCCCCGCGCTTTTGTGCCTTTTCCTTACGATGGTGATCCACCAGAATGTGACGCATAGCTTTTGCGGCGACGGTATAAAAGTGAGCCCGGTCTTTCCATTCCGTTTGAGTTTGGTCGATGAGTTTTAAATATGCTTCGTGGATGAGTTCGGTCCTCCGGAGTTGTCCGGGTGATTGCCATTGACCGACCTGGTTCTGAGCCAATCGCATCATCTGATCGTATATGAGCGGAAACAACCGGTTATATGAATCGCGGTCACCCCGACCAAATCTTATCAGGAATTCGGTTATGCGGCCTTTTTCCGTCTCCACTTTCTGCATGAGGTAATCTCCCTGGATTTTACGTATTATATATATAAGCCGCTTCGGATCTGCGTATCCGGTCGGGGAGCGGTTATATATTTAATGAGCGAAGCTAAAATATAAAAAAAATAACCTTACATCACAACATCTGTTACATTCATAGTTCGGGAGGATACCTATGAAAGTACTACTATTTGTGTTATTGAGCTCATTTCTGCTATTCGGTTGTTCAGATTCAACGTCTAATGACGTGAACGAGATCGACATGTTAATTAGCGAAGTGCGCGATGTCACACAATCATTCCATAACATAGAGAATGCTATCGCAGCAGGATGGAATAACCCGCTTTCACCGTGTGTCGTACATCCGCAAATGGGAGGAATGGGATATCACTACGGAAGGATGGAATTTTTCGACGGGAGAATAAATCATCTTGAACCGCAGGTGCTCTTATATGAACCGCTCCAAAACGGAGAGCTGGCATTCATCGGAGTTGAATATATTGTTCCGTTCAACATAATCGCACCGGATGCGGAGCCGCCCGTTTTATTCGAACAGCCCTACCATGCAAATCACGAACTCGGTTTCTGGGCGTTGCATGTATGGACAGAGAAAGAAAATCCAAGCGGTATGTTCGTCGACTTTAATCCGAATGTATCGTGTCAGTTTGCTAACGATTAATCGTTCCGTACTCAAAGATTTTCGTTCACTTGTAGTCCGTAGGGGTGTATATTAAAATACCCTTGCGGACATTTTCTTTAAAAAACCATAACCACATATTGTGAGTGAAAACATGAAAAAACAAACCTGGCTCTATATTACATCGATTGCAATAATTATGTCCACGGTAGGAGCTATAGCATTCTATCAGAATGCTGACGATCAGGCAGACCGGATCGATGCATCCCCCGTAAGATCAACGGCTCCCCTTCCGGCTTCCCTCGATAACCTGTATCCGCCCATCGCAGATCAACCGGTGTGGATGCTGAAAATGCTTGAAATGGATTTCCCGTTTACGGGTATCGTCGTCGATTTGCTTGAGGAAGATATTCCAAATGCACAGGATAACTTCGAGCAATTCAAAGCCCTTTATCTCGAACTAGCAGAGCTCGTTCCGGAGTGGAAGCATAAGTTTCCCATAGAACCCGTGGATAAGCTCGGCGAAGCACTCCAAACCGGCGATCCCGGAAGAATAATGGGAGCTCTCGAAAATGTGGGTGCGGTATGCCACGACTGCCACGTACCGAATATGGTGAAAGCACAGCAGAAGTTTCACTGGCCGGATTTCAAAATGATAACGGTTCAGGACCCGTTGACAAACGATATTCTGGATTATTCAATGTTCATGAGATATCTCAATGTGACCTTCAGCGGGATCTTATTGAATGCCCAGCGCGGAAATATTGAGAATGCTCAAAGATACTTCCAGGGATTCAAGGCGCGGTTCGAAACATTGCAGGAATCCTGCTATGGCTGTCATAATACCGAACGTATGTACTATGTAGACGAAAGGGTACAAGCGCTCATCGACAACCTTGGTCAGACTCTCCGGGAACCGGAAATCGATCCGGGTGCAGTGTTTCATGCCGCCATGGGTATAGGGAAGGAAAGTTGCCAAGGTTGTCACCTTGTTCATCTTCCGGCCGCGTTTGCGAAATACGAATGGAAGTAGTGAGCAAAGAAAGCTATTTCCCAAAACCGGTTGCATTAAAGGTCTTCGATTGGTTGCCGAATGACGAGATAGTGAAGCTTGAACAAACAGAGATAGGGAATACTGCCACGTTGTATGAAATGACACGCAGTGCGAAAAAACGATCCGAGCTTGCGAAATCGACCGGGGTGGACACCGCTACGCTGGAAATTCTTGCCCGATTGGTGGACTTGATGCGAGTGCAATGGGTGAGTCCGAAATTTGCGAGAATGCTTATCGTGGCTGGCTACGACAGTGCCGCTAAGGTAGCAGCGGCAAATGCCGATGAGTTATGCGAAGCACTTGCGAGCATTAACATTGGAGACAGATTCTTTAAGGGCAAGATAGGTTTTCGCGACATCAAGAGACTCGTCCATGTTGCAAGTTATGTGTGAGGAATCGTGAAGCAAAGGCAAATGTCCGATCGAGAATGGGTTGCAGCCGACGTGCTTGGCGGGTAGCTGAACGCAACCGTTGTTGACTTTTTTCGATAATAGTTTCCGTTAAACCACCGCCATGGAGAGATAACCTGTAATAAACAGGATAATAATGTATGTTAACGCTCCCGTAGAAAACCGGTTTGCTGCAGTGGTCAGGAGATGATGTTGTAAATTTTACCAACCATACGGCATCAATCGATATTTAACATTCCGACAATACTCCTCATATCCCGGCAATTCTTTTGAAAGTATTTTCTCCTCGTTTACAATTCGCTGAATCAAAGGAATAGCAAACAGCACAAACACCAATAACGCCCAATATGAACCGAGCGCGACCGGTGTAGCGATAATCATAAGCAGCCATCCGGCATACATCGGATGGCGGATTACGGCATACGGTCCGGACGAAATAACCGTTTGTTCTTTTTCCACTTCGATAATGCGGGATGCGTAACTGTTCGCTTTCATTACGGAGAAAAATATCATATAACCGGTAAACACCAAAACGTTGGCAATAATAACGATCGGTACGGATACAATCGACCACCCGAACCGATAGTCCAGACCGGGGATGAGAAAACCAATGAGAAAGAGTAAAGAAAATAGTTTCACGATTGTTTTTTGCTCTTTCACTTTTTCCTTAGAGCGTAGTCTGCGCTCCAACAGTTTCGGGTCCCGCTTTATAAAAAACCGTAAAACAAATAACATCGGGAAAAAGATAACGCTGAAATATACCCATCCCTGCCAGTACCGGAATGAACCGGCGGGAATAAAGAGAAGTACTACGATTGCAACGGGAAAAAGTGCTAATCGGGAATATATCTTCTTCTTTAACAACTTCCAATCGTCCATATAGTCACGGCCTGGTGTCGGTTTCAGCGATGCGTTAAATGCAAACTAATAATTGTTATGATATAATCGATTATAAGAGCCTTAAAAGGCTATTGCTTATTTCAGGAATTGCATTCATATTTTTCATATTTATTCCGGTGAAATAATAGATAATACCGGTCCTTCCGGTCTTTGAGATGTAGAATACTACTACCGGATGTTCCCTGATGAATGTTTTGATAAACGATATATTGTTATCTCTCAAAAGACGATTAGTGTAATTCCTGAGGCGACTTTACCCACTGTCCCGTTAATCCAAACCGGTAGAAGTACCGGCACAGATCTACAAGACCCCAGATAAAAAATCCGCCGACAGTTATTAGTTTTAAAACTCCTAAACCGATTTGTCCCCGATAAAAACGATCAAGTCCAAGCCATACTCCTGCCAGCGAAAACAACACAACGACTAACATGACAAAATTCCCCCACCATTCTTTACTTCCTACCGGTATCATTGTTATTTCCTTTCTTTTTAGACTGTTTTCACAAATACTGCATCAACAATTACTTTCCTAATAATCCTCCAACTGCGGCGCCGACGGCAATACCACAACCCACACCGACAGCTAACCATACTGCCACATTATCACTAATCACACCTATACCTATCCCCGCCAGAGCTCCGATTACAAATCCAATTGCACTCCCGATGCCAGCTTGTTTGATTTATTGTCATTCTGTTTAGTTTCCATAATTGTACTCCATAGTTATTCTCTCCGCCGACGAAAAGTCAGCGCGGTGTCAAGTGCAAAGCCTGACACAACTCCCGCAAAATTGGCGATCAGGTCCATGCTATCGTACACGTTACTCATTAATCCGAACCCGTTAAAGACTTCGAAAAGCTGAACCGCTGCGAGAGCAAATCCCGCAGCAAAAAGCTTCTTGTGTTTAGATTCAATCGGAACGTAAAGCGCCAAGAAATAGACTGCGAATGATACCGAGACGTTACCGGCATAACTCTGAACAAACACTTCGGCAGGTCCCGCATAGTGCGACTTGAAAACCAGGACCATCACCCCAAATAAGATAAATGCAACATTGCGAATTTTCATCTTTCTTAACTATTGTGATCAATTGTATGTCCAACACTATTAAAACCGCCAATGCATCAAATTATAATTTCCATTACAGTCATCCACATACCTTCACCACAACGACCGTCATATCGTCCGACCGTGCAGCGTTGCCGGTAAATTGTTTGATATCCCGAATAATTCCTCCCTTAATTTCTTTTGCGGTTAATAATGTAGTATCTGTTTTCTCAAGCAATGAATATAACCGTTCATCACCGTACAGATTTTTCGTATGATCTCTCGCTTCCGAAACACCGTCCGTATAGAAGACCAAAATGTCACCCGGTTTCAGATGAACTACCGTCTTTTCATATTTATTGTCCGGAAGCATACCTATAGGATTTCTGATACCATTTCCCTCCAGTACACATATTTTACCGTTTGATTTTAATACGGGTTTGTTGAGACCGGCGTTCGAAAAACAGAGACATGTCCGACCGCAGTCAATCTCCGCAATACAGAGTGCGACAAAAATTCCTTTCTGAATTTTCATATATAACGGTCTATTAATACGTGTCATGATCTCGCTTACCGCAACACGCTCGCCTGCTTCGGCCGATACCATCCCACTCGACATCACCGCTATCATTGCTGCTTTCATCGCTTTCCCCGAGACGTCGCCCACAACGATACCGATTCTATTCCGACCTTCATCCAACCAGAGGTAATCGAAAAAGTCGCCGCCCACCTCGTTTGCCGGAATACATATTCCGGATATATCCAGTCCGGGTATAACCGGATCCTCCTGCGGCATAATTGACATTTGCATATCATGAGCAGTTTGTAGTTCTATCTTCATTCCAATGGTCTTCAACCGTCGGGAATATGCGACGTAACCGATTGAAAGAACGACGATACCGATCACCACTATAAACCACCACGTTTTCCAGAACGGCGGAGTAATCGTAATCGCAATTGCAACTCCCTCGTCATTCCACACGCCGTCGTTATTCGATGCCTTTACACGGAATACATAATTCCCGGGAGGAAGTGTTGTATAATTTGCGTACCGCTTCCGGGCATCGGTATGGATCCAATCGCGGTCAAGTCCTTCCATTGTATAGGCATACTGATTTTCTTCTGGCACGGTATAATCAAGCGCCGCAAACTCGAAGGAAAACACATAGTCGCGATACGATAGACTTATGACGCGAATATCGGTTACCGGTTGATCAAACGAGACTTCCCGGTTTAATTTTTTAAATGAAGTGATAACAACCGGCGGAATATATGTGTTATCCTCTATATCGCGCGGGAAGAACGCATTGAGTCCGTTCACCCCGCCAAAGAAGAATTCACCCTTCCGGCTTTTGTAATATGCTCCGCCGTTGAATTCCCTGCTCTGTAAACCATCGCTTACTTTATAATTCCTGAACGTTATACGAACAGGATCGAATTTCGATATACCGTTGTTTGTACTGACCCAGAGATTGCCGTCATCGTCTTCGAGAATGCCGTAAACAGCGTTGCTCGGCAATCCGTGTTCTTCAGTATAATGTGAGAAAGCGCCCGTCGACGGATCGAACCTGTTCAATCCTCCTCCCCACGTACCGAGCCAGAGTACTCCGTTTTTGTCTTCGTGAATGGCAAACACATAATCGTTGTTGAGACTATTCGGATCTGTTAAATCAGCCCTGAAATGTGTGAATATTTCCCGTTCAGGATCGAACTTATTCAATCCTCCTCCGTAGGTACATAGCCAAAATTCACCGGACCGATCCTGAAAAACAGTACGTATGTAGTCGCTGCTGATGCTGTGTGGATTACCCGCATCGTGTCGATAGTGTTTAAATGAAGGTGGATCTGTCGGATCATTCGCCGGGATCATTTTGTTTAATCCCGCCGAGTACGTACCAATCCATAATGTGCCGGAGCGGTCTTCATATAATGAACGTATGGTATTATCGCTTAAACTTTGCGGATTACCCGAATCATTCGTATATGTGATAAATGTATTACGTGCTCTGTCGTATCGTGCTATGCCGTTATTATTTGTCCCCAGCCAGATAACCCCGTTCCTGTCTTCGATAACACAGCGGATGAAATCACTCTGTAATGCATCAGGATTCATCGGATCGGCATGGAAATGAGTAAACCGGTTAGATTTTCGATCAAGCCGATTCAAACCTCCGCCGTGTGTACCAATCCAGATTATACCATTCACATCCTCGTAGATACTCCAGACGATCGATTCACTCAGACTGTTCGTATTATCCGGATCACGGGTGTAATGCGCAAACCGTTTCCGTGCCCGATCTATTTTGTTGATGCCTCCCCCATAGGTTCCTATCCATAGATTTCCCGACCGGTCTTCATAAACGGAAAGGATTTCATCATACGATATGCTTCGTAGATTGCGCGGATCGTGTCGGTATTTTATAAATGTTTCCGTCTGCCGATTGAATATGTTTAAACCTCCGCCGTTGGTTCCAATCCAGAACGTATCGGATCTGTCTTCAAATATCGCATATACCTGATCGTGACTCAGACTATTGTTATTATTCGAATCATAGTAATACCGGATTACACTATACGTTGTATCTTCACAGTTATCAGATGGAAGGAATAGTTTATATAAACCGGTATTCATACCAATCCAGGTTACACCGTCGTTATCCGAAAATATTTCGTTCACATAGCCGGTACTCAGCTCCGGATATTCGTTGATGATATAGTCCGGAAGATCATAAAAAAGCAAATTTTCTCTTCCCCTTAACGACAGGTCAATTTTCTTTATAATATTCAGACCAGCTACCGTTCCGATCAGCAAATTACCCCGGTCATCGTTACGGAGAACCGTGATTGTATTGTTATTCAAACTCTTCTCGTCATCGGTGCCGCTATAATATCGAATGAATATTCCTTTCTGTTTATCCTTATCTGTTTCTACAACGAGCCTATTGAGACCTTGATTTGTTCCAATCCACAGACTTCCGTTATGATCTTCGCATAGAGCCAGAATGACATCGTTACTGAGAGAGTAAGGATCATTGGGATCATAATTAAACCGTTGAAACGACCCAGTTAACGGATCGTACCGGTTCAAACCGCCGTTGTTGGTACCGACCCAGAGTATACCCGTCTTATCTTCGTACATGGACGAGATAACGTTATGACTGAGACTATTCGGATCATCGGGATTATTTCGCATCACGGTAAAATTATAGCCGTCGTACTTATTCAATCCATCTTCGGACGAGAACCACATAAATCCCCGTTGATCCTGCAAAATATTTTCAACGATTGTTTGTGATAGTCCCTGTTCAAGTGATATACGCTGGAAAAAATGAGGATGATCTTGTGCGTGAAGTGCTGTGAAGCCGGTCAGGAGACTGCATAAAAAAATGAAATGTCGACCTCCCGTTCCTATAATAGTGAAACAGTAATTGAAGATCGCTTTCATATCTATCACACCCATTCCTTTCCGAATCCGGGTAAGCCGGTAATAAGATATTCGGATTGATTCAGGAAAAGTTTCGAATACCTATACCGGATTTCAAAGGGCGTGTTTCGCTATCCGATCAAACGAACCGTCCGGGAGGTGAACGGTGGTTGCAAAACGAAGCAAGCATCGCTCGCTTCCCGTGTGAATATAGTATAAAATCGCCCGAAAAGCAAGATTATGATAGATTCCTGAATGTGTGCCTAACAATTATCATTATTGACATTCATATTACCTTTTAATATTATCAGGAAACCCAGCTCGTTCCGTTTCAAGTGAGTACGCTTTCATTTACTACCATCTCGCACATCCTTCTACCAGAGTGGTGGCGTCGCCAACAGCGATATTATTTGGATACAATAGAATCAATAGCTGCACGGCGCAGGTGAGCTTCATCGTTAGACTGAGTATTATCGGTGATTTTGACTTATATTTTCATAACGATCTTATTGAGGAGGATAGTTAATGGCCAAATCAACTCGACAAGCATCCGGAAACCGGGATTTCTTTGTATTTAAACGGAACACGCTGGAATATAATAGAGTCATACATTTAACCAATGGAGTTTTTGCAATAGCCATGACCTTGCTGATGGTTACTCTGGATGTGCCTGTTGTTCCAGCCGAACAACTGGCACAGGCATTAGTGGATCAGCTATCCCAGTTTATTGCCTTCGGCATAAGTTTTCTCCTGGTTGCCATAGTTTGGTGGGGGCATCATAAGTTTATCGCTACCTTAGGGAAGCTTGAACCGGTCATTATTGCCATTAACCTGATATTTTTGAGCATGGTTGTCATGTTACCTTACACAACCAATCTGATCGGGAATGATCCCACTGTCCCGGCAGCAGCCATACTCTTTATCAGTGTTTTTCTGGCTATGAACATACTTCACCTGCTTATGTTTATCAGGGCTCATAATGCCGGTGCGATTCAGCAACCAATGAGCGGTGTTCAGTTCCGAAGGGAAGCAGTCCTTTCCGGGATCGGAGTATCAATTCTGCTGCTTACAATGATCCTGGCTTAATGGTTTCCGTTGGTAAGCCTAATTATCTTTGTGATCAGTTCGATCTTATTCCCTATCGCTGAGCGATTAGAGAGATCAAGGTCTTGCCTCAAATGAATGTTCTTCCATTATCAGCCTGACCCGATCGGATAGCCAATATTAGAAACAGTCACCTATTCAAAACCGATCCTAACTAATTGTCCGGTCGACTGAACAACGGCTTCACATATTATATTTACAAATACTTTATGGACCGGTCAGAGCTCATCATCGTGATTGCGGGTTAAGCAAGTGTTATCTTCCCCTTAACCCCTCACAAATTCACCGCAACCCCAAACACTACCGTCCTCCTCCCGAAGTAACTCTGTATCTCCTCCCTCTCCGAATAATCACGCGAAAATGTGTAGCCGAAAAGATTATTGATATTCAGCACGTTGATCGCTTCAAAGAAAAACACTGTGAAATATCGTCCGAATAACTGCCGGAAATACATGAACCGGAGATCCAACCGCCGGAAATTATCATAGCGTTCGGAGTTTTTGATGCCGTATACCGGTTCGTACACATCGTACTGCTCACGGTACACCGATCCGTTCACCGGTGTGAACGGACGCCCCGTGGCGTACTTGAAATTCACGCCGGTGCGGAATGCATCGGTTATCCTGTACATCGCAATGAGCGTCAGGTTATGCGTTACGTCGTACGAGCTCGGCGCGTACTCCTCGTAGTCCAGCCATTTTCTCTTTGTATCGACGAAGCCGTACGATATCCATCCGTCCAGACGCGGAAGCAAGAGGTGAATGAAAAAAATTACAACAAAAATTTCAAAGATTTCGAATATGCGTTGTGAGGATGCTATGCAGACAATACCGTAATATATCGGAAAACAAAAAACAAACCTCTGACATTTGCCGAAGCTGTCGTCATGTAATATCCGAAATGACGACAGTATCGTCATTCATACTATAATTCCAATTAATTCTCCTTCGATCCATCTCCTACCTCCCATTCCCGCAACACAGTATTAACATCTCCTTCCACCATCCCCCTCGCATCCCATCTGTCGTATCCTTTCGCAAGCAACTCGTCATATCTCGTCCCGGTATGACGGATATGCGCTTTCACCGCCAACCGGACGGCATCCTCTTCAAGATCCTTTGCCATTGCCGTCCGGCCTATCCTGCCGCTGTACTTGAGGCAGGCGTGCTCGGCAATCTCTAATTCTCTCCCTGAAGGACATCCCGGGAAAATTTCGCGCACCTGTTCCGCAAAACGTTCGACATATTGCCGGTCGACCATTTCACGACGTTCTGCATCGCGCTCCCTCCGTCTTTCACGTACCTCATGATCTTCCAGACATTCCTGTTCGGCTTTCTCCAGAGCTTTTTCCTCAACCAACAAACCCTGCCGTTCGTACCGTTTTCGGGCGCGGCTCCACTGCAACACGACTGCAGCCAGCGTAGAATACTTTCGCGAACGTCTCGTCAATGCGGCATCACCGGAGGGAAGATATATCAGGTGATCAAGATCGGCGCAGGATAAACAGAGAGCACCTTTGTCCCCGGCAAGAGTAATCCACGCTTTCCGTCCGAGGTCCGAACCGCATTCGTCGCAGGCTGTTTCATTTGAGGTTATAAATACTTTGAGTTCTGTTTGTTCTTTCATAACATATTATATTCATGTCGGAAACATTACTTTGTGATTGGGTACATACACTATCACTCCGTATACAAATACCGTTTAATCTTTTGCGTCGGTGTCTTTTCAAACGGATCGGCCTGTTCGATAACTTTGCTTAACCGGGAAAAAGAAGATACATTCTCGTTCACTTCTTTTCTTAGCTCCTCGAGACGTTTGTTAATTTCCCCGCGTATCTCATGTTCTTTTAATTTCCGTTCGGCGAACTCTTCATCCAGCAATTCATAGTTCAGATGGATACGGGCTGCAAGTGTATCGTTCTGCTGAAAGACCAGCGATTCGAGGACTATATCGGAGCGGTTTATCACCGATTCGATTCCTTCCGGGTAAATGTTTTCGCCGCTCGGACCGAGAATAACATTCTTTAAACGTCCCTTAATATAGAGATACTTATCATCGTCAATGTACCCCAGATCGCCGGTCCGGAACCAACCGTCTTCGGTCATAACCTCACGGGTTGCTTCGTCGTTATTATAATATCCCTTCATCACCATCTCACTCCGTACCAGCACTTCCCCCTCTCCCGTTTTGGGATCGGGATTATCGATTTTTACCTCGACGCCGTTCAACGGTTTTCCCGCAGAACGATAACGCGTCTGATCGGTATACGTACCGGTAACAAGCGGAGATGTTTCGGTCAAACCGTAACCGATCGCATAGGGGAATCCGGCTTCGCGCATAAACAATTCGACTTCCGGAGCAATAGACGCGCCCCCGATACAGAAAAGATGCAGCTTGCCGCCGAAGGTCTCTTTCAATTTTTTCCCGGCAGTCTTGTGAATTTTCTTTCTGACTGCCGAAAATTTATAGACAGCCCGTACAATTTTTTTCTCCTGTATTTTCGGAAGGATTCTCATCTTGAACATCTTCTCAATGATCAACGGAACCGAAAGCATAACGGTCGGTTTCACCTGACTCAGCGCCGGCAGCAATACCGCCGCAGTGGGCGGCTTTGCTATATAATGTACCGAAGCACCGGCAACGATCGGAGCAATCAAACCCAGCGTTCCTTCGTATACATGCGCGAGCGGGAGTATCGAAAGGAATCTGTCTTTATCCGTTACCGGCACCATATCGAGCGTAGCCAATGCGTTCCTGACGAGATTTTTATGGGTAAGCATAACACCCTTTGAATTACCCATTGTTCCGGATGTATAAATAATGACGGCGAGATCGTCTTCCCCGATTTCATCCGGCGTCATACCGACAAATTTCAACGCAAGGTGTTTAATTTTTGTCAACTCCCTGCTCCCGTCTTTTAACAAGGCGGTTAAACGGTCTTTTGTCACATCGGGATTTATGATGGAAAAATTATCCAGTAAAATTACCGTCTGCAGTTTTTCAAGATGAAAGTCTTCCACCTTATGATAATACCGTTCCGAAACAAATAATGCTTTTGCTCCCGAGTGTCTTATAATATGATGGATTTCCGATTGATGAAAATCCGGAAGTATGGGTACGGCGACCGCGCCCATAGTTGTAATCGAGAAGTAAGCGATACCCCAGTGCGGACTGTTTTCACCGAGAATTGCGACCCGGTCGCCAGAATAAACATTCTGTTCATGTAAAAAAGCGGATATTTCATCGACCTGCTTCTTCAGATCGGCATAGGTATACGTGATACCGTCGACAAATGAGAGGGCTGGTTTGTCTCCGTGCAAGGAAGTACTGCGATGTAATATCCCGGAGAGTGTTTTATCTTTTATTGTATCCATATGACAGAAACTCCTAGATTTGTAATGGGATATATATGTAAATATAATAAATTATAAATAATCATGATATAAATTGGTGATTTAATTACGGTAGAAATAATTATTTTTATTATATTATTGGTATGAACTCTCTAAGACTCATAATCCTTTTCGGCTCACAGGCAACGGGTACCGCCGGCAAAACATCGGATACCGACATTGCGGTTCTCGGCGATCGTCCGCTAACGCTCGACGAGAGATCGAAACTGGAAGAGGAATATGCCGGCCGGTTTTCTATCTCCGAGGAACTGATAGATCTCGCCGACCTTTCAATCGCTCCGCCTATTCTCAGATACCAGGTCGCTCAAACGGGTAAACTGTTACATGGTTCCGAAGAGGATTTTATACGTTTCAAAGTACTCGCGTGGAAACAATATATGAACACCGAAAAATTCCGCCGCCACCGCCAACAATCTCTGGAGAATAAACTCAATGTCGAAGGAAGTACTGCATAAAAAAATTGATCAGATACAGGAACTGATCTCGGAACTCGAAGAGTTACTTTCAAAGCCGTTCGATGAATTTTCAAGCAGTTTTATTTACGTTCGCGCCGCGGAACGGAATTTTCAGCTTATCGTGGATATGGCAAGCGATATCAACACACATATTCTCGTGGCGAACGGCAAGAGAACGCCCGATTCATATAAACAATCTTTCAGCGACCTCGCAAAGATCAACCTCCTCTACCGGGAGCTTATCCATAAACTCGTCAATACCGCAAAACTCAGAAATATCCTCGTTCACGAATATGACTTCGAGGAGGATTACGAGAAGTTTTACGCATCGGCAAAAGAAAGCATACCCGCCTATAAAGAATATATACGTTTAATCTACAAGTATGTGAAGGATAATATGAAGTAGCCGCAATCTTGCGGGCATGAGGGTACTATTGACTTTAACTATACGTATACGTATATTTTTATCTATTCATACGTAAAGGAATATTTATGACTGACCCAATTTATACCGACACAGATCTCATCAAACAGGGCAGCGTGACGAGAGAGGAATTGACTGAATTTCGTAATTTCGGGCTGATTTCTCCGATCATGCACAATGAGGCGGGAACGGAATTATATCCCCTCCATACACTCGAAGTTTTAAAAAAGATAAAAGAACTTAAAACTATCGGCTATGAGCTCGAGGAGATCAGAAAAATAGTGAAGAAAGTCGGGTTGCCGGTGCCCAAAAGGCAAAAAAAAGATGTTAATAAAAATTCATACTTCACCGTCGGTGAGCTTGCCGAAAAAATCGGAGTCAACGCGCGGACGATCAAACACTGGGAAGATAAGGGCATAATATTCCCAGACGCACGAAGTGAAGGGGGCTTCCGTCTGTATCAGGAGGTTTACATATTCTTCGGTAAACTCATTCTCGATCTCCAGATGTTCGGGTATACGCTCGATCAGATCAAAACGGTATCGGATATGTTTCGTGATTTCGTAACCATCAGCAATAAACCCGATGCTTATCCGGCCGCTGAGCGGCTACAAAAACTTGAAGATATGCAGAATCAGATAGAAATGCTCAGCACAAAAATGACCGCTCTGAAGGAAGGCATAACACGTTGGGAAGATTTGCTGAAAAAGAAGAAAAAAGAAATCAACACACTCATAAACAAGGACCAAAAGAAGAAATAACTATCTTGCCTCACTCAATGATAATGACACAAACGGATTATTTCGAGACTTTTCATCTGCTGAGAAACACCTATAACACAACCGATGCGGAGATCGATGTCCCGGGAAGCGATATAACTCTCTTTAACATTCCTTTCCGTTCAGAAGCAATACCGACCGAAGCGGAGAGTCCGGCAATTCGTTTTGATAAAAAAATCTATAACGCACTGTTGAAATATTATCTGCGTTCTAATTCCTATTCCAACGACTATCTCTTTCAAAGTCTTAATGAACGGGATGAAAACATCGGGGAAAACACCTCGTTCAACTACATTGTTATGAAAAAGAAATCATCCGAAAGGTCGGGGGATTTCATCTTCCTCTTTCACGGATTGAACGAACGGAGCTGGGATAAATACCTCCCATGGGCTTACGATCTCGTCGAGACGACGGGAAAACCGGTCATATTATTCCCGCTGGCATATCATATAAACCGCGCACCGCGTATCTGGAGCGATCCCCGTCTGATGAAAGAAGTATCCCAGGAGCGGGCACGGTTATTTCCCGACATACAGTTCTCATCGTTTGCCAACGCGGCTTTAAGCATACGTTTACAATTTTCACCGAACCGGTTCGTTTTATCCGGTGTACAAACATTCCGCGATATCATACGGTTGATGGAAAGTATCCGGGGCGGCGAACACCCGCACCTGCACGAGAACTCCTCAGTCGATATATTCGGTTATTCCATTGGAGCTTTTTTCGCCGAATTACTGATGATGAGCAATCCACGCGGAATGTTCGAACGATCGAAAATGTTTCTCTTCGCCGGCGGACCGACGATGGATCTGATGAATCCGGTATCGAAAGCCATTATCGACAGTGAAGCTGCGCTCGCGCTGAAGAATTTCTATATCGACACAAACGGCAGCGACTTCTTAAAAGACGATATGATAACCTCCACATTCGCACAGCTCGAAGAAGGAGGAAATGTATTCAGAAGCATGCTCGATCACAGGAAGATGGAATCGTTCAGGACCAAAAGATTCGAGCATTTGAAGGACAGATGTCTGATCGTTCCGCTGCAAAAAGATACCGTCATGCCATCCGATGCGGTGTATAAAACATTTCATACAAATTTTCATAAAAACATACAAACCGAGGATTTCTCATATACCTATGTACACGAAAATCCGTTTCCGCTGAATGCACGATTACATGAGGAAGTTAATACAGGTTTTCGTCGGATCTTTGATATTGCAGGAGGGTTTTTATCGTAGGAAGAGAATAAGACCTTTCACATTCAAGGTGGAATTTACTCATCAAACCGAGGTATAGTACGTCGCGGGAGCAGATTCCGTGAGATTATGCGTCGATATCAGTCGGTCGATACAGGATATATTTTCTCGGCATTTGTAAATGTTTATCCGCACTGGCAATAGCGTGTATTCCTAATCGATCGGCTATCGCAACCGTGAGAGCATCATTCGTCAGCAATCCGGTCTCGTGCTGTATTTTCATTGCAGTAATAAAATCTTCTTTTTTAACCGTTTCATAATGAATACCGATTGCAAGCATATTTAGAATTGATTGTTCATAACGGTAGAGTAATTTTACCCGTTCCGGCTTAGCTGAAAGTTGCTTTGCCGGATTTGAAGTTGTAATCCAATTATTTTCTCTTGCTTCTGCAATCATCAAGCGATGCATTATTTCTGCCAATATATGCGAACCTATAATACCCATAATAGTGTTATGGGCACAACGTTCTAACAATTTTTTACATTGCTGTGAGGTATCACGAAATGCATAAATCATTATGTTCGCATCGATGATACAGATTTCACCGTCCGGAATTTTATTAAGCGTCATTGATCGAAGTAATCCTCTTCCATAATCGCTTTCCAATCGTCTCTGGATAAGTCAAATTTATTCGAGAACAAATTGGCAAGCGCCTTCATCCTTATTTGTTTATCAGGTACTTCGTTCTTCTCGTATCGCCGGAGGGCATCTTCAAACAGGTCGCTGATCGGGCGCCCTTCTTTTGCTGCTCTTTGTTTGAGTCTTCTGTAAAGTTCTGCATCCAATATTGTGCCTACCTTTACTTTTTTTGATTCCCTATTGTCGAGCATTGCGATTCAACTCCTCTATTTATAAAAAGTACTATATATATTTAAAAATAAAGGAATAATTTATAATTATCAAGATAGTTTCTAATATTCAAGAATAATTCTCGACACTTTTCACCTCGACAAATATATCCCCTCACCAACCCCTATCGGCAGATTAAATCCATACCAGATAAATAACAACACAACCCACATAATAAACAAAATCACCGAATACGGTATCAGTAACGACACGACCGTTCCGATTCCCGCCCGCTTGTCGTATTTATGTATCCAGCCGAGCAACAACGGGAAATACACATAGAGCGGACTCACACAGTTGGTAATCGAATCGCCGACGCGGTACATCAACTGAACAAATGCCGGACTGTAATCGAGCTGCGCGAGCATCGGAACAAATATCGGTGCGAAGATTGCCCATTTTGCCGAGCCGCTTCCCATAAAAATATTCACAAATGCGACAATGATCATGAACATCGTGAAGAGCAACGGGCCGGTCAATCCCGTTGCCTGAAGAAACTCTGCACCCCGTATCGCGAGTATGGTATCCATCCGGCTCCAGCTGAACAAATTAATAAATTGCGCAACAACCAGCATCAGCACAATATAGCCCGCCAGCTCCCTCATACCGTGCTCCATCGCACGGAGTGCGTCGTCCGGCTGTTTCATCGTGCCGACAATTCTGCCATAGACATAACCCGGTAAAGCAAAAAAGAAAAATAATATGGGAATCAATCCACGCAGAAACGGTGACGGTACAATTGAACCAGTCGCAGGATCGCGAAGCAAGCCGTTCGACGGCACAACAAGTATCGCAATCAAAATTATGTAAAGCAATGCGGTAACACCCGCCCGGCGCAACCCTTTTCTTTCTGTTTCGGTGAGCCGGCTTGTTGACGGATCCGCAGTCTCATCGATTAGCTGACCGGCTCCGGCAAAGGATTGACAGCGCGGGATCGTATATCTCCGCGCAATAAATGCACCGACGATACCGAGCATGATTGTCGATACAATCATAAAATACCAGTTTGCCGTCGCACTAACCTCGATTCCGCCGTCAATATCGCGTGCGACTTCAGTGGTGATTCCGGCAAGCAGAACATCCGTACCGGCGATTAAAAAATTTGCGGTGAATCCCGCAGTCGCACCTGCATATCCGACAACCAGGCCGGCAACGGGATGCAATCCCATCTTCGAAAAGATCAATGCAGCAATCGGCGGTACAACGACAATTCCGGCGTCGGATCCGATATTCCCGCACGCACCGAGCATGAATATCGTCGGCAACACGATCCTGTTCGGAACGGCGAATGCGATACCCCGCATCACCACGGCGAGCAATCCGCTTCGTTCCGCAATAGAAACTCCCATAAGCATAACGAGCACCAAACCGAGAGGCGCAAAATGTGCAAAGTTCGTAACCATCTGTTCGACAAATCTGCGCAAACCGTCACCGGTGACCAGACTCTCTGCAACGATTTGTTCGCCCGTATCCGGATGTGTCGCATTGACATTAAGAAATGCCGTAAGAGCGCTCAATATCACGACTATCACACAAATCCACACAAACATCCAGAACGGATGCGGTAGTTTGTTGCCCATCACTTCGATCCAGTAGAGCAATCCTTTCGATTGTGTTTGCCCGGGTAATTCTTCGGTGAGCTGTCCGCTTTTGTTGTCTTTGTCGGATGACTTTTTTGCCATTGTTTGCTCCTGGTCAGGGTTGTTATTTGTTATTAGTTATTGGTTAATAGTTGTTTGGCCTCAAGCTTTCGTGACTAATCCGGCATTGTGCTGTTGACACCATTAACCAATAACAAATCACCATTAACTGCTTTTTCACGGCGCAAGACGAACTATCTCCCACGAATCTCCCTTTTTCGTATATCTGATCCTGTCATGCATCCGGCTCGGTCTTCCCTGCCAGAATTCAAATGCGTCCGGTCTAACCCGGTATCCGCCCCAAAAATCCGGAAGCGGTACTTTTCCATCCCCTTCGGGATATTTTTGCTGTAATGCCTCAAAACGATTTTCCAGAACGCTGCGATCCGGAATAATCGAACTTTGCCGCGAAGCCCATGCTCCCAACTGACTGCCATGCGGACGTGAATGAAAATACTCTTCGGATTCCTTGCGTGACACCTTTTCAACCCTCCCCCATATCCTCACCTGTCTTTCGATCTCCTTCCAGTAAAAAGCCAGACATGCACGGGGGTTATTCTGCAATTCTTTTGCTTTCTCACTTGTATAATTAGTGTAGAATACAAAACCATCCCGGTCAAAGCCTTTTAACAAAACAAATCGTACCGAAGGCATGCCCGATGCATCAACGGTTGCAACAGCCATGGAATTATATGAATCTATGTTATTTTCAATGACTTCCGAATACCAACGTTCAAACTGGTCGAAGGGATCGGACCGGATATTCGATTCGATGAGAGTGTTTTCCATGCAGTGTTCTACTTCCTGTTTCTGTGCTTATTTTCGTTTACATTTTAATGCATAATGTAAGAAATTTTCCCGCATAAATCTATTCTGCTCCGTCTTTTGATTGTACCGGAACATTGTGCATAGAAACGTCTGAGTTCCTGCAATACTATATCCGGATGGCTCGTGATCTTCATGTTTTTGATTGATTATTTTCTAAAAGAGACCGTAGTCTTAAATATTTTTGATTGAGTATTGGCTATTATTTGAATTTTGGAGCTTGTGATTTGGAATTTCCCGATAAACATTGAATTTTTGCTCACTCCGGTTCGATTATTCCCGTGCCCTTTTTAAAATTTCATTGGCGACGTTCAGTATCGGTTGTGTACTCCTGTAATTTTCTTCGATCGTTATAATATTGCAATCCTTATAGCGTTCGGGAAATTCCAGAATATTACGTATTGTTGCGCCGCGAAATGAATAGATAGATTGTGAATCGTCGCCGACAACCATCAGATTCCGATGTCTTGAAGCCAGTAAATCTGCAATATCCGACTGTATACGGTTCGTATCCTGATATTCATCGACCATAATGTATTTAAACCGGTCGGCAAGTTCATCGCGAACCTTTTGATTTTTTTCTAATAATGTCTTCAGATGAACAAGCAGATCGTCATAATCCATCAGATTATATTGCCGCTTATATTCGGTATAGTTTGCATGGAGCTGCATGATCGGTTCGAGATCGGTGAGGTATTGCGGGTAATCCCCGGTCAGTATATCCTTCAGCGTCTCCCGGGTATTGACCGAACGTGAAAACAGAGTGAACAGTAATTGTTTTTTCGGAAAACGCCGCTTGCGTGTATCAAGTTTCATCCGTGTGCGAAGCAGGTTCACGACATCCTCGGAATCCGATTGATCGAGTATGGTAAATGCCGGATCGAATCCGATCAGCGGAGCGTAACGGCGAAGAATCATGTTGGCAAATGAATGGAATGTCCCGCCCGCGACTTTCTCACAACGCGAATCGAGAATCATTGCCGCGCGGCGAAGCATTTCCTGTGCAGCTTTTCGCGTGAATGTCAGCAGAAGTATCGACTCCGGATACACGCCGAGTTCGACCAGGTATGCGACGCGGTACACTATCGTCCGTGTTTTTCCCGTCCCCGCTCCGGCAATAATGAGATGCGGTCCGTTCACCGATGTCACCGCTTCATATTGCGCGGGGTTTAGTTCATTCCGGTAGTCAACCCGAAACTGCCGTGAAGTTTTTTCCGGATCTTTCTGAAAAATTGATTTTTTTAACGTATATTTTTTCATTGGTGTCGATTTAAGATACGCTTAAGTATAAAATCAAAACACGCCTTGTTGTGTTTTAACGGCGTAACTATTTTGCTTCATACATTAACA
>Ga0209498_1000649_pt1 | contig 21495 bp, 18 predicted proteins | sample WalLakDeSediment_FD_184131 | JGI IMG/M metagenome (GOLD analysis project Ga0209498, IMG submission 184131) | Lake sediment microbial communities from Walker lake, Nevada to study Microbial Dark Matter (Phase II) - Walker Lake 11/02/13 Deep... | ecosystem: Environmental > Aquatic > Freshwater >...
TTTTGAAGAAATGGGGCAGCCCGCTGAAGCCCTGAAGCTTTATGAACGCATTCGCAACGAGTACAGAAACTCAGCCGAAGGCCGTAATATTGAAAGGTATATTGGGCGAACCAGCGTGCAGAAATAACTGCATTAATGGAATATAAAAAACAGAACCTCTCATTTTACGATCCCGAACAGGTGCCCAGCGCTGCCAGCATGCGTATGGGCATCGTTGTTTCTGAGTGGAACAAGGAGATCACCGGAGCCCTTTTAGATAGTGTTGTTAAAACACTAAAACTTCATGGTGCCAAAAAAGAGAACATTTATGTTCAATACGTTCCCGGAAGTTTTGAGCTTCCGCAGGGTGCTGCATACATGATTGATCAGCTTGATATAGATGCCGTAATCTGCCTCGGTTGCGTAATTCAGGGCGAAACACGGCACTTTGAATTTATCTGCCAGGCCGTAAGCCAGGGTATCATGAACCTGGGGCTCGATTCTGGAATACCTGTAATCTTTGGAGTATTAACCACCGATAACTTTTCTCAGGCACGCGAACGCTCGGGCGGAGTACATGGAAATAAAGGTGACGAAGCCGCAGTTACCGCAATAAAAATGGTCGATCTGAAGAAACGCCTTGGCGCCTGAACCCATGAACCCTCAAGATCTTCGAATCGTATTTATGGGAACCCCTGCCCTGGCTGCCTTCTCGTTGAAAAGGCTGCATGAAGAAGGTTACAAGGTGGTTGGAGTTATTTCTGCACCTGACAAACCAGCCGGAAGGGGGTTAAAGCTTCAACCATCAGAGGTGAAAAACTATGCTGTTGAAAAGGGAATTCCCGTGCTTCAGCCCGAAAAACTAAAATCACCCGATTTCCTTGAAGAATTGTATGCCCTGAAACCTGATGTGCAGGTTGTAGTTGCTTTCCGTATGCTTCCGGAATCGGTTTGGAACCTGCCACCCTTTGGAACCTTCAATATGCACGCATCCCTGCTGCCCCAATACCGTGGCGCCGCCCCAATTAACTGGGCCATAATAAACGGCGAGAAAGAAACAGGGGTAACTACATTCCTTCTCGACAAAGAGATCGACACCGGTAAAATCCTTTTGCAGGAAAGAGTGCCAATTTTTGAAAACGAAACCGCCGGTAATCTTCACGACCGTATTATGGTGGCCGGAGCTGATCTTGTAATAAGAACCATTAACTTAATAGCTTCCGGAAATCTGGAACCCATTGAGCAATCAGAATTAATTCCTGATCCCGGCCAACTGAAGAAAGCCCCAAAGATTTTCAAGGATGACTGCCTGATTGACTGGAAAAGGTCATGCAGTGAACTGGTAAAACTGATCCATGGAATGAGTCCTGTTCCGGGCGCTTTTACAGTTTTTAAAGATGGTTCAGAAGAATTGGTTCTTAAAATTTTTGAAGCCGAGGCAAAGGAAGCAATCCATAAGTATAATTACGGAGAAGTCTTTTCCGACCAGAAAAACACTCTTGCTTTCTCAACGCCCGATGGTTTCCTTTTCGTGAAAAGCCTGCAGGCTGCCGGTAAACGGCGCATGAAAGTCACTGAATTCTTGCGTGGGTTTCGTTTTAAACAGGTAAAAAAACTCCCGATTTCTGGTCATTAAACCCTTCAAACCCTTTAACAACGCAGGTTTTAAGGCTGAGTTATTAACAAAAAAGCTGATTTTTCAACAAAATAGGCACATTTAGCCCGGTGGGCTTGCATTTTCTTGGAAATGACATATATTTGCAATGATTAATGGAAGCAAACCAATTACTCGTGTAACTAAAACTAAAAAAAATGAACAAAGCAGAATTGATCGATGCTATTGCATCAGGAGCAGGTTTAACAAAAGCCGATTCAAAAAAAGCATTGGATGCCTTTTTAGGTGCCACCACAAAAGCCCTGAAAAAAGGTGACAGGGTAGCCCTGGTAGGATTCGGTTCATTTGCCGTATCAAAGAGAGAAGCCCGCAAAGGCCGCAACCCACAGTCAGGCAAGGAAATCACAATCCCCGCCAAAAAGGTTGTTAAGTTCAAGGCTGGCGCCGAACTGGCTAAGGTTGTTAAGTAAACCCTAAAAAACAAGCAAAGAAAAGCCCCGCAATACCGGGGCTTTTTTTTATTTTTGCCATGCATATTATGCCTGTAGTCAAATAAATCCTATGATCATGAGCAACAACGATGCCCTTTCCGGCTTTGATCCGAACGCCACAGGCAATACATCAAACAATATTTTCAGCCTGCCCTTCACCCCTGACAATGCCACAGTGGTTTTCATTCCCATTCCCTGGGATATAACCGTTTCAAATTTTGAAGGCACTTCTGCCGGACCGGCAAAAATATTTGAAACTTCCTTTCAAATTGATCTTTTCGACCCTTTTGCACCCGATGCATGGAAACAAGGCATGGCCATGGAAGCCATTGATCCCGCTTTGGAAAAGCGAAACAGTGAGCTGCGTAAAAAAGCCAGTAATTACATCAGCTACCTTGAATCAGGTAAACAGCCTCACGAACACCCTGAGATGGAAGAGATCCGCACAGAAATCAATACGGCCAATGACGAGCTGTGCCTTGACCTGGAATTTAAATCGCTCATGTATCTCGAAAAGGGCAAAATTCCTGTTGTTGTGGGGGGCGACCACAGCGTTCCGCTGGGGCTTATCAGGGCCCTTGGCCGCATGAAGCCAGGGTTTGGGATTTTGCAAATCGATGCACATGCTGACCTGCGAAACGCATACCAGGGTTTTGAACAATCGCACGCTTCCATTATGCATAACGCACTAAACACCGAAGGCGTTGAGAATCTGGTGCAGGTGGGCATTCGCGAACTCTGCCCGGAAGAAGTGCAAACCATCAGTAAAAATCCATCAAAGATCCGTACCTGGTTCGACCGCGACATCAACAACCGGCTATTTGAAGGCGAAACCTGGGCAGAGATATGCAACGATATTGTTAATAAACTGCCAAAGGAGGTTTATGTATCGCTCGATGTAGACGGACTTGACCCTTCCCTTTGTCCGGGAACAGGTACGCCGCTGCCAGGTGGTCTTTCCTTTAACCAGGCCATTTATTTACTGGAAACCATATTAAGCCAGGGAAAAAAAATTATTGGCGCCGATCTGGTAGAAACCGGGCCGACTGATTTTGACGGTATCGTTTCAAGCAGATTGCTATTCAGGCTGGCTGGGATGATCATTAAAAGCAACCCCTGAGAAATTATTCAGAAATGGACCACAAAACCTTAACAGCGGTAAATGAATACCTTGGTGGTTTTGTAACCCCTGCCCGACTTGAAAAAATCAAAAAGGTTCTTTCACGCAGAACACGCTACATTACGGTTGTACTGGAAGATATTTTCCAGCCCCACAATGCCAGTGCGGTGCTTCGCTCTTGCGAATGCTTCGGCATTCAGGATGTTCATATCATTGAAAATCGTTACCAGTACGAAGTAAACCCGGATGTGGCACTGGGAGCAAGCAAATGGCTGCACCTGAAAAAATACAATGACGGGGAGTATAATTCTTTAACCTGCCTGAAGAAATTAAAACAAAGGGGTTATGCTATTGTGGCTACCAGTCCGCACGAAAGAGACTTCAGCCCCGGCAACCTTCCGCTCGAAAAACCCATCGCCCTGCTGTTTGGCACCGAGCAGGAAGGCCTTACTACCGAAGCCCTTGAAATGGCCGATGCATTTTTGAGAATACCCATGGCAGGGTTTACCGAAAGTTTTAACATTTCGGTCTCGGCGGCAATCTGCCTCTATGAGCTTACCGATCGTCTCAGGAAATCAGACCTTGCGTGGCAATTGGAGCCGAAAGATCAGGAACTCCTGATGCATGAATGGCTCAGGGCTTCAATCAAAAACCCGGACTTGCTCATTGAACGATTTCTTGAAAACCTTTCGGAATAATTGACTTTCGCTGCCGGATTTCTTAACTTTATGCCAGGAAATTACGTTGAACCTTAAAACATACATTTATGGGAAAAGGAGATCTTAAAACCCGTCGAGGAAAACTGTTCAGGGGTAGTTACGGAAAAACAAGGCCCCGCAACACCAATAAACCCAACGTGACAGCCCCGCCCGCAGCAGCACCAAAAAAGAGAACAACCAAAAAGTAGTTCTATAAAAAATGATAGCAGCAGCCAGAAAGTAACCCAATTTCTGGCTGCTGCTTTTTTGCGGGAATACCCCCAGCATACCCTTTCTGCTTTCTCCCTGACTGCCGTCAGGCAGGCTTTCTCCTTTCTCCTTTCTCCTTTCTCCCTGACTGCCGTCAGGCAGGCTTTCTACTTTTTTCACCCTCCTAATTTCCTGACTAACTCCTTAAAAGTATTACCCCTGTGCTCAAAGTTTTTGAAGGAGTCATAGCTGGCAGCAGCAGGCGATAAAAGACAAATACCTGCAGCAGGTGTATATTTAACCGCCATTTCAAAACCTTGCTCAAAACTATCAGGCAAAAGACAATTTTTCTCCATTAGGCCTGGTATGGTTTTTCCTTCTTCAAACATTCGTTTTCCGGCAGCACCAATAAACACCAGGTTTTTTACCCGCGATTCAACAAGAAAGGCCAAAAGTTCAGAATAGTCAATCCCGCGATCAAATCCGCCAAGCAAAAGGCTGGTAGTATTTGGGAAGGTTTTTAGTGCTTCGATGGTCGACTCAGGAGTGGTTGAAATAGAATCATTGTAAAAAGAAATTCCCCGGCTTAAACCAACAAACTCAAGTCTGTGGGGCAAGCCAGAAAAGGAAGCGACGGCCCGGGTTATTTGAAGGGGCGCAACTCCCAGCAAATAGGCCGCAGTGCTTGCTGCTGCAATATTTAACAAATTGTGATCGCCTGGCAATTTCCGCACTCTGCACACATCCCTGATGCGCGATTCTTTTCCTGGAATGCTCAAAACAAGACTTCCCTTGTCACAAAACACTCTTCTGTCGCTTTCACCAGCATTGCCCAAAAGCCAGCGTTGAGATTTAATTTCAAACTCACTTACAAGCCCTGAAATAATCTTATTAAAAGGGTTGAAAATAATAACATCGTCGGGGTCTTGCCAGCGTGCAATGTTCAATTTTGCAAGCTGATAATGCCGGTAGCTCGGGTAATGATCAAGATGGTCCTGAAAAATATTCAGAAAAATGGCGATATGGGGCGAAACACGAATATGCTCCAACTGATGGCTGCTCATTTCGTAAGCTACAATGGTATCTTCTGCTATTTGATCGATCAGGTCAAATGGGGGTGTGCCAATATTTCCAGCCAAAACCGAAGAACGACCGGCCATTTTTAATATATGGTAAAGCAGGCTTGTTGTAGTGCTTTTACCTTTTGTGCCTGTGACCCCCACAACCTGTTTGCCAAAAAGCTTCAAAAATATTTCTGTTTGTGAAATAACTTTTGACCGAAGTTCTTCACTCTCGATAACCTGAAAAGGAATGCCGGGAGTTTTGATGATCAGGTCGGCCCCATGGATGCCTGTAAGGTAATTCTCGCCCAAAAACCATTGGGTTTGAATGTTATTTTCCCTTTCGGGGAAATTATCAGCAGCAAGCTGGTTCTTGTCGCAAACTACCAGCGGGAATTCAGGCAAAACCTTTCGGATGGCCTTGAAGGTGGATTGACCCTCCCTGGCAAACCCAAGAATGGCGACTTTCTTTCCCTGGAAAAATTCCTGAAATAGAGCGGTGTTCAAAGAAGAATTGATTAATGGTTAATGGTTAATTTAAATTTCCAGCCCCGAACTTGCCGAGGGGTTCATTTATAATCCCGGCATCCTTCAGAATTTTAAGGAATCTGCTTTCAAGGGCATGCGGTTCGTGGAAATCCGTAAGAAACCTTTCAAAATTGTTTTTCCCGTTGTCCGGTTGGCCCTGTTTCTCATAATATTCAAGCAATGCAGGCAATTTCTCTCCGGCTCTTTGCCTGATGCTTTCCTGCAAGGCAGCGTTGACTTCATCAATGGTTCCTACACATTCAAAAGGTTTGTTGTCGGCAACGCCCGTTAGCTGATCCAAAAGCAGAGCAAGGCTGGGCTTTTCAAACAGGTTTTCTCCAAAAATTCTTGTCATTTTTTCATCTGCCACAAAGGGTGATAGCATGATCCATGTAAACAGGCACTTGGAACAGTTGCAGCACCAAGAATCGGTTTTGCTGCCGGCATTGCAGCTTTTGAAAACACCATGATACCGGGAAAAGCCCGAAAAAAGGGCCCCGATCTGAATCTCATTAAGCGGCCGCAAAAAGCTGAAATAGTTTATCCCGGAAAGCAAATGATCAGCAAGGTAGCTTCGGAAATCCTGCTCAAACTCAAATGATTTGGAGTATTGATGATTGATTTTTGTGCCAGGAATGCTTGCTTCGTTTGCACTCGACTCGTTTGAAAGGGCAATGTATCTTTTCCCCGTAAGGGCAGCGGCAAAAGTGGTAACAAATGCCAGCAGGGCCGAAAACGGCGTGTGCCCGTTCAAAAATCCCTGTTCGTTTAGTTTGAGCAACAAAGGATCGAGCGTGCGTTTTATTTCAAGCGAACTATCAGGACCGTAACCTGCGGCATTTAAAACAGCGCGGGTTGCACCACGGTGATTCATTACCAACGGAAGGTTTTCATCGCCAAAAACCTTGAGCAATTCAAGAGTAACCACCGAATCCTTGCCCCCGCCAACCGGAATGATCACGCTCTCCGAAAGGTGGCTTAACTCATGCTTTTGAAAATCCGAAGCTTCTTCAGGATATTCAAAATTGAACAACTCATCACCGGGCATTTCAATGCCGTTGGTGTAAAAGAACTCGCCCAGACCATACCTGAACAATTTTTTCCACCATTGCTCCTGTTCAAGGCTTAGCCTGAAGGGCTTGACGAGAATACGCGGTGAACAGCTTGCCTTCCAGTAACTGATCATTTCAACCATTCCAATATGGAAAGCCAGCGTCTGCTTTAATCCCGGCGGCAATGACCTGAAACGGTCGCGGTCGGGGAAAAACATACCTGGTCTGAAGACCAGCTCATCATTCAGCCTGAAGCAAAACTCAAGGCCGATCCCCTCAGCATTTTCCTTTAATGAAAAGCTTTCATAAACAAAGCTGGGAAAGGCAGCCCGGAGTTGATGATATTTTACGGAATTGTCAGTTTGTCGCATTTGAACAATGGCAAAGAATTTGTTGTTTTACTGCCGAATTCAGTCTCAAAAGTAACAAAAACAGCTTTTCGGGCCGTTATTCATTTAAAAAGTAATACCTTTCAATTTATGAGCCAGTTAAAGACAAAGCCTTCCCGTGGCAAGCTGCTCATCAGCGAGCCCGCCTTGCGCGACTTCTATTTCAGTCGCAGCGTGGTGCTTTTGGCCGAGCACAGCGAAGAAGAAGGTAGTGTTGGCTTGATTCTGAATAAGCCCATTAACTTAAAAATCAAAGATGTGGTCAAGGAATTCCCCACCAACGAATTTCCTCTTTTTCTTGGTGGCCCGGTGCACCCTGACCGCCTTTTCTACCTGCACACTTTGGGCGAAAGGGTAACAGGTGCCATGGAAATAATACAGGGCTTGTATTGGGGTGGCGAAATAGAAAAACTCATGGAGCTCATTGACCTGAACCTTGTCAAGCCCGAAGAAGTGCGTTTTTTTATCGGATATTCGGGCTGGGAGCCCAAGCAGTTGGACCGGGAACTAAAAGAAGACTCATGGATCGTTACCCAATGTACCCGTGAAACCGTTATGAGCTGTACCCCCGATAAGTTGTGGAGCACAATGCTCAAGGAGCTCGGCGATGACTATGCCATTTGGTCAAATTATCCTACCGATCCCATCCTGAATTAATAGCGGCATGCTTAAAATCCGGCAAATTTCCTATTTTTGATAAGTAATTAAAATCTGTATCCCGGCTGATGCAAAGATTCCGTTCGGCTTTCGCACTGCTTTTACTGACGTTTCCCCCGGTATTTATCACAGGTCCGGTGGGTTCCAGTGATGCACAGCCAGTTTTGTTCGATTCGGCCTATATTTCCATGGTATCCGCTTTCGCGGAAATGGGCGTACCCATCAATTACAACAGCAACCCATTGCTTTATGCTGAGCTTCAAAACTGGCTTGGCACCCCCCACATTCGACGCAGCAGGGGCCGTGGCGGTATTGACTGTTCAGGACTGGTTAAGATCGTTTACCGCAATGTTTATGGCATTGAGCTGACCGGGAGTTCTCAGGATATGTCGCGAATGGTGAAACCTGTCGAAATTACCGGGCTCAGAGAAGGCGACCTGGTTTTCTTCAGAATATATCATCAAAGCCGCATTGATCATGTGGGAATCTTTCTGGGGAATGGGCGGTTTGTCCACACTTCATCCAGCAATGGAGTTATTGTGAGTGAACTTTCAAATTCTTATTACCGCCGAAGATTTGTCAGGGCCGGAAGAGTATTGCCCGAAAAACCCGATATGGCATTAGTGCCCGAAAACCAGTGATATGATCTGGTCAATTCTTACTGTTTCGCCCTTAATAATGCATTTAGCCTGCATATACCAGGGTTCTCTTTCCTCCAGTTTGTTTTCAATATAGGCAAGAAGCTTTTCGCCTTTTATGTTTTCCAAAAGCGGGCGTTTTTTCAGTGCATGCTCAAGCCTGAATGCAAGGCTGGAAGGGTTCATGCGCAGATAAACCGAAGTGCCGTGGGCATTAATAAAATCCATATTATCAAAAAAACAAGGGGTACCGCCACCAGTGGCGATAACAGCCTTATTTAAATGGGCCGTATTGTGAAGGGCCTGCTGCTCTATTCTGCGAAAATGATTCTCGCCAAGTAGCTGAAAAATATCGGTAACGGGCCGGCCCTCCATCTGAACCACTTCATCGTCAATATCGATAAAGTGATAATTCAGCTTTTTGGCAAGCCGCCTGCCAACCGAGCTTTTTCCACTGCCCATAAAACCTACCAGGTAAATGCGCATGGCTGTTTTTTTGTTAAAATTAAGCCAAAAAGCCGAAATATGTTCATTCGGAAAATCGTTTACCTTTGCGTGAAAGCCCTAACCCAAGTAATACCTGATGAAACTCAGGCTCAACAAGTCACTTTTCTCCGGAATATTTACCCTTTTTTCGGGCACTGCGGCGGCACAACTGGTGGCCATTCTGCTGCAACCATTTTTGCGAAGGCTTTATACCCCTGAAGAATTTGGAGCATATGCCGTTTATCTCAGCCTTGTAAGCATACTGGTAACCGTAAGCACCCTGCGTTATGAGCCGGCCATTGTGCAACCCGAGAAAAAACCCGAAGCGATTAACTTGTTTTTTGTGGCTTTTTACTTCAACCTGGCCTTCAGCCTGCTTTTACTTGTAACAACCGGTCTTTTCAAAGATTCTCTGGCCCGAATGCTGAATATCAGCGACAATCATGCTTGGTGGCTGCTGTTTTTACCGGCAAGCGTGTTTATGCTGGGCACCTATCAGGCCATGAACTATTACTTGATTCGCAAAAAAAGGTTTAGGGCTATTTCTGTAAACAAAGGCGTAAGACGTGTTGCTGAAGGCGGCATTCAATTGTGGTTTGGCGGCTTGCGCTTCCCTGTCGGACTGGTAATAGGCGATGTGGTTGGAAACCTTGCAAACGTTTTAAGTGGCATTATTCAACTGCGACGTGCAAACTTCAAGGCAAGCATGCATTCGTTCGCCAGCCAGAAGGGGCTGGTCAGACAATTTGCCGACTACCCTGCATACAGCATGCTGCCCATGACGCTCAACATGTTTTGCCTGATGATCCCAACGGTTTTCATTAACAAGTTTTATAGCCAGGAAGTGGCAGGCTATTTCGACCTGACAAGGCTTGTGCTGATTGTGCCAGTTGCCTTGCTAACCATGAGCGTTGGTCAGGTTTTTCTGCAGCTTGTTTCTGAAAAGAAGCGCAAAGGCGAATCATTCCTTGCTGAGTTCAGACAGCTCCTGGGAATGCTTGGTCTGCTGGGGTTTGGATTTGCCTTAGTCATTACCCTGTTTGGGCCAAAACTACTTGGCTGGTATGCTGGCGCGCCCTATGAAGCATCGGGACGTTTTGCACAGGTGCTGGTCTGGGGCTCATTGGCGCGCGTAGCCGTTTCGCCTCTGACAATGGTTTACGTGGGCCTTCGTAAACTCAGAACACAGGCCATCTGGCAAACCACATACTTCATTATGGTGTGCTCCCTGATCTTTTTCAGGCACCTTCCGGTAATGCAGTTTATCATTATCCTGGCCGTGGTGGAAGTGCTTGCCTATGTCATTAACCTGGTTATGATCAACGGAATTGTTAAAAGGTACCACAAAGAGATCAATGGTTAAGGCGTTCACAAAAGGTTTTCTGAAATAACCCAACAAAAAATTTCGAATTGTTTTGTTTTTTGCTAATTTTGACAAAAAGTGTCAAAACAGCCTTTCTTATGCGAAGCTTCGGTGAAGTTATCAGGGCTCACAGGAAAAGTAAAAAACTTCCGTTGCGCATCGTTGCCGCTCAATTGGGCATTGACCAGGCTATTTTAAGTAAAATTGAAAGAAATCAGCGAAGGGCAAGCCGGGAGCAGGTAATGAAAATGGCTGATTATTTTGGTATAAGTGAAAATGAGCTTATGGTTTCCTGGCTCTCAGATAAACTGGTTTACGAAGTTGCAGGTGAACAAATGGCAACTGAAGCCTTGCAGGTTGCCGAAGAAAAAGTGGCATTCAAAGAAACCATGAGAAAGGACTACAAAAGCACACTCGTGACTTTAAAAGAAGAACTTCAAAATTTTTCGGAAATAAAAAAGGCCTGGGTTTTTGGCTCATTTGCGCGCGCCTGCGATCAACCAACAAGCGACATCGATATCGCGGTAGAGTGCTCCGATTCTTTCTCTTACTTTGATCTGGCAGAGATTGGATACCAATTGGAGAAAAAATTAAATCGCAAAATAGATGTTGGCTTTATTGATTCTATAAAGTCTCATGTATATGAGACCATCCAACCCGAATTGGTTTTGATTTTTGAGCGAAAAAAGTGATTTTCAAGTATGAAAGACAATTTGCTTAAAAGTCATAGAAGATTGGAACATATTCTGGAAGCAATTGAATGTATTGAGCGCTTTTCAGAAAAAGAAGACCTGGATTCATTTCGCAAAAACGAAATACTCAATAATGCAGTATTACTTCAGTTCATTATTATTGGTGAAGCCATTAATCACATCCCGGCAAAAATTCTGGAAAAACATGATTACCCCTGGTACAAAGTGCGCTCATTCAGAAACCTGATTGCCCACGAATATTTCAATATTAAACTTTCTGCAGTTTGGGTAGTGATTAAAAAAGATTTACCTGTTCTGAAAGCGAAAATCACGGAGATATTGAAAAAAGAATTTCAATAGCCGTGTGTTATTTTTTGAAAACAATTAACCCGTTTAACGGAAAAAGGAAATGAAAAAAATACTGACCATAATCGGGGCTCGTCCGCAATTTATTAAGGCAGCGGCAGTAAGTCGCGAAATATCAAGACGTGAAGGTCTTCAGGAGGTGATTGTGCATACGGGTCAGCACTTCGATCACAACATGAGCCAGGTATTTTTTGAGCAAATGCAAATTCCTGAACCTTCTTATAACCTTGGGATTCACAGCCTGCCTCACGGGGCCATGACAGGCCGTATGCTCGAGCGTGCCGAAGAGGTAATGCTTCGCGAAGACCCCGACTGGGTCATGGTTTACGGCGATACCAACTCGACCCTGGCTGGTGCCCTTGCCGCAAAAAAGATCGGATTACCAGTGGCACACGTCGAAGCCGGTTTGCGGTCGTTCAACATGAGCATGCCTGAAGAGATCAACCGCATCCTTACCGACCGCATTGCCGACCTGCTATTCTGCCCCACACAGGTGGCACTCGATAATCTGGACCGCGAAGGGTTCGATCACTTCGAAAGCCGCGTATTGCTTACCGGCGATGTGATGTACGACGCCTACCTGCACTTTTCCGACATGCGAAAGGCACCAAAAAACCTTAAACTGCCAAAAAAATTCGGACTCGTTACCCTTCACAGGGCTGAGAACACCGACCAGCATGGCACACTGCAACAGATCGTCGAAGCCCTGAACGACATTGCCGACCACTTACCACTGCTGCTCCCCATACATCCACGCACATTCAAGGTAATGAACCACAGCAAGCTTCCCAAATTAAACGCGAACATTACCATTACTGAGCCGGTAAGTTACCTTGAAATACTTTTTCTGCTTGAAAAATGCCAGATTGTACTTACCGATAGCGGGGGTTTGCAAAAGGAAGCCTATTTCGCCGAAAGGCCATGTATAACCCTGCGAAATGAAACCGAATGGACCGAACTGGCAGAAGCAGGCTACAACAAAGTTGCAGGCACTAAAAAGAAAAGCATTATAAAGGCCTTTACTGATTTCCAGAAAAGCAAGCCACAGTTTGCTTCGGGCCTTTACGGAATTGGGAATGCAGCAGGCATGATCGCCGATGCGTTTCAGCAAACAGAATTATAAAAAAGGGACCTTTCGGGCCCCTTTTTCTGGTGGAAACCAACGTGATCAATTAAACGTAACCCTGTGCCATCATGGCATCGGCAACTTTAACAAATCCGCCAATATTGGCGCCTTTCACGTAATTAATGTAACCGTCTTCTTCTTTTCCGAACTGCACGCATGTCTTGTGAATGTTGATCATAATGTTGTGCAGTCGCTGATCAACTTCTTCGCGTGTCCAGGAAAGGCGCAGCGAGTTCTGGCTCATTTCAAGGCCTGAAGTGGAAACACCACCTGCGTTGGCCGCCTTGCCGGGGCCATACAGGATCTTGTTATGCAGGAATACTTCAGCAGCTTCGGGCGTTGAAGGCATGTTGGCGCCTTCCGACACGCAGATACAACCATTCTTAACCAGGGTCTTGGCTTCTTCTACGTTCAACTCGTTTTCGGTAGCGCAAGGCAGGGCAATGTCGCATACTTCATTCCAGGGGCGCGAGGTGCCTTCAACATATTTGCAACCATACTGATCGGCATAATCACGGATACGGCCACGCTTTACATTCTTCAGGTTCATAATGAACGCCAGCTTTTCGGTATCGATACCATCCTTGTCGTAAATGTATCCGTTCGAATCAGAAAGGGTAACAACTTTTCCGCCGAGTTCGATCACTTTCTGGGTGGCAAATTGTGCTACGTTGCCCGAACCACTTACCGAAACTACTTTACCTTTTATACCTTCATTAATGGTGGCAAGCATTTCCTGTGCGAAATAAACAGTGCCATAGCCGGTGGCTTCGGGGCGAATAAGGCTTCCGCCGTATTCAATTCCTTTTCCGGTTAAAACACCGGTAAACTCATTGCGAATGCGCTTGTATTGCCCGAACATGTAGCCCACTTCGCGACCGCCTACGCCGATATCACCGGCAGGAACGTCGGTGTCGGGACCAATATGGCGGCAAAGCTCAGTCATAAAACTCTGGCAAAACCGCATTACTTCATTGTCGGTTTTCCCTTTTGGATCAAAATCACTGCCACCTTTTCCACCACCCATTGGCAGCGAGGTTAAGCTGTTTTTGAACACCTGCTCAAAAGCAAGGAACTTGAGAATACCAAGGTTTACGGTAGGGTGAAAGCGCAATCCGCCCTTGTAAGGGCCAATGGCGCTGTTCATCTCAATACGGTAACCCCGGTTAATTTGTACTTCGCCTTTGTCGTCAATCCAGGGTACACGAAAAATAATAATACGCTCAGGCTCAATCATGCGCTCAAAAACTTTGGCAGCCTTGTACTTGGGGTTCTCATCCAAAAACGGGAAAATGGTTTCGGCCACTTCCTGAACTGCCTGATAAAACTCAGGCTCAGAAGGGTTTTTTGCCATTACATAATCCATAAATTTTTTCAACTGTGCATCCATAGGGTAAGGATTAGGGGGTTAGAGTGATGAAATACGTTAACTAAAACAATTTTACCACCTTTTTAAAAGGAATGATATTTTTGTGAAAAACATATTTTTTTTTGGTTTCTCTTGCGTATGTCGTTTTTTTTTATACGCATTCAAATTAAAGGGCACAAAGCGAAGAAAGAATAAAAAATAATGTTGGTAATTTTGTAATTTCAACATCAATATTTTATAACATTGCTGCCTTTGGCATCAAATTAATCTGATACAAGATGGAAAAAGGCGAAGAATCGGGCGTCCTGAGAGAATCGGGTTTTTTCAGCAAGTCGCAAAACGATCAGCCTGTGCAGGTCAGCCAGGAAGAAATTCAACGATTGCTGGCCGAAAAGCGCGAACGTTTAAAGGAGCTTGGTGCCATTAACCAGACCGTTTCCATCCTGAAGGAAGAGAAACCTGTTGACGAGATGCTCAAGGAGATCGTCAAACTGCTTCCTCCTGCGTGGCAGTTTCCTGAAGATACCGTTGCGCGCCTCAAATACGGGCAGAATGTTTTTCTTAGCAGCAACCGCTTTAAAGAAAGCCGCTGGTTGCAGCGCAAGACCTTCGAAACCATTGACGGAAAAGAGGGTAGTCTTGAAATTTTTTACCTGAATGAGCATCCCCAGTCTGACGAAGGGCCTTTTCTGATGGAAGAGCGTCAGCTCATTACCAACATTGCCAACCTGATCACCGGACATTTAAACACCCGAGTTGGTAAGAACCTTCTGAAAAAGTCGGCAGCCGACCTTCAGGAAGCCACTCAAACACCCAAGGAACAGGAGCATGCGGCTTTGAACCGCCATTTGCTTCAAAAATTTCTAATTAAGCACAACTCCGACCGCGATATTTATCACGACCTGATGCAATATAAGGTGCGCGAAATCCTTCTTGTGGCGAACCTTTATGATGCTTACAACATTGAACAGGAAGGCCGCTTCTTTGAGCAGGTAACAGGCGAGTATTACCAACTGAACCTATCGTCGGCCCCAAGGATCACCGGCGTTTCCACACCCGAAGAAGCCCTTGAGAAACTGCAGGAGAAGCACTTCGACCTGGTTATTGTAATGATGGGCGTAGATAAATCAACCCCTATACAACTTAGCCGGATCATAAAGCAGATCTATCCAAACATCCCAATTTTTATGTTGCTGAATAACAACAGCGACATCGCCATGTTTGAGGACGGGAACAAACCCATTGCACCCATCGACAAGATCTTTGTGTGGAATGGCGATTCAAAAGTGTTTCTTGCCATGGTGAAATACAACGAAGACAGGTATAATGTGGAAAACGACATCCGCATTGGAATGGTAAGGGTTATTTTGCTGGTGGAAGACTCGGCCCGTTATTATTCGCGCTACCTGCCCATTCTGTATTCAATTGTTATTGAACAGACCCAGCAACTTATAGAGGAGGTTAATACCGACGAACTTTACAAGTTGCTCAAAATGCGCGTAAGGCCAAAAGTTTTGTTGGCTTCGAATTACAAGGAAGCTGTGCAGCTTTTTAACAAATACAAGGATTACCTGCTTTGCCTTATTTCCGATGCCAGGTTTGAAAGAGAAGGGCATTGCGACGATGAGGCGGGCATTTGCCTGATAAAATATGCCAAACAACAGATTCCTGACTTGCCAACAGTACTGCAATCGTCCGATCCGGAAAACGCCCAAAAGGCCTATCAGTTGAAATCGACTTTTATCAATAAAAACTCAGAAAATTTAAGGCAGGATCTCCAGAGTTTTATCAATTATTACCTTGGTTTTGGGAATTTCATTTACAAAGACGAAGAAGGCCGCAAAGATATTGCCATTGCCCGCTCCATGAAGGAGTTTCAGAACCACCTGCGCACCATTCCTGAAAAGTCGCTGATATATCACGCCCGCAAGAACCATTTTTCGCACTGGCTTATGGCACGCGGCGAAATTCAGATTGCCAAACGTATTAAACCCCTCAAGGTTGACGATTTTCAGTCGCCGGGCAGCCTGCGTGATTTCCTCATCAATGTGGTTGAAGAATGTATTCGCGACAAGCAAAAGGGCAAGGTGATCAATTTCGAAGAATCATCCATACTTGATGAAACCAACATTGTGAGCATGGCTGCCGGCTCATTGGGAGGTAAGGGCCGTGGCTTGGCTTTTATCAACATGCTCATTAACAATTTCAATTTTACCGAACTGGTGCCCGATATTCGAATCCTTTCGCCCAGAACCACGATAATCGGCACTGAGGAGTTTGAACGCTTCCTTCAAAACAACAACATTGCGGAAAAGGTTGGGCCGAATACCGACTACGAAACCCTGAAGGAGATCTTCATGGAAGGCAGGCTCACCGAAACACTTCAAAGAAGGCTAAAAACATATCTTTCAATTATTAACCGGCCACTGGCCATTCGGTCTTCAAGTCTTTTTGAAGACTCTTTGATGCAGCCCTTTGCAGGAATTTTCGACACCTTTTTGCTGCCAAATAATCACCCCGACCAAAAAGTGAGGCTCGAACAGGTAATGAATGCCATTAAACTGGTGTTTGCTTCCATCTTCTCTCCAACTGCTTCGGCTTACTTCCAGGCGGTAAATTACAAAATTGAGGAAGAGAAAATGGCAGTGATCATCCAGGAGGTGGTTGGTAATGAGTACAATGGCTATTTTTACCCGCATATCAGCGGCGTTGCACAGTCATACAACTTCTACCCTTTCTCATATATGCAACCTGATGAAGGCTTTGCGGTTGCGGCCGTTGGCCTTGGAAAGTACGTGGTTGAAGGTGAAAAAACATACCGTTTTTCTCCTGTCCATCCCCAGTTGGAAATATACACCCCGCGTGACCTGTTTAAAAACTCCCAGGTACACTTTTATGCCATCGACATGAAAAAGCAGGACATTAACCTGCTCGAGGGTGAAGATGCAGGGCTTATTAAACTTGAGATCGATAAGGCCGAAACCCACGGGGCACTGAAGCACTGCGCTTCGGTATTCGATATTTCCAACGAACGCACCATTCCGGGCATCACACAACCCGGCCCAAGGGTCATAAATTTTGCCAATATCCTGAAATACGATTACATACCACTGGCAAAAACTATTGAGGTGATTCTTGACTTAGTTTCCGAATCGATGGGGACACCCGTTGAGATTGAGTTTGCCGTTGACCTGAACAAGGATAAGAAAGGCCGGGCCGCATTCTACCTCCTGCAGATTAAGCCACTGATTAAAAATATCATCGACAGCGAGATATCCATTGAAAAAATTGAAAATGACCGCCTTATGCTTTACTGCGAAAACGGTATGGGCAACGGTCGCATCACCAATATTCATGATGTTATTTATGTTGATGTTGAGCACTTCGACCGGCTGAAGACAGAAAAGATGCGCGATGAGATTGAACGGCTCAATCAGCAAATGGTGAAGGAAAACCGGAAATACATCCTGATTGGGCCGGGCCGCTGGGGTACCCGCGACCGGTTTATAGGTATTCCAGTGGTGTGGTCGCAAATCTCAAATGCAAGGATCATTATTGAAGTAAGTCTTGAGAACTTCCCGCTTGATGCATCATTGGGCTCACACTTCTTCCATAATGTCATTTCAATGAACGTTGGCTATTTCTCTGTGAAACACAACGACCTGATCGACTATATTAACTGGGAGGCATTGAACAAAGCAGAAGTAAAGGAGCAAACCCGCTTCTTCAGGCATGTCCGCTTTGAAGAACCACTTGAGATCATTATGGATGGCAAAAAGCGAACGTCGCTGATATATTTCCCAAAGGCCGGCAATAACGAAGAAATAGAGAGCTAAAGACTGATATGACCCTGATTTCAAAATACAAATACAACGAGCAGTTTGCAACTGACCATTACGAGTTTGCCGAAATTGCTTATGAAGACCTGATGCAAAAACGCATCATCAATGTATTGCTGATTTGCAGCAACTATGATGCCTTTATGCTCGAAGAAGATGGCCGGATCAACGAAAAGATTTTCCTTGAATACACATCAAAAAACCTTCGCTACCCGCCACAGTTTACCAAGGCAAGTTCATCGGAGGAAGCCTTTGAGCTTCTGGAAGAGAAAGAATTTGACCTGGTTATCACTATGCTCAACGTAGGCAAGATCGATGCCTTCGAAATGGCCAAGAAGGTAAAGAAGCGCTACCCGAAAATACCTATAGTGGTGCTGACCCACTTCTCGCGTGAGGTTTCAATGAAGCTGGCAAATGAAGACCTTAGCGGCATCGATTATGTGTTCTCCTGGCTGGGGAATTCAAGCCTGCTGCTGGCCATCATTAAACTGCTCGAAGACCGGATGAACGCCGAATTCGACATTGATGTTATTGGCGTTCAGGCAATTTTGCTTGTTGAAGACTCCGTCAGATATTATTCTTCATACCTGCCTTCAATATACAAGGTGATCTTCGACCAAACCAGTGAGTTGATGACCGAAGGCCTTAACGAGCATCGCAAAACCATGCGAATGAGGGCAAGGCCAAAAATCCTGCTGGCAAAAACTTACGAAGATGCGGTTAACCTTTTTGAGAAATATCACCAGAACTTGCTTGGCGTCATTTCTGACATAAGCTATGCGCGGAAGGGAAAAAGGGATGATCAGGCTGGTATCCGCTTTGCACGCCATATCCGTAAAGTGGACAGCCAGATACCCATCATGCTGCAATCTTCTGACGATTGGCAGGAGGAAATCATGCAGGAACTCAAGGTCAATTTCATTAACAAATACTCTAAAACCCTGCTGGTTGAACTCAAACAGTATATTCGTGAGAATTACGGTTTTGGCGATTTTGTTTTTAAAGATCCTGTTAGCGGACGTGAAGAAGACCGTGCCAACAACCTGCATTCGCTCCAGGTAAAAATTGCAAAGGTTCCGGCAAAATCACTTGAGTACCACGTTTCAAACAACCATTTTTCACGCTGGCTCAAAGCCAGGGCATTGTTTTCCATTGCCAATGTTTTTTCTCAAAAGAGTCGTGAAGACTTTAACAACATTGAAGAGGTCCGCAATTACCTTATCGACACCATTGCCAATTACCGCCGCATGAAGGGGCGTGGCATCATTGCAAGCCATTTCGACGAGTACGCCGTTTTTACCCGCCTGGGCGATGGGCAGCTTGGCGGCAAAGCCCGGGGATTGGCCTTTATCGACTCGGTGATCAATAAGCACAAGATGCGTGAAAAATGGGAAGGTGTTACCGTTGCTATTCCGCGCACCGTGGTAATTACCACCGATATATTCGATGAATTTATGGAGGAAAACGATCTGTATGACTTTGCTCTCTCAAGCGCCAGCGACGAGGAAATACTCGAAAAGTTTGTTCAATCCCGCACCCCATCGCGCTTAAGATCATATGTGAAGGATATTTCCGGTTTTTTTAGCGCACCATTGGCCATACGCTCCAGCAGCCTGCTCGAAGACAGTCATTACCAGCCATTTGCCGGGGTTTATTCTACCTATATGATCCCAAATAACCACCCTGATAAGGTGGTACGCATGCAACAACTTGAACAGGCCATAAAAAGCGTTTACTCTTCGGTGTTTTTCAGGGAAAGCAAAGCATATATCGCAGCCACATCTAATGTAATTGATGAGGAAAAAATGGCCGTGGTCATTCAGGAGGTTTCGGGCAGGTCATACGGAAATAAATTCTATCCGACGGTTTCAGGTGTGGCCCGCTCCGTTAACTTCTACCCTATTGAACCTGAACGCTACGAAGATGGTGTAGCCAATATCGCATTCGGACTTGGAAAAACCATCGTCGAAGGAGGAATATCGCTCCGCTTCTCCCCTAAATATCCCGAAAAGACATTGCAACTTTCCAATCCGGAGTTTGCCCTGCGCGACAGTCAGAAGGAATTTTACAGCCTGAACCTGGATCCGGAGAAGTTTAAGCCCAGCATAGATGATGCCGACAACCTTTATAAACTCAAGATAAAGGATGCCATTTCTGATGCTTCGCTGAAATACGTTGCTTCTACCTACGACTACGAAGACCATATGGTAAGGGATGGCATTTACGAAACCGGAAAGGTGATTGTAACATTCAGCAATATTTTGAGGCACAATGTATTCCCCTTGGCTGGCATTTTAGGAAACTTGCTTGAGATCGGTCAAAAGGAAATGAACAACCAGGTGGAGATTGAATTTGCCGCCAGCCTTGACACCCCGCCCGGTCAGAACAAGGTATTTTATTTTCTGCAGATAAGACCAGTGGTTGAAACGCAGGAAAAACATCGCATTAAAGTAAATACCTGCTTCCCCGAAAAGTCGATCATAATCAGCCATCACGCCCTTGGAAACGGACTTATTGAGAACATACGCGATTTCGTTTATGTTAAGCCTGAATCGTTCAACCCGGCTAACACCAAAGAAATAACCCAGGTAATTGACAAGCTCAACAGTCAGTTTGTTAGCTATGGGAGCAACTACGTTCTTGTGGGGCCAGGCAGGTGGGGATCTGCCGATCCATGGCTGGGAGTGCCCGTTAAATGGGCACAGATTTCGGCAGCACGCCTGATAGTCGAATCCGGTCTGAAAGATTTCAACATTGATCCAAGTCAGGGCACGCATTTTTTCCAGAATTTGACTTCATTCAATGTTGGATACTTCACAGTTAATCCCTTTATTGGTGATGGTCATTATGATATTGATTTTCTCAATCATCAACCCGCCGTTTTCGAAGACCAGTTCGTCAGGCATGTGAAATTCACCGACCCCCTGATCATTAAAATAGATGGAAGCAAAAAGGCCGGAATCGTTTTAAAACCAGAAAAATAAAATTGCCGGCTTTCCTTTGTTATCTGAAAATTAAGGGCTAATTTCGTCCCCGGAAACCAACGTTAATTAATTAACATCACTCCTATTTAAAACTTTTTAAATCTGTTAAATTATGGACTTAGAAAAGATCATGGCAGACCTTGAGAAGAAAAATCCGGGGCAACCTGAATTTCTCCAGGCAGTAAGGGAAGTTCTTGAAACGATTGAAGACGTTATCAAGGAAAATCCAAAGTACCAGGCCGCAAACATCATTGAAAGAATTGTTGAACCCGACCGGGTTATTTCTTTCAAGGTTGAATGGCTCGATGACAAAGGCAACGTAAACGTTAACCGCGCTTATCGCGTGCAGTTTAACAATGCCATTGGCCCCTACAAGGGCGGTATGCGTTTCCACCCCAGTGTTACGCTGGGCGGCCTTAAGTTTCTGGGCTTTGAACAAACCTTCAAGAATGCCCTTACCACGCTTCCTATGGGCGGTGCAAAAGGCGGTAGTGACTTCAATCCCAAGGGCAAGTCAAACGCAGAGATCATGCGTTTCTGCCATGCTCTGATGGCCGAGCTTTACAGATACATTGGCCCCGACACCGATATTCCGGCCGGCGACATCGGCGTGGGCGGTCGTGAAATCGGCTATATGTACGGCATGTACAAGAAACTGGTTAACACCCACAATGGTGTGTTTACCGGCAAGGGTCGCAATTGGGGCGGCAGCCTCATTCGCCCGGAAGCCACTGGTTTCGGCACCGTTTTCTTCGCCGAAGAGATGTTAAAAACCCGCGGTGAGTCAATGAAAGGCAAGATCGTTACCGTTTCAGGTTTTGGTAACGTTTCA
>Ga0209498_1000650_pt1 | contig 21485 bp, 25 predicted proteins | sample WalLakDeSediment_FD_184131 | JGI IMG/M metagenome (GOLD analysis project Ga0209498, IMG submission 184131) | Lake sediment microbial communities from Walker lake, Nevada to study Microbial Dark Matter (Phase II) - Walker Lake 11/02/13 Deep... | ecosystem: Environmental > Aquatic > Freshwater >...
GACAGTTGCGCCACGCCACTGAGGACGATGTCAGCCTCGGTCGTATCGTAGAGCGCTTCCATCGGAAGCTGGCGGGAGGTGAGCGTATTGCGGCAAACCTGAAAGTCCACGCCCTGCAGCTTCAGGCTGTCGACCGCGGACTGCATATCGGGATTCTCGTTGGCTCCCAGCAGCAGGTTGATGCCGCCCCCGTGCATCACCAGCTTGATGTCCATGTTCTGGGCGCCAACGGCGTTGATGTGATTCTGCACATTGCGCAGGGCCGCCATGTGCAGACCGGGATCACCCTGGTTCACGTGGTAGACCACCCGCGTCTTGTCCTCGGGCGTGGCGGCACCCGCCATGCCGGAGACGGCCATCGCCAGCACCAGCAGAAGGGAATGAAGGCATCGCTGGCTCATTGCACTGCTCTTTCCACCGCGATGAACGGCGGTTTTCCGCCTGTTGATCCCGGACGCGCACCGCGCCGGTGTCCTGCCCGCACGGACAACGTTCCCGTCACACACGGATGTAGGTCCAGCCCTCTTGCTGTTTCTGTGCGGCCTCGCGCACGCCCGACTCGACCTCCTCGACCCAGGGCAGCAACTGCACAGGGCGCCCCTCCTCCCGCTCGTGCCGCGCGCGGGATTGCCCGCAGGCGGTGACGCGCAGACCATCGTAGGTATGCACCAGATCGCGGATGCGGTGCGGGAAGGGCGCGAGGTCGGCCCGCACCAGCTCCATCCCGGTTCCGTGCACCACCATCTGCACCTGGAGTTCCTCGCCGTTGAGCCAGGCCGTCTCGAACATGTGCTCGATGTCATCGAAGAGGGCCTCGGCGTCGCGCAGATCCACGTCGGTCACGTGGAACAGCACCCGTCGAAGGCTCTCGACCAGGGCGATCTCCCCGCCCGCCGCCAAATCCTGCTCCTGGGCCAGGAGCGCAACCTGCTGCAGATCCACCGATCGCTCGCGGCTCACCTCGAGCACGGCCACCGTGCCCAGGGCCAGCGCAACCACGCTGGCGGCAATGGCGATCAAACCGCTGCGGAGCCGCCCGCCTTTGCGCAGGGGGCGTCGCTTGGGATCGGGAATGGAGCCCTGGCCGTAGGCCATGTTCACCAACTCCTTGAGCTGGTACATGTCACAGACCTCGCGGCTGAGATTCTCGCTGGCCGCGATGGATTTGAGCGTCAGCAGACGATCCTCTGAGGAGAATTCCCCGTCCACAAAGGCATTGAGAATCTCGTCGCTGGGCCGCGGGTCACTCACGATGCGTCCTCACCAGTCGCAGGGTCGGCGACTCCGGGGCAGCCTGCTCCAGCAGCAGCTTGCGCAACTGCGCTCGCGCCCGGCTCAGGCGGCTCATCACGGTACCGATCGGCACCTCCAGCACCTCGGAGACCTCCGCATAGGCGAAGCCCTCGAGATCCACCAGTGCCACCACCTGGCGATGGTCGTCGCTCAACTCGGCCATCGCCCGGCGGACGTCCTGCACGACGCGACCGCGCTCCGTCTGCGTCTCGGGGCAGTCATCACAGGGGAGATCGATGCTGTCCACGTCCACGGTGTCCTTCTGCCGCCGGCCCCAGTCGCGGTAGCAGTTGGTCATGATCCGGAAGACCCAGGCCTTCAGCGCGGCCTCATCCTGCAGGGTCTTCAGACGTGTCAATGCCTTCATCATTGCTTCCTGGACCAGGTCATCGGCCAGAGCGGCGTCGTGACACCAGGCGAACGCGGTCCGGTAGAGCTGCGGACGCATGTCGCATACCTGCTGCCGCAACCGTCGCTGTGCGAGCCACGTTGCCATCAGTTCTCTCCTCACCCGACCGTCGTAGCGGCCTTGCTTGTTCTTGTTCGGTGTTAGACGCTAGCCACGAAGGCCGTATTCCAGCACATTGGTCCTGCAACCGTCGGAAGCGCCATGCCCTTTGACCCGAAACAGCTCGAAAGATCCTTCGCCTTCGACCCGGAGACCGTAGCAGGCCTGCGCGAGCGCTGGGCGGAACTGATCGTCGCGGTCGTCTGGGACGACCTGAAGAGCGGGACCATCGGCGCCCTGCCGCGGCTGCGCAAGCGGGTGCTGGAGGTGGGCGAGAACCTGCGCTCCCTGCTCTCGGACCGACGCTGGATTCCGCATGAGCGCGAGCGGGTCAAGGGCGCGATGGCAGCAAGCCTGAACCTGCGCGACAGCCTGCTGCAGGCGGACCGGGCCGCCAAGTTGGTCGCGGAGGGCAGCGATTTCCCGCGCTTCGAGGCCCGCTACCTGGCATTCCGACAGCAACTCCTGGCCTTGATCGAGACCCATGAGCAGATCTGGGCAGACCTGCTGGAGAGCCTCTACAGCGACGACGCGGACGAGGACTGAGGCCATGGGCGAGGACATCAGCGAGGAACGCTTCACCCCGGAGGACTACCGTCGCTTCGCCGGCAACCTGGACCGGGAAACCGAACGTCTGGGACACTGGCTCCGCAGCCGGGAGGACCCGGGGGCACAGCAGCCTCGGCTCGGATTCGAGATCGAGGCCTGGCTGATCGACGCCGACTGTGCCCCCCTCGCCGAGAACGAGGCCTTCCTGGAGCTCTTCGACAGCCCGATGGCCACCCTGGAACTGGCCCAGTTCAACATCGAGATCAACTCCAGCGTCTTCCGTACCGGTCCGGACTGCTTCTGCATGATCCTGTCCGAGATGACGGAGACCCTGCGCAGGGCGCAGCTCGTGGCGCGGCAACTGGGCGGCGACATTCTGATGGCGGGCTCCCTGCCGACGCTGACGCCCGCGCATCTCGGCCTGCACCACATGTCCCGGCGCACGCGCTATCGCGCGCTGAACAGTGCAGTGCTCGAACGCCGCGCCCAGCGCCCGCTGCGCCTGGAGATCGAGGGCCAGGAATACCTGAGCCACGTGCACAGCGACGTGATGCTGGAGGCCGCGGCGACCTCCTTCCAAATCCATCTCGAAACGCAGCCGGCAGTCGCCCACCGTGTCTACAACGCCGCTCTGGCAGCCTCCGGACCGGTGCTGGCGGCCTGCGGGAACACACCTTTCCTGTTCGGCCGGCTGCTGTGGGAGGAATCGCGCATCCCTCTGTTCGAACAGGCCGTCGAGGTGGGTGGTTTCGGCGATTCGGCGCGCGGTCCGGTTCGGCGCGTGACCTTCGGCAGCGGCTATCTGCGCGAGAGCATCGCCGAGGCCTTCATCGAGAACCGGGAGCACTTTCCGATCCTGTTGCCCAGTCAACTCCGGGAGAACGACCCCAGCCTGCCGCACCTGCGCCTGCACAACGGCACCATCTGGCGCTGGAACCGGCCAATCCTCGGCATCGACGCCGACGGCGGTTACAATCTGCGCATCGAACACCGCAGCCTCCCCGCTGGGCCCACCCTGGAGGACATGCTGGCCAACACGGCATTCCTGCTGGGACTGATCGAACACCTGGTCGCAGCCCCGGGCAACGGGGCCGGAGCACTCCCGTTCGCCAGCGCCCGCGACAATTTTTACGCGGCGGCGCGCTACGGCCTGAAGAGCCGGCTGCGCTGGGCCGGCGAGCCCCCCCTGCCGGCACGCCAGCTGATCCAGCAGCTGCTGTTGCCCCACGCAGCCGATGGGCTGGACCGCCTGGGCATCGACGCCAGCGAGCGTGACCACCTGCTCGGCATCGTGGCCGCCCGGGTGCAATCCGGACAGACGGGGAGCATCTGGCAGCAGCAGTGGGTCGAACACCACGGCCGCGACATGGCGGCCCTGACCCGGGCCTACTTCGCCTGGCAGCGCACCGGGCGCCCGGTCCACACCTGGAGTCTGTAATGGAGCATGTGCTGTTCGACGAATACGCGGAACTGCCGGACGGCTTTCTTGCCAGTGCACCGGAGGACCTGCACCGGCACCTGCCGCGGCCGGCCATCATCCGCCTGCCAGGCCGGCGTCACCCGGCGGTCGCGGTGGTGCTGATGCTGCACGGCAATGAGCCGGTGGGCCTGCAGGCAGTGCAGCGGCTTCTGCACCAATACGCCGGTCGGGATCTGCCGCGTGCGCTGACGCTGGTGGTGGGCAACGTGCATGCGGCCGCACTGGGACAGCGGCACCTGGACGACCAGCCGGACTTCAACCGGATCTGGCCCGGGACCGAACAGCCCGGATCGCCGGAGGCGCGCATGTTCGAGCAGGTCATCGGGCGTCTGCGCGCGGACGGCCTGTTCGCGGCCATCGACCTGCACAACAATACCGGGCGCAATCCGCACTATGCCTGCATCAACTTCCTGGAAGACGGGTTTCTGAACCTTGCGGGCCTGTTCGGACGCACGGTGGTCTACTTCACCCGCCCCCGCGGGGTGGCGTCCATGGCCCTGGCGGCGCTGGCACCCGCGGTGACCCTGGAGTGCGGACATCCCAACGACGAGACCGGGATCCGCCACGCGATGGAATTCATCGACGCCGTGCTGCACCTCAGCCGGTTTCCAGACCATCCCCCGGACCCCCGTTCCATGAACGTCTTCCATACCGTCGCCCAGGTCCGCGTGCGCCCGGGGCTGCAGGTTGGCACGGAGGCCGGTGCCGACGTGCTGCTGGAACCCGAGCTCGATCGCATGAACTTCCGGATCCTTCCCGCAGGGTCACGGCTGATCCGGCAGGCGCGCTCCGGAATGCGGCCCCTGGTGGCGACCAGTGAGGACGGGCGCGACGTCACGGCGCAGTACCTGGAGGAGGATGGACCGGACATCTGCCTGCGTCGCGCGATGATGCCGTCCATGCTCACGCTGGACACGCGGGTAATCGCGCAGGACTGCCTGTGTTACCTGATGGAACCGATGGACCTGGCACGGGAGCTGGCGATCGGCCATCGGGCGCAGGGGTAGAACGCCGGGGATCAGCCCTCGCGCTCGACGCGCTCCAGCACCTGGTCGAGCCGATCGCCGCGGCGGTAGTTGCGCAGTTCGCGGGCCATGTCGGCCAGGGCGCGCTCGCGGGCGGCCTCGGTGTCGTACCAGCGGAAGGATTCCCAGTCAGGTCCGAGCAGATGCGGGGCAGCCATGGTGCTGCCTTGAGACAGGGTAATACGGATACCGTAGCGTCTCATAAGCGGGACACGTTCGCGGACAGTGGCCGCTCCAGGGATAGTGGAGCCGCACGGGGTTCCACATAAGTCATTGAGATGATTGGTGGCTACGCCCTGATTCGAACAGGGGACCCCATCATTATGAGTGATGTGCTCTAACCAGCTGAGCTACGTAGCCATACGGGCTGCGAATTCTCGATTCCCGGCCCGCCATTGTCAAGCTGGAAGCCCCTAGGCCGCTAGATCAGCAGGCGCTCGACCACCCGGCCGTTCTGCAGATGTTCCTCGAGAATCTCGTCGATGTCGCGCTCGTCCTGGTAGGTGTACCAGATGCCCTCGGGGTACACGACAGCCACCGGACCCTCGTTGCAGCGATCCAGGCAGCCCGCGGTGTTGACCCGAACCTGACCCTTGCCGTGGATGCCCATCTCCTTGGCGCGCTGCTTGGCATAGGCGCGCATCTCGGTGGCGCCGTGATCCTCGCAGCAGTTGCCGTCGTCACGGATGTTGGTACAGAAAAAGATGTGTCGCTCGTAGTAGGCCATACCGTCCCCCGCAGTTCGCCGCCATGATAGCGCCCCACCCGCGGGCGTGACAGGCAACGGGATGGACGGTGGGGAAACCGTCAGGTGACGCCCACCCCAACCCCCATCACCAACCGGCCAACACCCGAGTCCTGCGGGCTGCTGGTATGCTGAACCGGTCATCCACTGCCGCCCCCCAATGAGCACAAACCACGGCCAAGATACAGCGCATGCAGCCACGACTGCGCCGGCGGCTGTACCCCGATTTGCCGCAGACCTCGCTGGGGCGGACCGCTGCGTACTGTGCGGCATGTGCCTGCCTCACTGCCCGACCTACGCGCTGCAGCGGATGGAGGGTGACTCCCCCCGCGGCCGCATCACCCTGATGCAGGGTTTGGCACAGGGACGCCTGGAGCCGGGCAACGAACGGCTTCGCCAGCATCTCCAGGGCTGCCTCGGTTGCCGCTCCTGCGAAGCGGTCTGCCCGGCAGGGGTGCGCTTCGGTGCCCTGATGGACAACAGCCGGCGCATCCTGCGGGAGCACCCCGGCGGCCCCTGGCGCAACCTCCCGGAGCATCTGTTCGGTCCCTGGCGGCGGCTGGCGCTGCGCCGGCGGCCGTTGCGCCGCGTGGCCGCCCTCGCCGCCCGCGCCGCACGGAGCCTCGGCCTGCGGCGCCTATTCCCCGCATCGAGCCGGCTCGGGCGCGTACTGCAACACACCAGCCCCTCGCTGGTGAAGATGCCGCCCCTGGCGCCCCAGGCTGATGTCGCCCAGGCGGACGTCTGGCTCTTCTCCGGCTGCATGGACGCCTTCTTCACCGGCCCGGACAGCGCCGCCACGCTGGAACTGCTGCATGCGCTCGGCATCCGGGCCGCACTCCCGCCCGGGCAGGTCTGCTGTGGCGCCATGGACCAGCACCTCGGCCGCAGCGACGACGCCGCCGCGCTGCAAAGGCGAAACGAGGATGCGTTCGGCGGCACCCGACCCATCCTCGTGCTGGACAGCGGCTGCGAGGCGCAGCTGCGCGAGTATCCCGGAGATGGTTGGCGCGAACGCGTCACCAGCCTGACCGGCTTCCTGGCGCGGCTGCCGGTCGAGGACTTCCGCTGGCGCTCCGACCCGGTGCGCGTGGCACTGCATCTGCCCTGCACGCTCCGCAACGTGACCCGCGAGAGCGACGGCATCCGGCGCCTGTTCGAGCGCCTGCCCGGGATCGAAGTGGCTGCGCTCATACCACCCCAGAACTGCTGCGGTGCGGCCGGCACGGCCATGCTGACCCAGCCCGCGATGGCCGACCCGCTCGGCGAGGCGACCCTCTCGGCCCTGGAGGCCGCGGAGCCCGTGGTGATCGTCAGCCCGAACGTCGGCTGCAGCGTGCATCTGCGCGCCCTGCAGGAGCGTGGCACACCCGGAACCCGGATCGTGTCCCCAGCCCGGTTCCTGCACGAACGCCTGGCCGCCCCCGCCCCGTAAGCGGCCTCCGGTCGCGATGCCCTTGTGCTGCTCCCATGGCCGTTGATCGCGGCCGGAGGCCGCTCCTACGGGCTCTTGTAACGAGGGGGGTGGCTGGCCTAGCATCCTGCAATGCGCAACCTCTCACTTGTCGATGAACTGTTGAGCCAGGCGGATGCCTTTGTGAAGGTGCTCTCCGGCCATGCCCGCGCCACCGGGCGCCCGTCTCCGGGACAGGGGCTCCCCGAACCCTTCCTGGAGACCGACGAGCGGCGCCTGGTCGGGCGACTGATGCGCGTCAACCATGCCGGAGAGGTCGCCGCGCAGGGGCTCTACCAGGGCCAGATGCTCACCTCCCGCCGGCCCGAGGTGCGGGCGCGTCTGGACCAGTCCGCGCGGGAGGAAGGGGATCACCTGCACTGGTGCGCCGAGCGGGCGCAGGAGATGGGCACCCAGACCAGCCTGCTGAACCCACTGTGGTATCTCGGCTCACTGGCCATGGGCGCGGCGGCGGGCCTTGCCGGGGACCGCTACAGCCTCGGTTTCGTGGACGAGACGGAGCGCCAGGTCGAGCAGCACCTGGACGCGCACCTGCAGCAACTGCCGCCGGAAGACAACGTGTCCGCAGCGATCCTGCTGCAGATGAAGCTGGAGGAAGTGGAACACGGCGCGGCGGCAATGGACCTCGGCGGCCAGCCGGTGCCCTGGCCCATCCGCAGACTGCTGATGCCGGTGGTCGCCGGGGTGATGACGCGGACGGCCTACTGGATCTGAGGCGCTGCGCAGGCACAGTGGACCCGGCCCAGCCCGCCACCGTCCTGTTTCAGCTGGCGCGACTCATGTTCTTGCCGTAGAAGATCTCCATCATCTCGCGCTTCAGCAGCTTGGCGATCCGCGCCGCCTCGCGCGCCGGGTAGTCCTCCTTGCCCAGGCCGAACATGTAGTTGTCCAGGTCGAACTCCTTCAGCACCATCTTGGTGTGGAACAGGTACTCCTGGTACACGTTCACGTCCACCATCTGGTACTTGTCCTTGGTGTCGCGCGACAGGAACTCCTGGATCGAGTTGATCTTGTGGTCGATGAAGTGCTTCTTGCCGCGGATGTCACGCGTGAACCCGCGCACCCGGTAGTCCATGATCACGATGTCGGACTCGAAGCTGTGAATCAGGTAGTTCAGGGCCCGCAGCGGCGAGATGCGCCCGCAGGTGGAGACGTCGATGTCGGCGCGAAAGGTGGCGATGCCGCCTTCCGGATGCGATTCGGGGTAGGTGTGGACCGTGATGTGGCTCTTGTCCAGGTGCGCGAGCACGGTCTCGGGCAAAGGTCCCGGGCCCTCGGTGAAACCGATCTTCTCGGTGGCCACCGGCTCCTCGGAGATCAGCATGGTCACCGAGGAGCCCTGCGGGTCGTAGTCCTGGCGCGAAATGTCCAGCACGTTCGCCCCGATCAACTGGGCCACGTCGGTCAGGATCTGGGTCAGGCGCGCGGCGTTGTAGGCCTCGTCGATGTACGCGATGTACTCGTCACGATGGCGGTGCCCCGCGGCGTAGCAGATGTCATAGATGTTGAAACTCAGGCTCTTGGTCAGGTTGTTGAACCCATGGAGCTTGATGCGCTTGTCGTGGCGAGCCAGCATGGCCTGTTCCTCCAGCCCCAACCAAAGAGCGGCGAATTTTAGACCCCTCGCTCAGTGTGTCAATGATTCAGGCCTCGGCAGGCGCCGGAGCCTCCTGCCGCGGGGCCGGACCCTCGATGATGGTGAAGTCGTGCGAGATCTTCGCAGCGGCCCCCAGCATGATGGAAGCCGAGCAGTAGCGGGTGGCCGAGAGCTCCACCGCACGGGCCACATGCTTCTCCGACAGCCCGTCGCCGTAGACCCGGAAATGCACCGCGATCTCGGTAAAGACCTTCGGCACCTTCTCCGAGCGCTGGGCCTCGACGATCACCTCGCAATCGAGCACCGGCTGCCGCGCCTTCTTCAGGATCGCGATCACATCGAAGCTGGTGCAGCCGCCAAGCCCCAGAAGCAGCATCTCCATCGGTCGCGGCCCGAGGTTGCGCCCCCCGAATTCCGGGGCACCATCCATCACCACCGCGTGCCCGGTGCCCGTCTCGCCCACGAAGGCCATGCCGTCCAGCCATTTCACCCGTACCTGCATCGGTTCCTGTTCCTCCTGTCGGCGGCCCGGTCAAACGGGCCGCGGAAAAATCGTCTCTGGCACAAACCCTCAGCCGAACAGCCGCTCCAGCGCGGCACCCGGGTCGTCGGCGCGCATGAAGGCCTCGCCGACCAGAAAGGCGTGAATGTCGGCGGCGCGCATCCGTGCCACGTCAGCCGCCTCCAGGATCCCGCTCTCGGTCACCAGCAGGACCTCAGGGGGCACCGCGGCGCGCAGCTCGAGGGTCGTTTCCAGCCGGGTCTCGAAGCTGCGCAGGTTGCGGTTGTTGATCCCGACCAGGTCCGCCCCCAGGCGCAGCGCGCGCTCGAGCTCCTCCCGGTCATGAACCTCCACCAGCGCATCCATGCCGAGTTCCCCCGCAAGCCGGTGCAGGTCACGCAGACTGGTGTCGTCCAGCGCCGAGACGATCAGCAGGATGCAGTCCGCGCCCAGGGCGCGTGCCTCCTGGACCTGGTAGGGATCGAGCACGAAGTCCTTGCGCAGCACCGGCAGTCCACAGGCGGCGCGGGCCTGCTGCAGGTAGGCATCGGCTCCCTGGAAGAAGTCGACGTCGGTCAGCACCGACAGGCAGGCCGCGCCATGCTCGGCATAGCTGCGCGCGATCGCTGCCGGGTCGAAGTCCTCGCGCAGTAGCCCCTTGCTGGGGCTGGCCTTCTTGACCTCGGCGATCACGGCCGGCCGGCCGACTTCGATCCGCGCACTCAGTGCCGCGCGAAAGCCGCGCGGCGGCTCCGCCACCGCCGCCAGGGCCGACAGGTCGGCCAGGGACAAGGCCTCGGCCCGCGCCTGAATCTCCTCGCGCTTGCGCGTCAGGATGCGCTGCAGGACGTCCGGAACCGCCTCGCCCCCCGGTCGGTTCACGGCTTCCATTCCGGTAGCTCGGCGGTGAGTTCAGCGAGCTGCCGCAGGCGTTCCCCGGCGGCACCGCTGTCGATCGCCCGAGCCGCCTCGGCAACGCCCTCGGCGTGGCTGGTGGCGCGACCACTGACATAGAGCGCGGCGCCGGCATTCAACAGCACGATGTCGCGGGCCGGCCCGGGCTCGGCCGCGAGCACCGAGCGGATCATGGCCGCCGAGGCCTCGATGCCGTCCACCCGGATGCTGTCCAGCGAAGCGCGCTTCAGGCCCAGGTCCTCCGGGGTCAGTCTGTACTCGCGGATCGCACCGTCACGGAGCTCGGCCACCTGTGTCGGGGCTGAGATGCTGATCTCGTCGAGTCCATCCTCGGCATGGACCACCAGGACATGGCGGCTGCCCAGCTTCTGCAGTGCCTCGGCCAACGGGCGTACCCACTGCTCCGCGAAGACCCCGAGCACCTGGTTCGGTGCCCCGGCAGGGTTGGTCAGCGGCCCGAGCACGTTGAAGATGGTGCGGATGCCGAGTTCCCGGCGCGGGCCGATGGCGTGGCGCATCGCGCCGTGATGCGCGGGGGCAAACAGAAACCCGACGCCGAGCCGGTCGATGCAGGTTGCGACCCCATCGGGCGAGATGCCCAGGTGCACGCCCAAGGCCTCGAGCACATCTGCGCTACCCGATCGCGACGAGACAGAACGGTTGCCGTGCTTGGCCACGCGCGCGCCGGCGGCCGCCGCGACCAGGGCCGAAACCGTCGAGATGTTGAAGGTGCCGGAGGCATCACCGCCGGTGCCGCAGGTGTCCACCAGGCCCTCGGTGGCCACGTCGACCCGCGTCGCCAGTTCCCGCATCACCCGGGCCGCCGCGACGATCTCGTCGGGGGTCTCCCCCTTCATGCGCAGCGCGACCAGCAGGGCCCCGATCTGGGCCGGCGTGTTCTGGCCGGTCATCACCGACTGCATCACCGAGACCATGGCCTCCGGTTGCAGATCCTGCCGCTCGATCAACGCGGCGATCGCTTCCTGTATCGTCACCCGGCACCCCTTATGTCTGCGTCGAATTGAAGGATAGGGGCGACAGTCTACCCTCGCTCGCCCGGGCAGACGACCCATGTTAGTGGGCCACGCGGGTTCACGCCGCGGTCGGCAGGCGCTTCAGGAAGTTGTTCAGCAGATCGTGGCCGTGCCGGGTCAGGATGGACTCCGGATGGAACTGCACCCCCTCGACCGGCAGGCTGCGATGGCGCACGCCCATGATCTCGTCCAGCCCGCCGCCCCCGTCGCGGGTCCACGCGGTGACCTCGAGGCAGTCGGGCAGGCTGTCCTGCTCGATCACCAGCGAGTGGTAGCGGGTGGCCTCGAAGGGGTTTTCGAGCCCCTCGAAGACGCCCTGGCCGGCGTGATGAATCATGGAGGTCTTGCCGTGCATGATCGCCTTGGCATGGACCACGCGCCCGCCGAAGGCTTGCCCGATCGCCTGGTGCCCCAGGCAGACACCCAGCAGGGGGATCTCGCCGGCAAAGCTGCGGATCACCTCCAGCGACACACCCGCCTCGTTCGGCGTGCAGGGTCCCGGCGAGATCACGATGCCGTCCGGCGCCAGCCGGCGCACGCCCGCAACATCGATCTGGTCGTTGCGGTGTACCGCCACCTCTGCCCCCAGTTCGCCGAAATACTGGACGAGGTTGAAGGTGAAGGAGTCATAGTTGTCGATCATCAGGATCATGCGGCGCTACCTGGTGGGCCATGTGGAAAGTTCGGATCGAGAGACAGCGCCTTCCGTCGACAAACGGTGAATTCTTCTGCCACCCGGATGGTCGGATAGACGGATTGAGCGCTGATCCATTCCTGCTCCCGACCTGGGAGCGAAACTCGACCGCTGGGGAGACCCGTTTATGTTCGCACGTTTCACCGCCGTATTGCTGACTGCCCTGCTGCTGGTGCCGGCACCCTTGGTGGCGGACAACAACGCCGCCCTGATCGAAAAGATGCGTGATGGAGGCCTGGTCATTTACTGGCGCCACGCCCTGACCGACCACAGCCGGCGCGACAGCGATCTGTCCGACATGGACCGTTGCGAGACCCAGCGTAATCTGAACGACCCGGGGCGGCAGCAGGCGCGCGGCGTGGGCGAGGCCTTCGAGCGCCACGGCATTCCGGTGGGCACCGTGCTTTCCAGCGCCTTCTGTCGCAACCGCGATACCGCGGAACTGGCCTTTGGGCGGTACGAGTCGGTGGACGATCTCTTCAACCTCCCGGCGGTCCGCGACCCTGCGAGGCAGGAATGGCTGGTGACCTCGCTGCGCGAACGGTTGGCGACGCCGCCCGAAGATGCCGCGCTGAACACGGTGATCGTGGGTCATAACCTGAACCTGCGCGCCGCCGCCAACGTGTTCATCGACGAGGGCGGGATCGCGCTGTTCGAACCCCTGGGCGGAAACCGCTTCCGGCATCTCGGAAGCCTGCGCCCCGAGGACCTGTAGCGGCGGTCGGGGGGTAGTGCGCCCGGCCCGGATCGCGGCCACACCGGGGTCGGATCCGGACCGGCCGGTGATCCTGAAGGCCCGGCTCGGCCCTGCCCATTGGGCCATGCGGAATCAGCCGGCAGCGGGGATCACACAATCAAATCGGTCTTATTCTTGACTGTTTTGCTCGGGCTTTGCTTTAATGCACTCACAGCACAGTTGCAAGGAGTCCGCCATGAAACTCTCCACCAAGGGCCGCTTCGCCATCACCGCAATGATGGACATTGCCATCCACGAGCGCAGTGGACCCGTCACCCTGATCGGAATCTCCGAACGCCAGGGTATCTCGATGTCCTACCTGGAGCAGATGTTCGCCAAGCTGCGCAAGGGCGGCCTGGTCGAAGGCATCCGTGGACCTGGAGGCGGTTATCGTCTGGCCCGGCGCCCCGAGCGGATCAGCGTGGCCGACATCATCGACGCCCTCGGCGACACGATGAACCTGACCCGGCTGAAGCAGCACCAGGACGAGGTCGAAGAGGAACCGCCGCTGACCGAGCTCCTCTGGCAGGAGTTCGACCAGCAGCTGCACGACTTCCTGGACGGCATCACCCTGGACCAGTTCGCGAACCACCCCGAGGTGCTGAAGGTCATGGGCAAGCCGGATGTCCGGCAGTTCCGTCCCCGGCACCACTTCATCTTCGATAGCGCCGCCTGAGCCATCGGGTTCGGCTTCCGGCGCCCCGGAGTTCGGCCTCGGAGCGTGCCAGCCCGAAGGATGAAAGCACAAGCGCCTATGGAGTGCGGCGGCTTGCCGCCGCTGTCGGGAGCTGGGTTATCCCCGGCAGTCAACAGCGGGAGCAAGCTCCCGCACTCCATAACTCGGGACGCAGGCCGTCATGCGCCTTGGCGGCGTAACCCATGGTACGGGTAAAGCCGTGACTTTCACGCTATCGCGACGGGAACTGTCCAGAGAACAGCGCAGCGAGGAGCGTGCCGTCCGTCGCCTCAAGGGCGTGCGCACCAGGGCTCAGGAGCATCTCCGCCCTTCCGCGTAGGTCGGCGACCCGGTTCAGGTCCTGCAGCACCGGATCCACAATGGTATCGCTGAAACGCACGATCGCCACATACCGGATGTCCGGATGGGTCTGGTGACTCAGCCAGCGCAGCACGTTCCCCGGCTGGTTCGGACTGATTCCGGAATACAGTTCCAGCAGGCGCTGCAGGTCCGTCTGGCTCAGCAGGGGCGTGTAGGTGCCCAGGGGTGACTGCCAGAAGAAGTCCCCGAGCTGGATCATGCTGCTGTCCACATGCGGGCTGGCGATGGTGATCAGCGCCGCCACCTCGGGTCGCCTGCGCGTGACCAGCGAATAGCGCGCGACCACGCCGGCGATGGAGTGGGCGACGAGGAGCACGGGCTCGTCGGGGTGGCGCCTCGACACCGCGTCCAGGTACAGGTTCAACCACTCGGCCTGCATCGACACCGGACGTTCGGTGGGCATCACCAGGGTGTAGAAGAGCTTGCGGGTCGCCTCGGGGGAACGGTCGAATTCCACCCCGCGCATCGAGGGCAGCATCTGTCCCCCGTCCGTCCACCCGGAGCCGGCCAGGGTGATGCTGACCCCCGCCTCGCGGAAGGGATGGGTCAGCTCGCTCTGGTGGCCGGGGATCAACAACATCACCTGGCCAACCACGGGGAGTGGCAGCAGGAACAGCAGGATTGCAAGAATGATCGGACGCAGCATATCGCCAGCCCCGGGTCTTCGCTCAGACGCGCCGCGGACCCAATCCGGCGATCGCCATTTCCGCCGCCCGGACCACGGCCCGGCCCTTGTTCAGGGTCTCCTGCCACTCGTTTTCCGGCACCGAGTCGTAGACCACCCCAGCACCCGCCTGGATGTGCAGGACACCGTCGTGCAACACCGCGGTGCGGATCGCAATGGCAGTATCCATGTTGCCGGACCAGGACAGATACCCGACGGCCCCAGCGTACACGCCGCGCTTGACCGGTTCCAGTTCGTTGATGATCTCCAGCGCCCGGATCTTCGGGGCGCCGCTGACCGTGCCGGCCGGGAAGGTCGCACGGAGCACGTCCATCGCGCTGAGGCCGGGTTGCAGTTCGCCCTCCACATTGGACACGATGTGCATCACGTGCGAGTACCTTTCCACCACCATGGTGTCGGTGACCCGCACGGTCCCGGTGCGGCTCACGCGGCCGACATCGTTGCGCCCGAGGTCGATCAGCATCAGGTGCTCAGCCCGCTCCTTGGGGTCGGCCAGCAGTTCCGCTTCCAGGGCCAGGTCCTCCTCCGGATTGCGGCCTCGGGGCCGGGTGCCGGCAATCGGGCGCACCGTGACCCGGTCGTCCTCCAGCCGCACCAGGATCTCGGGCGAGGCCCCGACCACGTGGTGGTCCCCCAGGTCCATGTAGTACATGTAGGGCGAGGGGTTCAGGCCGCGCAGCGAGCGATACAGATCCAGCGGCGCCGCGCTGAACGGAACGCTCATGCGTTGTGCGAGCACCACCTGCATCACGTCACCGTCGACGATGTACTGCTGCGCCCGGGCCACGGCGGCCCTGAAGTCCGCTCCGGGCCAGCCGGCGGAGTACTCCGGTACGGCATGCGGCCGGGGATGTGAATGGGGGCGCTCGAGCGGCTCGAGCAGGCGGGCCTCGAGCCGATCCAGACGCAGCGAGGCCTCGGCCTGCCCCGTCGGCCGGGTGGCGTCCGCATGCGCCACCAGGTAGAGACGCCCGGCGAGGTTGTCGAACACGACCACCTCGTCAGAGACCATCAGCAGGATATCGGGCAGGCCCAGCGCATCGGGCTTTTCCTGTCCGGCCAGGCGCGGCTCGATCAACTGCACGGTCTCAAAACCGAAATAGCCGACCAGGCCGCCGGTGAAGCGTGGCAGCCCGCCCAGGTCCGGCACCCGGAAACGCGCCTGGTATTGCTCGATCCAGGCCAGCGGGTCGTCGTGCTCCAGACTCTCCACCACGACGCCGTCGGTCTCGACCTCGATGCGATGGCCGCGGACGCGCACGAGGGTGCGCGCCGGCAGACCGATGAACGAGTAGCGACCCCATTTCTCGCCACCCTGCACCGACTCGAACAGGTAGGTGAAGGGCAGGTTGCCCAGCTTCAGGAAGATCGAGAGCGGCGTGTCCAGATCGGCGAGCACCTCCCGCACCAGCGGGATGCGGTTGTAGCCCTCGGCCACGAGGCGGTCGAACTGATCGGGACTCATGGCCGACCACCTGAGCGCGGCGGAACCAGGCCGTTCCATTGCAGGCCCCACATGGACGGGTCGACCGAGAAGGGAGCTACCGACATCCGCTCCACCTGAGCCTGTCGCAGGATGGTTTCGAGCGCTGGCATGGAGGTCTTCAGCACGCTTCCCGGCCCCGGCGGCCACGGGCCGTTCGGCATGGATTCATGCGACCTCGGCCTGCAGCAGGCCGGGCAATTCGTCGAGGCGGTCCAGCACGGCATCCGGACCCTCGTCGCGGATGTCCGCACCGTGGTTGTACCCGTAGCTCATGCAGACGATGCGGAAACCGGCGGCCCGGGCCGCCTTCACGTCGCTGCGGGAGTCGCCAACCATCAGGGATTCACCGGGCGTGACGTCGAGCTCCGCGGCGGCATGGAGCAGTGGTGCCGGGTCGGGCTTCTTGCGCTCGAGCGTGTCACCCGAGACGACCAGGGCGAAACGGTCCAGGATGCCCTTGTCACGCAGCAGCGGCAGGGTGAACTGCTCGGCCTTGTTGGTGACGCAACCAAGCCGGAAGCCCGCCGCCTGCAGCAGGTCCAGCCCCTCACGCACGCCGGGGTAGAGACGGCTACGCTGCGAGGTGTTCTCGCGGTAGATGCGCATGAATACCGGTAGGGCGCGCGCGAAGAGCGCAGGATCGGCCTCACCATCGAGGTCGTTGGCCAGGGCCCGCTGCACCAGACGCTCGACGCCGTTGCCGACCCAGTTGCGCACGGCAGGCTCGCCGCGCCGGGGCAGGCCCAGTTCGTCCATCATGGCATCGACGCTGAAGGCCAGGTCCGGGACGCTGTCAACCAGCGTCCCGTCGAGGTCGATCAGGATCATTCCGGGTCGCGGCAGGAACACGGCGGGCGACTCGCGCTCAGGCCTTGGCCAGTTCGTCGCGCATCTTCTTCACGATGCTGTCGTAATGATTCGGGTCGGTATCGCTGGCGGCACCGAAGATCGCCGATCCGGCGACGAAGGTATCCGCGCCGGCGGCCTTGATCTCGCGGATGTTGTCCGCCTTCACCCCACCGTCGATCTCGAGCCGGATCTCCCGGCCCGAGTCCTTGATCCGCTGGCGTGCCTCGCGGAGCTTGTCCAGGGTGGCGGGGATGAAGGCCTGACCGCCGAAGCCGGGGTTCACCGACATCAGGAGGATCATGTCGATCTTGTCCATCACGTAGTCCAGGTGGGACAAGGGGGTCGCGGGATTGAAGACCAGCCCGGCCTTGCAGCCCTCGCCCTTGATCAGCTGCAGGGTGCGGTCGATGTGCTCGGAGGCCTCGGGGTGGAAGGTGATGTAGCTGGCCCCGGCCTTGGCGAAATCCGGGATGATCCGGTCGACCGGCTTGACCATCAGGTGCACGTCGATGGGTGCGGTCACGCCGTGCTTGCGCAGGGCCTCGCAGACCAGCGGGCCGATCGTCAGGTTGGGCACGTAGTGATTGTCCATCACGTCGAAGTGCACGATGTCCGCGCCGGCGCGCAGCACATTGTCGACCTCCTCGCCCAGGCGTGCGAAATCGGCAGAGAGGATGGACGGGGCGATCAGGTCAGGAAGGGCCATGGGGAACCTCGCGGTCGGAGCCAGTTTTGCGCACCCCTGATGTAAGTGGCACGCGGCGTAGCCGCAAGACTTTACCGGAAGCCCCGGCATGAGGCAAAAGGATCAAAAAGCAAAGCCGCCGCGAGCAGGGCTGGCGGCGGCTCGGGAGGAACCACAACCCCAGTCACCCGGGGCGGGCCGGCTCCATCAGGCGTGAACGGTCAGTCCAGCGAGGCCATGTACGCAGCCAGATTGGCAATATCGTCATCGCTCAGGTTCATGGCATGCGGCATCATCATGGCGCTGTTCGGACCGACGGCCTCACCGGCGCGGTACTTGGCCATTGTATCGGCCAGGTGTTCCGCATCCGAACCAGCAACCTTCGGGAAGATGGCCTGACCCTGGCCCGTGGGGCCGTGACAGCCGACGCATCCGGACGCCGCATACTTGGCCTGACCAGCCTCCACATCCCCGGCGCTGGCGGTGGCCATCCCAGCCGCCATGACGATACCGGCTGCGACCAAAATCAACTTCTTCATTTTTCATCCTCCTTCAAGGATTGTGCGGTTGAAGCCCTTATGGATAATTTTTCTACTGCCTACAGGTTACGGCGCAATACCTGAACGGGGCATTAACGACCATCGACGTAGCGCGCATCGGAATACGTGATCACCCATTCCGGCCGGAACATCACCAGGCCGGTGATGATCATGCCGTTCAGCACCCCCTCGGGCAGTACCAGCAATGGCGTGTATTGCAGGTACTCCCTGAAGATAGCCTCCCAGGCGACGTCCGTAAAGAGCCCGTAGACCAGGGAATTTCCGGTCATCACCACCAGCACCGACAGTGCGCCACCGAAGAACCCCACGACATAAAGGTAGATGAACATGTGGGGGGGCAGGCGGCGCTCGCTGAACTGAAGCAGCCCCCAGGTGGCAAGGGCCGGCGCAACACCTGAGATCAGGATGGTCAGGGGGGCCAGCATGGGTTCCACGATACCGATCAGGGCAAGCCCCACGACCACCAGGAAGACCATCAGGATGGCCAGGCGCCAGCCAAAGATCAGGGTGACCGCAACCACACCCAGGAAGTGCATCGGAAGGCCATCGATCGCCTCGGCGCGCATGCTCCAGATCGCCAGCAACACCAGTGTCGCAAGCAGGAAGTGCTGCACCCGGCCGGGAACGAAGACCTCATCCCAGGTCATGCCGCGCAGCATCCAGACCATCAGGATGGCCAGACCCACGGTGGCAACGATCTGCAGCCAGAGGGGGAAGATGACATCGATGTGATGCATGAATGTAACCCTGGTTGGACCGACCGGCGCAGACCGGGAAGGACAGCGACTCAGTCGCGCTCGCGCCGGGCGACCGCGACCGTATAGTCCCGCCCCTGCTTCAGCTTCTCGTAATTCCCGAAGACTTCCTTGAATCCCTTCTCGATGAAGCGTCGCAGTCCGGTGATGGTTACGACATAGAGACGACCGTCCGGGTTCAACTGGTCCCAGGCGTCGAGCAGATAGGTGTACAGGAGTTCCCGTCCCACCTTCGCCGGCAGATTGGACGCGACGACGTCGAACCTGCTTTCCGCAATCTGGGCGAAGCCGTTGCTCAGCAGACAGTCGACATTGCCCAGCCCGTTCAGCTCGGCATTGCGGCGGCTGTAGTCAACCGCCACGAAGTCCTTGTCCACCAGCGTGCAGTGCCCGTCTCGGGCCTTGCGCGCGAAGGCGAGCCCGATCGGCCCGTAGCCGCAACCCAGGTCCAGGCAGCGGTCGGTCGTGGCCACCTCTGCATAATCCAGCAGCAGGCGCGTTCCGTCATCGATCCGTCGCGGGGAGAACAGCCCCCAGGTAGTCACGAACTCCAACGACTCGCCCGCGAGCACGTCCGCGAAACGCAGATCCGCCTTCAGCTCGCGCTTCCAGCGCTCACGCTGAGTCCGGTCGCGGAGATCCACCCCGGAACCGCTCATCCCGCCACCCCTTCCGCCATCCCTTCCGCCAACTCTGCCCACAGGGACTCCGCGAGGCGCGCGGGCTGCGAGGCATCGCTCTCGCCCGGCACCCCGAGAAGGTTCACGTGCCCCATCTTCCGCCCCGGGCGCGCGACCGGCTTGCCGTAGAGGTGCAGCCGAGCGCGTCCCTGCGCGAGGATCCGGGACAGATCGGGCAGGGCCTGGCCCTCGGGCCACAGGTCTCCCAGCAGGTTGATCATGGCCACGGGCGCGGTCAGGTCCGCCGGCGCCAGGGCCAGCCCGCAGATGGCGCGGACCTGCTGCTCGAACTGGGAAACAGTCGCCGCGTCGAGGGTGTAATGCCCGGAATTGTGCGGACGCGGCGCCATCTCGTTCACCAGCAGCTCGCCTGATGCGCGGACGAAGAACTCGATGGCAAGCACGCCACAGTAGTCCAGATGCTCGGCAATCCGCTGCGCCACTGCCTCGGCCTGGGCACGCGTCGCCGCGTCGATCCGCGCCGGAACACGGCTGAGGTGCAGGATGCCCTGCCGATGCACGTTCTCCGCGACGGGGAACGACCGGCAGCGCCCGTCGGGGTCGCGCGCCAGGACCACCGATACCTCGCGGTCCAGTTCGACCTGCTGCTCCAGCACGCAGGGCACCTCGCCGAGCTTGCGGAAGGCACGCACGACCCCACCCGAGGCGGATACGGGTACCTGCCCCTTGCCGTCGTAGCCCAGCCGCGCGGTCTTCAGGATCGCCGGGAAGTCCCAGTCCGGAACCGCGGCACGGGCGGCGGCGACGCTGTCCACCGCGAGCCACGGAGCGACCGCGACGCCGGCCTCCTCCAGGAAGCGCTTTTCCGCAATGCGGTCCTGCGCAATGGCCAGTGCCCGGGGATTCGGACGCATCGGCGCGCGCGCCGCCAGCCACTCGGCACTGGCAGCAGGAACGTTCTCGAATTCGCAGGTGATCACGTCCGCGTGCGCCGCCAGCTCGGCCAGGGCCTCGGGATCGTCAAAGGCGGCGCAGAGATGGCGGTCGGCCAACCGGCCGGCGGGACTGTCCGGGTCCGGATCCAGGACCCAGACGCGATATCCCATGGTGCGGGCGGAGAGCGTGAAATAGCGGCCGAGCTGCCCGCCCCCGAGCAGCCCCAGGACCGCCGGGGGCAGGATCACCGCTGCACCGGGGGCAGCACCTGGGCAAGGACGGCCTCGCGCTGGCGCTCGCGGAAGCCTGTGAGGCGGCCGCGCAGATCCGGGTCCCCGTTCGCCAGCATCGCCGCGGCAAAGAGGGCGGCGTTGGCCGCACCGGCCTCACCGATGGCGAAGGTGGCAACCGGAATGCCCTTGGGCATCTGCACGATCGACAGCAGCGAGTCCTGGCCCTTGAGATGCCGCGATGCCACCGGCACGCCCAGTACGGGGACCGTGGTCTTGGCCGCGAGCATGCCCGGCAAATGCGCCGCACCGCCGGCCCCGGCAATGATCGCGTGCAGACCTCGCCCGGCCGCCCGCTCCGCATAATCGAACAGGAGGTCTGGCGTACGGTGCGCCGACACGACACGCGCCTCGTAGGGAATCTCGAGTTCGGTCAATATCCGGGCGGCGTGTTCCATGGTGGGCCAGTCGGAACTGCTGCCCATCACGAGGCCGATCTTCGGGTTGGTCGATTCCATAACCCCGCAAAGATAGCCCCGCCAGGCATTGTGGGCAAGGGAATGCACCGGCGAGCTCGGCAGGACGGCATCGCCTTACTGTGAAAGACGCCGATGAGGCGAGCAAAGACCCCCCTCCCCCAGGAAAAGGGCAGTGGAGTGACTCGAATCGTCCAACGACTGCGGCAAAAAGGGCGGTGCGCAACTGCGTTGTCGAGCGACCAAAATGCCTTCGCCCGACAAGCGAGCGAGGCCTAGTTACTGTGCGTGCTCAGAGGCAACAATTCGGGGTGCGAGTTGGTCGCTTGGGTCCGATTAACGTGCGGAGTCAAGGCTCCAAAAGATTGACCGACCTCAGGCAACGGCGCACCGCCCCGTATATCGTCTTTCATCATCCGGGGTGCCTGCAAGGGGCAGACATGGCGATTAACGTGAAAGAACCCGAGGTTGGGGCGAGCGACATTCTGGCGTGACGCATGCCGGTGCGCAAAGGCCTGCCTGCGGGAGGCAGCGAGGTTGTCGAGCGAATCAGGTGCTGGCGAGGTAGCCGTG
>Ga0209498_1000652_pt1 | contig 21470 bp, 15 predicted proteins | sample WalLakDeSediment_FD_184131 | JGI IMG/M metagenome (GOLD analysis project Ga0209498, IMG submission 184131) | Lake sediment microbial communities from Walker lake, Nevada to study Microbial Dark Matter (Phase II) - Walker Lake 11/02/13 Deep... | ecosystem: Environmental > Aquatic > Freshwater >...
GGAGCGGGGACTGTTACGGGCAGGACTCCAGTTGCAACGATAGCTGCACCCAACAGCGCGTTATCAACGGAGAGCGAAACGACTAGCGCAATGCCGAGAGGTTAAATCGCTGGGGATGAATGGATGCTTATGTTTGCACACATTTTAGGTAACAGTTACGACTACGGCTACTGAATCCTGTTCATCTGCGGATAGTGAACGCCACCAGAGCTCGAACTCGTCAGTATACTCAACCACCCAACTCATGGAACTTGATTATAACTTTAAGGTTATATTCTGGCAACACATATTTTTGCCCAGTATCAACAATAGCTGGGAGACATATCTAGGCTAAAGGTCAGTGAAATGGGTAGACAACTGCATCTTTATGTTCTGTTGGGCTTGCTGCTGGCGTTGTTGTCCGCTTGCAGCAGCAGTGATGATGCCTGGCAGCGCATCCAAGAAGAAGGCATTTTGCGGGTGGGGCTGGATCCCACCTATCCGCCGTTTGAAACGGCCGATGATGGCCCTCTGCAGGGACTGGATGTAGATCTGGCCCACGCCCTGGGCCGCGAGTTAGGTGTCACGGTAAACTTTGCCTACTTTGGCTATGACGGCCTGTACGACGCCCTGGCCACCGGGCAGGTAGATGTCCTGCTTTCGGCCCTGGTGATTCAGCCGGAACGGACCCGGGATTTCGCTTACAGCAATCCCTATTTCAATGCCGGGCAGCTGCTGGTAATCCGGCAAGCCGAAACGGCAATCAGCCAGATGGCCGATTTGAGCGGCCGCCGGCTGGCTGTGGAAATAGGTTCACAGGGGCATGTGGAGGCCATTACCTGGTCGCGCCGTCTGCCTGGCCTGACTATTGTCAGCTATAACACACCAGACGAGGCCCTGGCAGCCACGGCCGTCAATGAGACCGACGCCACCTTAACAGACGCGGTCAGTGCCCGGCTCTATTTGCAGCGGGAACCGGCTTTGCGGCTGGCGGCCGCGGCCGTTACTGTGGAACCTTACGCCCTGGTTGTCCGTAAAGATGACCAGAGTTTACTGGCGCAGCTCAATGCTGGCCTCGGCCGTCTGCGCGCTGCTGGTGAATTGGAGCGGATCATTGGCCGTTGGCTAGACTGATCACCGGCGCGTCTAATCGCCACCACCCGGTCACAGCCCCAGGCACCTTTAAGCCGCCATAAGGCGTTAGGGCTATATCCATTGCGTAGAAGGTATGCTATACTCTCAATGGATTTTTCCATTCTCGTTTCAACCACAAGGAGATTCATTCACCATGAAAAAAACTGATGTGCCCGATATGTTTGACAGAATTAGTGATGATTCAACCGTCCTCGGCAAAATAGCCAGTAAAATTCCCGGATTCAGCGGTTACATTGAGCGCAGCCGGCGGCGGGAAGCGGATCAAATTCTGCGCAACACCATTGCCGCCCGCCTGGAGGAAACCCGCCTGCAGTTAGCCAACGTCCACACCGAGCTAAGCCGGGATATCATCAAGGCCATTGACCATGCCGAACCGCTGGGCCGGGCCGACACCCGTCTGATGGGCCTCATTGGCAAAATCAAGGATGCCCCGCAAGGATATGCCGGCTTCTTTGACGCCATCAAAATCCAGGAAGATGAGCTGGCGCGCATTTACGCTTTTGACGAAGGCATGCTCAATCACGCTGAAGATATTGCCGCTCATGTGGCCGCTCTACAGGAGGCAGCTTTCGACGATGGCGACGTTACTGGGGCGATTCGCACCCTGGATCAAGCCTTGCGCGAAGCAAACAGTGATTTCGCCCAACGGGATGAACTGCTATCCGGTGTGGCCTAGAAAAACAGAGTAAAAGGAGAAAAATCATGGCTCGTATTTTTGATCGCGTAATCGCCGAACCGTGGCTGCGGGATGAAATTGTGCAGAAGTTTCCCCGCGGTGGTCCCGGTGATATCCGCCTGGGTTCGCCCTGTATTGTCAACCCGGGCGAAACGGCCGTCTTCGTTCGCAGTGGTGAGCCGCTGGGCACTTTTACCCCCGGTACCCACGTCCTGACCACGGCCAATTTGCCGGTGCTAACCACCATTCTGGGCCGGGCTTTTGGCGGCAACACCCCCTTCACGGCCGACGTCTATTTCCTCAAAACAACCGACATGACCTTCAAATGGGGCACTTCCGCACCCATTATCGTCGAGCACCAGCGCTCACCCGGCGCCAGCGCCATCATCGGTAACGGCACCTACGTGGCTAAAGTCAAAGATCCGTGGCGCTTCCTGACCGCCATGGACGCCTTCCGCGACTCGGTGCGCCTGCCGCAGCTGAAAGATCGTCTCGACCCCATGCTGGGCGTGATGATGCAGGATAAGCTGAGCGAGTTGGCCATTGCCCGCAACCTTGGTCCGGCCCAGCTGCAATCCTTCTCCCAGGATTTGAACCGGCTGCTGATTGGCCTCCTGCAAAACGAATTTGACGCCATTGGTATGGTGCTGGTTGATTTCAACATTCGCATGGGACTACATCCCGATTCATTGGAAGTGGTGACCCGGATGGGATACGGCACCGATTACATGGCCATGAAATCGCTGGACGTCGGTATGGCGGCGGCCCAATCAGGCGGCAGCGGCGGCAGTGGTCTGGGCGAATTAGGTATCGGCATGATGGGTCTATCGGCCATGCAGCAGCAGCAGCAAATTCAGCAAATGCAGCAGCAGATGCTCCAACAGCAGCAGGCGGCCGCCGCCGGCCAGCAGCAGGCTGCACCGCAAGCGCCGGCCGAACAGGCGGCGCCGGCTGGGGGTGGTATGCCCGACGTGATGACGCCCGAACAGGCGGCCGTCTTCGTCCAGGTAACGCCCGATGACATTATCGCTGCGATTGAAGCCGGCGACCTGAAAGCGCGCAAGATCGGCAGCGCCTACCGCATCAGCCGCGCCAACCTGGAAGAATTCCTGGCCGGCTAGTTCTCACCCAAAAGCTGGACATACAGAAACAAAGATTGGACCAATCCTAGAGGTTGGTCCAATCAACATAAGAGCCCGAGATTAATGACACCATCCACCGACATAATTCGCGTAACCTACGTCGAAGACGAACCCAGTATTGCCCTCCTGCTGAAAAGCGGGCTGGGGCTGTTTGGAATTCAGGTTAACCCCATTTACATGAGCGCCGAGCAGTTTATGGATAACGTCCACAGCGGCGATTTTGACAATGCCGAACTATTTATGTTTGACATTCGGCTGCCGCGCATGACCGGCCTGGAGCTGGCTCAGTCGCTGCGCGACCTGGGGGACAACCGGCCGTTTGTCCTGGTCAGCGCCTGGCCCCCGCCATCTGAAGAACAGCTGCGCGAACTAAACGCCAGCTTTCTGCCCAAGCCGTTCGATTTTCCCGACATCGTGCGCACCATCCAGCAGCTGGTGCGCTAGCAGAATCCGGCCTGCCGCCGCACCTGCCAACACGACCTCGCCACGCTCGGCCAATGTTGCGCTGAAAGTAAGGGGACGTCTAGGAACACCTTCCCGTTTTCTAGACTGGAGCAATCTCTGAGATTGCTCCAGTCTCCGCCACCTAATCGTTGGACGCCTGCATAGGAGCGTGGGCAATAAAATCGGCCGCTCGCGCCTGGGTCAACTTAATCAGCGCGGCCGTGGGCAGCTTCAGGTTGATACCGCGCTGGCCGGCGCTGATGTAAATTTGCTCGTACCGGCGGGCCGTCGCATCAATCAGCATCACAAACCGCTTGTTGAGCAGGGCCAGCGGCGAAATGCCCCCCACCTTAAGGCCGGTTAGCTGCTCTGCTTCTTGATGTCCGGCCAGTTTCAGCTTTTTATCACCGGTGAAGGCCGCCAGCTTTTTGAGATCGAGCTGGCCATCAGCCGGCAGCATGACCAGTAGAGGTTTAGCCGGGGGACGAGCTACAACCAGGCTCTTAAACAGCTGATCGCCCGGAACTTGAAGCAGGACCGCGATCTTCTCAGCATCTCGCTCGCTGTCAGGGTAGGTGACAATCTCATACGGTATCTTTTTTCCTTCGAGAACGAGCATAGCTAAGGTCTTGGTCATAACGATCACGCAACGATTAGGGTAAACAGGAGTTTGGGATTACCGTTGGCTACTTCACTGCGGTGCGCCCCAGCAGATAATCAATCAGCATTGGCCAGATGAGCACGGAGGGCGGCCACAATGGCCATGGGTGTGGGCCGGTCACGCGTTTCATAGGAAAGATGGCGCCAGAGTACACGACCGTCCGGCCCCACCAGATAAGCCGCGGGATAGGGTATGAGCCGCTGCTTTTCATCCAGGGCATTGAACAGACCCCAGGCCCGAATCACAGCCAGGTCAGCGTCAGCCAGGATGGGAAAGGGGAGGGCGCGTCGTTCGCGCAGCCCTTGATTCCGCGCCTGATCTTGGGGGGCGATGGCCCACAGCTGCGCTCCGGTGGCCTGAATCTGGTCATAGACGGCGGTCAATTGCACCAATTGACGTTGGCACCAGGGTCACCAATCACCGCGGTAGAAGATGAGCAGCACGGCCGTTGTCGCGGTCGCTAACTGATAGATACGGCCGTCACTATTCGCCAGAGCAAAATCCGGCGCCACGGCTCCCACCGGCACCGCAATCGATTCATTTGGATGGGGTGAATTCACGTTTGCCTCTCAACGATTGACGACCGACAACCGACGACTGACGACCGACGACCGACGACTAACGACTGACGACCGACGACTGATGACTGATCACTGACTACCGCCCACTTATCTCCCGGCTAAGGGCCAGCATCGTAATATCATCCGCCTGGGGCGCATCGCCCATATGCAGCTGGAGCGCTGCCTGTAACTGGCCAATTAGCTCAACCGCGCCGTTCGCCGATTGCAGGACGGTGGCCAGACGGGAGACGCCGAAAAATTCGCCCTCCCCATCGCGAACCTCCAACACACCATCGGTGAAAGCCAGCAGCATATCCTCATGGCCGATCGTAATCTGGGCCGAAGCAAAGGGAGCGGCGGCCATCACCCCCAAAGCCGGACCGGTAGGCGGCAAGCGGATTTCGCGGCCGTCGCGGCGGCGCAAAATGGGAGGCAGGTGGCCGCAGTTGACGTAGGTCAACCGGCCGCTCTGGGTATCCAGCAACCCGAGAAACAAGGTGGCGAACATGCCCACATGCAGATGGTTATTCACCAGGTAGTTGTTGGTCAGGCGCACCGTTTGGGACAGCGGTTCCAGGCCATCACCGGCGGCTGGCCGGCCGATAGGCAAAGCCAGCGGATCCGGTTCTTCTAATTCTGCCAGCAGGTAGGTTTGCTGGCTAAAGGCCCGCACCAGACTGCGCACCAGGGCCATAAACAGCGCCGCCCCAACCCCCTTGCCGCACACGTCAGCCACAACAAAGCCGATCTGGTTTCTCACCAGCGGGAAAATATCGTAAAAGTCACCGGCAACGTCAAAGGCCGGCTGAAAAGTGACGGCCAACTGCCAGCCGGGCACAGGCGGAATCTGGTCAGGTAGGAAGCTTTGCTGAATCTGCCGGCCAATGGCCATTTCGCGCTCCAGCTCCCGCAGGCTCTGTTCGCGGCGCAGCAAAATCTGGGTGTTGAGGGCCACGGCCGCCTGCGACGCCAGCGATTCAACCACCAGCTGGTGATAAAGATCAAAGGGAACGACGGCTCCCGTTTCCGGCTCCTGGCAGTTCACCAGATGGAGGACGCCGATAACGTCACTCAGGTGGTTCTTCAAAGGTACGGTGAGACAAGAGGTTGAACGGTAATCGTGCTCGGCATCCCAGGCGCGCATCTGGGCAAAGTCAAAGGTATCGGTAGCATATAGATCGGCAATGCTGACCGAACTGCCCTGCAGAGCTACATGGACAATCAAGTTATGCCAGTTAGGCTCACCACTCGTTTCATCGTAAAGCGACAAGGGTGGGAAGCGTACGGCCGTGCCATTCATACCTCCCTGGGCAATCTGCAAGGAATCAACGTGCAGGGTAGCAAAATGGAGCGTGTCATCTTCGCGCATGAAGAAGAGGCTGGCATCAGCGTGACAAATCGCCCGGGCCTCAGAGACAATCTGTTCCAGAAGCTGGTCAAAATCCTTCTCCGCGGACAAGGCAATGCCCAAGGGCAGGATGCGCAGCTTGAGGTCATCGGCCAGCTTCTCCATCTCGTTGAAAGCCTCAAACTGGTAAACAGCCAGTTCACGCAAGCGGGCCCGCTCCAGAACGGCCGTCAACCGGGCCTGCAGCAGATCAGGATCATCCGGCTCCAGGAGATAGTCATCAGCGCCATCCAGTAGAGCCTGCTTGACGGCCGCTAAATCATCAGCCGCAGCTAGCAGCAGGATGGGCGGGTGGATCAGCGGTTTCAGCTGTTTTACCTGGGCCACAAATGGAGGCAGCGCCGGGCCCGCCAGGGCAATATCAAGCAGAATCAGGTCGAAGTTGGTCTCGGCCAGCTGCGCCAAAGCGGCCGGCAGATCGGCGACGCGGCTGAGCCGATGGCCCAAACGCTCCAGCAGCTGTTCCAGGCTGTGCCGGTGCGGTCGCGGTGGAGCGACGAGAAGAAGGTGGCCGTGCTGCGTTTCCATGGGGCAATTATACCGGGGACGGCCGCTTGATAGTCAAACAGGTGCGGTTACGGTTACCAACCCGCTCGTAAGCAACGCTGTCGGCTCCATAACGGGCCAGATAAATACCCAGCCCGCCCGGCTGCCGCCTGGTAAGCGGCTGCTGCAAATCAGCCGGGGGCGACTGGCACCAGGGATCAAAGGGTGGCCCACTGTCTTCCAGAAAAACCGACAGGGTGTAGCCATCCAGCCGGGCATGCAAGTTTAGCTCTCCCTCCTGACCGGCATAGCCATAGATAATGGCATTGGTGGCGATTTCATCTACCGCCAGCCGCAGCCGGTAGGCATCACCGCGGGCCAGACCGGCCATTTGGGCCGCCTGGTCGACAAATTCATAGATGGCCGCCAGGGACTCCAGTTCCCCGGGGACAATCAGCAGGTTCATGTTACCCTGTTCCAGTGGCTAGTTTGCGGCGCGCCTTAACGGCCGTACCGGCTCGACCAACCAAAATAACCACCGACCTTGGCCCCAGCCAAATATGGTGCTGCTCCTGCAGCAATGGTTCGTAGCCTGGTTCCCAGATCTCCTCGCCGGGCGATGCGCTGGTATTGGCGAAAACGCGCCAGCGCATGCCCCGGGGTAAGCGAGGTAGCTCAAAGCGATGGCTCTCCCAATGCATGTTCATGGCCACGTAAATGGTATCGTCCGGTTCGGCGCCGCCCCGGGCGTGACGGCCGTCGAGCATGAACGCCAGCACCCGGCTGTGGTAAGACCAATCCGGCTGCCATGCCTTGGCGCCGTGCCAGGTGATGTCAGCATAGCCGCTGCCCAGGTAATCTTCGTGGGCAAAGTGACGAGAGTTGCGCAGGCCAGAATGGGCCCGCCGAAAGGCAATACAGCGCTGGAAAAAGCGGAATAAATCTTCGTTTTCGGTAAGCAGATCCCAATTGAGCCAGCTGAGCGCGTTATCCTGAGCGTAGGTGTTGTTGTTGCCCTGCTTGGTGTGCCCGATTTCATCTCCCATGCAAATCATCGGTACCCCCTGGCTCACCATCAGCATCGCCAGGGCGTTTTTCATCTGGCGGCGGCGCAGGGTCAGGATGTGGGGGTCGTCAGTTGGCCCTTCGTGACCGCAGTTCCAGCTGTAATTGTCATTAGCCCCATCCCGCCCTTCTTCGCCATTGGCCCAATTATGTTTCTCATTGTAGGCTACCAGATCGGCCAGGGAGAAACCATCATGTGCGGTGATAAAGTTAATTGAAGCGGCCGGACCGCGCCGGGGATATAGATCGGGCGAACCGGCCAGACGACGGGCCATCTCGGCCGTCTGGCCCATATCACCCTTCAGGAATTTGCGGATAGTGTCCCGGTATTTGCCGTTCCATTCAGCCCAACGGCCGTGGGCGGGGAAACTACCAACCTGGTAAAGACCCACTGCGTCCCAGGCTTCGGCAATCAGCTTACAGCGGGCCAGCACCGGATCATAGGCCAACACCTCAATCAAGGGCGGATTGGCCAACGGTTCGCCATTCTGATCCCGGCCCAAGATCGAAGCCAGGTCAAAGCGAAAGCCATCGATATGGTATTCCGCCACCCAGTAACGCAGGCAGGCCAAAACCATCTGGCGCACTACAGGATTGTTGCAGTTCATCGTATTGCCGCAGCCGCTAAAGTTGAAGTAATGGCCATCCGGCCGCAGCATGTAGTAGGTTTTGTTGTCCAGCCCCCGGTAAGAAATCGTGGGGCCTTCGGCGTCGCCTTCACCGGTGTGGTTAAACACAACGTCCAGAAAGACCTCGATGCCATGCGCGTGCAGCTCTTTGACCAGCGCCTTAAACTCATCCACCTGCATGCCTAACCGTCCGGTAGCCGCGTAGCCAGCTTTGGGGGCAAAGAAACCCACGCTGCCGTACCCCCAATATTGCTTCAACCGTTCGCCCGTTTCAGGGTTGACAAATTTGTTATCAAACTCATCAAACTCAAAAATGGGCATCAGCTCGACACAGTTGACGCCTAGCTCCAGCAAATAGGGAATCTTCTCCCGAATGGCGGCAAAGGTCCCCGGGTATTTTAGCCCCGACGAGAAGTGGCGGGTAAAGCCGCGCACGTGCATCTCGTAGATGACCAGATCCTCAATGGGGATCTCTAATGGTCGATCCGCCTCCCAATCGAAATCGTCCAGCACCAGCCGGCCGCGATGGGGAAAAATGTCAGCTTCATTCGGTGGCTCGCCCCACACTTCCCGACCACTAATCGCCTTAGCAAAGGGATCCAGCAAGATATTGCTGGGGTCAAACCAGTGACCCTGGTGTGGGTTGAAAGGGCCGTCCATGCGAAAGCCGTATTCGATGCCTTCGGGATCAAGCCCAAAAACGACCATAGCATAAACGTGGCCAATGCGAAACTCAGGTGGAAAGGGTATTTCTACCAGCGGCCGGGATGCACCAATCTCAAACAGGACTAGTGTGCAGCTGGTGGCGTAGCGGGAAAAGACGGCGAAATTGACCCCCCCGGGAACGAAGGTTGCGCCGAAAGGATACGGCCGTCCAGCCCGTAATTCAAACCCGGCATGGGTGTGGGTTGGATAGGTATCAATGCGGGAAACGGTCATTGCAGGGCGATTAGACCCTCAGCTTCGGTCTCGTAGGCCTCAAAAAAGGGCAGGAAACCAGTGATGGCCATTGTGTCGGCCAGCTCCTCTGACAGGCCGACCAGGACTAATTTACTATCTGTAGCCGAAATCTGTCTGGTCAGTAACAGCAGCATCCGCAGCCCGGCGCTTGACATGTAGTTGACCCCACTCATGTCCAGGAGAATGCGCGTTCCCGGCGCAACATCTGGCAATATTTTCTCCTGTACTACCGGTGCATTCCGGCTGTCAATCTGCCCCCACAGGCGAACGACGTGGATTTGATCTTGAATAGTGGTCTCTATATTCATCGATACAAGTTTACCAACAACCGGCTTGTTTTACGACTGCTTTACTTGTATCCTATCTAGCAGGAGAAGGCAACCGGCTATAGAGCAGGTATAATTATTGGCGAGTGTCCGGTTTGCCCTGGAGAAGCCTGTGGAAGAAAGCAGCATTAAACCACAACCGATCGCCCCTGAAGAGGCTTATGTCTTGGTCGTGGAAGACAATGTCTCCAACTTTGCCTTGATTGCCCGGCTTCTGGCTTACCTGGGCATTCAGCGCTGCGAGTGGAAGACGACCGGTTGGGGCGTCGTGGAGTTCGCCCATACGATGCCGCAGGTCGATCTGGTTCTGATGGATCTGCGCCTCCCCCATGAGGATGGCTATGCTGCGCTACGCCAGATCCGGTCAGATCCCCAGCTCAAGGAGACGCGGGTGGTGGTGATAACGGCCCAGGCCAGCGGCCCTGAGATGCAAAAGGCCCGTGAAGCTGGATTTGACGGCTTTCTGGCCAAGCCCATTGACGTAGACCATTTTCCGGAACAGATCCGGCAGATTTTGGCCGGTGCCTCAATCTGGCACATGGGTGAGAATGAGTAACAACGCCCCGGTGGACCAGAAACCGGTCAACGGCCGTAACCCATCGATTGCCGTACGCCTGCCTCTGCTGCTGGTGGCGGCGCTCACGTTGAGCGCCCTGCTCACCGGCCTCATCGCCAGCGGCTTTAGCTATCTGCGCCTCAGCGATCTGATCCGGGACAATCAGGTGCAGCAGGCCAGCCTGCAAGCCCAGCAGATTGCCCAGCAGCTTGACCAACAGGCCAGCATACTACGTGAGCTGGCCCACCAGGAGTCGATTCAGGTTCAGTTAGCGGTTGCCAACGAACGGTACGCCGACATGACCGCCGCTGTCCAGGAAGCCTACCTGAGCGCACAAACAGAGCTGTGGACCGCGGCCTTGGCCAGCGCCGACGTCGATACCGGGCATCCTCTGCTGGCATCTGTGAGCGACCACCCTATTGTCAGTCAAGAGTTCACCCCCTGGCAGGCCGGTCTATCCCCAGGGCAAGAGCTAAGACCGGAGTTTATGCTCGTCGACCGACAGGGGACCCTGGTCGCCGCCACCCGGCTGCCCGACGACTATCGGCAGACGGAAAGCTGGTGGTGGACCGAATTGCGCGCTGACAGCCAGGTCATACAGCGGGCTCCTTGGCCGGCAACAGCGCCAGCGGAGCAGCAACTTGAATTTGCCGTGGCTGTCCTGGATGCTGACGGTAGTTTTGCCGGCGCTGTCCACAGCAGTTACAGCTTCGCGGCCGTACGGCCGCTGCTGGCACCGGTTGGCAGTAGCAACAATCAGGTTCTGCTGCTGAACAACCAGGGTCAAGTCGTGCAGCCACCGCCTGACATGCCGGCCCTGGCGGGAGTAGTAATACCGGTGACGGCGGCCGTCAATAGCCTATACCGGTGGCGCAGCCCGGACAATACCTGGTACCTGCTAACCGCCGCCCCGATTAACCCCACGGCTGGCAACGGCCGCCAGCCTGACTGGTATGTTGCCGTACTGCAGCCGCGCACCACCTTGTTGGCCCCAATTGCCGCGGCCGTGGTCCCCGCTTTTCTGGCCGCCAGCTTCCTCAGCCTGGTCATCGTTATCCTCCTGTACTCACTCTACATTTACCCGCTGGCTCGGGATATGCGCCGTTTACAGCTTGGCGCCGCGGCCCTACAGGAGGGCAACCTGCAGACACAGATTGCCATTCAGCGAAATGACGAATTGGGCACGTTAGCCCACAGCTTCAACACCATTGCCGCCCAAATGCAGTACCAGCGGCAGAGACGAGAACAGCTCATCGCCGCCCGTACGGCCGCACTCCAAAAACAGGCGCGCCAGTTGGAGACGGCCGCCAACGTTGGCCGGGCCGCCAATGCCTCCCTGGATCTGGCCGTGCTCATGCATGATGCCGTCACCCTGATCCGGGGTGGCTTCGATCATTATCATGTAGCCATCTTCCTCATTGACAATCAAAACAGATACGCCGTCGTGCATGAAGCCAGCGGCGAAGTAGGCCGTTTGCTCAAGGATCGTCCCTACCGCCTGGCCATTGGCTCAAACTCCCTGATTGGCCAGGCGACGGCCAGTCGCCAGGCGCAGATCGTCAACGACGTCCGCCGCAACTCCCATTACCACCAAAACCCGCTCTTGCCCGACACCCGTTCGGAAGCGGTCATTCCGCTGATCGCCCAGGGCAATTTGCTAGGCGTTCTGGATATTCAGAGCAGCCACCAACAGGCCTTCGCCCCGGAGAGCCAGGCTTTAATGCAGCTAATGGCCGACCAGATTGCCGCTGCCATTTACAACGCCCGGCTGTTCCGCGAACTGCAGATCCGGCTGCAAGAGACCGAGGCGCTGTTCCAGTTTACCGCCTTGCTGACGGCTACACTGGAAATTACTGAGATCTATCGCCGGGCAGCGCGCGCCCTCAGCGAACAGCTGGACGCCGCTCGCTGTCGCTTCGCCTACTGGGAAGCGGGTGCACAGGCCTTAAGTATCCAGCTTGAATTTGTCTATTACGAGGGTCCCCGTCTCGTTGAAGAGTTTGTCACCTATCCAGCCGGTGAAGCGCTGCTGCATGAACCTTACCTGCTGAAGGTCGTGCGCACCAGCCAACCGCTGCTGCTACAGCTGGATGAGGATGATATCCCGGCTACCGAAGCTCATTACCTGGAGACACGGCAGCTGGTGCGAGCACTCCATCTACCCCTCGTCACGGCTGACCAACCGTTAGGCGTTGTCTCCCTCTATCGCAGTCAGGATCAGCGCCCCTTTTCTGATTACGAGATCCGGCTGGCACAAGCTATGGTGCATCAGGCCGCCACCACGCTGAACAACGCCCTGCTCACCAGCCAGGCGCATGAGCAAGTGGCGCAAATGAGCACGCTTTATCGCGTCAGCCAGACCCTGGCTTTGGCCCCAGATCTGCGGTCAATTTTCATCAACGCTCAGCAAGAGATCATGTCCTTAACTGCAGCCACCGGCATCAGTCTGCTGCTGCTCAATGAGGATCATACGCAGCTGCAATGGCTTTATGCCTTTGAGTATGGACAGGAATTAGATCTGTCCCAGGTGGAACCAGCGTCGGTTGACCAGGGCTTTAGCGGTTACGTGGCCCGTACCAAAGAACCGCTGCTGCTCAAAGAAGTAACCCCGGAGCTACAGCAGCAGTATGGCTCCTGGACGCTGGCGGGCAGCGCCGCCACAGCCTCCTATCTGGGGCTCCCGCTGCAGGTGGCGCAGGCGATGATCGGCGTCCTGGCCGTGGAGAATGCCGAAGAAACGCACGCCTTCGATGAACAAGATGTCCAGCTTTTAACCACCATCGCCGGTTCGGTGGCCATTGCCATCCAAAACCAGCGCCTCTGGGAACAGACACAGGAGGCGTTGATTATCCAGTCGGAACAAGGGCTACGGCTGCAAGCGGCGGCTGAGGTGGCCGCGGCCGCCAGTAACATCTTGTCCGAGAAAGAGCTGCTGCAGACGGCCGTGCAGCTTATTCAAGAGCGTTTTGCCCTCTATTACGTCGGCATCTTCTTGCTTGACGATACCGGCCGCGATGCGGTTCTGCAGGCCGGTACCGGTGGGGCCGGCCGGCAGTTGTTAGCCAGTGATTACCGGCTGCCCTTGGACGGCCGTTCCCTGGCCGGCATGGCGGTGAGCAGCGGACAGGTACAGATCCAGCAAGATGTGCGCGCCGCCGCTGACTGGCAGCCCAAACCATATCTGCCCGATACCCGGGCCGAGGTGGTCCTGCCGCTGCGCGCCCGCAGCCAGACCATCGGCGCCTTGTCGGTGCAGAGCACCCAGGCGAACGAGTTCACGCCAGAGCTGGTAGCCATCTTGCAAACGATGAGCGACCAGTTGGCCACCGCAATTCAGAACGCCAGCCTCTTCAGCGCCGTCCAGACTAACTTGCGGCGGTCGGAACAGCTCTATCAGGCCGGGCAGCGGATTAGCACAGCCACCGACAGCCAGGTGGTCTATCAAGCGCTGGTCAACTTTGCCAGCCAGATGGGGCCTTTTGCGGCCGCGCATATAGCCACGCTTGACCCACAAATGTCTGGTCACGTCCATTTGCCCCTCATCTGGAGTAAAGAAACCCTCCGCCCGCAGGCTCAGGCCGCCCACCTACCGCTGGACCGTTTTCCCGCAGCCCAACTTCTTCTGCAAAATGAACGCACCAGTCTGGCCAACATTGCCGACAATCCACAGGTTGACCGGCACAGCCGCATTTTACTGCGCCGCAACGGCTTCAACAGCTGTACGATACTGCCCATTCAGGCAGAAGGCGAATGGCTGGCTACCCTGACCTTACATCAGGAAAGCCGGCAGCCAGCAGCTGAAGTTGAGCTGCAGCCACTTCTGACACTATGTGCCCAGGCCGGCATTACCTTGTCTAACCAACGTCTGCTGGCCGAAACCAATGGCCTCTACCGCATCAGCCGGCTGCTAAACCGGGCACGATCCCAGGTGCAAACGATGCGCATCATGGTGCAGGAATTGGCTAACCATTTGCGTCTGGAACAGTGCCGCATCTATCTTTACAACGAACTGACTGGCGAAGGCCTTTTGGCGGCCACATTTGCGGCCGTTGACGAGATAGTCCCGGCCCGACTGTCGATGGTCGGTGATTATGTCTTCGAAATGTTAGCCAACAGCCAGCGGCCCTTGTTCCTTCAGGACAGCCCCAACCTGCCGGCATCTCAGGAAAAAAGCGTCGCCACTTTGCTGCGCGCCTTTGGATTAAAGTCCAGTCTGCTGGTGCCGGCGATTAGCCAGGGTAAACCGATTGGTTTTATCAGCCTGGACTCTTATCAAGAACGGCCGTTTACCAGCGCTGAAAGCAATTTCGTTCAGGCCATAGTCGATCAGTTTACGACCACTATCGAAGGGATCAAGCTGTTTGACGAAGCGATGCGGCGCGCCCAGGAACTGGTCAGTCTAAACCAAATCGGGGCGCGTATCTCCAGCAGTCTGGGACTGGAAGAGCTGGCCCTGACAGTTCATGACCAGACCGGTCAGATCCTGGATAACTCCATCTTTCTCATGGCTCGTTTTGATGCTCAGAGCTACACCTATGAGCCGATTCTCTTCATGCATAACGGCCGTCGCGTAGCCCAAAAGAGCCGCATTTTAGAGACGCATGAACCCCTTTTCCAGTTCTTGTTAGGAACAGCGCCGCTGGTGGCCAACCCGCACACGCCTATCATGCGTAATGAAGGCAGCCTCAACCAGCTGCCGGTTGAGGAATGGCCTCAATCGGCCGTTTGGGTACCTTTGCGACAGGAAGGCAAAGCCTCTGGTCTACTCTGCCTGATGTCCCACCGGCCCCATGCTTACAGCAACAATGATATTCAGCTCCTCCGCTCCATTGCCACCCAGGCCGGTCTGGCTCTCTCCAACGCTGGCCTCTTCCAGCAAACGCGCCAGAATGTGGCCGAACTGCGCACCCTGTTTGCCATCACCCAGTCGGCAGCGGCCAGTATTGATGCCCAGGAGCGAGTCGAGAACATGGTCACCGCTTTGCATCACAGCCTGCGTCAGGCCAATGTCTCCATTTTACTGCTCAGGCAAAACAGCGAGGTGGCGGAGACGGTGGCCCAGCGTGGCCAGCTGCCGCTGCCCCCTATGCTTATGTTGGCCGATACGGTGATCGGCCGGGCTGTGGCCCTCAGCCAGCCGCTGCTGGTTAATGATCTGCGAGAGACGCCCGAACTAAGACTGCTGCAACGGCCGTCGCTGGCACAGCTCGTCGTCCCCTTGCAGCTGGGGCGACGCACCATTGGCGTCATCAACGTCGAAAGCGACGAAGCCAACGCCTTTACCGAAGCCGATCTGCGCATGCTGCAAACGGTCAGTGTTAGCCTGGCTACGACCATTGAAAGCGGCCGTCTGTTCCAGGAAATTCAGGCCGCCAATGAGCAGCTGCGTGAGTTGGACCGGGTGAAAACCCAGTTTCTGGCCAATATGTCGCACGAACTGCGCACGCCGCTTAACTCGATTATCGGCTTCTCCCGCGTCATCTTGAAGGGAATCGACGGGCCCATCACGCCGGAGCAAGAAGAGGATCTCAACGCCATTCACAGCAGTGGTCAACATCTTCTGCGGCTGATTAACGACATTCTCGACCTGGCCAAGATCGAAGCCGGCAAAATTGCTCTGGCTTTTGAAGAGATCAACCTGGAAGAATTAGCCCAGAGTGTGCTGTCCACCATTCGCGGCTTGATTAGTGAAAAGCCAGTGGAGTTAAGCTGGGAAATTGAAGAAGATTTGCCGCCCGTCATGGCCGATCCCGTGCGTATGCGCCAGATTCTGCTTAACCTGCTCTCCAATGCCGCAAAATTCACCGACAAAGGCAAAATTAGACTGGACATACAGCAGATTATTCCCGGCCACGTGGATATCGCCGTCCAAGATACGGGGGCAGGCATCCGCCCTGAGGACCAGAACAAACTGTTCCGCGCCTTTGAGCAGGCTGACATTTCACCAACTCGTACTGCAGGCGGCAGTGGTCTGGGCCTTTCCATTGCCAAGCGGCTGGTAGAACTGCACCACGGCGACATCTGGTTTGAGAGCCAGTTGGGTCAGGGCTCAACCTTTGTCGTTCGCTTACCAATTCGCCAGCATGCCGATGACCAACCCATTGGCCGGCACGAAGCTGACATGCCTGCGGAAACGAGAGAGCGCGACCAGATATTAAGCCCAACCCCGGGCAACGGCCGTCCGTCAGGGCTTAACCAATCAGAAACAATCGCTGATGACCAGACCGCACCAGTCAGCCAGGATGCAGGATCAGTATGAACTCAGCAGCAACCGTCCTGTACATCGAAGACGATCTCCACAGCCAGCGCCTGGTCAAGAAGCTGCTAACCAGCCAGGGCTACGAGGTCATCGTTGCTGATGACGGCCTGGAGGGGCTTAGCATGGCCCGCCAGCACCAGCCACAGCTAATCCTGATTGACATCAATCTACCCCTCTTAGATGGACAGGAAATCACCACCCGCCTGCGGAGTATGCCCGACTTCGCTCACACACCCATTATTGCCCTGACCGCCAACAACAGTCCCGGCAGCCGGGAACAGGCGCTGGTCGCTGGCTGCAACGGTTTCCTGACCAAACCCATTGACGTGGGCGAATTCTACGGGCAGATAGCCAACTACCTCAAAGGACACCAGGAAATTCTCTCGCCCACTGAACAAAGCCGGCACCTGGAGCAGTATTCACGCCGGCTGGTGGCGAGACTGGAAAGTAAGATCCAGGAGCTGCAGGAGGCCAACGAGAAACTACGCCATTTGGATCAGATGAAAAACAATTTCATCATCCTGGCCTCCCACGAACTGCGTACGCCCTTGACTTTGATCAGTGGCTATGCCTACCTGCTGAAAGAAAGAGCGCGTGAAGAAGTGGATGATGCATCCGCCACCGACCTACACCAGATCGCCAACGGTCTGAACATGGGTATCGATCGGTTGAGCAGCGTAGTCAGCGATATCATTAATGTCTCCCGCATTGCCCTGGGCACGCTAGACCTGGCCATTGGTCCGGTGAAACTGCCCCTGGTGGTCAACCAGATTTTGGAGGAGGTTGGCGCCGTTTGCGCCGAACGATCGTTAACCGTAACGGTGCGCGATCTAGATAAGCTGCCGGTAATCGAAGGCGACGGTAGCCAGCTGCGAACAGCGTTGATCAACGTCATTGGCAACGCCATTAAATATACCCCCAACGGCGGAGAAATCACCATTTCCGGTGAAAGGATGCAAGGTACAGTTAACCTACGCATTCAAGATAGCGGCGTAGGCATTCCCATCGAGGAGCAGCGGCGCATCTTTGAACAGTTTCATGTCTTAGGAGCGATCGAACATCATTCCAGCAGCAAGTTGGGCTTTAAGGGCGGCGGATTAGGGCTGGGGCTGGCCATTGCCAAGGGCATTGTGGAAGCCCACCAGGGGCGTATTTGGGTCGAAAGCCGCGGTCATGATCCGGACCAACTACCGGGAAGCATCTTTCACATCCTGCTGCCCATCTACCAGACGCAGCTATAATGATGATCCTGATTCTTTCTCCCTACCATGGGGGCAGCCATGCGGCCTGGGCTGAAGGCTACCGGCGCTACAGCCAGCTTCGAGTTGAACTATTAACCCTGCCGGCACGCTTTTGGAAATGGCGCATGCACGGCGGGGCCGTGACTTTGGCACGAGCCTTTATGGCGGGCGACTGGCAGCCTGACCTGATCCTGGCCACCGACATGGTGGATTTGACCACTTTTCTGGCCCTGACGCGGTCGCGTACGGCCGCCATCCCTACGGCGCTGTACCTCCACGAAAATCAGCTCACCTATCCCCTGCCTGCTGATCCGACTAGCGGTCCTATGCGCCGTCAGAAAGGGGAGCGGGATCTCCATTATGCTTTCATTAACTACAGCTCCATGCTGGCAGCCGATCGCCTCTTTTTCAACTCCCAATTCCACCGCCAGGCGCTGCTGGCGGCATTGCCCAACTTTCTGAAGCATTTTCCCGATTATCAGGAGCTGGACAGCCTTGACGGGCTGGCCGCAAAAAGCGAGCGTTTACCTGTGGGCGTTGATCTGCGCCGGCTGAGCCAGGCCGACGGCCGTCCCAAACCGGAGCCACCGCTCATTCTCTGGAACCAACGCTGGGAGTACGACAAGAATCCGGCCGATTTTTTCCGCGCCTTGTCAGCCATCAAGGAGACCGGCCTGCCCTTTCGGCTGGCTCTTTGCGGCGAAAATTTCCGGCGCCAGCCGGCGGAGTTCAGCCAGGCGCTGGCCTCGCTGGCGTCACACATCATTCATGCTGGCTATGCGAAAGATGGCGATTATCGGCGGCTGTTGGCCGAGGCGGCCGTGGTTGTTTCCACGGCCCAGCACGAATTTTTCGGTATCAGTATGATCGAAGCCATCTACAGCGGTGCCTATCCCCTTCTCCCTCACCGGTTGAGCTACCCGGAACTGATCCCGCCCGCGTTTCATCCGCACTGCCTGTACGAAAACTTCGCCGGGCTGGTTGACCGGCTGCAATGGGCGCTCACCCACCCGCAGGAACGGGATGAGCGGGGCAGACTGCTGGCGACGGCCGTGACCCAGTACGATTGGGCCAAACAGGCTGCCCGGTATGATGAGCGGCTGTGCATTGCCCATTCCCCGGCCTGCTGTTAAACTCTGGGGGTCAGCCAATCGGCCGCACCATGATCAGCTATTGCCCTAACCGTACAAGTCCCTTGAACCCAAGGAGTTAACCATTATGAACAAGAAGATTGGCCTGCTCATCGGCCGTGAGTGGAGTTGGCCGTCCGCCTTTATCACCGAAGTCAACAAGCGGGATGTCGACGTAACAGCCGAGTTTGTCAAATTAGGTGGCACCTTCCTTGATGAGCCTTGTGATTACGCAGTCATTATTGATCGGATGTCCCACGAAATTCCCTATTATCGCCACTATCTCAAGTTTGCCGCCTTGCAGGGCGCCTACCTGATCAACAATCCGTTTAACTGGTCGGCCGATGATAAATTCTTTGGTATTGCCTTGGGGCACCGGCTGGGCCTGAAAACGCCGCGGACCGTCATGCTGCCCAACAAGCGGGTGCATGCCGAAAATGTGCCTGAAAGCTTCCGCAATCTGGCCTACCCGATGGATTGGCAAGGCATTATTGATTATGTTGGCGTGCCGGCCATTTTGAAAGATGTGCATACCGGCGGCCGGCGCGTCGCGCACCGGGTACAGAACGTCGATCAGCTCATTGAAGGCTACGATGAAAGCGACATCCTGACCGTTGTCCTGCAGCAAATTATCGAGTCAGACAGCCACATCCATTGCTTTGTCGTCGGCAAGGAAAAAACGATGTTGAGCCGCTACTCTTTGGAGGAAAAGCGGTATCTAGCCGAGCTAGATCTGCCGGACGCCAACCTGCAAGAGAAAATCGAGGCTGCTTCCCGCCGTCTCTGTATCGCCTATGATTATGACCTGAATATGGTCGAGTTTGTCATTCATAATGATGAGCCCGTCCTGATCAATCCTACCAACCCCGCTCCGCAGATTGACATCAATCTACTCCCTCCCCGGCAGTTTGCCTGGTGCGTGAACGAAATGGCCAGCCTGGCCATTGCCAAAGCATTGGCGCCCACCAATCAGTATGAGCATACCCATTGGCACAAGGCATTGGTTGAATAGTGGCGGCTATGGCCGTGCTTTGCCCTGCTCACAGCGGGCAGCGAGCAGCGCCATTTGACTAAGCAACGGCCGTGGTTATAATGACGGCCGTCACTTCGTTGACATGACAACATAATGATTCACTGTAAATTAGAGGACTTGGGAATATGACAACCCCATTAGATGACAAAATGCCTGAAAAGCTAAGCCGACTGCCGGAGATTGCCTACAATCTTTGGTGGAGTTGGAACCCCGATGCGCGGGAGCTTTTCAAGCGATTAGACCTTATTGGCTGGCGGGCTACCCAGCACAATCCCGTCCAGATGCTGCGCGAAATGAGCAGCGAACAGCTTGAAGAGGCGGCCAGGGACTCAAACCTTTACCGCCATTATCAGAAAGTGCTCCTCAAGTTTGACCGGGAAATGTCCAATGGTCATACCTGGTTCCACCAAAACTTCCCCCAACATAAACAGAAGACAATTGCTTACTTCTCATTTGAGTTTGGGCTGCATAACTCCCTGCCCATTTATTCGGGCGGTCTAGGCATTCTCTCCGGCGATCATGCCAAAGAAGCCAGCGATCTGGGCTTACCCTTCGTCGGCGTGGGCTTCATGTATCCGCAGGGCTACTTTCGCCAGCGCATCCCGTCTCATGGCTGGCAGGAAGCAGTTTACCAGCAGCTAGACATGGCCGAGGCGCCCATTCTCCTGGCCCGTGATGCCAACGGTCAAGTTATTAAGATCAGCATCCGCTTTGGCGGCCGTACCGTTTACGCTCAGGTGTGGCAGGTGCGCGTTGGCCGGGTGCCTCTTTACCTGATGGACACCGATGTCGACGAGAACGATCCCTGGGATCGGGAGCTGTCCGCCCGCTTATACTCCGGCGACAGTGAGCTGCGTATTCGGCAAGAGATCGTGCTGGGCATCGGCGGCGTACGTGTCTTACGCGCCTTAGGCATCGAACCACACGTATTGCACATGAACGAAGGCCATTCGGCGTTCTTGATGCTGGAATGCATTCGCGAAAAGGTAAACCAGGGCATGTCCTACGAAGAAGCCAAGGCAGTTACCCGGTCACAGGCTGTTTTCACCACCCATACGCCCGTTCCGGCGGGTCATGACACCTTTGCCTTCCACATGATGGAGCATTACTTTAACGGCTTCTGGCAAGAGTTAGGCATCAGCCGGGAAGAGTTTATGGACCTGGGCAAACACCAGGAAAGCTGGGGCGAGGCGTTTAACATGACCGTTCTGGCGCTGCGCACCAGCGGGTATGCGAATGGAGTCAGCGAACTTCATGGGACCGTATCCCGCGCGATGTGGCAGTCAGTCTGGCCAGGTCGGCCAGTGGACGAAGTGCCCATTACCCACGTGACCAACGGCATTCACAGCCCAACCTGGATCTCGGCTGAACTACATCGCCTGCTGGCCCGTTACCTGGGGCCAGACTGGTTGGAAAATCATGACGATCCCACCCTCTGGCAGAAGCTGGCCGATATGCCCGATGAAGAATTGTGGCGCATGCACGTCCACCTGAAGCAAAAACTGTTCAGCTTCCTGCGCGAACGAGTGCGCCGTCGCTGGGTTGAAGGCTCAGATGACCCTACCCAGGTATTGACCAGCGGCACTATGCTCGATCCGGATGCGCTGACGATCGGCTTCGCCCGCCGCTTTGCCACCTATAAGCGAGCCGCTCTCATCTTCCGTGACTTGCCCCGTTTACAGCGGATTCTGCTGGATCGCAACCGGCCGGTGCAGATTATCTTCGCCGGCAAAGCCCATCCTGCTGACGATCCCGGCAAG
>Ga0209498_1000653_pt1 | contig 21470 bp, 44 predicted proteins | sample WalLakDeSediment_FD_184131 | JGI IMG/M metagenome (GOLD analysis project Ga0209498, IMG submission 184131) | Lake sediment microbial communities from Walker lake, Nevada to study Microbial Dark Matter (Phase II) - Walker Lake 11/02/13 Deep... | ecosystem: Environmental > Aquatic > Freshwater >...
ATTAATTTCTCAACAAACTCCATAGCTCGTTCAGGTGTAATATCTCCAGCTTTATAAGATTCAACAATATCTAGCAGCTCGATACCTACCGAACTAACATTTTTTAAAGTCATAATTAGAAAGCAAATCCTATTGTGTTATTAGGTTCTGAGTAATAAATTACTATGTAATCATCTACAACTTTGACCATACACCGTATAAGACCCTCGTTATCTATCTTTTTCCAAGGTTCCGTAATTCTGACATCACTATAACTATCAACTAATGTAGATATTTTACGGGTTATAAGTTCAAAACTGTAGTATAACGGTAGAGAGGCTAATACCATATTAAATGGTGTGCCGTCATCTGTAGTAAGTATATTACTTTCAGAAACAATCCCCCTGGTTTCAACCAGAAGTTCTTTTATGAAAGTTATCTGATATTCTTTATTGTTTTGAGCATATACTGTTACAAATAACAATATTGCTATTATTGATGTGAGTAATTTTTTCATTTTAGTTTATTTTGAAGTGAATAACCATATTACAAGAAATGTAAGTCCGAAGAAAATTAGAGCTGAAACGAAAGCCGTTAAAACTTTAATAAAAACTCCTTGACTGTCTGCAAATATAAATAACCCTGCGAGGAATACTATAATAAGTACCCATCCTAATATTCGTTTAACTTTAATTTTCATTTTTAATACTGTTTAGAGTAAAAAAGTAGAGGGATTTCTCCCCCTACTTTTCTAATACACCCAATCCAATTAACTACCAAACTCTGTATTAGCTACAGCCCTAACTCCATCAGAAACGAGAGTAGTAACTTTATCAGATACTAACATTTCATCTACAGAATCGCTACCTGCAGGCTCTACAAAGGTATTCCGGTAGATTTCACTACCATTGTGCATCACAACTTCACCAGTTGTAGGGTTGATTTTAGGCTCTTGTCCATCATAGAACGGAGTATTACGTTCTTTAACTACCAATTTTACAGGCATAACCTTAGCTGAGAAATCGTCTCCTTCTTTAAGATTATAAGTCTCAACGATTTTAACGAGTTCTTCTACCCTGTTAGAAATTCTTCCAACCCTGGATACTTCCCTCAACCAACCTTCCCTGAGTTCAATTGATTTACTGCGGAGCATAATACTGCCATACTCAGGATTAGAGTTGTTTACACTAATAATTCCATGAGTTTCGTGTGCTGTACTGTTTTCCCTAGTTTTAGGTACTTCAATGATTGTTTTTGCCATCTTGTTTAATTTTTTAATTTGTTTAATAAAGTTATTTAAAGTCTCTTCTGTGCTTAATTGCGTTTTGAAGAGTTTCGATTAATCTTCGTAAATATTATGTTCAAACCAACTTTCAGTTACTAAATCCTCACACTCATCTTTTATAAAGACTTGTTCTTCACAAATACTGAGTACTTCTTCAGCCTCTTCTTCTGTAATACAACAGATTTTACATACATCCTTCTTAAATTCTTTGATTTCTGTTATCGGATTTGTACACTCTGACCAGAAACTTATAGCCTCATCAATTGAAGCAAAAGTTCTGGTAGATTCTCCCGTTAAATCTATTAGCTTACCTGTGTGGTCATAGCCAATAGGTAAATTAGGGTTGGATTGGTATCGTATTTGGTATTTTTTACTCATAATACGTGTGTATTAGAGATTTAATTTCTTCAATTAAAGCTTTATCCTCAGGAACATTGAAGATATTGAGAGCATTGGAAATAGTTTTCCATTTTGGGCCGAATAGCCCCTTCATAGCATTTTTGTAATCAGACTTACATGCTTTTAGAATAGCACGTTCTCTGTCTGTTTTAGGCTCTACTGCAGTAGGCAATATAAACTTACGCTCTCCAGTAAGACGTAGAAACATCTCTAACGGCATAAGATTACCGTTATCCAATAGCCCCACTCTTGGTTTCCAAATGATTGTTTCACCGTGTTGATGTCTAACGGTTTTCTTGATAGAACTACACGCTTCCATGTGTTCTTTTAGTTCTCGATTAGTTAGTTTAAACATTTTACAGGGGTTTAAAAGGGTTTAAAATAGAGTTAATTGTACTTCAACTTCTTTTAACTGTTTAATCTCAAGTTCTAACGCTGCTTTCTTTGCGTTTCTTACATCAAGCATACACTTATTCAGCAGTTTTAAATACTCCTGATCAATCTTGAAGACGTTATTTTGTACAGGGTCTTTAGATTTTACAAAGTAAACTGTACGTTTTAATGTTTTGTGTACTGAATCTTTTGGTAGAAATCTAGCAACTTCCTGCTTAACGTTTAAGCTAACACTCATAAATAACCCTCTTTCAGTAAAAGAAAGTCTTGTATTGTCTGGGAAGTTAATGTTGATTTTCATACTACACCTCCGGATTTAAATCTTTAACTTTAAAACCTTTTATACGACTTCTGGTCAACATTTTAATTAGTTTAAATGCTTGACTTGCAGTGAGTATCAATGTATCGTTATTAAAATCAATAACAACATTGTGTACGAGTCTGAGATTATCTCCCCAGATATCAAATACGTTATCTCCCAACATAACTCTGAATGGTGTGTATGAGGGTTTATCAAATCCATCTGCTGGAAGAAGAATTTCTCCTTCTTTCACAACATAACCAAGTTTATTCTTGGTAGTCAAAACATAGTCACCTTTTGAAATCTTCATTTTTATGAATTTTTAGTTGAATACTCTTCTATAATACTTACAGGAATAGTTCTGATAATATTATAGGGATTGAATTTATCACTCACTAGCTGTACGCGTGTGAGTTTGTAGGCTCTACCTATCATTTTATAAGTAGGGTGAGCTTTACCATAGCGAGCATATTGTTTCTCTATGGCTTCTATTTTCTCTTTTAAGTCCTCAATTGAAATTGTTGAAATTGTAGTCGGGACGCTTGTTTCAGTGTAAGCAACGAATAATTGCATTTTTTAAAGTTTAGTGATTAATAATTAATTTATCCAGCTTGCAAAGATATCATTATAGTCATCTAATTTAAGCTCTTTTACAGCTTTTGCGTTTTGTTTGTATTTTAACTTGAATTTCTCCTCATTAAAATGTTTAAGACTCGATACATAACCTAAAGCTAAAACCATTCTACTAGTAACTCTTTCATATTTATGTAGTTCCGCTGCTAACTTTAAAGTATATTTAGCAGATTCTAAATTATTAACTTTAAAGGTTCCGTTTTTCACTTTATACCCCACACTTCCACTTGCTTTACTTCTTATACCACAAAGTAAATTTGCTATGGTTCCTACAGTATAGGGGCTTTTATCGGTAATTGATAAAAGTGTTTTGTAATGATTATTACCTAAATAGGCAAATACTTGTGCGTAATTAAGTAAAGTCCAAGGATTTTGTTTAGCATTTAAACCAGAGACACACTCAACAATATCGTTTACATTGTTAAATTTATTACTAAGTAATACTGCTTCAGCTTCTATACTTAAATACATTGCAGTAGCCAATCTGTTTTGGCCGTCTGCAATATATAACTTTTCAGTACCGTCTATTAAATTAGTTTTTATTAATATTACAGGTACTATGAAGCCGAACTGATGAATACCCTCTATTAGGTCTTTTCTTACGGTATATTTTCTGTTAAACGGTAAAAAGTTTATTTTTTTATCGTAAAATTCCTGGTTTATTTTAAGTAATTTCATGTTTTTCAGTCTTTAATGGTTGATTAATAAGTTAACTGCAAAAGCTACTAAAAGTACTATATAAGGAGTTAAAATTTGACTCCATATATTACTTTTGTTTTCATGTTTATCCATAAACTCATCACCTTTATAAAACTCCAGTCTTAACTGAGTTCTAAAGGAGTTTAGCGTTCCTCCAGACAGTATGGTTATCAGTACTGCGATAGCCATAACTTCTTTATGAGGCAGTATAGTACCTAAGAACCATACGTCCAACAACAATACTACTGCAAACCAACTTAAAGTCAGGTACAGAGTAATCATTATTGTAAAGAATAAAATGTTGAAAAAGCTTTTAATTTTCATTTGATTTGATTTAGTTTATACTCGATTTAAAGCGGGTGATTGGTGAGACTCGAACTTACACCTCCTAGATTCACAGTCTAGTGCTCTACCAATTAAGCTACAGTCACCGAATTATTAATCTTTTTTAGGTCTTGTTATAAAGAGTATAAATATAATAGTAGCTCCTCCATAAATAAGTAGGAAGAATGCCCAATTTTTTATTCTTATTAAACTACCATTACTTTCTTGTGTAGACTGTTCTAATCTAAACTTAACTAAACCGTCTTGTAATAGATACACATCATCAGTACCTACAAAAGATACCACATAAGTACTATCAATACCATTGAGAACTTCAATGTTTGTAGATTTCTCTCTGTTTTCTACCATCATTATATCTTCTGTGCAAGATATAAATAAAACAGATACAACTAGAATTAGAAATAGTTTTTTCATTATTAAACTTATTTAAGGTTTTCTTCAATCCATTGATTAAATGTAGGTTTATTCCAATTTTCTGTATTAGGGTAACCTGAAAATCCTCTTTCATGGCCTACTTGAAATGCTTTATTACACAATTCAATAACTTCATCTCTACTGTACATTTTATTGTTAGGTACAATACAAACTTCGTTTTTTCTAGGTAATTCAAAATCATCTAAGTCAGCGAAGTTAGAAGTGAGTTTTAATCTTACATCGACAGTCGGTTCGCCATTAGATAAGCCGTAACTGCCTATTTCATACTCTTCCAATTCAATCTCAACAGCTTCAATCACATTACCTTCGTTATACTGTTCAACAAAGTGCTGTATGAATGATTGAGGAATTTGTGGTAATCCATATATCTCCATTGGGTACGGTGATTTATCTACGGCACACTGTAAAGAGACATCAGTAGTAGCTACTATCTTTTCAAATCCGATAAATCCATCTATATCCGGAGCTTGAAATATTTTATTACCATCTGTAATCCAATCACCTTCTTTAATCTTACTTATTTCTAAGTTTGATTTAAGAAGTGTAAAATACAAATGGTACTTTTGAATATTCCCTGTATTAGGTATATCAGTATCACCAACGTTAGCTAATATCTGACCTTTAACGAGAAAACTGATTCCTTCAGTTGGTATCAAATGAACGTTTACTGCTGTCTTCATTGTTGTGAATTTTTAAGTTGCTTAATTCTGTTTATTGCGTCTTCAAGAGTATTGAAGTTGTATGGTTTAGGAATCCAGTCTCGTCTATTTTTACCTGTCACTCTAAATATTTTCACATTTTTGATTTTGTTATCTTGAGCACAGGTACAATCTTTATAACACTGACATCCTACTGTTTCATAACCTTCTTTGTAGACTACTTTATAGTCTTTTTCAGTATGTACTATTTTTCCTCTACCGTTTGTCCATACAAAAGTAGTTATCATGTCTGTGAATTTAAGTTAATATTGAAACTATTTGTGAAGTGGACAGGATTCGAACCTATATTTTCAAATCACGCTATCACAAGAAGCCATCTTCAGAAGCGTTTCTTACTATGGCTGTACCCTGTTTATGAAATCCTTGTTGTTACAAGAGCGTCTACCTTTCCGCCACCACTCCATATTAAAAACAATCGCTTGCCCCTCCAATTAGGGGTAATCTTAGAATACAGCCTACAATAAAAACCACAATGGGTAATTACATTATTATAGAGTTCATGTCGAATACACTTACACAAACCTAAACACCATTGGAAGATGCTAATCAATGAGGTCGGCCTTGCATGATTACTCAATTAGACTCCTATTACATCGATCTGCTTGTTGCAAGTCAAGCGATTGTTTAATCTATTGTTTGTCTATAAACAATCCTGGAACTTCATCTAAATCTTCGTTTAGACTAAAATCCATATAAAGTTTTGTACTACAAGAAGGACAGTCTAACTCTTCATTGAGTTCTACTTTTAGCGTTTCTCCACATACTGGACACTCTAAAGAGTACATTATAACATCTCCTCCTCTTCAAAATACTCTACAAGGTCTTTATGGAAATATAATACTACCATAAGAAACATATTACACAATAATAATGTTGTATAAATTGCTTCAATGAACAGAATGTCTTGCACCCATATAATTAAGAGTGCAATTCCAATCAAAGCCACGAAAGTAGCTATAGATTTAAGAGTATTCTCTTGAACAAAGTTGTTATATGTCCAAGACGATATTGCGAAACTAATTAAAGTATACAATATCCAGAAAATTAAATGAATTTCCATTTTATGTGTTTTTAAGTTAAAGAATCTTTAAACTAGTTATTAGTGGGTAATTAATTCAATAACAGTGTGTAAGAGGAGATTATGTTAATAATCATCCTCATTAGGAAAATAATTTTCAGCGTCTACTACATCGGCAGCTTTTAATACTTGATATCTTACTACCAGCATTGGTCTGATTCTAGGATTTTGACTAATTCCCCAATCTTTAGCACAGTCAGCTACATCATCAAATGTCAATCCTCCACCATTGTTATCGGATTCCCAAAGTCTTTTAAACTCTTCTTTTGTGTATTTCATTGTTTTATGTTTTTGAATTAGTACTTTTTGTGAATTAGTTATTAATGGGTAATCAACCCACTCGCACAATGTTGTTAGGTTAGTAACTCTGTTTCCACTGTTAATCCTATATATAAGTTACTTTTACTCCAGTTTCAATTAATAAAACCTTTACAACTACTACAATAGTATTACTACTATTGAGGCATATAACCGATTGGATCAAGCCAATTCCACTTAAACTGCATTATATGCTGCCACCACACTGACTACTTAGATTATATACTGTTAAACTACAAGCATTATTATGCCGAACACCTCGTAGTTTGTTTAATAGTTCAATACACAGTATTTTCATCATTGCTTTATACTTCTCTACCATCAAGACGCTTAGCGACTCTAAGGTATAAAATAATAAGATAATGCTATATAAGATTCTTATTTAAGATAGAAAAGGTTTAGGGTAATGGTTGCACATAACCCACTCATATAGCATTATTACTTTATGCTTCTCTACCATATGGGTATGAATTAGTTATTAAACCTCCTCTACACACACTACATTGTAAAACTGTCAAGGTTAAAACTGTATAATAGTGTGTGAGAGGAAGTTATGCTATTCGTTGTGCATAGCTTCTATAATCCATAGAATAAGACCTATTAATAAGCTAGATACGCATACAACAACACTCCACCAATTGAAAGGCAGGTCTTTAACCAGCCATACTAAAAAGCTTACTACTGCCCATATAGAAGCTATTATATGGACTATAAACATTACTAACGCTAAAATGATTCTCATATCTTTTGGTATTAAATTAGTAAATTAAGAATTAAGTATTAAAATACAGCAGGAGGACAAGCTTTCAAAGATTCTTATGCTGTCTCTTTGTTACGTTCCTGCTATATTATATTGTCATAGAGGATTCTTCTCTAAATGAGTGTTTATATCCTCTGCGCTTAAGTGTCCGTGAATATCATCTTCTCTGTAGTCCCACATTTCAAACGTGGTAACTCCATTTCCATATAGTCCCATTCCACCGCCTACAACAGATATAATAGTCTGTCCTGCAATGAAATCACTGGTTTCTATAATAGGTGAGTCATCTGGTACTTTTAGTGACCATTGTTTAGCACCAGGAATTATTGAATGAGGGCTTACTTCAAAGTCATCAGGAAATTTCATTTGGTTAGGTGTTAAGTGAATACTTCATTATTTCTTCAAGTACAGTTCAAGCATGATGTACGATTGTATCATCATACCTATCTCAACTGCAATGTCTTGAATTGGATCTGTATGTATAGTTGTATCGACAGTTATAGAGTACTTCTCTTTGAAAGTATCTATTTTCTCCATTGATACGGTCATACCTTGGATTTCTTCAATCTTCTCAACTGGAAATTTACCATTGCGAAGACTATCGTGGATTACTGTAATTGTTATCATTTGATTTGTGAATTAAGTGGTTACTTGTATTAATTAACTGATACGATGTAAAGCTAAGCTCTGTTGGAACTATTTCATCTTCTTACATCTACATCGTATTCAGTTAATGGATTAGTCTAAAACATCTATTTCTCCAATAGACGCTTCAGATTGGTAATTACATAACGGATTACCGTTCTCATCATACCAATTGTTTTCTTTAGCAAATCTATAAGATTTGTTGATTTCATCTGCAGCTTTTGTTGCAGACTCTAAAGACTTGTGATATGATACTGTTTCTGCCCTATAAGGGTAGTCTGCGAACATATCGACAGCACTAACACAATATATCTTCATGTCTCATCATTGTTTAGTGATAAGAGAACTATGAAGAATAGAGCCCAAAAAAGAGTTATTGGAAGTACCATTTTCTTATATATTAAGTGATTACTTGTATTTAATATCTAAGACTTTGATAGTAGTGGCACTTTACAGCTCAGTGTTAGTCCAATGGTTTCAGTTATTAAGTATACGTCCTTAATAACACTCTGTTTGTTCTACTATCAAAATAGATTAAAGTTAATTACGGATTAAATAATCTTTGCCTAACACTGCATCAGACAAATACTCTTTCAGTTTTAACCTATCAGTAATTATTTCTTCCACATAACTGTGAACAATTACTATTTTTACAGGTTCTTCGTGAGGAGTTTCTGCGCTTTCCCATTTGTGTTTGTCACTTATGGAATACCCGTCTATTATGATGTAAGTTGTCATGTTGGTTGTAGATTTATGGTTGATACTATGAATTTCTGACTATCCATCCACAATTTACAGAGGCTTTGGACTCTCACTCAATGAGTGGCTGTGTTAATAGTTATGCTATATCTATAAACCACAATGGGTTTACTGATATTGGAAATTGAGCGTGGAGAGGGGAGGAGTTGCTACTCCCCCTCAATCCACACTAAATCAACAAGTTACAATCAAAAATAGAACTTTAGTAATCCCCACGTACTCTCTTGACTGACTATCTGTTAATACAGCATCACAGTGTGGTTATTCCTTCATACCAAAGTTACTACTTCCTATCGTAAGACGTATGCTGTCCTCTGATACTCAAAGAGCCATCAGGATTCTGTACGTACACAGTTTGTTTCTTCATCACTATATGAATTTAGTGGTTGATTGGTTGATTGAATTGTTTTACAATCTCGTGTGATTCGCAACTTTTTGGCGGGTTGCGAACCACACGTATAAATACGAACCGAAAACTCTGCTTATCGCAGAGCTTCGGTAGGTACTTCGATTTCGTCGCTAACTTCACCAATTGTAGCGAATAGCTCTTCGGTAACTTCAATAGTGTACCGAGCGTAAAAGCCTGAGCTAAGAAGTTCTTTGGTGCCGAGCCAAAAGCGGTCTGATTTGTTGGATTTCCAAGTGATTGTTACAGTTCTCATCGGAGTGTGAATTTAGGTTACTAATAAGGTGAGTGGGGACTATGCTCCCCTGCAAATTTGAGGTGGGGTGGTTGATTGGATAACCTCCTCACTTTTGTTAACACAAAAAATTTTTACAAAAAGTTATAGTACACTCATCTGTCCCTAGTCACATAAAAATTTTATAAAATAAATTTTGAAACTTCAGATATTATTAGTATCTTTGTAGAAATTTAAAACTTATTGTATGGAAGAGATTAACAGCGGTAACTGGTTTAAGAGTAGGGAGTTTAAAGAAGAGTATAGACGTATGCAAGAACTGGAACACACTAAAATATTAAACGAGACTTTGAATGTAGGTAAGCTTAATAATCTTCTTAAAGACATAGCTACTCCGGTATCAGTGGTTAAAGAGGATAGGTGGTTAGATGTTTTTGAAACTGTAGAAAACACTACTTATATGTATAAAATTAAAGAAGTTAGTTTTACGCCAAGAAACTTTTTAGAGCGTATTGTATTCAAAGTATTCAATCCAAAAAGTTTTAAAGTTAAAATATTCTCAGAAAGTATTAAAGATATATAATATGAAGTTTACAAAACGATGGCCTGAAATAGATGAAGTTAAAACTGTAACTAGATTTGCTTGGTTACCTGTAAGTGTATGGAGTAGTGGTAAACTTGAAGTACGATGGTTAGAGAAAGTTACGTTTAAGAAGAAGTGGTGGGGTGCTGGTTGGAGTAATATGAACTTCATAGGAGGATAAAGTTAAACTTTAGCTATACTCCAAGAAAATATTTTGAAAAAATCTTAAGTTTTATTTGGTTATTATAAAATATTGTTGTATATTTGCAGATACTATTGGGTAGTCTATGATGTTTAATCTGGACAGTACATTCGGTAGTCACTAATAGGGCCAGGAATAAGAGTGGGTAACAATCTCCCTGGGTTGGGTGTAATGAGGGTATCGTACCGCCTATTAAACTACAGAAATGGGAAAACTCGGAACAGGGGATACCCCTCGTGTATCCAAGAGTGAAAGAAAGTTAAGGTAGTTAGATAGTTAGTACATAGTACTAGCCTGGGTATTTCAATCGGTAGAAAACTTCTCTTGTAAAGAAGTTGTTGGGAGTTCGAGTCTCTCTCCAGGCTCTACAGTTCATAAATGATATAAACTTAACACCTCACATACCATGTTAGATCACAAAAATCTTATTAAGTTCTACGGTAAACGTATTTCTCATCTTATTATAGAATTCTATAACAGGATGCAATCACTGGCTAACACAATCATTTCTCTGGAAGCTAGGGTTAAAGCTATTGAAGACGAGTTAGATGGAGCTCCTGATTAATAATGGATAAACTATTACACTTCATCTTTAGTTTCTTTGGTGTAATTATATTGTATACACTTCTTGGAAATGTTGTAGCAGCGTCTTTCTGGATGCTGTTTATTGGATTTATAAAAGAGATATTTCACGACTTTCTGCTTGGTAGAGGAGTTTGTGAGTTTAAGGATATGTTATTTAACTTTTTAGGAGTCACACTTGCTTTTATATTATTTGTATAAAAGCTAAACAAAAAACATTATGAATGAATTAGATTACACAAAACTAGTCTCTAGATACGGAAAGAAGGGGGCTGAAATTATAAAATGGGGAAAAAGGGCTATAGAAGAGAATGTACCACTCCCTACTCCAGGTGGTGGAGGCATCACTGATGTGACATATGAAGGGTTGGTTAGTAAAATTCAAGCAGAGGAATTATCTAAAGGCGCTTATTATCGCATAACCGACTACCAAACGGTTTATTACCCTACGAAACTTAAATACGGTAATTGGAATCCGGATTCGCCATCAGAATATTTACAATTCACAGAATATGAAGTGAGGCAATGTGAAATAGAACCATTGATTGTTGTTGCCTTATCGGAAAATAAACTATCCCACGAAGCATACTCCGAGAAACACCCACAGGACATTTTGCACTATGACTGGAATAATGGGAATTTCTACTGGGATATTTCTTTTACCAATTATGCCGACAGAAAACAAGTAGGTTGGGTGCATGAGTATATACCAGGATTAAAGGGTGTAATCTATTTCCGCCATGATACAAAACTTGATATCTCAACCACTTATGACTGGCGTAACGTGAAGTTTCGCAGATGGAAATACACTGGTGGGGACGCTAATCTCACTGAAGGGGTAAATAATGAATATTACCCCGACGCATACATTTCCCCAACGGATGAAGAAATAGTGATAAATAAGTTTGCAAAGGTACAATCTGACCCAGAAGATTACCAGGACTTTTACACGTTTGATGGCGGCGAAGATTACTGCTATAATGTTCACATAAAGGGGTTTGCGGCAAGTAATAACCCATATCAAGAAAGTACTGCAAACAATTCAACTATTGTAAATATTGTATTTAGGCTGTCCCCCTATTTTTATGGCTCGGGTAAGGAAATGGTTGGTGTTCTTGTTTGTGAAAATGATTGGTATATGGGGATACACTCAACTTTTGTAATTAATGGTTTTATTCGAAGTACGTATATTTCTACATTCCTTACTTTTACCTCTGGGTGGTCTGGGAATAATTATATAACTGATATCAGTAACTCCGTTATTGGCGTTAGTTTAGTTGGTGGAATAATTTCATATATGAGAAGTTCAAGCATCAAGTCGTTTTTTGAAATTCATGGGTATATAGATTCAGTATACACCAGGGGTGGTTTTTTGTTTTCTAAAGGGAGCTTCATTCTTTTTTATTCAACCGATACAAGAAACTTACGATGTGTTGAGTGTAACTACTACCCACCATCCACAAGTTCAGGGTTGGACTTAACGGGTCTGTACAGTATATCAGGCACGGCAACATTTCAGATACTTCGCACAGGCAACTCAGTCGCAGCGGATGCCTATAAAGTTGTCTACCTGAACAATGCCGGGGAGTTCGTGTCCCAGACAGTTCCAAGAATTTCATTCTTATAGTAAAAATAAAGAATCATGAAGTATATACAATCACAATCAAAAGAACAGTTAATTGGCGTTACCAAGCAGTTATGTCAAGTATTAACCAGAGCAAAGGGGGTTGAGTTCACTCCCCCAAATGAAGAAGAGATATTTACCCGAGACGGAATGTTTGTTGTGGGTACGGAATTTCTTCAAGGGCTTACCAGATTCCCCATGCCCCACCATATCAGGGAAATGTTCGTTGAAGAATAATTTGAAACGGGATTATTTGTATAAAAGCTAAACAAAAAACATTATGAGTATAGATTATGGTAAAGTAATTTCCAGATATGGAAAAAAAGGAGTAGAAATAGCCAGGTGGGTACAAAAGGAGCTTGCAGAACAACCACAAGCAGAACAACCACAAGCGGAATCAGCTTACATGGTAGTTGCCGAACTCCCCGCAACAATACCCACAGGTAAACAGGTACTTTACAACGGTACAATGTGGCGTGGAATAGTTGAGGGTGAAAGTAGTTTACCTGCTGGTACACCGTGGCCCGTTAAGGGGTATAAAGAAGCACACTTATTAATCAACGGGATTGAAAGCAAAACACAAATACAAATCGCTGATGTACCCTTTAACAGTACAGGTTATAATATATCAACAGGGTTATTAGATGGTATTTCACCATTTATTTTTATTTTAATACCCCCAGAAGGAATCGAAAACTTTGATGCGAGCATGGTTTTGGTTAAAAATTTCAGTTTCCTTGATATTGGTAGTAATACCGTTGAAAATTGCGGGGTAAGTGCGACAAATGATTTTGGAGTATTTTTAGTTTTTAATTCAAGCGGTGACTCTGACAAGAATATAGAGGGGTTTATAAGTGTTGAAATAGTACTTGTACCTCCGACTCCATAACAGAATAATTAACACTTAAAAACGAGAAAATTTGTAGGCGGCACAACCGATTTAGAAACAGAGGTAGTATCATTTATGGGTATTGAAGATTTCTTTGGTCATATCTGGGAATTTCTCGATGGCATAGCTCTGTTTTATACCGCATCTGGTGTTGGAACGGCCTATAAATGCACCAACTATAATCAGTTTGCTAATGGGGCAGATGCGGACGGCGTGCCCCCAGATGGCTACGAAACAGTGGGGGCGTTAACAGCAAGTGGTTATGTAAAAGAAATGCACCTTGGTGAGATAGTTCCTAAAACAGTTGGAGGTACCGGTGTGGGTTCTGACACTTACTATTGCGATTATCATTATGCCTCCACCTCTGCTGGTTGGCGTGTCGCTCTCGTCGGGGGTGGCCTGATCGATGGCGTTAATTCGGGGCCCTTCTGCCTGAGCTTCTACGATTCGTCAGCGCGTCGTCTGACGGACCTCGGGGTGCGGCTCGGCTTGTACCTATGATTGCACGTATGAAACGAGCACTAAAAAACGCAGAAGAAAAAACGACTATAATAATGTGTATAACTTAAAATACTAACATGTCAGAAGAATATAAAATACCTGAAGAAATAACTTTCTCAGACTTAGCTGTAGACGGTTCTAACTTCATAAAAATCTTTGGTACGCAACACGAGAGGTTATTTATGACTTATAGACGTATTATGGTCAGAGAATTGAATGAGTGGTTAGCTAGAATGTCTAAAGTGGGTATAGACAGTATTGTAGACAATAACGATGGTACGTTTACTATAAATTTACAGGATGGAGAAAGTACTACGATAGAGATGCCTGTAATAGAACCTAAGAACTCTATAGAGATTGATGGTGGTAACCTACAACTTGTTGGAGATGAGGAAAGTCCTGGGCCTGGTAAATCTTATGGTACAGATGAAGATGGTAATAAGGGTTATGTTTCGTTTGATGAAAGTAAATGGGAAAATGATACCTTTGAGCGTTTGCCTGTTCAATACGGATACCTTTATAATTGGTATGCCGTTGACGATGCTCGCGGTATAATAAACACAAGTGATGGATGGCGTATGCCAACAAGTGCAGATTACACAGATTTAAATTCTTATTTAGATTTGCTAGGAATAACATCAAGCCTGCAAGGCAGATATTTAAAATCCTGTAGGCAGGTAAATTCACCACTTGGGGGCGAATGTTTAACAAGTGAGCATCCAAGGTGGGTTAGTTCATCATATTCAGGCCATAATACATTTGGTATGGGTATTGTTCCAAGTTCAAACAGGAGCAATACAAATGGTTCTTTTTATGCAAGCTCACCGGGGGGATTGGGGTATGGTGCTTATTTGTGGACGGCAACGAACTTTAACACAACTAATGCTTGGATTGCACAAATGTTTTCCAGCAGCAACTTTAGTTTTGGGATTTCGCAATATGGCGCAAAAAAATACGGCCATGCAATTAGGGTTGTAAGAGATGCCACCATTGATGAGCAACTTTTAAGGGATGGGGCTTTTGTAGATTATTATACAGGCAATGATGGTAAAAAATACAAGGCCGTTAAAATAGGCACACAGATTTGGACAGCAGAAAACTTAGCAGAAACAAAGTATTCCGATGACGATGATATTCCTTTCGAGGGTGCAAATTCAGGATACTACACAAACGCTGAATGGATTGCAGATACAACTCCGAAGCGATGCGCATGGGGGGCAAGTAGTTCAGCAGATGAAACGTATGTAATGATGGCCGATTTGGAAGATGCACCATATTACGACCAAATAAGACCTAAAGACGAAAAGAAGATAAGAGTGCCGGAAGCCATATTTGGAACGGAAACAAACAACACCACCTTTGAGGCCGATGGTACGTTTAAACAAAACGGTACGGCTTCAATAGTATTGAAAAGCCCTAATGGAACACTCTATAAATTAGTTGTAGACAACGCTGGAATTGTATCAACTACGACATAACCACTCTCCCACTATAACCATCTTCCCGTCATCTTAACAGGTGACGGGAATTTTTTTTGTAAAAAACTTATAGAAACACTTGTTTTATCCAATAAAATTTCGTATATTTGCAGAAACAATTAGGGATGTATTTTAAGTATCTGGTAATCTTGTTGATAAGACTGTTAATGTTTGTACCAAGTGTTGTACTGTTTCCAATAGTCTATCCATTTAGAAACAAAGCTTACAGATACACAGAAGAAAACGGTTTACTGGGATGGCATCCTCTTCAATGGTGTAGTTGGTTTTTTACAAAATACTACGATAGGGGGGATTGGTACACAGGGCCATTTTGGTTTTTAAGTTCTTTGAAGTTAAAATATTTTAATGAGTTCTCAGAAGAATTAGGTAACGACCCAATACCAAAAACTTTTAAGCAAAAACTTATATATTTCTACATGGCTTACAGGTGGGGAGCTATTAGGAATTATATGTGGAATTTAAGTAGAGAACTCTTTGAAGAGGGCGGGTTGTGGGATGGTTTAGAGGTTAAAGATATAGGAATAATAAAACACCGTTTAAAGATAGATGAGTATAAGAAAAGTACAGTAATAACTCCACAACTTAAATACACAGACTATCAGGGTTCTTATAGTGCAAACAAAGGAAAGTACTATCTATTTCCAAAAGTACATAATTATCCAGTCCAATCTTGCACGTTAGAGGGTATACACTTAGGAAAATTTAGAACAGTTAAACGAAATAAATTGAGATTTAATTATAGGTACGCAGTCATTAAAAACTTATGGAGTTATTTAATAGGTGTAGAAATTTTTCAAGGTTGGAGTTATTACACAGGATGGCCAGAGTTTAGAGCTAAACTAAACATTAAGAAAATGGACACTAAAGCTTTGAAAGATTACAGAGAATATTGTAACAGTTTAAATTTAAAAAATTAATACTATGGAAAGTAACTATGATTGGAAGTTTTATCTATTAATAGTACTCGTGTTTTTAGTGTTCTTCCACAAACTTGTTTATGCAGTTGGGGTAGAGGTTATTAACTGGGTTAAAAATATTTTTAAAAAGTAACCAATGGAGTTCATAATCCTGTTAACTTTATACGGTATTATAGCCGCTATAGCAGAAGCCAGACACGATTATCACGTTATAAAGTGGTGCCAAACTAACGACCCTAAACATAATAAAAAGTGGAAGAAGTGGGATGTTATAGAACGTGCTTGGATGATAACAGTGTTACCGTGTTTACTTCTCAACTATGAAATAGTATTTACCGTATTCCTATTGGTTCAGATAGCTTTTACTATAGCCATAACACGGTGGGTATTTATGGACTTACTGTTGAATAAATTTAGTGGTTGGGGATGGTGGCACGTTGGTACTACAGCTTGGTTAGATACAACTTTCGGTAAGTTCCAATTTATAATGAAGGGAGTCTTATTTACAGCTGGTATGTATTTAGTATGGACTGAATTTAAAGCATTTGTACAATTTTTTAATTTTATAAAACTATGGTTGAGTTTCTAGTGGTTGGATATGTGTTGTTTGTACTACATGTACCTATTATACAGTTTATTGATAAGAAGATTATAACTAAATTTTGGTGACACTTTAACAGAAAAGAATGGAAATTAAATATTATACCCCAGAGATTGAGGAGTTTTATGTAGGATTTGAATACGAATGGGACGATAGTATGATTAGTCAGTCTTTAGCTATAAGAGAACCTGCACAATGGCATAAAAGTATCTTTTGGGGAGAAGAAACAAAAGAGACTTTTAGCATAATTAATAGGTCAATTGAGGTTGGTGATGTAAGAGTAAAACACCTTGACAAAGCTGATATAGAAGAGTTAGGATTTACAGAAGGTACAGGACATTATAGTCAAATCGAAAGAGAGTTATTCTATAACGATTATCAGCCTTTTTACCTACAAAAAGACCACTGTACTTATCTTATAGATTACTATGAAAATAGAGATATGAAACTTATTATCTCTATTTATAACAATCAAACTATGAGTCTTGGGGAAAGACATCATTTATTCAATGGTACAGTGAAAAATAAATCAGAACTTAAAAAATTACTTAAAATGTTAAATGTAAAAACGTCAGTATAGAATGGAAAAAACTTTAAAAGATTTGACAGATTGGCAGATTACTCAAGTTATGCGTGGTGAAAGACCTGAAGGCATAGAGTTTGATGACTTTAAGAAGTACAGGAAAGATGCTAAAAAGCTGATGAAGAGCTACTTGAGTGGGAAGTATATTCACATATCTTCTCAACTAGTAGAAATTCCTGGAACAAAACAATTCAGAAAAGTAACTAACACTTATGTCAAACCTAAAACTGATTAAAATTATGTTGTACTATTATCACGCAAACTTTGGAGGCTCTACTAACCCCTATGTAAAATTCTACGATCCAGATCGTTACGACATCGTAGAGAAAAAAGAATGGAGACAGAAACAACTTGAGAATCGTATTGTAAACAAGAAAGAGTTAATATCTGAACTCAGAGAAAAGATTAAGTATTACGGAAAGCTTCTTGACGCTAACGAAGAGAATTTGATTAAGCTCGAAAAGGAATTGAAAGAGCTTGAGTAGTTGGGGAACTACGTTGTGAAATAGCCTGTTGAAACAGACAGGCTATTTTTTTATAGAAAAACTTGCATATTAGAAATATTTGTTGTATATTTGCAACAGCAAAGAAATTGAGTGATGGAAATTAAATTAAAACTTACCGAACACCACAAGTATCTAGCGATACTTCAAATCCTATCGAACCTCACTAACCCTAAGATTAAGCCGTTCTGCGACTTAAGAAACAGAGAGCTAGAGGTTTACGCCATACTTCTGTACTTTTACAACGAGAAGTATAAGAACATTCCTGAAACTGAAAGAAACCAACTTATATTCTCCTATGACAGTAGAGTAGAAATCTCTACACGTCTGGAAAATTTAGCTATGGATACTGTTTATAACCTCTTCGGTGATTTACGGAAGAAGGGTTTGATGACTAAAAAGAATCTTAATAAAAAGTTTATAATTCCAGATATGGAAGAATTTACACTAAAATTTGTATGACGGAAAACTATTCTGTAAATTATAGATTTACAAACCTTGATACACTTGTACGTCACTTAAACGAAGTAGACTATATCTTTAAAGGTAACAAAGGTTACAGCCACAACCATCAAGTTTACATAGGCGCTGGTGTCTATATTGTCCGACACAATTTTATAAATATTTAATATGATACAACGTAAAATCCTCAAAGTAAGCCTTATAACTGGAAAAGTTTTAGCTGAGTACAGTACTGTAGCTGAAGCAGCCAGAGAACATGAAGTAGATGAGTCCTCAATACGTAAACGTTTAAATCATCCTACTAAGACCTGTAAAGGTTATAAATGGAGAGAAATTATTGAAGAGAACATAGTTGAAGTAGTTCCCGCAGAAAGTAAAGCTAAAATATTAGTACTAGATATTGAGACCGCGCCTATCGCAGCGTATGTTTGGGGACTGTGGGATCAGAATGTATACATTGACCAGATTATATCTAACTGGTATATGCTCACCTGGGCTGCTAAATGGCTTGGTGAGGAAGAAGTATTCTCTGCACGTTTGAGCTCGTTAGAAGCCATTGAGGAAGACGACAGACGTATAACTGAAGAGATATGGGCTTTGCTAGACGAAGCAGATATTATTATAGCACATCACGGGGATAAATTTGATATACCTAAACTTAACAGCAGGTTCTTAGTACACGGTCTTGTACCTCCGTCTAACTACAAGCAGATAGACACAAAGAAAGTTGCTTCGAGAACTTTTGGATTTTCAAGTAATAAACTACAGGCTCTTGCTGAACTATTTGGATTTCAGGGTAAACACGATACTGACTTTAATCTCTGGAAGAGAGCAGTCAAAGGTGTTAAAGAAGCTCTTGTAGAGATGGAAGACTATAACGTTCAAGATGTTAGAGTACTTGAAGAAGTCTATATTAAACTTCGTCCATACATCAAAGGACATCCTAATTTAGATTTGTATATGGATTCAGATGAACCTCACTGTCCAAGTTGTGGAAGTAGTAACGTCAAAGTTATGCACGGTAAGTTCTTTTACACTCAAGCAGTTAAGTACAAACTATACAGGTGTAATAACTGTGGTGCGGTAAGTCGTACTAAAACAGGTGAAAAATACACAAACAAGAAGCAAATCAGTTCGATTCCAAGGTAATAACTTTAAAATATTTGTGCTGTGAAAAAGTTCGAGAATAAACCAGCTTCAGAGTTTAACTGCTTTCGCTGTGAAACTAGAGGCGTAGAAAAGAAAGCAGAAGTCTATGTAGACATTGATGGACTACTTAATAACGATAAGTATCCTTTGTGTTTACAGTGTGAAAAAGAGTGGAAAGCTGAGTATGCTCGAATATTAAATTCAGGAACTGAGGATTTGTTATATGACTAACGAACACGATTTAAAAAGACAAATAGCTAAGAAGTACGGAGTTACTTTGAGGCAAGTAGAAGAGATTGTAGCTTCTCAAGAAGAGTTCGTTGCTAACGTTATTGGTAAGTACTCTAATCGTGAGGAGCTGCACTTTCCAGCTATAAGACTTCCTGGATGGGGAACATTCTACTGTCCAGAATATTTGAAGAAAGTATTTGAAACTAAAAATATAAAAGATGAATCTGTTTCAGATTAACAACGTAGGTATACTCGAAGTAGACCCTATAGCTTATACCCTAAAACCGTTTAAAGAACTCTGGGACAGAGACAAAACGAAGTTGAAAGAGAGAGCTATAGCTGAGATAGCTTTCGTCTATTACACAGTAGACTACAAATCTAACTTCTTTTCTACCCCTGAAGAACAGAGGGAAGAAGAAGTTATGAAGTATCTAAGTGTACCTAAGAAGTGGGAGCCTGACGATAAACTTAGAGAAGCTCAGGAATTCTACAGGCAAATGCAGAGAACTCCTACACTTAATTTATTAGAAGATTCTATATCAGGCGTATCAAAGTTGTCAACGTATCTACGTGATATTAACTTTGATGAGGCTGAGATAAACACTAAGACAGGAGAAGTAAAACCTAAACACGATATTAAGAAATACGCTGATACGATTAGACAGATTCCAGCTATTGTAAACGCTCTCAAAGAGTTACAGGAAGCTGTACGGAAAGAACAAGAAGCTGAAAAAGGACTTAGAGGTAATCGTAAAAAGGGTATTTATATGGACTAGTATGGAAGAATATCCTAAATTCAACGAGAGACAAACTCAAATATCAGATAAACTTTTAGAATTATTAGATAGTAAGTCCAGAACTGACTTCTTCAGTTTCCTAACGGAGATTGAGTTTGCCAGGAATCTTACTGATACTAATAGAAAGAGAGCTAAAGACAGACCTAGGGATAATCAGGGTAAGATTATTGTGGATATAATTAGTCCACACATTCTTGAAGATATGAGCTACTTTACAGAAAGAGCTGATCACTTCAGGAAGCATAAAACCTATACTAATATATACCCTAACGCTGCTCCAGGTTCTGAATATAAGAAGTTCTGGGATGAAGAGCGTAGACGTTGTAAAGAGGGATATGTCAGAGAGTCTGATGGTGAATGGATTACAGGGTACCACTACTTTTATTTAAACTATTCTCCTATACTTAAAGTAGAAGACGATAAAGTATGGGACTCTCTGGAAGATGAAAACGGAGATATAGCTGAACTTGTAGAAGAAGCTTTAACAGAGATAAACTCTGGTATTCAAGCTGAAAGGGTAGAAGACTTTCCTGATATCTGGGATGGTGACTATCTGTTCTTTCACTACGTAGAACAAGCTGAGAGTGAAGGTAAACACGGTTCAGTACTTAAGTGTAGAGGTCGTGGATATTCCTTCAAGGGCGGTTCTATGATGGCTAGAAACTACTTTATGATTAAAAGTAGTAAATCTTATGCGTTTGCCTCTGAAACTGAATATCTTATCAGGGATGGTATATTAACAAAGGCTTGGTCTAATATAAACTTTATAGACAACTTCACTCCGTTTACTCAACCCAGGGACTACAAAGATACGGAGATGCACAAACGAGCTTCTTACAAAGATGTAGAACGTAAGACAGAGCGTGGTATTATGACTGAAATCTTAGGTGTTACCTGTAAGAACGACCCAGACAAAGGTCGTGGTAAACGTGGTAAACTACTATTCTTTGACGAATCT
>Ga0209498_1000654_pt1 | contig 21417 bp, 23 predicted proteins | sample WalLakDeSediment_FD_184131 | JGI IMG/M metagenome (GOLD analysis project Ga0209498, IMG submission 184131) | Lake sediment microbial communities from Walker lake, Nevada to study Microbial Dark Matter (Phase II) - Walker Lake 11/02/13 Deep... | ecosystem: Environmental > Aquatic > Freshwater >...
TCAATGGCTTGGGCAATAGCGGTAATTGTCTTCTTCATTTGGCACCCATTAAGGTTTATTTTGATTAGTTGGCAATTTTTGGGGAGGGACACGCCCGGTAATTTTTTTATAGCGCTGTATTAATTCATCGGGAATCGTTATGGGCTTGCCCTGTAAATCGGTGCTTACCCAGGTTACATGGGCGCGGGCGACTAAACGATTTTCTACTTTATTGTAAATATCCTGACGGAAAACCGCCGATGATTTACCCCGATTTAACCATTCAAGAGTCAGTCGTAGCTCCTGATTGGCGTAAGCGGGTTGTTTATATTCAATCTCAATTTTAACAATGGGAAGTAGCAGGCCATCATTCATTAAACCGTTGAGATCATACCCCAGAGCCGCTAAAAATTCGACCCGGGCCACTTCGCAATAATTAAGAAAATTGGCATGATTAACATGACCATAGGAATCGCATTCATAGGTGCGAACTTTTAACGATGTTTCAAAACAAATCATTATTGTTTAAACCTGTTAAATAAAACAATTTGCATCAGTCAGGTTATTGTTTGAAAAATATAGTAAAAATTGATGATTCAAAACAACTCAAAGATAGGGGCTATCCTATTACCTAAAAGGATTATTAACACAATCAAATTTACAAATTGCTGAAATTCAGTAGTTCATCCAGATCATCGTGGATCAGGAACATACCTTAAGAGCAAGCTTCAGCAGTTGAATATGCAAATCCCGACCGCCTTTGTGAGGTTCCCCATCCGTATGAAAAATACCGCTATCCTCTGAACGGCTAATGTGTAATTCCGCTGTCCGGTAGGTGCTGTAGGAGGAAAGCCGGTCAATCTTATTATTGAACAAAGAAGGAAACTTGAACATGCCCTCAAACAGATTAAACTTTTCTATGATACACAGATCGAGAAGGCCATCCCGGTAGTCGGCATGGGGAGCAATTACAGCACCATTGCCGTATTGGTGGGTATTGGCAACAGTAATTAATAAAGGATGGGTGATGAGTTCTCGATCATCAAACATGATTGTTATTTCCTCATAGGAATATTTGAAAAACTCCCGGAAGCCCACATAAAAATAAGGCAGTGGTCCCCGTTTGCCAAATTCCTGGAATTGCGCCGCAATTTGAGCATCCAGACCCACTCCGGCAACTCCGAAAAAGTAACAGTCATTAATTTTTCCCACATCAATGGATATAATTTTCGGATTAAGAAGCCGTTGAATCGCTGCTTCAATACTTAAAGGGATGCCCAGGGAGCGGGCGAAGCCGTTTCCTGAGCCCATCGGTATCAGGCCGAATGCGGTCTCAGAATGGACCAGGGCACTGCAGACCTCGTTCATGGTGCCGTCACCACCGGCCGCAACAACGACATCTATTTCATCTATTACGGCCTGGGCAGCTATTTCACGGGCATGTCCGGCGTATTGTGTAAGAAGTATCTCATAGGAATGCGTATCGTTACCTGAAAATGCTTGTCCTATCCTGCGTTGCAATATGGAAGTCGAATCTTTTCCCCCGGATATAGGATTAATGATAAACACGTACTTCATAATCGAACCGATATTGAATTAGCATCAACTGGTCAAAAAGAAATTTCAGGCAGAATTACTTGGGAAAATGATGATTATTAACGGGAAATAAAAAGGCAGCCCGCAGGCTGCCTGAATCAATTATTTCAGTTTGAAGTGAAACGGGATATTCATTTTTACCCGGACATATTTGTCGCGTTGCTTTGCGGGTTTAAATGTACATCGTCTGGCCGCTTCCAGTGCGGCTTCATCCAGCATTGGTAATGATTTAAATACTCTGGCGTCTTCCACTTTACCCGTTGTTCCAATGACTACGGTGATCACCACAATTCCCTCGATACCGGCCTTGCGAGCCAGATCCGGATATTTGGGTTCCACCTTATTGACGATGACCGGTTTTTCCGACACAGCGAAAAACTCAAAGATCTCATCTTCTTCCGGAGGCGGTGGCGGCGGCAATTCGTCCATAGGCTCAAAGGAAACATCAGTCTCCTCAATGGTCACGTCATCGAGAAGATCCTCGTCTTCCGATTCGATGGGTATGGATGGCCTGGAAGGTGGAGGTGGACGCTGGATCTGCTGAGTTTGAGGAATATCGACCGTCTCAATGGTGATATCGGGTTGTGCAGGTAGTACAAAAGTCGATTCAAATTTTTTAAAGGAATAAAACAGGCCAATTAAAATAACCAGGGCAATCGACATGGCCGCTTCCAATACCTTGCGGTATTTCAATTTTAAATCGGCTTCGGGAATTTTTTTAATGGTTTGCATTTAAAATTCACCTCCCGGAATGGCAAAATAATGGACTTTTAAGGTATTCGCCTTGCGCAATTCCTGATGCACTTTATTCACAAATCCCATGTCAGCATTTTTATCAATTTTCAAAGCGATTTGAATCTGAGGGTTGAGAATCAATTTTTGATACGCCACATTGCGTAATTCCGTGATATTTCTTATTTGAATATCGTCACAAACCACCCGGTTATTACGATCGACCCAAAGGGTGACCACATGTCTCTTGGACCCGGGTATTTTCTGAATTTTTACCGCATCCGGTAGTTGTACCTTCAGACCGGCATACTGCTTAAAAACAGTTGCGACCATAAAAAAGATCAACAACATAAAGATAATATCCGGCATCGATGTGGTAGGTATCGCAACATTGATTTTACTTTTTTTCTTAAATTTCATTTAGCTGCCTCCAGACTAATCTTCATCAGGTTCAGCTAACGAAATACGTCTGGCCTCGGCCTTCTTAAGTTGGTCCACAACCGCGACATAGGTTTCGTATCTCGTCTGTTTATCTGTTTTTAACGAAATAATCAGCTTTTCGTTCTCAAATATTTTTTGTCGCACAATGCGCGCAATATCCCTGATTTCAACAAGTTCATTATCCAGTAATACCTGCCCCTGGGCATTGATCAGCAAATTAGCGATATTCCTTTTGGCGATCTCAATCTCTACATCACCCGGCGGCGGCAATACCAGATCCAGTCCTTTTTCCGTATCAATCGATGTGGTTACCAGAAAAAAGATCAACAGAAGAAATACGATATCGGATAATGAAGCAGAGGGTATTTCGACGCTTTTTTCCTTCTTTTTTCCAATTAACATGATATACCTCAGTTAATTTGTAATTATTTTTTATTTTCCTGTATTTCTATCAGGGCGTCCATAAGTTCAACCGAGCTTTCTTCCATATCAATGATTAACTTGTCAATTCTGGACGAGAAGAAATTATAGAAAATCTGAATAATCATGGCGACTATCAATCCGAAGAGGGTCGTCAAAAGGGCCTGAGAAATACCACCGGCAACGATATTCGGAGAAATGTCATTGGCTTTTTTAATGGAGTCAAAAGCATTAACCATACCGGCTACCGTTCCGGTAAATCCCAGCATAGGGGCAAGAACAATAACCGTCGTTAGAACGATCATGCCTCTTTCCAGAAAGGCCATTTCGATCGATCCGGCATTACTGATGGCTTTTTCAACGTGTTCCACGCCTTTGTTGGCTCTGGAAAGCCCGGCATGTAAAATCGAGGCAACCGGGCCCGGAGTTTTTTCACATTCCGCAGCCGCACCTTCGATACCACCCTCTTGTAAAGCATTATGCAGTCTGGCCAAAAATTTCCTGGTATTCACTGACGCTCTGGTTAGGGTCCATAGGCGCTCCAAAGAAAAGGCTAAACCAATAACTAAAAGACCAAGAATCGGGTACATAAAAACTCCACCGGCAAGAAAATAATCTACCATTGTTTTAACTCCTTCTTAGTAAGATGAATATTTACGATCGCGATAGTTGTATGCCAAAATGAATAGGGTTTTCTGACGGTTAATTTTACTATTTTTGACCTATAAAGTCAATTTATTTTTGATCCCTGTGTACAAGTGACTGATCTTGCAGGGCGAGCGCTTCGGGAAATAATTGCAGCGCCTCCTGATATTGATTATCATGGTCGAGAATGACCTGATAAAAGCGGTTCATGCCCCACATCTGACGCACAATTTCAGCTTTCAGGCGATTTTTCAGGTACGCAGTGTCTTTTTCAAAGTCTGTATTCGTGAATTTAATTGCCTTTAATTTAGCTACATTTTTTAGTTTATCCAATTCCTTTTTTGCCGGTTGATAGTGCCGGTAAAAAAATTCATAATCATCAGCCCAGGATGGATTTTCGCCCACGAGTTCGGAAGCTGCTTCAAAGAAAACCCGTTTCTGTAAAAATTGCTGTGTCAATTCCCGGGACAAGGAAAAGGATTTGAATTTGATTTCAATGTCCGGCGTAATGCCGCCTCCGCCATAAACGGGACGCCCTGCCCGGGTATAATGAATCGGTCTTACCTCGGTAGTATCAGGGCGATTTATTGAGTCAATTTCGGATTCTTCGAATCCGCCATTGTAATAATCATCAAGATTCGTGTCTTTATAAGGCTTTTGGATCATCCGGCCACTCGGTGTATAGTATTTGGATACAGTCAAACGAATTCTCGATTGATCCCGCAGTCTGAACTCATTTTGCACCAATCCCTTACCGAAACTATTGGTACCGACAACAAGGCCGCGGTCGTAATCCTGAATCGCGCCGGCCACAATCTCGGAGGCGCTGGCTGAGCCGCCGTCAATTAATATAATCAGAGGGAAGGAGCGCACCTTGCGGGCTTCATAATCATCTGTAAAAAAATCTTCATCATACCTTGAGAAACGCCCTTTGGTGTATACGACTCGTTTGTGTCCGGGAATGAATTTGCTGACCACTTTAACGGCTTCCTTCAGCAATCCACCGCCATTCCCACGTAAATCCAGAACAAGCTGTTCTATGCCCAGGGCCTCCAGATGTTGCAGCGCTTCCTCCAGCTCCATTGCCGTGGTGCGGGCGAAACGATTAATCCAGATATAACCTGTCTTTTCATCGGCTTTGAAGTAGGTGTTTAAGGTGAAAATCGGTATCTCGGCACGAATGATCCGAACATCTAATGGTTCATCGACACCTTTACGTTTAAGGGTCACCTCGACAGCACTGCCGGCGGGACCTTTCAACTTTTTGGGTACATCAGCCATACTGATTTGATAGGTGGATTCACCGTCGATCTTAATAATTTGATCACCCGCCTGCAAACCCACTTCATCCGAGGGTGATCCGGGGATTACCGAAATAACGCTGATATATCCCTCGATGACGTCAAAGTGTATGCCGATGCCCTGATATTTTCCTTCAAAACTTTCTTCGTTGAGTTCAGCGTCGCGGACATTGATATAAACAGAGTGGGGGTCGAGTGTTTGCAACATACCGGTTATGGAACCTTCAATGGCTGAATCCCATCGTACCTCTTCCACATAAACATTTTCAATATAGCGGATGACATCATTAAATTTAGAAAGATTTTGTTTCCTGGTATGTTGCTCGGGATTAAGGCTCAGCACCTGTGCATCGAAATGCGACGCCAGCCAGCTGACCAGAACGACACTGATAATAAGAAGAACAAAATATCGTCGTTTTACATTCATATCAGGATTACCTATTTCCCCCAAACTTTTGTTTTATGGGAAAGGGATACCTTCCAATTTCTGGAAAGATCAATATGCCATTTAAAAATTACCAATGAACTTTGATAAACACGCTCAAAACCCGCTTCCGACAGGGATACGGTTTCAATGGGCATTCTCCAGATTGTCGCTTTCCTGTTACTGTGCAGGGCAATATCAATTTTCATGTATTCATCACGCAGGCCTAAAAAATCCTGATCGCGCAGGTCGCCCAGGGAATCCAGAAAATAATTTTCCAGTTTCCCCTGCCGATCGTAATAGTAGCGGTCATCGGCATGTCCGGCTTGTAGACCGAAATTAAATTCCACGCCGAAATCCACAGCAATATTCCCCTCACCCTTATTGATCAACTCATAATCAATATCGATGTCTGTCCTGTCGATGTGAATGCTCACTGCTTTTTTTATAGTAACGGGATGAAGTTGACCATTGTTCCGGATATGACCATCGCGCGTGAAGGTTAAAATCACTTCGTCTTTGGTTTTTTTATTGGCAACCAACTGATAGGGTTGATCAACAAAATCACCCAGCTCGTTGTACTTGACCTGGAGGAAAGATTCCGGTGTCGCTGATTGATCAAAAAAGTGATCGATCAACGATTTATGTTCATACCAGTCATAGTTGAGGTATTTATCCAATCCGGGTTCCTTAGTCAGGATCAGATCGTGTATACTGGCTGTCGAACCCTGGCCTGAGGCACCGGGATCATTGGATAATTTGGCTATCTGTAATTTATAATGATAGCCCTCTTCACGGCGGCTGAGGGTGTCAAGAATGTTTTTGGCTACCGGTTTGAAATCGTATTCGAACATCGCCGCGCCCTTGTCTGGTTTGAAATAGGCATTATGCACGGCCGTCTCTACCAAAACTTCATCCTGCCCGTCGACATCAAAATCGCTAATTTCCACGATGGGATAAGTGTTTTTTACCACACCATCCAGAGCATTTTCGGCGTTGATCAGGCTGTTAAATATGGCATACCGCAAATGGCTGAGGTATAAACCCCCGAACACGCCATGCCAGTATGGACAATTACACTGTCCTGCCCACAACTGATCGAAGGCTGGTTTCAACTGATCGCCTTTTTTCTGATGGGCAGCCCATAATTTTTTACTGACGCGCAACATCTTTTTGTGCATCACATTTACTTCCGGGTATTTGGTCATAAAATTCCGCCAGAAGCCGCCGCGAACAAAAATATGAACGTCATTAAAAATACCCTGATTTTGCAGATAGTGCTCAAAGTCTTCGTAAGATCGAAAGGTTTTGGGGAATAAGGCCCAATGCATCATCTCGGCATAGGATGCCGTTGGCAGGTAAATACTGCTTTTAGGCCGCACCCGGGTGATGATTTCATCGAAATGATGCATCTCAATCCAATCCAGATTGTCCTCGAGGGTTCTAAAGAAGTGTTCCAGCCAGCCATTCTTAAACACATGCTGATGCGTTTCCGGCCAAACGCCGAATTTCTCGCCGTCATCGGCAAAAACGATCACATTATTACCATCTTCCGTGGCAAATGATCGCAGCAGTTTGATGGTTTCATCGGGATGCTGAAAAGGAATGGTATAACGCAGATGTTTATTGATCGGAAAGAGGTAGATTGATTTTCCGAGGTCTTCCGTAACAAAATAACCCGATAAATCACTATCCGTCAAACCGGCATACTTGAAATGGGTATCGTCGATCACCGTATATTTAAGACCGGCATCATACAGGGTCGAAGGTAAAGTCGGTTCCCAGATGCGCTCAGCCAACCACATTCCCGAGCTCTCGTATCCGAAAAGACTTTTAGCCCGTTCCGATAATTTTTTTATCTGGCCGATACGGTCTTCTTCGGGAATAACCGATATGATCGGTTCATAATAAGCGCCGCTCATGATCTCCAATTGTCCCGAAGCCACCATTTCTTTAATCATTTGCAGTAACTCCGGATAATGATCTTCGATCCAATCCAGTAAAATGCCTGTGAAATGTATCGCTATGCGAATCCGGGGATGCTTTCTGAGTATTTCCAGAAAAGGTAGATAGGATTTATGATAGGCTTCTTCAAATATAAAATCAAAATTGCCGATGGGTTGGTGATTATGAATACCGAATACAAATTTTACTTTTCTCATGGTCCCGTTATCTCATTCTTGGTTAGGTGCCAGTTTCAGAGTGATTAATTTATAGATCAGTTTAGCTGCAAGAAAATCCGGATGGCAGACATGCTCCTGAGGGGCCAGTTCAACCACATCAAAGCCAACCACATTCCGTTTTTTAAAAACTTCGGATAAAAATGACAGGGTTTCATACCAGAGTCCTCCGCCGGGTTCGGGTGTACCTGTCGAAGGCATGATGGACGGATCAAAATAATCCACATCGATGGTAAGATAGACATTGGGTTTAAGATGATTGATGATGTCCTTGTTTAATCTACCTTGATAAAGCCGATGGGCATAATAAGTTGCAATATTGTTTGCCTTTATAAATTGCGCTTCTTCCACACATTGCGAGCGGATGCCTACCTGAACAATGTTGTTGTTTAACTCATAAATACGACGCATCACCGCCGCATGGGAATAAATATCGTCTTCATAAGACTCCCTCAAATCGGAATGGGCATCCAGTTGCAATACGGATAAATGATTAAAATGCTGGTGAAAAGCCCGGTAAATAGGAAAGCTGACCGCATGCTCACCGCCCAATCCAATGACAAATTGATTCTTATTTAAAAATTGGTTGAACCTGCCGGTAATGCGGTCAAATACTTCTTCAACCGATCCGTTCATATCGATTGCAGGTGCGGTGTGTATACCTTTTTTATAAGCCTCATAACTGTATTCTTCATCGTATAATTCGACATAAGAAGACGCATTGATGATCGCCTCGGGCCCCAAATGGGTACCTTTTCCATAACTGGTCGTGCGCTCCAGAGGGACCGGGATAATGGCAACTTTGGCCCGGTCCACATTGGTATAAATATCTTCAATTCCAAGAAAATTTTGCATGATGACCTGCTTAAAACACACTATGGGTGATTATCGATAAAAATTATGCTTCAAAGAATTACCTGCGCACCAAAAGCGTTGAGAAAAATCACCCGCTTATCAGGGTAGTAAAATAGCCGCAGCGATTACGGTTGTCCATAAACCGTGTTTATCGCCCATGGCTGCCTGGGTAATGTTTCGGGTGCGCACGATCTTTCCGGATATGTTCCATAAATTACGCTTCTCATCCCAACTCAAATCCGGATCAAAGTCGACGTCAAGAATCGTAGCTAACATTTCTGCGGCCAGATCTTCCGCGTAGGTGCCTGACTGAAGGGCATTTTGACCCAGACCATGATGTTCACTCAAATAACCATAAGCATTGGTATCTTTGGGAATAGCCAGCCCAATGGAGGCTGAAATCAAACGGCCTGGTTCGTTGGTGGCATTCTTACTGTATACGGCATGAACGATCTGGCCATAACTCAGCACTTTTAATCCTTTGTCTTTGCGCACGATTTTGCATCCCGCCGGATAAATGCTGGATACCGCAACTAAATTAAACGGTCCAATTCCGGCGTTTCTCAAAGCCATCTCAAAACTGGTCAGTTGCTCTCGACTTTTACCAACCCCCTTGGTTAAGAAAATTTTACTTGGAACATACAATTTAACAATCCTCCCTTATTTAATCATTCTTCATTTAATGGGATTTCATCCTCCCAACTGCGGATTACCCGTTTGTTTCTTAATCTCACCAGAATAATTGCTGTGACAGCTAAAACGCCCATGACCACCCAAATGATATTCTCAATGTTCAACAGAATAAGCCAGCGATTCGTTGAGCGTAAGTCTTCATACCAAAAAATTTCAAAATCAATAAAATCATGACCTACAGCAGCCGAAAAAGCCTCATCGAGGGAGCGGTGCTCGGCTAACTTTAAGATCAGCTGCTGCAGAGCGTGAATACCATACTCATTAACAAAAAATTGAACGGCTGCCAGGGACTGTAAATAGGCAAGCCTTGCTTTCATAGGTGAAAAATCAAGCAACGAGTCAATTTCTGACAGAGGCATTATTTTTTTCACACTCAGGGCATTAGCGATGGCAATGCGATCATCCAGGCTAAATTTGTAACCACTTAAATATTGGGCAAGACCCTCATTTAACCAGACCGGCAGGCGCACACCGGGAAATCGGTCAGCGACAAATATATGCACCAGTTCATGCAGCAGTATTTCCGGGGAGCGCTTCAATTCTTCAGCTGTTTCGATTTTCAGAATGATGAGTTTTTCCCGGGTAAAAGCAACTGCCTGACTCCATTCCGGCAGACCCCGACGGGCATAGGATTCATATTCCGCGCGGGATCGGGTTAAAATAATGGTGATGACGCTCTGCGGCCGGTAAGAAAAAAAATCCTCAATATCTGTCAAAGAACTTTCAATTCTGGAAACCAGTGTTGCTACAAATACACTATCATCTTGTTCGAAGAAAAAATGATAATTGTCGGATTTAATGATCCTTTTGGAAGATGCACCGGCATCCACTGCACCCGAAAGCAGAATTATAAAAGTGCTGAATATAATTATTTTTATTCTGTGTGACAAGAGATTAATGTTGTTGTATAAATTTATTTTATATTTTTATTTTACTGCGAACGGATCATTAAAAAAATATGGCGAAAAGGCCGATCAACTATGATCATACTCACCTGTACAGAGCACTCGCAATTATCAATTATGATGCTCTAAACCACCCATCCCTCGATTTCCAGGGGAGTAATAATACAATTAATGATAAAAATATTTCCCGGATAAAATTACACAATTTTGACACTCTCACTAATAACCGTAACCGACAGGAACAATTATTAATCGGCCAGGTATTTTCTTGCAACGAGTTCTCCCTCGGAGATATTCACCCGCATGAGGAGATATCCTCCGCCGATAAACAAGGGCAGTATAGAAAGGATACCTATCCTCTGGCTGCCGACCAGATAACCGATCGTTCCCATCAGAAAGGGGCCCACCACGGCGGCAAATTTTCCCAGCATGTTATAAAATCCGAAGAATTCCGCCGACTTCTTTTTCGGAATGATACGGGTATACAAACTTCTGCTCATGGCCTGAATCCCCCCCTGAAATAATCCGATGGCGATGGCAAGAGCCAGAAAGTGCCAGGATTGATTCATAAAGTAACCCAGTAGGGTAATGACACAATAAGCGCCAATACCCACCAGAACGGATTCTTTAACACCAACTTTTTTTGCAAACCAAACATAGCCCAATGAACCGAAGAAAGCCACGAATTGTGTAATCAACAGCGCCGTGATAAGGATACCGCTGTCAAAACCCAGTGAATCGCCATAACTGACTGCCATGCGTATAATGGTATCGACTCCGTCAATATAAAGCCAGTAGGCTAAAAGAAATAGACCCACTACCTTCAGATGTCTGATTTCTCTGAATGTGTCAACAAGCTGTTTCCAACCCAGCTTAAAGGCCTTATGAATATGTACTGCATGGACCAGTTTAGGTTCTTTGACGAAAAGAAAGATTGGAACAGAAAATATAGCCCACCAGACCGCAACACTGAGAAAGGAAAGTTTAATGGCTGTAGCACCATCCGGAATCCCAAATAAATCCGGCTTCAGAAACATCAACACATTGATCGCAAACAGCAATCCACCGCCAATATACCCCAGGGCAAATCCCAAGCTGCTTACATAATCCACTTTTTTTTCGGAAGCGACGCCCGGTAGAAGGGAATCATAAAAAACATTCCCACCGGAAAATCCCACTGAAGCAAGGACATAGAGAAACGCGGCAAATTTCCACATACCCTGCGCTACCAGCCACAGCCCGCCGGTCATAACGATACCGAGAAAGGCGAAAAGCATGAGGAATTTTTTCCTGGCTGTTCCTATATCAGCCACCGCTCCCAGAAAGGGAGCCATCAGGGCAACGATAATCGAGGCAATGGAATTGGACCAACCCAGATACATGACACTTCGTACCGGATTTGCTGGATCGGCCCAGTACTGGTTAAAAAAAAGCGGAAAGAAACCGGCCATGACCGTTGTGGCAAATGCGCTGTTGGCCCAGTCGTACATCGCCCAGGAATAAATGAACGTCGCTGATCAAGCATAATGACCTTCCTCTGTTAATGTTCTCAAAATATACAACAGAGATGGCATAGTCACAAAAGTAAAAAAAGCAGATAAAGATGTTCTTTGTAGGTCAGAAAATTCCCGGTATTAGTGACTGCGGAATGGACATTCCGCAAAAAATTCATCCCTATGCATCTCCCGCTATGGATAAGGAAGATGATCGTTTGGGCCGGCTAAATGAAAGTTTAAAGAAAGGAGGGAATTTTAATGCCGAATCAAATAAAAAACCTTTTCTTTATTGCTAAAGAAAAGGTCTGAGCGGGTTATTTTGATACTTTTAAAGTTGATTCTGAACGTTTTGAACCACACCATTGATTACGGCTTTGAGTGTATTAAAGACGCCATCACCGCGGACCGCCACCCCCTCAAAGTAAGGTACATTGAAAAAATTCAGGCGCTTTTGCAAAACATCAATGGATTCCGCGCCAGGTAAATCACGCTTATTGTATTGGATAACCCAGGGGAACGATTCCAGGGTGTGACTATCCTGCTTAAGGTTATTCTCCAGATCCAGCAGGGTTTCAATATTGGCCTCCATACGGTGTGGTTGGGAATCGGCAACGAAAACGATGCCATCCACTCCGTTTAAAATCACTTTCCGGCTGGAAGCATAATACACCTGACCCGGAACGGTATAAAGATTGAATTTTGGTTTTTTCCCTTTGATTCGGCCCACTTCAATTTGCATAAAATCAAAGAAAATGGTACGGTCTTCTTTTGTTTTTAAAGATACTAAATCGCCTTTAAGGGATGGGTCTAATTTGGAATGGATATATTCCAGATTGGTGGTTTTTCCACTCATTCCCGGCCCATAATAAACAATTTTCAGATTAATTTCCTGTAACGCCCAATTTATAAACATCCTGATCCTCTTGCTTTAAAATCCACAAAACCGTCTATTATTTAAACGTGTCATCCAAGGCATTACCTAACAGGGTACTGAAATCGGAATCGATGATATTCTCATCTATCTTATCATCATCCGACGTATCTTCCAGAACGGTAACTAAATCTTCAATTGCTTTTTTAGTGTAAATTCTGATCAAACCCAAGGTGACACTGACATCAAAAACGACAACCAGGAAGAAATTATCACCCACATTAGATAAATAAACGTTTCTTTTCTCGCCCTCATGAAAAAGGAGTTTGAATTTGGCCTCTTCACCGACCAATTTTGCCATTTCGGAGGTTGCGGCAAAATCGCTGGCAGCCAGGGCTGAAAGGACCGTTGTATTCATATTATCGGTATTGCCCCGCTGACTTATCAATTGACCACTCATATCGGCAAACAATATGGCAGAAGCTTTTGTTTTTGTGGCAAGTTCAGATAGAACTTTGGTGATCACGTCATACTGCTTGCCATTTAAAATAATCTGTCTGCTACCATCCTTAAGCTTTCTGGTTTGTACCATGATATATTCCTCACTGTATATGATTTACATTCGCAAGGTTTGTTGTTTTTTAAGTCGATCAAGGGCTATTTTTACACTTTCGCGAAGTCTTTCTAACGCTTGACCAAGGTTTTCTATTTCATCTCGGGTACCAACGGTTACTTTTTCTTCAAGTTTACCCTGACTGATTTCATCGGCCCTTTTGGTAAGATAGATAATCGGCTTAATGATACGATTGGCCAGCAAAAGGACGATGATGATACCGATTAGCGTCACTCCCAGAATGATCGAAAGAATGATGACCGTGGTTTGGCGCACCGCTTCATCAATGTAAACCTTTTTCATACCAACCCGGATGAATCCCAGATAGCCTTCCTCAACGGGAACCCAAATATCAAAGCAGGTGGTGTTGCTGCGCTCAATATTAATCAATTCCGGTGTCTTTTCAAAATCAACATCGGAAATTCGTCGATTGGCGAGTTCAGCAGGGACGTCCCCGTTGTAATTATCGGCAATAATAACGCCATCGCTGTTATGCACCAAAATGTATTCAACGCTTTCGAATGTAAGACTGCCGGTCAACAGATGTCGGAGTGTGATCACATCCTCAGCCAGAATTTGCTCGGCTGAATACTGCGCTAAATTAAGAGCAATGGTCCGGCCGCGGTCAATGAGCTCCTTGCTTAGACTCTGGGATACTGTTTGATTGACAATGATAATCAAAATCAGACCAAGAATCAAATTACTTAAGACCAGAACACCACTAATTTTCCAACGTAAACTGATAAATTTCAAGTAATATTCAGCTCCTTCAGGTATTTGAGCATGATTTGCTGGAATTGAACTTTTTTATGCGCATCGGTAATCTCTTCACTCACCAATTCTACCAATTCAGGCAGCCTGTCCTGAACGAATTTATCTTTGGTCAAACCCATTTCGATAAGCGCTTCGTCGACGATAAAGGGAGCGACCGGACCAATCACCCGGGTGAGTTCCATTTCCATGTTCTCGAAAACAGAAAGCGGAGCAAGATTTGCCCCTAATAGAACATCCGACCGAATTTCTATTAACTCTTTTTCGAATAGCCCGGTAAACAGCTGAATGGCTTCTTCTTTCGTTAGCGCCAATGCGTTGGCGATATCCATCACACTTTTATGGCCGTCGATCTGGGTAATTACAGCCCATTCGGATGATCTAAGTGTGACCTCTGAAGGCGATTTATCGGTTGAAAGCGCAAAAACGGCGAATTCATTAGGGACAATTTTTTCCTTCACTTCACCCAGTTATCTTTTTAGGTTTTTCCAACATCATGTAACATTTTGAATTTAAAATATTTATTAGTTTATTTCAATTTTGTAATTAAATTTTTTTCGATTTCAGTCATCTCCCCCTTTTCCAGTAAAATATTTTTGTCTGCCGCCTGTTCTTTAATCACACGCATAAATTTCTTGTCCTCTAAAAGGTTGGATAGCGTAACATTCAGGGTAATCCGCAACAAGGCCAGTACTTTGGGTGTGGTAAAGATGGTAATGACCAAAAAGTCGCCGGCAACTCTGCCGATAATGAACAAATTTTTCCAATAAAACTCAATTTCATTTATTTTTTGCGTTTTCAAATGAAAGGCGGCTACAATCCGCAGCGTATATAACGCCAGGGCTTCCAACTGCGGATCATTCAAATCCAACCCAAGTTTGGCAATTATCTTAGCCCGACCCGAGGAAATAAATACTCCCTCGATGCCTTCCAGATTAGTTATTTCCTGTAACCAACGCTTCATACTCCGCAATCCTTTTTATTCTTGTCGGGGATGATCGAGCTATTTCTTTTTAATTTGCCGGAAATACATAATGTAATCGAGTAAATCCGAATTAGTTAAAAGAGATTCATTATAAAAGGTGTAACTTTTTAATATCTGCTCCAAATAGGAAGATCCTGTCGTTGCTTGATCAAATGTTGGTTTAATTTTCTTAAGCACTTTACTGAACAGGTATCCAAAATCGGACAGGGTAGTTTTTTCCAAACCGTAGAACTGCCCGTTTTTGTAAGAGACTGCCTTAATACCGGTCTCATTGCTGCATTGCTGCCACACATCGCTGAAATATTGCTCGGCGGTTATATCCGGCGAAACGGGATCAATAAATGCGCCCAGCCGTTTGATCAAAACCAGAGCAAACCGGGTTAGTTCGAGCAAATCGAGAATCTGATTAAAATTTTGATTCTCTTCATAGGATTTCAATGCCGAACAGCTCTTTAAAGACACAATATTCTTAATGGTGCCGGCCATTTGTAAAATTTTTTGATAGAGCTCACCCCGACCTTTTTCGAAACGTTCACGCCCCTCACTGTTCTTGGTGGCAACGGCGACAACCTGTCCGTTCAATAAATAGAAGGAGGCCCACATGCGATCTTCACCGAAAACCACATCGATGAAACCCAGCTCAACATCTGATTTCGCTTCTTCAATAAAATCCTGTAATTGATTCCTGTCCAGATTCTCGGATTCCCTGATTATCTTATTTTCAAATTTGCCAAAGATGAATAAAACAAATTCACTGTCGACGGAATAGGTGCTGATGGTGCCGTCTTTATCCTGAAAACGTTTTTCAATGTTTAACAGGGCTCTGCGGCCGGAATTGAGTTTATCATGATCGCGCTCATATATCTGGACAATGTTGCCGGTATCGAAAATGAGATAACCCTCATATTCCCAAAACTCCAGTTTTAAGTAGCCGGAGAAACGTGTTTCCTTCAAATCATAAATTAAACTGCGCAGTTGTGTATGGTGCGTCGCCAGCATTCCATGAAGAGGTCTTCCAGCCGGCAATAGTGTCTTTACTTTCATTGACCAATGGCCTGTTTGAGAAATGGTAAAACGACGTCCAGCTTCATCTTGGGATCCATGACCATTACCAGGCGAAGGTTATGATAGTTTGTCAGCACGAAACGCTCGGAAGTGCATAAAACACTGATAAATTCAGGATGACTGCGGGCAACCATGTTACCGATTTTTTCTCCCTGGATGAAAATCAGGGCAAAAAGGAAATTGAAATCGCGCGCCGTATCCGAACTGCTGGCTAAAACTTCACCGCTGTTGTTCATGAGTAAGGCGGATTGGATCCCTTTCACCGTGAATAAACGTTCAAATAAATGCGTATACTTGCGCTCCGGATTATCCTCTCCGACATCCAGTTGATTCAAACCGTCAAGGAGCAAGTTATTCCAACTGGTATGAATGGATTTGACCGGAGCCCGAATCCCGCTCTCCACCTTAAAGCGCCCCGCATAGAGGGAGAGCAACCGGAAGACCGCCTTCTCCCCGATATCCGGGTCGAATTCAGCATGAACGACCTGCCCCTTGTCGAAATAAACGAATCCATATTTGCCTTCGTTTTCGATGGTTAATTTTGCGACATTGCGCTCCATGCAATTCAGCTGAATTAAGCTCGGCAGCTTTAAATCTTTCAGGTTTCCTACTAAAGCCATTTTATCCCAGTAAATCGATGACTAACTTTTTGAATTCTTTTATTTCAAAAGGTTTTTCAACATAATGGCGGGCGCCTTTGTTAAACGCTTCATCTTTATGTTCGCTTGAACCATAGGCGGTCATGACCACCACCTCCGTATCAGGATACCTTTCTTTAATATGGTCGAGTAAAGCGAAACCACTGATTCCGGGCATGAAGATATCGGTAATCACTAAATCAAAATGACCTTCATCCAATCGGGCAATGGCTTCCTCACCACTGTTGGCGGTAACGACTTCATAATCATTTTTGAGGAGTATGAAGCTCTGATAAAGGCTAAAGGTCAATGTTTCTTCATCATCGACGATTAATACCCGTTTTGCCATGACCAATCCTATTGCTAAGTTATTTTTTTAAGACAGGAAGATATATTCTGAAGGTGGATCCCTCACCCTCCTGCGACTGCAATTCGATCTTTCCGCCGTTTTCCTGCAGAAGGCGTGTGGAAATGGATAAACCAAGACCAACACCATCACTTTTGGTTGTATAAAAGGGATTGAAAATCTTTTCCAGTTTATCAGTGGGCACACCTACCCCGTTATCCGTAACACTTATACAGACGGCATCAACCGCAGAGGCGTCCTCTTTTAAACGCATATTTTCGACCACCTGGGTCTTCACCAAAATCTCTCCACCTGACCTAATAGCTTCGACCGCATTTATAAAAACATTAAGGATCACCTGCTCGATCTGACTGCTGTCAATATAGACTTGCGGGATGGATTCAGCGAATTCGGTCCGGAAATGAATACTTTTTTTCCGCAGACGGGGGGCGAGTAATAAATAAACACCATCAATGATCATTTCAATATGATGAAATTCCTGTCGAGGCTTACTTGGCTTGGCAAAGTTAAAGAATTTTTTAAGCAGTTCGTTGCTGCGATCTATTTCTTTAACAATCCTTGAAACCAGCTGACTGCGGAAATCACCGGGACTGAAGCTTTCTTCCAGAACCTGAGCGGAGGTTTTGATTCCGGCCAGGGGATTCCGTATCTCATGGGCAATTCCGGCCGAGAGTTCTCCAAGGGTAGCCAGACGATCCATGCGTTCGATTTGCTTGCGCAGGTTATTGACCTGGGTAATATTGCGGAACAGAAAAACAAAACTGTTGGACTGCTTATTGGTTTCATCACCCAGTAAGGAGGTGGAAAAACCGACTGGCAGCGGTTCCCCTTTTTCAGACAGCCAGTACGTTTCATAACTTTCCAACATAATATATTCGCTCAACACTTTGGGAACGATCTCATCGGCCTCTTTCGGATCGGCAAAAAGCTCCCGGATGTTTTTTTTGCGCAATTCGTCGAAATTATATCCCAGGGTATTCAGACTCGTGCGATTAGTAAAGGTAATAAATCCCTCACGATCAACGGCAAGCAGGCCACTGCTGATGGTATGAATGAGCGCTTTATGAAAATTGAACACGGATTCTAATTCAGAAAAGCGCTTTAGAAGATGATTGTATTTTTCCTTGAGCAGGCGCAAATCCGTACTGCTTTGCTTTTTTATCTCAATATCCTCAACCAGTTGCCTGATTCGCTGAGCTTCATACTTCTTCTTTTCTAAACGCTTGTCACGCTCGTTCATTGTTTACCTTTTAAAAATAAAGACTCATGTCAAGCCGGTTTACGACACAAAATTTCCTCTATAGACAGTTGATTAATTGATCAACAGCGTTGCTAATTATAGGCATAACCCATTATTTTTGCAAGTCTTCAATTACAGGAATCGGGGTTAATTATTTCTCTTATCAGGCTGATACGATTTTTTTCGGCTCTGGACTGTTTTAAAAGCCATTCTCTCCCCTTACCCGCGAAAGATAGCTGATTGGATTTGAATTACGGTCACCTTTATACAGATGATTTATCAGAAAAAGTTGTGTGCTTCGGGATTTGATTGAAGCAATCATCCGATAGCTTTGGTCGGGATAATCATCACGTCATGGTCAGGTCGAAAACAGTGATTTGGCCTCATTCCGGATAACATTCATTATTAATCTGAATGACCAGCAGAACATCAAGCCTTCGATCCGCCGGCTCGTTCGACCCGGCTCACGACTGGCGGCGGACTCAGGCTGACATACTGATGTCACGGTGAATCACGCCAGCAGGCCTGTCTCAAGGGCGCAGCCGGACAGGCGGATCAGCCTTACGGCCCCAAGGGGGTACCTTCGGTGCTGGCAAAGTCGAACCGTGATAACTCTTTAATTTACAATTTATCTCTTTTTCTAACGGTCATTCATATTATTAATTCAGGACACTGGGATCAACATCAATGATATAGCGTGCGGAACGGTTACTTTGCCTGGAAAGTGAATCCACTGTCGCGTAGAGAATTTCTTTCAGGCGTTTACTGGTAGGATCGTATTCGCGTTTTAGTTTCAGCGCAACCTGCCAGCGATATAATTTATTGATGCGCGGAATTGCGGCCGGGGCCGGTCCAATCACCTGGCAATAATGATGGGCCTTCTTTTTTAAATTTATACTCAATGCCCGGGCATTATTGATGGCATTACTCATTTTTTCAGCGACAATAACTATTTGGATCATCTTGATGTAGGGCGGATAATGATATTCCTGACGATGCTGCATTTCATGCATATAAAACCCGGAATAATCGTGATCCCTGGCAAACTGGATGGCAAAATGGCTGAACAGGTAACTCTGAATAACCACCTCACCCGGTTGTTTCCCTCGGCCGGAGCGGCCGGCAACCTGCGTAAGCAACTGAAACACTCTTTCGGCCGCTCTGAAATCCGGTTGAGCCAGCCCGACATCGGCGGAGATGACTCCGACCAGGGTGACATTTCCAAAATCCAGGCCTTTGGCAATCATCTGCGTGCCCAGCAAAATATCTGCCTCGCCTCTGCCAAACGCATTCAGTATGGAATCATGGCTGTTTTTTGGGCGGGTGGTATCCTGATCCATTCGTAACAAACGGGCTTCAGGAAAGAGGGTCAGTAATTCCTTTTGGATACGCTGTGTGCCTACTCCCTTATACACCAGATCATCGTCATAGCAGCTCGGACAGGTAGCATATCGGGGCTGTGTGTGTCCACAAAAATGACATTGCAGTCTTTCGTTAAAGGAATGATAGGTAAGGGTCACATCACAATGGGGACAAATGGCAATAAATCCGCAGTGATGGCATTGCATAAAGGAAGAATAACCGCGCCGGTTCTGCAGCAGAATAATCTGCTCGCCTTTCCCGATCCTTTCTGCGATTTTATTAATTAAGACCTCCGAAAAGAGCGAAGGACTGTTTTGCAGGCGTGACCGGTTTTTTTTCAAATCGATGATTGTGACATCGGGCAACCGCTTATGATCAACGCGATTACGAATTTCCAGCAAATCATATTTGCCCTGACGGGCGTTGAAATAGGACTCAAGGGCGGGCGTGGCCGATCCCAGAACAACCAGAGCATGATGCATTTTAGCCCAATAAATAGCCACATCACGGGCATGATAGCGGGGAACCGTATCGGTTTGCTTATAGGTGGTTTCATGTTCCTCATCGACCACAATCAAACCCAAATGGTCCAGGGGAACAAACAGGGCCGAACGGGGGCCAACGACGATTTTCACCTCACCCCGGTAGCATGACATCCAGGCGTCGAAGCGTTCACCTGGGGACATCTTACTGTGGAAAACGGCAATTTGTCCGGGAAAGCTGTTTTCAAAACGACTAACCGTCTGAGGAGTTAAGGCAATTTCAGGAATTAACACAAGGGCGGTTTTCCCTTTTTGAATGGTCTTTTTCATGATTTCTAAATAGACCTGGGTTTTTCCGCTACCGGTAATACCATGCAATAAAAAGGTTTTAAATACGCCCTGTTCGAAGAAAGTCAAGATTTTACTGATGACTGTTTTCTGCTCGTCGGTCAGTGTGATTTGCTTGGATTCTTCCTTATAATGGAATTCCGGTTTCCGTTCCATCTGCTTGTCGATGACTTCACAAAGTTTATATCCGGACATTTTTTTGAGCGTCCCCGAAGCCATGGAAGTATCTTTTAAAAACTGCGACATCAGAATGCTTTTTCCGGAATTTTCCAGCATATAGGCATCGATTTCGGGTCTCCTGGAAATGTATCTCAGGTAATCCTCGTGTTTACTTTTGCGATTGCCGTATTCCATGGGAATGACGACATACTTGCGGTATAATTCCCGGACGCGGGCCGTTCGTTTTTCTTTTTCGCGAAGGATCACGCCTTTTTTTTCGAGGACATTGAGCAAGGCATAAAAGGATGCCTGGCCAAATTTTTTACGGTAAAAATCTTTGGAATTATCGGGATGATCGCCGATCAATACATAGAGTTGCCTCTGTTTCTCGGGTAGACTATCGGCAGCCTCCTGATCGAGGAGGTGAATGATTTCTTTCTCTTCCGTATCCGTACCTTTGGGCAAAGCAAGCTGCAGGGCTTGTCCCCAACTGCACACATAGTACTCGGATATCCACCGGGTTAATTCCATCATGGCAGAGGAGACCAGTGGTTCAGTGTCAAGTACATCGATGATGCTTTTGGGAGAAGTAAATTTGCTTGTTTCAGAAATCGCCACCACGATGCCGGTAATGATGCGCTTACCAAACGGCGCCAGAACACGCAGGCCTGGTTCTAACGAAGGCAATTCATCCGGGATGTGATAGGTATAGGCATGATTGAGGGGAATATTGAATACAACTTCGGCAAAAGGCATAATTAAAAACCAAGCCATTTTTAGATAAATCGTATAAACAAATAAGGCGGGTAACTTCCCGCCTTATTAACTTTACTCTTTAACGACCCAAAC
>Ga0209498_1000655_pt1 | contig 21375 bp, 19 predicted proteins | sample WalLakDeSediment_FD_184131 | JGI IMG/M metagenome (GOLD analysis project Ga0209498, IMG submission 184131) | Lake sediment microbial communities from Walker lake, Nevada to study Microbial Dark Matter (Phase II) - Walker Lake 11/02/13 Deep... | ecosystem: Environmental > Aquatic > Freshwater >...
AACTCCTTGAAGCTCTCCACGAAGCTCGCCAGCTGCATCATCGCCGGGCCAAACAGCCACGCCCGGTTTTCCTGCCACTCGTCGTAGCCGCGGGCCTCGTGGAAGCGCTCGAATGGATCGAGCTTCAGGTTGGTGATGTACGGCGAGCTCAATATCGATTGCTCGGCGTGGAACCAGCGCTCCTGGTCCGTGTACATGAGTTTCCATGGCCCGTAGCGGAGCCCGTGGAAAGTAGTCTCGGTGAAGTAGTAGTAGTCCATGCGCTTCGAGGCGCCCTTGCGAAGGACCACATCGCTCTGGTCGTAGCCATCCAGGTGCACCTTGTAGCGACGCGCGCCGACCTTCTTGCCGGACCGCAACTCCTGCTTCAGCTCGGGCTGGCCAAGAAAGGACATGATGGTCGGCACCCAGTCTTCCATGGTCATGAACTCGCCCGTGGCCACGCCGGCGGGAATACGCCCGTCCCACTTGACCAGCACCGGCACGCGATAGCCGCCTTCGTAGCCGCCCGCGCCCTTTTCACCCCGGAACGGATGATTGCCGCCGTCGGGCCAGGAGTTCGAAGCCGCCCCGTTGTCCGTGGCAAACATGACAATGGTGTTGTCGGCGACGCCAAGCTCGTCCAGCAGGCCGAGCAGTTCCCCGACGATATCGTCGAGCTCGGCCATGCCGTCGGCATAGACGCCCAGGCCCGTCTTCCCGTCATACTCCGGCGACAGGTTGGTGCGGTAGTGCATCCTCGTGGTGTTGTGCCAGACGAAGAACGGCTTGCCGGCTGCCACGGATTCACGGATGAAGCGCGTGGACTGCTCGAGAACCTCGCTTTCGAGGACGCGCTGGCGTTCCTGGCCGAAGGGGCCCAGGTCCTGCACTTCGTGGGTGCCGTCGGGCAGGCGCCGCGAATGAATCACGCCGCGCTGCTTGTCGAAACCGTAGCGAGCGACGATCTCGGGATCTTTCGGGTAGTCGTCCTGCTCCGGATATTCCCCGGCGTTGAGGTGGTAAAGAATGCCGAAGAACTCGTCGAAACCGTGCGAGGTCGGAAGGTATTCGTCCAGGTCGCCAAGGTGATTCTTGCCGAACTGGCCGGTGGCGTAGCCCAGGGGCTTAAGGAACTCCGCCAGCGTCGGGTCTTCCTTCTGCAGGCCCTGCGGAGCGCCCGGCAGGCCGACGGTGCTCAGGCCGGTCCGCATCGGATACTGGCCGGTGATGAACGCAGCGCGCCCGGCGGTGCACGAGGCATGCGCGTAATGGTCCATGAAAATCATGCCCTCGGCGGCGATGCGATCGATGTTGGGCGTGCTGCCGCCCATCATGCCCCGGTGGTAGGCGCTGATATTCCACATGCCGACGTCGTCACCCCAGATCGCCAGAATGTTGGGGCGCTCGGTCTCCTGTGCCTGCGCCGCGCCGGCGATCAACAAGGTGAACAAGGCCAGCAGTGCATGCATTCGCTTCATCACTCTCTCCAGGTTTCTGTTTGCTGCTTAGTCGTGGTTTTAAGTTGTTCGCAGGGTTGTCGCTTCAGCGCGGGAACAACAGGGTCATGACGAAGCGGACGCCGACGCCTTCGGGCCCCGCTTCGGGCGCGTTCGACCTGTTTTCTAGTCCGGCGAAGATAGTCTGCTGCGGCGAGATAAATTGTCTGTAAACTGACAAAATCTTCGCCGTCGCCTGGGCGAACGGCGGGTCCGGTAGCTGCGCGGGAGGCGATCATGGATGCATTGCTGCGGGAGGGCTGGCTGTCCCGGTGCCCGCCGGACTTCCAGCAGGCCGCGCTCGAGGCTGGGCGCGAGCGATCGTTCGCGGCGAAGGAGTTCGTCTACCATCTCTCCGCTCCGCCGGCAGGCATTTTCGGAGTCGCCAGCGGCGCCTTCGGACTCATCGCCGCGCCCGAGGGGAGTGAGCCGCGGCTGGGCCACCTGGTGCGCCCGGGCGGCTGGTTCGGCGAGGGACCCCTGCTCACCGGCGAGCCGAGACGCCTGGCGGCCCAGGCGCGCGCGGCCGGCACAGTGATTGCACTGCCGCTCGACGCCATCAGTGCCTTGTGCGCTGCCAAGCCCCCCTGGCATCGGCACTTCGCTGCGCTCGCTTTCGAGAACCTCAGCGTCGCGATCAGCATCGTCACCGACTTGCAGCTGCGCCGCAGCGAGGCGCGGCTTGCCGCGGCCGTGCTGCGCGCGGCCGGGCGCACGGTGCTCGCGCCCCGGCGAAAACCCATGCCCGTGCCGCTCGGCCAGGGCGAGCTCGGCGAGATGGCCAACGTTTCGCGCCAGGTCGTCAATGCCACGCTGCGCCAGTGGCAGCGTGCGGGCTGGATCGGAGTGCGTTACGGCGAGGTGGTGGTGAACGACGTCGCAGCGCTGCTCGCACGCACAGCCGACTGAGGGCCCGGGGAATTGATGCCACGACGACTGAAAATCGACCGCGCCAAGTTAAGATGCGCCGTAATATATTGAGTTATAGAGAAGATTGCGTTTTAGCGGTTAGTGCCACCAGCAGTACCTGGCAAAGAACCCCGGCGGCTACTGCGGGCTGGGCGGCTGCGGGGTGTCCTACGTTCCGCCGGTGAGGGCCTGACAGGCGCGTAGCGCGGTCCGCGCCATGGCCTAGCGGATCACCCCGTCCCGGCGCAGGCGCTCGGCGATCGGCCCGGTGATGATGGCAAGGCTGGCCTCGCGCGACTCGAGATCCCGGGCCTTGGTGTTCAGCTCGTAGACCAGGGTGGCGCCGCGGGTCTCGTACAGCCTCGTCATGATCTCGACCTGCCCCGTGACCGTCATGATCGACGGCGCGGTCTGGAACTCGGCATAGACCACCGGCATGCCGTAGACGCCGTAGTACCCGTAGTAGCCGTAACCGATGCCCGTGGCCTTGTAGTAGGCGTCGCCCCGCGTCTCACTGGTGCCGCCTTCCTTGCCCTTGATGTCTCCGGCGACGAGGGTGGTCGCCAGCACCGCATCGATCTGGTGCTCCGCGATCACGCGCTCGATGTTTTCCCGGGTCAGCGGGTCCTTCTCCGACATCACGCGGCAGCTGGCGATGGCGGTCGTCGATTCGCTGCGGATCTGCAGCGTCAGGAAGCCCTCAAAGGCGCAGCGCTGGTTGTAGTCGGGGCTGACGCCGACGACCAGCACCCTGCTGAACGGCTGGTCGCGAGGCGCGTTGTCCTGCCAGTCGCTCGTGACCCTGACCTGCTGGGCGCACCCGGCGAGCGCAGCGGCGCCAAGCAGGAGGACCATCGCCCGGACAAGCGTATTCATGGGCCGCAGGTCGCGGACGGCTCTGGTCGGCATGCGTGTTCCCCTTGGGCGAGTGAATCGGGGCGCAGCATACGCTCCGCGCGGCGCCTGCACCACCTGGGGACATTGCTGTTTTGCCGCTTTCGGCAATGTCCCCCTAGAGGACGCTGGCGATCAGTACCCAGCCGACCGCCAGCGGCGCAACGTAGCGCAGGGAGAACCGCCAGGCGCGGAACGTGCGGCTGTCGGTGAGGCCAAGTTCCTGGCGCGTCGTCTCGGCGGACAGTACCCAGCCGACGAACACGGCGATCAGCATGCCGCCCAGCGGCAACAGCAGGTTCGAGGTCAGGTAATCGATCAGGTCGAAGACCGTAGATTCCCGGAAGCGCTCGAAGCGCCCCAGCGGGAACCAGCCGGCCCACAGGTTGAACGAGAACACGGTCGCGAGTCCGACCACCCAGGCCGCCGCGCCGGCGATCATCGCGGCCGGACCGCGCCGCATCCAGTCGTGCTCCTCGGCCCAGGACACCATCGGCTCGAGAATGGCGATGGACGAGGTCAGCGCGGAAACCAGCACCAGCAGAAAGAACAGCGCGCCGAACAGCGCCCCCGCGGGCATCTGGCCGAAGGCGATCGGCAGGGTGATGAAAATCAGGCCCGGCCCCTCGGCCGGGTCGAGGCCGTTCGCAAACACCAGCGGGAAGATCGCGAGGCCGGAGAGGAGGGCCACGCAGGTATCGGCGCCGGCGATGTACACGGCCGACGAACCGAGGCGGGTCTCGCGATCGAGGTAGGCCCCGTAGGTGATCAGCAGGCCCATCGCGACGCTGACCGAGAAGAAGGCCTGGCCGATGGCCTGCAGCACGACGGGCGCAGTGATCCTGGAGAAATCCGCCTGGAACAGGAACCGGAGCGTGCGCGGCAGGTCGCCGGCCACCGCCGCGTAAATCACCAGCGCGACCAGCATCACCAGCAACGCGGGCATCAGGAAGCGCACGGCCCGCTCGATGCCGCGCTTCAGGCCCACGGCGACGATGCTGACGGTCAGCGCCATGAACAGGGCGTGCAGCAGGGCGAGCCTGCCGGGGGAGGCGAGCAGGGAGGTGAACTCCGCGCTGACCTGCTCCGCGGAAGCGCCGGTGAAGTGCCCGAGCGCGATCTTGGGCACGTAAGCCAACGCCCAGCCGGCGACGACGCTGTAGAAGGACAGGATCAGGAACACCGCGAGCAGGTTCATCCAGCCGACGAAGCGCCAGCCCGGATTGGCGCCGGCCTCCCGGGCGAGGGCGATGAAGCTGTTCGGCGGGCTCATCCGGCCGCGCCGCCCGATCATCAGTTCGGCGATAACGATCGGCACCGCGACCGCGGCGACCGCGATCACGTAGACGAGGACGAAGGCGGCGCCGCCGCTGATACCGGCGGTGTAGGGAAACTTCCAGAGATTGCCGAGGCCGACGGCGGCGCCGACGGCCGCCATGAGGAAGACGATTCGTGACGACCAGCCCTCGTGGGGCCCTGCGCTGCCTCGCTGCATCGCGACCTGCTCCTCCGCCTCCCGGGGCTCCCGACCGCCCTCGCCCCGGCTCCGAAGCGCGGATGATAGCGAATACGGGGCTGCATCGTACTCGGGAAGGCTTTACCCTTGTCGAGCCGCACCACCGCGCGCGCCACCTTTTTCGAGCATCCATTGCCGATATTGCTGCACATCGATTCCAGCCCGATGCTGGAGACCAGCGTCACGCGTCGCCTCACCGTGCACTTCGTGCGGCGCTGGCGCGAGCACGTCCCCGGCGGCACCGTGATCCGGCGGGACCTCGGCCGCGCGCCGCCGCCGCATCCGGATGCCCTGACGCTCGACTCCGCGCCGCTCCCGGCCAGCGCCCGCGACCCGCGCCAGCAGGCCGCCGCCGCACATGCGGACGAGCTGCTCGAGGAGCTGGAAGCGGCCGATGTCGTGCTGATCGGGGCGCCGATGTACAACTTCTCGGTGCCGTCCAGCCTCAAGGCCTGGTTCGACCTGGTCAGCCGGCCCGGCCGCACCTTCCGGTACGGACCCAACGGCCACGAGGGCCTGCTGCAGGACAAGACGATCGTCGCGGTGACGGCCCGCGGGGGGTTCTACCACCCGGTCTCGCACGGGTCCGGCAGTGAAGATCTGCAGGAAGCCCTGTTCAGGAGTTTCTTCGGCTTCATGGGGCTGGAGGACGTCCGCTTCGTCCACGCCGAGGGACAGGGCATCGACCCCCAGACCGCCCAGACGCACGAGCAGCGCGCGCGCGCTGCGATCGACCGGCTGCTGTTGGCCGGCTTGGTCAGCCGGGTGGCCTGACTACCAGGCGCGAACCCGCCCCGTGTCCACGTGGACGAAATCCGAGTCGGGGTAATAGCCGACGCCGCCGGCCTGCAGGCCCAGGGCGGCCTGGCGCAGGCTGCGCGTCTCGACGCCCTGCAGCCGCACGTCCATCGCCCGCCCCTCCATGTGCAGACTGCGCTGGGCAACGCCGTTGCTGTTGGAGCGGAGCATCTGGTTGGTCTGCGGCGAACGGTAAGCCGAGATGATCTCGTAGGCGCCGCGCCCGCCGGTGAGCTGCTGCAGCTGGTGGAGCTTGTCGAGCAGCAGCGGGTCGATCGGGTGCGCCTCGCCGCTGCGGAAATCGCGCAGGAAGCGGTTGATCTCGTCGAGCGCCTCCGGGATGTGCGAGCCGCGCTCGGCGTACGTGATCTTCAGCCGCTCACCCGTATGGGTATGATAGAAGCTCAGGATGCGCGGCTGCTCCGCGAGTGCCACCGGCGAGGCAAGCAGCAGCGCGCCGGCGGTCGCCCCGCCGAAAACGATCCGGCGCCGTGACCGGCCCTCTGGGGATAGTTGTTCGTCGCAAAGCTCACACATGAAATGCTCTCCTGCACCGGCTCCGGTAGTCCTGGCCGGCATAATCCATCTTCGCATCACCCTCATGATGCTGGCGTTCCTGGTCGCGGCTCATGCCGCGGCTGCGCCCGGGGGCTGGCAGCCCGCGTCGGCAGAGACCATCCAGCTGCGCCTCGGCGCCCTCGCGGATGATCCGAAAGTTGCCGGAGTGGCGGTCGCCGACCCCTGGCTGCTCGCACGATTCTATGAACAACAACAGTTTAGCGCGGCCTGGGACTCGCCGGCAAAGCTGGAGTCCCTGCTTGACGCGGTGGCGGGGAGCCATCGGCACGGCCTGCTGCCCGCCGACTACCACCATGAGACGCTGATCGAGCTGCTGGGTTCCCACGCGCGGGCTCCCTCGCCAGAACTGGCCGCCAAGCTGGATATCCTGGCCACCGATGCGCTGGCGCGCCTTGTGTTCCACCTGCGCTTCGGCAAGGTCGATCCGGTGCAGCTCGAGTCCGGCTGGAACTTCAGCCGCACCCTGGACGGGATCAGCCCGGTCGCTGCCGTGTCGTCCCTGATCAATGCGGAGCGGCTGGGGGACGCCCTCGATGGCCTGGTGGCGGACAGCGACTATTACCGCGGCCTGAAGGCCGCGCTCGCCGAGTACCGCGAGTTCGCCGCCCAGGGCGGCTGGCCGCGCGTGGCCGACGGGGAGACGCTCCGCCCGGGCATGGAGTCCCCGCGCGTCGTCACGCTGCGCGCGCGCCTTGCGGTCACCGGCGATCATCCCACGGGCGCGGCGGATGCGGCCCCCGAGCTGTTCGACGCCACGCTGGAGGCTGCCGTGCGAAGCTTCCAGCGCCGCCACGGGCTCGACATCGACGGCATCGTGGGTCGCAACAGCCTGGCCGCCCTGAACATTTCCGCGGCGGCGCGCGTCGACCAGTTGCGGGTGAACATGGAACGGGCCCGGTGGGTCTTCGATGATCTCGAGGAGCGCTTCCTGCTGGTCAACATCGCGCGCTTCAGGGTCATCCTGATCGAGCGGGGACAGGTGACCTGGAGCACGCGGGCGGTCGTCGGCCGGCCCTATCGGCAGACCCCGGTCTTCAAGGCGCGCATGACCTACCTCGAGTTCAATCCGACCTGGACCGTGCCGCCGACGATCCTGCGGCAGGACCTGCTGCCCGAGCTGCGCCGCGACCCCGGCGCCCTGCAGCGCAAGAACATGACGGTGCTCGATTTCCAGGGGCGGCCGGTGGATCCCGCCGGGATCGACTGGAGCACGATTTCCGCACGGGGTTTTCCCTACATGATTCGCCAGGAGCCGGGACCCGACAACGCGCTGGGGCGGGTCAAGTTCATGTACCCGAACCCGCACCACGTCTACATGCACGACACGCCGGCGCGGTCGCTGTTCGGCCGGGCCGAGCGCGCGTTCAGTTCCGGTTGTATCCGCCTGGAGAAGCCGTTCGAGCTCGTGCGGATCCTGCTGGCCGGCAGCGAGTGGGACGACGAGGCGATCGAGGCAGTGCTCGCGAGCAGGCGAACGCGGGTGGTGAACCTGCCGCGGCCCATCACGGTGCTCACCCTCTACGGCACGGCCGCCCCGGAGGGTGACGAGATCCACTTCGCGGCCGACATCTATAACCGCGACGCGCGCCTGCTCGCGGCGCTGGACGCGCCCTTCGTGTTCAGCCCGCCGGCGGGCTACGAGGACGCACTGCGCGCCAGCGACGACGCGCCGGAGGTTGCGGGGCCCTAGCGGTTCAGTGCCCGGCAGGAGTTGAGCGACCGCCTCCATCTGCTCGAGCTAGCCGTTCTCCATGCGCGCCTCGACGTCGATTTCCCCTTCGTCCGTGGAAGCCACGCTGATCACCATGGGGCTGCAACACACGTCGCAGTCCTCGACGTATTCCTGCGCCTCCAGGGAACAATCGACGATGATCTCGACCTGCTCCCAGCAATTCGGGCACTGCAGCACGACGGTCTGAAGCATCTCCATGTGCGGGTACCGTTGGGGAAATTTCCGGATCAGGCGTTCAGTCTCAATGTAGTACATTCGCCACGCTCTGCATGCACGAGGTTCGTCACTCGAAGCACACGCTGACTTCGTGATTGCCGGCGAGGCGATCCACGAGGTGAACTGAGAAAGTCGCGCCACTTACGGCCATGCTCAGCCGGCTTTCTTGGCCGCCTCCGCGTCTGCCGCCTCGAGATCGGCGGCATCCTGGTCCGCTGCGTCCTGGTCGGCCACCACCTTCGCGATCTCGCCGCGCCGGCGTTCCGCCTCGAGGTCGCTGTCGGCGAGCGGCGCCTTGACGATGATCTCGTACAGGTCCTTGCGCCGGTCCTTGAGGTTGGTGACGCTGCCGATCTCGTGCAACTCCTTCAGCAGATCCATGTCGAGGTCGGCGATCACGGTCATCTCGGTGTTCGGCGTGGTCTCGGCCTTGATGGAGTTGGTCGGGAAGGCAAAGTCCGCCGGGGTGAAGATCGCGGACTGGGCGTATTGCACGTCCATGTTGTGGACCTGTGGGAGGTTGCCGACCGAGCCGGCGATCGCCACGTAGCACTCGTTCTCCACCGCGCGCGCCTTGGCGCAGATCCGCACCCGCATGTAGGCGCTCTGGGTGTCGGTGAGGAACGGCACGAACAGGATATGCATGTCCTGGTCGGCGCAGATGCGCGCCAGTTCCGGAAACTCCACGTCGTAGCAGATCAGGATCCCGATCCGCCCGCAGTCGGTGTCGAACACGGGGACGCGATCCCAACCCGACATGCCCCAGATGGAAATCTCGTCCGGCGTGGGATGGATCTTGCGCGACTGGTCCCAGGTGCCGTCGCGCCTGAGCAGGTAGCTGACGTTGTACAGTCGCTCGTTCTCCACCAGCGGCATGCTGCCGGCGATGATGTTGATGTTGTAGGAGACCGCCAGCTCGAGGAAGCGCTTGCGAATCCACTCGGTGTGCCTGGACATCTCGCGGATGGCCTTGGGCTCGTCGAGGTTGTTGAATTCCGCCATCAGCGGCGCGTTGAAGAACTCCGGGAACAGGATGAAGTCGGCCTTGTAGGCCGAGATGGCGTCCACGAAGAACTCCACCTGGCTCATCAGCGCCTCGCGGTCCTCGAACAGCCGCATTTGCCATTGCACGAGGCCGATGCGCACGACGCTGCGCGGCCGGTTGATCAGCTTCGGCTTGTCCTCGTAGTAGATATTGTTCCACTCGAGCAGCGTGGCGTAGCCGAGCGACTGCGTGTCCTTCTCGAGGTAGTTGCGCAGCAGCTTCTTGACATGGAAGCCGTTCGACAGCTGGAAGGTGAGCGTCGGGTCGTAGATGTTCTTGAGGTGCACCTGCTCGATGTACTCGCGCGGCGTCATCCGGTCGGCGTATTTCTCGTAGTTGGGAATCCGCCCGCCAGCCATGATCGCCCGCAGGTTCAGGTTTTCGCACAGCTCCTTGCGCGCGTCGTAGAGGCGCCGCGCGAGGCGCAGCCCGCGGTACTCGGGATGCACGAACACCTCGATGCCGTAGAGCACATCGCCCTCGGGATCGTGGGTCTTGAAATTGTGGTTGCCCGTGATGTCGCGGAAGGTGTGGCGGTCGCCGAATTCATCGTAGTTCACGATGAGCGACAGCGCCGAGGCGACGACCTTGCCGTTGACCTTGACGCAGAGCTGGCCCTCGGGGAACAGCTCGAGCAGCTTCGCGATTGCACCGTGCGGCCAGTAGTCGCCGCCGAGGTCGGCGTAGGCCTCCTCCATGGCCTTGCGGAGCTCGCCGTAGTCGGCCAGCTCGAGGTTGCCGAGCTCGACCTTCATGCCTGATTGTTCGCTCAAGGATCTGCTCTCGGGTGGCGCGCCAGTAAACAGGGTACTGCCGCGTGGCTTCCCGGGCCAGTTGCGCCATGCTCAGCTGGCGCGCCTAGGCGCTCGGTTCTGCCAGGATGGCCTCGTCGGCGAGCATGAGCGGGATGCCGTCCCGGACGGGGTAGATCCGCGTGCCATCGGCGGTGATCAGCGCCGCTTCCAACGCGGCCTCGACCTTGCGGCCGTCGGCATGCTGCAGTTCACCCGCGCTGATCGCCGCGTTGAGCGCGCGCAGCTGGTCTTTCGGCGCGAGGGCGACCGGCGCGCGGCTCACCGGGCAGCGCAGGATTTCGACGAGCTTGCGATCGATCATGTGCAGGGCTCCTTGGGGTCAACGCGCGCCGCGCCTGACGAGCGCGGCCAGCAAGTAGGCGACACCCGCGAGCACGATGATCACGGGGCCGGAAGGCAGGTCCGGGGCGTAGGAGATGGCGAGGCCGCCGGACGTGAACACCATGCCGAGCAGGACTGCGAGCCCCATCATGGCGGCGAGCGAATGGGTGAAGCGGCCCGCGATCGCCGCTGGCAGCGTCATCAGCGCGATCACGAGGATAAGCCCGACCACCTGGATCAGCATGACGACGGTCAGCGCCACCAGCACCAGTAGCAACAGGTAATAGCGCTCGACCTTGAGGCCGCGGACCCGCGCGAACTCGGGGTCGAAGCAGACCGCGAGGAACTGGCGGAAGAACAGCGCCACCAGGCCGAGGATCACGACGTCCAGCACGGCGATCAGCTGCAGGTCGCCGGTCGACATCATCAGCAGGTTGCCGAACAGGTAGCCCATCAGGTCCACGCTGTAGCCGGGCGTCTTGGCGATGAACAGGATGCCGATCGCCATGCCCAGCGCCCAGATCGCGGAGATCGCGGTGTCCTCGCGCTCCGCGAAGCGCAGCTTGACCCAGCCGATGATCAGCGCCGCGATGACGGCGGCCACCAGCGCGCCGAGCAGCGGATCGGCGCCGAAATACCACGCAATCCCCATGCCGCCGAGCACCGCGTGCGCGATCGCGCCCGCGAGCAGGCTGATGCGCTGCACGACCACGTAGCTGCCCACCACGCCGCAGCCGATGCTGGCGAGCAGGCCGCCGGCCAGCGCCCGCTGGAGGAATTCGTGCTCGACGAGCGCCTGCAAAAACTCCATCACGCGTCCCCCGCCGGCGTGGGGTGATGGTGATGCGCATGGTGCACGGCGCGCACCGGGTGGCCGTAGAGCTCGTTGATGACCTCGCCCGTCAGCTCCGAGGTGCCGTGACAGATAAGCGTGCGGCTGATGCAGGCGACCCGCTCAACGAAGCCGGTGACGAAGCCGACGTCGTGCGACACCAGGACGACGGCCATCCGGTCGGTCAGCCTCGCGAGCAGGGCAAAGATGTCCTCCTCGGCGCGCTGGTCCAGGTTCGAGGTGGGCTCGTCGAGCAGCAGGAGACGGGGCTCCGCGGCGAGCGCGCGCGCGATGAGGACCCGTTGCAGCTCGCCGCCGGACAGCGCGCTCAACGGCCGGTCGGCGAGGGTGCCGAGTTCCGTTTCCTCGATGGCGCGCGCCGCGGCCTTCCGGTCGGCCGCGCTCCAGCGCAGCGCAAACGCCCCTCCCAGCCGGCCGAGCAACACCGCCTGGGCGACAGTGATCGGGAAATCGCGCGGGAACAGGGCGAACTGCGGCACGTAGCCGATCTCGTCGCGGGCTTCGTGCGGCGCCCGCCCGAAGACCCGCACCGTGCCCTGGCGCGGCTTGAGCAGGCCCGCGGCCAGCTTGAGCAGCGTACTCTTGCCGCCCCCGTTGGGGCCGATGAGGCCGATCAGCTCGTGCTCGCCGATATCCAGGCTCACGTCCACGACGACGTCGGGCCCTTCGCCGTAGCCGAAGCTCACGTCCTGGAAGGAGAGCGAGGCGGTCATCGCGTGTTCCCCGGCGCCGGATCCGCCAGCGCCTCGGCCATCCGGATCGAGACCTCGCGGAGATTATTCAGGTAGTCCGGCGCCAGCGGATCGGCGTCCACGATGCGGGCGTCGAGCGCCTGCGCGACGGCGAGCGCGCTGCGCTGGCTGAACTGCTGCTGCACGAACACGGCCCGCACACCCGCCTCGCGGCCGCGCTGGATGACCTCGGCGAGGCCGCGCGGGCCGGGCTCCCGTCCGCCGACCTCGATCGGCAGCTGCGCGAGCCCGTAAGCGTCCGCGAAGTAGCCCCAGGAAGGATGAAAGACGATGAAAGCCTTGCCGCGAAGCGGCGCAAGGCGTGCGGCGATTTCCTCGTGCAGCGCGAGCAGTTCCTCTTGCAACTCGGCAGCGCGGGCCGCGTAGTCGGCCGCCCCCCCGGGGTCGAGGCGTGCGAGCGTGGCCGCGATCGGCTCGACCATCCGGGCCGCGAGCCGCGGATCGGTCCAGGTATGTGGATCCGGCATGCCGGCATGGTCATGGTCCCGGCCGGGCGAGCGGCCAGCCGCCACCACGCTCCGCTCCGTCCGCCGTAGCGGCATGCCGGCCGCCAACGGCACGATCTCCAGGTCCGGTCGGTCGCGCGTGATCCTCCCGAGCCACACGTCCTCGAAGTGCACGCCCATCGTGAACCAGACCGCGGCGCCGTCGAGCGCGGCCAGCGTCGCCGGACCGGGGGAGTAGGTGGCCTCGTTGTCGCCGGGCTGGACCAGCGTGAGCACCTCCGCACGCCCGCCCGCGACCCGCTCGACCAGGTACTGCTGCGGCAGGATGCTCACGACGACCTGCAGCGGGGCGCCCGGCGCCGCCGTCATGGGCAGCGTGGCCAGCATCAGCAGGCAGGCGATCGGGAGCGACTTCCGGGGCATCTCGTCATTCTACCGTGCCGGTCAAGCGGGCAGCGCTTTTCCGGTCGGTTAGAATGCAGCCCCCCGGAGGAACCTGCATGAGCGCGCAACCGTCCCTGTCCGCCACGGCCCGCCGCCTCGAGTCGCGGCTGCGCAGCCAGGTGGGCAAGGCCATCGAGGATTACGGCATGATCGTCGCCGGCGATCGCGTCATGGTCTGCCTGTCCGGCGGCAAGGACAGCTACGCGATGCTGAGCCTGTTGCTCGCGCTGCAGCGCGCCGCGCCGGTGTCCTTCGAGCTCGTCGCCGTGAACCTCGACCAGAAACAGCCGGGCTTCCCGGCGCACGTGCTGCCGGACTATCTCGCGGCTATCGGCGTGCCCTTCCATATCCTGGAGCAGGACACCTACAGCGTCGTCCGGCGCGTCATCCCGATCGGCAAGACCACCTGCGGGCTGTGCTCGCGTCTCCGGCGCGGCGCGCTCTACAGCTTTGCTGCAGAGCACGGATACACCAAGATCGCGCTCGGGCACCACCTCGACGACATCATGGAGACCCTGTTCCTGAACCTGTTCTTCGGCGGCACGCTCAAGGCAATGCCGCCGAAGCTGCGCAGCGACGACGGGCGCAACGTGGTGATCCGGCCGCTGGCGTATTGCCGCGAGAGCGAGCTGGCGCGCTATGCACGCGCGATGGACTTCCCCCTGATCCCCTGCAACCTCTGCGGCAGCCAGGAGAACCTCCAGCGCAAGGAGATCAAGGCGATGCTGGCGGACTGGGAGCGACGGTTTCCGGGCAGGGTCGAATCCATCGCCGCAGCCATGGGCAATGTGGCGCCGTCGCAGTTGATGGACAAGGGCCTGTTCGACTTCGGCGCGTTGGTGGCGGGCATGCCCGGCGAGGGGAGGGGCGCGGCGACGAGGGTCGGGACGCCAAGGGATCCTGAGGCCGCGCCTGGGACGCGGCGTTGAGGGGAGGCGGAATCCGCGGCCGGCGCGAGCCGGACCGCCGGCACATCAGAAGCGCGGGGGCCTCGGCGCCTTCGGGCGAGCCTCGTTGACCTTCAGCGCGCGTCCGCCCATCTGGTGGCCCTCGAGGGCCTTGATGGCGTTATCACCGTCCGCATCTCCCATGTCCACAAACGCGAAACCGCGTGGTCGGCCGGTTTCGCGGTCGGCGACGATCTTCACCGACTCCACTTCGCCGAACTGGGAGAACAGGCCGCGCACCTCTTCTTCGGTGGCGGAAAAGGGCAGGTTGCCCACGTAGATTGACTTCATCTCAAGAGGCTCTCACGAACAATCCAGGGTCTCAGGCGCCGCCGACCGGCGGCGCCGCCCCAGCATACGACAGCCGGCGGAGGGCGCAAAGCGGCTTGCTGCGGGGCCCGAGGCTAGGTGCTGGCGTCACCCTCGCCGACCGGCGGCGCCTGCACTGCGCCGATGCGCGCGACGGCGTTGGCGTCGATGGAGCGCAGGTGCAGATCGCGCTGCGGGAACGGGATTTCGATCTCGGCCGCGTAGATCGCGTCGTGCACCGCCAGGGTCAGGTCGCTCCTGATGGCGACGAAGTTGTCGAAATCGTCCGTCCAGGCGCGCAGCGAGAAGTCGAGCGAGCTGTCGCCGAAGCCGAGAAACAGCACCGACGGCGCGGGATTCTCGAGCAATCGCTCGTCCGCCCTGGCCACGTTCAGCAGCAGCTCCTGCACCTTGCGCGGGTTCGTGCCGTAGGCGACCCCGACCAGGATTTCCATGCGGCGCCGCTTATCCGATAGCGTCCAGTTCGTGACCTCGTTCGAGATCAGGTTGGCGTTTGGCACGATGACCTCGGCGCCGTCGAAGGTGCGCACCGTGCTGGAACGGACGCCGATGCGCGTGACCTTGCCGAACATCGTGCTGAACTGCACGGTGTCGCCGGACTGCACGGGGCGCTCGAACGCGAGGATCAACCCGGAGACGAAGTTGTTGACGATGTTCTGCAGGCCGAAGCCGATGCCGACCGAAAGGGCGCCGACGATGATGGCGAAGCGGTCGAGCTGGATGCCCGCCGCCGCGACGGCGAGCACCACGGCAATGCCGATCACCGTGTAGTTGACCAGCATCGAGATGGTCGCGGCGATGCCACGCGGCAGCGTGACGCGCGGAAACACGTCCACGTTGAGCACGAAGCGCAGGAAACGCGACACGAGCAAGCCGAGCCAGATCGCCAGGGCAAAGCCGAGGATGTCGGCCAGCGAGATCTCCACCGTGCCGATGCGCGCGTTGCTGAACAGGATCGATGACAGGAACCGGCCAGCCAGGTCTTCGATGCGGAACAGCCGCAGGGTAGTCATGACCCACCCCAGGAAGGCCACGAGCGGCAGGATGCGCATGATCCAGGCATCGACGGCGACGGCGTGCCAGCGGACCACGTTGAGGTGCTGCAGGAAATTGGTATGGAGCAGGGCGATGACCGTGGCGCGCGTGACGACCACCCCGGCGAACAGCACAATGGCCGCGAATGCGCTGCTGACGACGGCGTTCGTGAGCAGGCTCGAAAGCGATACCAGGCCGCCGACATTCGCGAGCAGGGAAGCCGCGAGGATCACGAGACTGAAGCGCGCGGCGAGGCGCGCGGCGCGCCACCAGCGGCCGGCGTCGAGCAGCACGGCCGGCCCGCCGGGTCTGAATATCCAGGCGAAGGTGGCCGCCGCCACCGCGGTCAAGAGCAGTAGCGCATAGCGGTCCAGCGCGGTGCCGGCGCCGAGCAGCGTGTTCAGCCGCAGCAGCAGGTACAGGGCCGCGAGCAGGTACAGTGCGCTGCGCAGTGAAGGCGGCATGACCGTCGGCAGGACCCGCACCAGCGGCAGGATCAGCAGGACGCTGAACAGTTCGCGCAGGACCGCCGGCGCGTCCGGGTAGAGCCACGGCCCGAAGAGTATGGCGAGCACCAGCGCAGCCGCCAGCGGATAACGGAATACGGCGAGTTCCTGCGCCAGGTCTGGCTTGGCCTCGGTCCAGGTCCGCACCTTGCGCGCCAGCAGGGCAAAGCCAAAGAGCAAAAAGACCAGCAGGCCAGCATGCACCCAGACATTGCCCTTGCGCACAGACAGGTAGCGACCCAGGGTGGACATGTCGTCCAGCCAGACCTGGCGCGATGCGGCCAGGGCCATCGGTGGGGCATCGGCCTCCCATAGCGGGGGGTGATCGGGCCGGAATAGTTCGACACGTGCCTGGGCCAGCTCTGCCTCGATGATCGCCTGCTGGTCGTCGACGACCGCCAGCCAGCCGGCCAGCTTGCTCTGCAGGGACAGGACCTCGTTCTGGCGTTCGCCGACGCGCTTGCCTGCTTCCTTGAGCGACGACAGGACGCTGTCGATCCCGGCCAGCAGCGCGTCCGGCTCGTCGCGCTGGCGGATTTCCTGCTCGGTCAGGGCCCAGGAGCGGACCGCGAAAGAAAGCTCTTCACGCGAGCCGGACAGCTCTGCGGCGCGCCGTCCGAGCGTCGCCTGGGCGTTGCTGATCGTGCGGCGCAGCGCAACGACCTGCTCGAGCATGTGCTCCAGGCTGCGCATGTCGAAGCGCTCGAGCGCATCCTGTGGCGCCCGCTCGGCGAGCCGCTCGACCTGGCCGGCGAGCGCCGCCGCCTGTTCGCTGATCGCTATGATGTCCGCCTGGGCGCGCGCCCCGTCGGCCGCCCGCCGCGCCAGCTCGCGCGACTGCTCCAGCCGCGCCGGGATGCGCTCGGCCGGGATCGCTGCCGGCTCCGGCCGCGGGGCCGGCGTTTCCGCCTGGTCGTTGCGCGACGTGGCGGGCGCGCCCAGGCCGGGAATTATCTGCCCGTATGCCGGCGCGGCCAGCAGTCCGGCCAGCAGCAGCAAGGTCATGCGCAGCACGGGGCGGACGCGCCTCACGGGAGCAAATCTCTCGGCGCCGGTCGACATCTTCATTGCGGGGCCTGGGGGCTCTCCGTTTGCGGGGTGTTCAAGAGACGTTCGGCATCATATCCGAGCGCCGGCAGGCTGCCGATGATCTCTGTGAAAATCTCCGGCTCCATCTGCCGGGTGCGCGACAAGACCCAGAGGTAGCGACGCGATGGCTCGCCGACCAGGGCCCAGTCGTACTCCGGGCCCAGCCCGAGCACCCAGTAATCCCCATAGAACGGCCAGAAAAAGGTCACCTTCAGCTTGGCGTTGGTCTCTGCATCCACGATGCGTGCACGGCCCTCGGCCTCGCGCAGTTCGCCGTCGAAGCTTTCCACCAGGCAGCGATTGATGACCCTGATGCCGCCGTCTTCGCGCGGGCTGTAAGTCGCGCTGGTCGCGACACAGCCTTCCTGGAACGGCGCCGGATAGCGGGCGATCTCGTACCAGGTGCCGAGGTAGCGATCCAGGTCGACGTGATCAACCGTCGGCAGTGGGGCGTACCTGCTGGCGCAGCCCGCCAGCGCGAACAGCAGCCCGGCTGCAACCAGACATTGTCGAGCGATCGGGAGCATGCCGTCATCCTTGGGTAACCACCGGGCGCTAGGGTAACTGCACGACACCGGCGGCGCATCCGTGTGGCTCTCCGAAACGAACTTCGTGATACCCGAGTTGCACGACCCCGATACCCGATGGCCCCGATTTCGACCAGCGCTTTCTCATTCACGAGGTTCCCTCGCCCCGTCACCGCGCTGGTCGCAGGCGCGAGCCGGGGCATCGGCCTCGCCTTCGTGAGGCAACTTGCGAGTGGCGGGCAGGCGCGCAGGATCTGGGCCGGGTGTCGTGAGCCCGAACAGGCGGCCGCGCTGGCCGAGTTCGCCGCCGGGAACGATGCCGTCCGGATCCTGCAGCTTAACGTCACGGATGAGGACAGCCTGGCGGCCGCGGCCGCGGCCGTCGCCGCCGAGAACGAGCCGCTGGACCTTGTGATCAACTGCGCAGGGATCCTGCACCGCCCCGGGGGGCCGACGCCGGAGCGGCGTCTCGCGGACGTCAGGGCCGACTGGCTGATGGAGGCTTTCGCCGTGAACGGCGCCGGCCCGTTGCTGCTGGCGAAACACTTCGAGCCGTTGCTGCCGCGGCGCGCGCGCGCGGTGTTCGCCAGCTTGTCCGCCCGCGTGGGGAGTATCGGCGATAACCGGCTGGGCGGCTGGTATGCCTACCGCGGCTCCAAGGCGGCGCAGAACATGTTCATCAGGACGCTCTCCATCGAGCTGGCCCGCCGCGCGCGCGGCGCCATCTGCGTGGCGTTGCATCCCGGCACCACTGACACGGAGCTCTCGCGCCCGTTCCAGGGCGGGGTGCCGGAGAGCAAGCTGTTCACGGCCGAGCGCGCGGTCGAGCAGTTGTTGCGGGTCATCGACGGGCTCGGTCCCGATGACAACGGGCGCTTCATCGCATGGAACGGCGAGAGGATCGCGTGGTAAGGCGAAGCGCTCAGCCGAGCAGCCAGACCACCGTCATGCCCAGCAGCGCAGCGAAGCCGAGACCGAGAGCGACCGCGAGCAGGGGCCGATCCTCGATCATCCCGACCAGCAGGCTGCGCCTGCCCCCGGCCGCGCTCGGCTCGCCCGAGCGCGCCAGCTCGGATTCCACCTCCAGGATCCTGCTCGCCTGAGTCGCTGCCTCCCTCGCCGCTGCCAGGGTCATTTCCGGGAACAGGCCCAGGGTACGGCGGCGGGCGAAGCCGCTCGCGGCGTAGATGAGCACCCAGCACTTGGTGCCGTTCGGGAACACGGAGAACACGAGGTCCTCGCCGAGCGGCGTGTCGTAGCGGCGCGGCTTCGGCGGCAGGTCGCGAAAATACTCGTCGCTCAACGCGTTCATGGCTGCTGCTCTTCCGCGTCTGCGGCGACGAGATAGGCGAGGAGTTCGGTCAGGGACATCCGGCTTCCTGTCGGATATGAAGGATTCGCGCCAAGCCATTATGCTTGCACTGCGGGAACCGCCCAAGGGGGCGATTGCCGCCACCACTTTCACCGCTCACACCGGGGTGACCCAGCATGGACTACGAGATGGCGCGCAGGCCGGAGACCTGGCTGATGGCCCTCGCGGGCGTCGCCTGGTTTGCCTGTGGCGCGGCCGGCGGGCTTTTCGCGATCCTTGCCGCGACCGTGCCAGGCGCGCTGTTGCTGGCGAGCGCGACGGGCACCCTGCTGTTTCCCGGCGACCGGCTGATTCCCAGAGCGGGCGTCACCGGGGCGGTCGTGGGGCTGGCGTTCGCGGTCCCGCTGTTGTTGTTCGCGCCGATGACCGCCCTCTTGCTCGGCGCGCTGTCGGCCGGCGCGGGACTCGCGGCGGCCCGGCTCGCGGCGGAGGACCTGGAGCCGGCCGAGGACCAGCCCGTGCCGGAGCTGGATCTCAGGCTCACGGCGGAGATTGCCCTCGACGAGTCAGTGATCGGCATCCTGACGACGATGATGGGCGTCTACAGCCGCCCGGTCCAGGCGCGGGTGGGCGAGGAGCTGGAGGAGACGCTCGACTGGCTTCGGGCGGGCGGCTGGCTGAACGAGCCTGCCGGTTTTCACGAGGCGCCGCCCTCCATGGGTCCGGTCGCCATAGCCGCGGCGCGCACGGCCGGGCTCGATTACGAGGTGATGCGGTTCGAGAGCGAGTTCGAGCCGCGGCGCGGCGCGCCGGGCCGCGAGCGCTGGCTCGGCTATGCGAACAACCGCAGCGCCGAGGTCAGGATCATCCGCGCGCAGCGCAGCCGCGACTGGCTCATCTGCGTTCACGGCCTCGCGATGGGCCGCACGTGGTTCGACCTGCGCGCGATGGGCGCGGGCTGGCTGCATCGTCGCGGCCTCAACCTCGCGTTCCCGGTGCTGCCGCTGCACGGCCCGCGCGCCGTCAACAGCCTCGCGAGTGGCGCGGGCTTCATCACCGGCGACGTGGCCAACACCCTGCATGCGCTGACGCAGACGGCCTGGGACATTCGTCGCCTGGTCGCCTGGCTCCGGGAGGAGGGCGCCGAGCGCATCGGCCTGGTCGGCCTGTCGCTGGGCGGCTACACCACCGCCCTGGTCGCCTCGCTCGAGGATGATATCGATTGCGCGATCGCCGGTATCCCGGCCGCCGAGTTCGGCGAGCTCACGTGCTACCACGCGAATGGGCGCGCCCTCGCGCTGGCCGCGGAGGCGGGCATCACGCCCGAGCGCATCAGCACCGCCCTGACCCCGGTGGCGCCGCTGATGCTGACGCCCCGCATTCCGCGCGAGCAGCGCTTCATCTTCGGCGCGCTGGCGGACCGCTTCGTGCCGCCGGCGCAGGTCGAGGCCTTGTGGCGACACTGGGACAAGCCCGAGATCAGCTGGTACCCGGGCGGCCACCTGGGCTTCCGTTTCCATACCTCGGTGCGTGAATTCGTCGGTCGCGCTCTCGATGCGACGCTGTTGCGTCCCCGCTGAATAAGACACGGAGTCCCTTGATGAACACCGCCACGGAGATGCTGGGCTTCACGGTCAAGGGCGCCATGCGCCTCGGCCAGACCGGGAGGGTGCTTGCCGGCACCGGCGTGAGCTGGCTGCTCGGCGAGCGACCGCCGACGCCGCGCCTCGTGCGCCAGACCTTCGAGCGCCTCGGCGCCACCTACGTCAAGCTCGGGCAGTTCGTGGCCAGCTCGCCCTCGATGTTCCCGGAGCCCTGGGTGACGGAGTTCCAGCACTGCCTGGACCGCACCACGCCGCTGCCCTGGCGCACCATCCGCCGCGCCTTGAAGGAAGAGCTCGGCGACCGGCTCGACACCGGGTTCCTCTGGGTCGATCCTGAGCCGCTGGCGTCCGCCTCCATCGCCCAGGTGCACGCTGCGCGACTCAAGACGGGCGAGGACGTGGTGCTGAAGGTGCGCAAGCCCGGCGTCGAGAAAATCATCGTCACGGACCTGAACCTGCTGTACGTGATTGCGCGCGTCGCGGAGCGGGTTACGCCCGGCGCGGCGCACGCCTCGCTCGCGGCGATCGTCGAGGAGATCCAGGGCTCGATGATGGAGGAGTGCGACTTCCTCAGGGAAGCGGCCAACATCGAGGCCTTTCGCGTCTACCTCGATGACACCCTGAATCGCGACGCGGTCGTGCCGCGCGTCTACCCGGAGCTGAGCACCGCGCGCGTGCTGACCATGGAGCGCTTCTTCGGCGCGTCGCTCACCGACGCAGCCGGCCTGCGCCGCTGCACAGACGACCCGGAGGGACTGCTGGTGGCCGCGCTGAACACCTGGTTCGGCAGCCTCATGCACTGCCGGACATTTCACGCGGACCTGCATGCCGGCAACCTGATGGCGCTGCGCGACGGGCGGATCGGCTTCATCGACTTCGGCATCGTGGGGCGCATCCGCGAGGAGACCTGGAAGGCGATGTTCGCGCTCGCCGAGGGCCTGCCGAAGGGCGATTTCAAGGCGGTCGCAGAGGGGCTCGCGACGATGGGCGCAACCCGCGAGGGGGTGGACACGGCGCGCCTGGCCGCGGATCTCGAGGCCTTGTTCCGCCGGCTGGATCTCGCGCCGGTCGAGCCCGGGAGTTCGGCCGGCGTCCCGGCCTACGACGAGCCGCCCGAGGACGAGGACCTCAACCGCGCGCTGATGGACCTCGTGGCCGTCGGGCGGCGCCACGGCATCCGCTTTCCGCGCGAGTTCACCCTGCTGGTGAAGCAGTTTCTCTACTTCG
>Ga0209498_1000657_pt1 | contig 21350 bp, 18 predicted proteins | sample WalLakDeSediment_FD_184131 | JGI IMG/M metagenome (GOLD analysis project Ga0209498, IMG submission 184131) | Lake sediment microbial communities from Walker lake, Nevada to study Microbial Dark Matter (Phase II) - Walker Lake 11/02/13 Deep... | ecosystem: Environmental > Aquatic > Freshwater >...
CGGCAGTCCCAGCAGCAGGATCCCGAACACCAGCCGCAGCGACCAGTCCGGCAGGTTCATGACGCCGAACATCACGTCCGCCACCTGCAGCACCACCCAGGAGGCCACGCCATACAGCAACGCCATGCGGATGACGTTGCGGCGCTTCAGTTCGGCCCAGAGTCCCACCTTCGTTTCAGCCCCCCGCATGCGCCGCGTCGTACCGGAGTCGCTGCTCCGCGAGGTCCGTGGCCATCATTTCAACCAAATCCTCCATCCGCTGGCCGTCGAGTTCCAGCGGAATCATCCAGTAAAGCGTGGCCGGGGGCGCGCGAAAGCCCTGGCGCATCGCTTCGCGCAGGCCCGATTCGAGCGCAGCCGACCGGCCTTCGAAATGCTCGAGGATGCCCTCGACCATTGGCAGGAAATTGATCGTGAAACCGATGGACTCGAGCTCACCGAGCAGCATACGAATGCCTGCCGAGATGCGCGCCACATCCTCCGTTCGCCCCTGGCGGTATACCGCCATCGCCAGCGACAGGTGCTGGAGCAGTTCGTCGATTGCGGGCTTGTCCAGATCGTCGACGGCCTCGGCCGACAATGAGGCCAGCAGCCGAGCCTCGGCGGCCTCGGCCTGTCCGGCGCCGATCTCCAGCATGGCCAGTTCGCCGATCCGCTCGCCCATGGGACCATCGGCCACCGCCACTGCAGGCTCGTAACGCTGGAACGCAGCCTCGTATTCACCCGCCCCCACCAGGCGCCGCGTCTGGATGGCGGCGAGCATCAGCGCGACGCTGTGGTCCCCGAGCCGATCCTGCACCTGGGCCAGCAATGCCTCCGCCTGCTGCTCATGACCCAGCGTCTCCAGCGCCATCGCCAGCGATATCGAGCCCGTCGCGTACTCCGGGTTGAGCGCGGCAGCCCGCTCGAACGCGAGCGCCGCCTCGGCGACCTCGCCCGCCTGCAGGGCAATCGATCCCGCTGCCTGCCAGGTAATGAACCAGTCCGGCGCGATTTCCTCGAGTTCCGCCTGGAAACGCGCCAGCGACGCCTCATCCCCGGACTGCACCGCGTCCATCGCGCGCCGGTAGACGATCACCGGCGAGAGCGGGTCGAGCTCGTAGGCGCGGCGCAGGGAGTCGCGCATGGCCTCGAGATCAGGCGCGAGCGTGCCTGTCCGCCAGAGGTGTGCGAAAGCATTGTTCGGGTTGATCTCGATGGCGCGATCCAGCGCCGCCCTGGCCTCGGCCTGGCGCTGCATCGCGCCCGGCCCCTGGCCCAGCAGCAGGCCGCGCACCGCCCAGGCCTCGTCGCTCTGGGGATCCAGCGCCAGGGCCCGCTCCAGCGCGCGGCGCGCCAGCTCGCCGGTCTCGTCCAGGCCGCGGTAACCGTAGTTGTCGAGCAGCGCATAGACCATGGCGATGCCGACATAGGGCGGCGCATAGTCGGGGTCGATGAGAATGGCCTGCTGGAACTCCTCGAGCGCGCGCTCCAGGCCTTCGCGCGTTCGCAGCCGCACGTGGTACTGGCCGCGGAGGTAAAGATTATAGGCCTCGACGTCGCCCTTGGCCGTCTGGCCGATCACGGCCTGGTCGCCCGCCAGCAGCGTCAGCCGCAAGGCCTTCACGACCTCCGTGGCGATCTCGTCCTGGATGGCGAACACGTCGTCGAGCTGCCGGTCGTAAGTGTCGGACCAGAGGTGGTAGCCGGTGCGCGCATCGATGAGCTGGGCCGTGACCCGGATCTGGTTGCCTTGCTTGCGAACGCTGCCCTCGAGAATGTTCGCGACGCTGAGGCGCTCGCCGATGGCGCGCAGGTCCTGCTGCTGGCCCTTGAAGGCGAACGACGAGGTGCGCCCGGCGACGCGAAAGTCCTCGATTCTCGCCAGCACGTTGAGCAGTTCCTCCGACAGCCCCTCGGAGAAGTACTCGTTGTCCGGGTCCACTGACATATTGACGAACGGCAGCACCGCGATCGACAGGTCGCGCGGCCCGTCCATGCCCGGCGGCCGTGGATCGCGGTCCGCGAACTGGGTCCAGGCCAGGAAGGTCATGGCGACGACCAGCAGGGTGATGGTGGCGACGTCGAGCCGGCGATTGGCCTGCGCCGAGTCGTAGGCGCTGCGGTCCACTTCGCTCTCGCGCTTGAGGCCCTCCGGCGTCATCTCGAAGGCCCAGGCCATGATCAGCGCCAGCGGGAACCCGAGCGCCGCGACGATCGCGATCAGCCGCAGCGAGCCCTCCGGGGCGTCGAGGATCTCCAGCAGCACGTCGGCGACCTGCAGCACGAGCCAGGCGCCAGCGACATAAAACATGGCCACGCGAATGACGTTGCGACGTTTCAGCTCGGCAAAAACACGCTTCATTGGAGCACTCATCGCCGTTTGCGCGGGAGTCTAGCATGACGCCATGAAGGCCCCGACGGTCGCAATAAACACCGCGAACCTCATGCCGGGGCATTTCGGGACTGCCGTGTGGTATAGATTCCCGTTCAAGGAAACCATGAAAAGACACGACGCGATGCCCGAACCCGACCACTCGCCAGCGCCCGGTGATACCGGCGAGCAACTGCCCTTCCTCGCGCCCTGCCGCCAGGTGCCGGCGACGGCGCCGTTCCGCTGGCTGGCGGCCGGCTGGCGCGATATGAAGGCGGCCCCGGGGCAGAGCCTCGGATGGGGGCTCCTGGTCCTCGCCCTGTCGTGGCTGGTCAGCCTGTTCGCGCTGTGGCTGGGCAGCTGGTTCGTGCTGCTGTCGCTGCTGTCCGGCTTCGTGTTCCTAGGGCCGCTGCTCGCCATCGCGTTGTACGCCGTCAGCTGGCAGCTGGAACTCGGTCGCGTGCCGACCTTCGACCGCAGCCTCGATGCCGCGCGCACCCGCCTCGGGGACAGCATGGTGTTCGCGCTCATATTGCTGGTGATCTTTCTTGTCTGGGCGCGCGCCGGCTCGATGGTGCACGTGTTCTTCCCGGTCGAGTCGCGCCCGGAGCTCCGGCAGCTCCTGGCGTTCTTCGCGATCGGCTCGGCCGTCGGCTCGATTTTCGCGGCGATCGCGTTCGCCGCCAGCGCCTTCTCGCTGCCCATGCTGATGGACCGCAAGGTGGATACCGTGACGGCGGTCATCACCAGCATCAACGCCACCTTGCGCAACAAGCCCGCGATGGCCGTGTGGCTCGCGCTGATCGTCGTGCTGACCGGCATCGGTTTTGCGACGGCGTTCGTCGGCCTGGCCGTGCTGTTCCCGCTGCTCGGCCATGCGACCTGGCATGCCTATCGCGACGTAGTGGACGCGTCCGCCTGGCCCGCGCATACGTCCTGAAGCCGCGCCATGCCCACCAACGTCACGCCCGAATACAAGAAGACCGAGGAAGCCTATCGCAAGGCCCGCGAGCCGAAGGACCGGCTGGAATGCCTCAAGCAGATGCTGTCCACCATCCCGAAGCACAAGGGCACGGAGCACCTGCAGGCCGACATCAAGAGCCGCATCAAGGATCTCACCGAGGAGCTCGCGGGACCCAGGAAGGGCGGCAAGCGCAGCGGCCCGGCGCTGACTATCCGCGCCGAGGGCGCCGCCCAGGTCGCGCTGCTGGGGCCGCCCAATTCCGGCAAATCGGCGCTGCACCAGCGGCTGACCGGCTCGCGCGCCCAGTCCGGCCCGGGCTCGTTCATCACCCAGTTCCCGGAGCCCGGCATGCTGGGCTACGAGGACATCGCGTTCCAGCTGCTCGATCTGCCGTCCATGTCACCCGACCACAGCCCGCCGTGGATCGCCTCCGCCCTGCAGACCGCGGACGCCGCGCTGCTGGTCGTGGACCTGTCCGATCCCTCTTGCGTGGAGCACGTCCAGTTCATTCTCGACGCGCTCGGCGAGAAGAAAACCAGCCTGTCCGCCAGGTGGCCGGGGCTCGCGAGCGATGCAGGCGGCGGCAGCGCTGAAGCCGGCGCCGCGGCTGCGGAGGACGACCCGTTCCGCATCCAGCTGCCGACGCTGCTGCTGGCGAACAAGAGCGACCTGGCGCCGGATCCGGAAGAAGTCGCGGTACTCGAAGAGCTCCTGGCCGTGGACTTTCCCGCGCTGCGTGTCTCGGCGGAGACGGGCCTGGGGTTGGGCGAGTTGGCCCCATGGCTGTTCGAGGCACTGGCGATCGTGCGCGTCTACACCAAGGCGCCGGGCAAGGAGCAGGAGCGGGACCGGCCATTCACCGTGCGTCGCGGCGACACGGTGCTGGACGTGGCGCGCCTCGTCCACAAGGACATCGCGGAGAGTTTCCGCTACGGGCGCCTGTGGGGCAGCGGGGTATTCGACGGCCAGCAGGTCGGCGCGGATCACCCGGTCGCAGACGGCGACGTGGTGGAATTGCACGCGGCGCGGGGCGGCATCTGATCCTGTCAGGACCCGGCGGCATGATAGTCTGGCGCCCGTGAGCGACAAACCCAAACCTCCCCCGGGGAGACGCCAATCCAGGGTCCCGGTGACCCGCACGGGGCGGCTCTTTCGCATGGGCCTGACCGCCGGCGGTATGGCGATGGGCGGCCTGGCCGAAAGCCTGCGTCGCGCCACCGGCAAGGCCGCCGGCACGGCCACCTCGGCATTGCTGTCTGGCGCCAACGCGACGCGTCTCGCCAAGCGCCTGGCGCACATGCGCGGCGCGGCCATGAAGCTCGGCCAATTGTTGTCCATGGAAAGCAGCCACGTGCTGCCGCCGGAGTTCGCCGAGGCGCTGGCCGTGCTGCGCGCCTCGGCCGACATCATGCCGCAGACCCAGGTGAAGCGGATCATGGGGCGCGCCTACGGCAAGGGCTGGGAGCAACGCTTTGCCGAGTTCGACTACGAGCCGGCCGCCTCCGCATCGATCGGCCAGGTGCATCGCGCCATCGCCCTCGACGGCCGCGTGATGGCGCTGAAGATCCAGTATCCCGGCGTCGCCAAGAGCATCGACAGCGATGTCGACAACCTGGCCATGTTCCTCAACATGGCGCGTGTCCTGCCGCGCGAGCTGGATGTCTCCGACATCATCGACGAGGCCAAGCGGCAGCTGCGCCAGGAAGCCGATTACCTGACCGAGGCCACGAACCTCGAGCGCTACGGCGCGCTGCTGGCGGACGACGATCGCTTCGTCGTGCCGCGGGTGCACCGCGACTTCAGCACACATCGTGTCCTCGCCATGGACTGGGTCGAAGGCGATCCGCTCGACAAGCTGATCCGGGACAACGTCGCCCAGGAGATTCGGGACGGCATCGCCGTGGCCATCCAGGACCTGACGTTCCGCGAGCTGTATGAATTCCGCTTCATGCAGACAGATCCCAATTTCGCGAACTACCTCTACCGGCACGAGGATGGCCGCATCGTGCTGCTGGACCTGGGCGCCGCGGTGGAGTTTCCGCAGGATTTCGTCGATCGCTACCGACTCATCACGCGGGCGATCCTGGACGGCGACCGTGAGGCCGTCGCGCGCCACGCGGCGGAAATCGGTTATCTCCGCGAGACCGACTCCGCGCGCCACCAGGAGCTGGTCGTCGATCTCATCATGATGGTCTGCGAGCCGCTGACCACGGACGGCGCCTATGACTTCGGCGCCTCCAACCTTGCGTCGCGCGCTGCCTCGGCGGGTTTGAGCATCGTGGTCCGATCCCGCGAGTACCGTAACCCGCCGGCCTCGACCGCCGTGCTGCATCGCAAGTTGGGCGGCAGCTTCCTGCTCTGCCAGCGACTGCAGGCGCGTGTCGAGATGCGTGACTACCTGCTTGCCCGCATCTGAGCCTCGGCTTGCGCGACCGGGTGCCGTTCGTATACTGCGGTCTGCCCCGTTGCGGCCCGGAGCCAGAGCTTGAGGGAACAGGTTAAAGACGGCCCCTCGGTAAGGCTGCCGAGCATGCTGCAGTCGCTCGCGCCGATCTTCGTGTTGATCGCGCTGCTGTCGCTGTCCATCTGGCTGTTCGGCGACGACTCCTCGCAAGGCGCCAACCAGATCGCGCTGACCCTCGCGGCCGCGGTCGCGGCGCTGATCGCCATCTACAACGGCGAGCGGTGGCCGGACATCCTCGAGGCGATCGTCCGGGGCATCTCCACCGCCATGGGTGCGATCCTGATCCTGTTCGCCATCGGCGCGCTGATCGGCACCTGGAGCATGTCCGGCACTGTGCCGGCAATGATCTATTACGGCACGCAGATACTCTCGCCGACCATGTTCTATCCCACGGCCTGCCTGATATGCGCGCTGGTCTCGTTGTCCGTGGGTTCGAGCTGGACGACCGCCGGCACGATCGGCATCGGCCTGATGGGCGTCGCCTACGGCCTCGGGCTATCGCCCGAGATCACCGCCGGCGCGGTCATCTCGGGCGCCTACTTCGGCGACAAGATGTCGCCCTTGTCCGAGACCACCAACCTCGCGCCGGCGGTGGCGGGGGTGGAGTTGTTCACCCACATCCGCCACATGAGCTACACGACCGGTCCGTCCTTCCTGATCGCGCTCGCCGGTTTCACGCTGGTAGGCCTTGCGGGCGAGGGTCCCTCGGGCGAGCTTTCGCTCGGCGACATGCCGGAGGCGCTGGCGGCGAATTTCGACCTCGGCCTGTGGACGCTGCTGCCGCTGGTCGTCGTGCTGGGGCTGGCGATGGCCCGTTTCCACGCGCTGCCGGTGATCCTGTTCGGCGCGCTGCTCGGCGCGGTGCTGGCGGTACTCTTGCAGCCCGACCTGGTGGCCGCTTACGGCGGGAGTGGCGACGCCGGCCCGGGCCTGGCCATGCTCCGCGGCGCCTGGATGAGCCTGTTCGACGGCTACGTGGCCGACACGGGCAACGCGGCGGTTGATGACCTGCTGTCCCGCGGCGGCATGAGCAGCATGCTGGTGACGATCTGGCTGGTGATTTCCGCGCTTTCGTTCGGCGCCGTGCTCGAGCACGCCGGCATGCTGCAGCGGATCATCCAGGGCGTGATTCGCTCGGCGAAGAGCACCGGCGCGCTGATCTCGGCGGTGCTCGCCACGTCGATCGGCACCAATATCGTCACCGGCGACCAGTACATCGCCATCGTGCTGCCGGGCCGGATGTTTCGCGCGGAGTTTCGGCGGCGCGGCCTCAAGGCGCGCAACCTGTCGCGCACCATCGAAGATGCCGGCACGCTGACCTCGCCGCTGATCCCCTGGAACACCTGCGGCGCGTTCATGGCCGCCACGCTGGGCGTGGCGACACTGGCGTACCTGCCTTACTGCTTTCTCAACCTGGTGAACCCGCTGATCGCGGCGCTGCTCGGCTTCCGCGGCATCACCATCGACAAGCTTCCCGAGGGCGAGCCGGTCCCGGAGATCGACAGCGCCGCACGCGGCTAGCCGCCGGGACCGCGACGGCGCGAGCGAACCGTGCGCTCAGCAGGCCTGGCTGCGCTCCGCCGCCTGGCCGAGCATCGGGTGCCAGTTCTCGACCCACTCGGCCTGCAGGCCGCTGGTCGGCGTCATGCGCCAGTACTTCGCCTTGTTCATGGTCGCGAAACGTCTTGCGAGCTCGTCGAGCGCGTCCTCGGGATCGAAACCCCGCTCCACCAGCCAGCAACCCACCACCAGGCCGGTCCGGCCCACTCCTTCGCTGCAGTGGACGTAGACCCGCCGCCCGCTATCGATGGCCGACTTGATGTCCTGCAGGATGTAGGCGACGTCCTCGGCGCGCTCCGGCAGCACCTCTTCGCGCAGCGGGCGGCGCAGGTAATCGACGTCGATGCCGCGATCGCCGCAGATGCTCTCCAGTGCCGCGACGTAGGGGTGCACGGTGTCGCCACGGCCGCTGAGGTCGATGAAAGTCCGGATGCCGGCGTCAAGGAGGCCGGCAACCCGGCGGCGGGCGACCCGCTCGTCCCAGTGGCCGGGATGTTCGCCCGCCAGCAGCTTGCCTGCCTCCACCCAGTAGCTTTCGCCCATCGGCTTCAGGTCGCTCATAACCCCCTCCTTTTGGCCAGAGGCTAGCAAGGGGGGGCACGAGCCGCCGTGACGGAGTTCTCGTTCCGCGCCGGCCTCCGGCGCATCGGCGAGTTCAGGGCACCCGCGCGTCCGGCGGCGCCAGCCAGTCCACCCGGGGACGGGGCGCGCCAGGCTGGTGCAGGAACCCGGCCAGCTCGCCCAGCAGTTCGCGCAGATCCTGCTCCAGCCCGAAGGGCGGCGCCGCGATCACCATCCCGCTGCCGTTGAGCCCGGCGGGGTTATCGTCAGGGCGTACGGACAGCTCCGCGCGCAGCAGCGGCCCGAGGCCGGCGGCCGACAGCGCGCGATAGAAAGGCCGCAGGGTCTGGCGATCCTTGATGGGATACCACGCCGCCAGGACCCCCACCGTCCAGCGCCGCCGGGCCACGGCAAGGCCGGCGACCACGCGGCGAAAATCGTCGGGCGCCTCGTAGGGCGGATCCACCAGCAAAAGTCCCCGCCGCGGAGTCGGCGGGAGCAGGCCGCCGAGCGCCTCCCAGCCGTCGCGGCAATGCACCGCGACGCGCGCGTCGTGACGAAACAGGTGGCGCAGCGCACCGGCCTCATCCGGCACGACCTCGCTCAGCAACAGGCGATCGTCGTCGCCGAGCAGCCCCGCGGCGAGCAGCGGCGAGCCCGGGTAGGCGCACAGCGCCGCCTCATTCTCCGGCAAGGCGGCCACCACGCGCAGGTAAGCGGTGAGCGCCGCGCTGCGCGGCTCGGCGGCGCCGAGCCGCAGGATGCCGCTGTCCGCTTCCCGGGAGCGCCGCGCCTCGGGCGCATCGAGCCGGTACAGGCCGGCGCCGGCGTGACTCTCTACGTAGGTCATCGGCTTGGGTCGCGCCAGCATCCGCAACAGCACCGCCGTCGTGACGGCATGCTTCAGGACATCGGCGAAGTTCCCGGCGTGGTAGGCGTGCCGGTAGTTCATGTCTCGGAGATGCGAATCCGGTGCACATAGATCCGCAGCGGATCCGCCGGCTCACCGAGGTAAAGGCCGAGGCGCCGGATGGAGGACTTGTTGAGCGTCCGGCCGGACGGCGTGGTGGCCAGTTCCTCGAACGGGATATAGAAGTCGTTGGCGCCCGGGACCACGCGCAGCACGTAGTCCACGCGCTCCTCGGGCGGCTGCGGGCGGGTTCGGTCCTCGAGCCGCAGGACGACGCGCACCGGTCGCGGCGCGGTCGAGAACACGTTGATCATGACGACGGAGAAACCGGTCCAGTCCTTGAAGGGCTCGTGCACGGTCACGCCGGTCCCGGGAGCACCGTCGAACAGCAGGAGCGCGACCCGGCGGCCGGCGCGCCTCGACCATTCATCCGGACCCTTGCCGACGAACAGTTCCGCGCCCTCCACTTCGATGAAGGGCTCCTGCCAGGAACTGGCCAGGTCGACCACGACCGGGAAGGCGCCGGCGCGGCCGGCGTAAGAAACCGACACCGGGATGAGCGTGTGCAGCACGGTCAGCACCAGCACCACGCCCGAGATGCCGATCAGGCGTCGCGGCCAGCCCCGCATCCAGGTGTGCTCGCGTTTCAGCCCGCGGTCCAGCGCGGCGCTGAGCGCCAGGAAGCCGAACGCGCCGACGATGCTGCGGATGCCGCGCCAGGTCAGCTCGGGGTCGCTCTCGACGACCAGCTCGTAACCGGACACCAGCGCCAGCGTCGCCACGAACGCCACCGCGTAGTAGAGGGAGCGCTTGCGAATCCAGCGCCGCCCCACGAGCGCCGTGAGTTCGAGGATCACCAGCGCCGCGAAGCCGAAAAAGAACACTTCGCGCAACTCGTGCAGCGTCATCTGGAGCAAGCCGCGCGGCTTGGCCAGGCCGAACACCGCCAGCAGAAACAGCACCATCGCCCCGTAGAGCACGGCCAGGCGCGCGCCGGGGCCCCTGCGGGCGCCGGAAACCGGCACGCGGTCAGGCACTTCGGGCGGGTCTTGTCGGCTCAAGGTCGGGCTTCTCCGGGCATTGCGCGAGTGCAACTGCGGCCTACCCTAATGCGGCGCAGCCGCGGCGGCAATGGCGGGCGCGCGCCAGCGCAGTCATTCCAGCCAGATCGGGCTGAAGTACAGCTCGAACGGCTCCTCCGGGCGGCGGCTGAACACGATGAACTGGCTGATGTCCGCGAGATCGAGCTCGCGGTCACGGGGTCCGCGGGCAATGGTCCGCAGCGGCACCGTGAAATCGTTGAGGCCCGGCGTGACGATGAAGCTGCCGTTGAAGCGGTCACGATGGGCGCGCGCCCGGTGCGTATCATCGACCCTGAGGACGATCTCCACCGGCGCATCGAGTTCCGACCAGACCTGGAAGCGCAAGGCGTCGTATCCCGACCAGTTCGGGTAGGGCTCGCGCACCGTGAAGCCCGGCCAGGGGGCGTCGAGAAATGTCACCCGGGCGACAAGGCTGCTGTCGATATCCGTCCAGCCGCGAGGGGGGCGTACCTGCGCCAGCTCCGAGCGGCCGATGCTGAGGAACGGCCGCTGCCAGCGTTGGGTCAGGTCGGCCACCACCGGGTGCGCCGCGGTGCGCATGCCGTAGCTCCAGGCGACGCCTGCCAGCGGCAGCGTCGTCAGCGCCAGCGCGAGGCAGGCGCCGACCAGCACCAGTCGCGCTGCGACCCGGCCGTCACGCCCGAGGCCGCGCCACAGCTCGGGACGCAGGGCGGCAGCGATGGCGATGAAGCATACGGCTCCAGTAAGGTTGTACACGGCATCGCCGATGTTGGCGTGCCGGGTCGGTTGCAACAACTGCGCCGCCTCGGCGACCAGGCTCAGGACCGCGGTTGCCAGCAGCGCGATGAGGAAATTTGCGCTTTCCGGCGGGCTGCCCGCGCGCAACACCCGCACGATCCGCAGCATCAACAGGGCGGTGACGCCGAACAGCGGCACGTGGCCGAGCTCGAACAACGTGCGCCAGCCATAGGCATCGGTGGGCGGCCGTCCAAGCACCAGGAACAGCATCAGCGCGACCACGCCGAGGACCGGGGGCGCAAGCTGCGGCCAGCGGCCGGCGAGGCGCCAGCCCGCCGTGCTCCGCTCGGGGGTGTCCGGGTTCATGCAAGGATTCTGCCTGCGATGACATCGACGCCGCCAGTCGTCGCGCCCATTGACCGGCGGCGCCAAATGGCGCGAGATATGCATCCGTGAGCCCGCACCCTTTCCTGGATATTCGCATCCTGCCTCAGCCGGACGACGTGACCTGCGGGCCGACTTGCCTGCAGGCGGTCTACCGCCATCTCGGGCAGCGGCTGGATCTCCAGCAGATCATCAACGAGGTGCGCGGCCTGCCCGACGGCGGCACACTGGCGGTCTTTCTCGGCATCCATGCGCTCAAGCGAGGCCTGCAGGCGCGCCTGTACAGCTACCACCTGAAAATCTTCGATCCGTCCTGGCGCGGCGCGGAATCCGCCGAGCTGGCGGGCAAGCTCGAAGCGCAGCTCGCATTCAAACAGGGCAAGAAATTCGAAGCGGCGAGCCGGGCCTATATCCGCTTCCTCGAACTCGGCGGCGAGATCGCGTTCGACGACCTGACGCCCGAATTGCTCGACGTCCCCTTCAACGCCGGGCTGCCGATCCTGACGGGACTGTCCGCGACGTACCTGTACGACAGCCGCAGGGAGTACACCAATCGCCAGAACCGCGCCGTCTATGACGACCTGCGCGGCGAGCCGACCGGGCACTTCGTCGTGCTGTGCGGTCGCGAAAAACACACGGTGCGCGTGGCCGATCCATTCATCGGCAACCCGCTCGCCACCGACAGCCACTATTACGACGTCGGCGTGGAGCGGCTGATTCGCGCCATCCTGCTCGGCGTCATGACTTACGACGCCAACCTGCTCGTGATCTCGGAGGGAGACCTGCCATGAGGCGACTGATCGTCGTCGATGACCCGGAAGCCTGGACGCTGGATGGACACGATGGCGAGGTCGTCGCGGTGAGCGACTACCTCGCGCCGGCCGAGCCCTGGCCGGGACGCGGCATGCGCATCTTCAACCTGTCGCGCTCCTACGGCTACCAGACGCGCGGCTATTACGTCTCGCTGCTGGCCGAGGCGCGCGGCCACCATGTCATCCCCGACGTGCGCACCATCCAGGACCTCAATTCGCCTGGCTTCGTGCGCTTCATCCCGACCGACGTCGAAGAGTTGATCCAGAAGAGCTTCGGACGATTGAAGTCGGACGACTTCGTGCTGTCCATCTACTTCGGCGAGAACCTTGCCGCCCAGCACCAGGCGCTCGCCAAGGCGCTGTTCCGGCTGTTTCCGGTGCCGTTCCTGCGCGCCAAGTTCGGCCGGGGCCAGAAATGGAGCCTGCGCGGGGTCCGCGCGCTGCCGCTGGACGAAATCCCGGAACAACACCTCGGCTTCATGCGGGACGCTGCGCGCCGCTATTTTTCGCGCAAGCGCTACCAACCCGAGCGCAGCGACCGTTCGCGCTTCGACCTCGCGATCCTCGTCAATCCGGAAGAGCGCGAGGCGCCATCCGACAAGCAGGCGCTGAATCGCTTCGTGCAGTCGGCACGGCGCCAGGGTTTCGCGGTGGAATTCATCACCCGCGACGACTACGCGAGGATCTCCGAGTTCGACGCGTTGCTGATCCGCGAGACGACCGCGGTGAATCACCACACCTATCGCTTCTCGCGCCGCGCCCAGGCGGAAGGGCTCGCGGTCATCGACGATCCTGACTCTATCCTGCGTTGCGCCAACAAGGTGTACCTGGCGGAAGTCCTGAAGGGCGCCAAGGTGCCCATCCCGCGTACCGAAATCATCCAGCGCGGGCAGCGCAAGGCCGCCCTCGAGCGGCTCGGGCTGCCGTGCGTACTCAAGATCCCGGATTCCTCGTTCTCCCAGGGCGTCGCCAAGGCCAACACCGAGGCGGAGTACATGGCGCTGACGGACACCATGCTGGCGGCCTCGGACCTGGTGATCGGGCAGGAGTACGTGCCCACCGGGTTCGACTGGCGCGTCGGGGTGCTCGAGGGCAAGCCATTGTTCGTCTGCAAATACTTCATGGCGCGCGGTCACTGGCAGATCTACAACTGGGCGAGCCGCCGGCGCAGCGATGTCCTGGGCGAGTACGAGAGCCTTGCCGTGGAGGATGCGCCACCGCTCATCGTCCAGACCGCGGTCAAGGCCGCCCGGCTGATGGGCGACGGTCTCTACGGCGTGGATCTCAAGGAGATCGACGGCAAGCCGATGGTCATCGAGATCAACGACAACCCCAGCATCGAGGGGGGAGTCGAGGACAAGGTGCTCGGGGTCGCGCTTTACGACGCCATCATCGCGGTGCTGCGCCGCCGGGTCGAGGCGCGCCGCGAGGGAGACCGGAAGTGACGGATGGGCGTCCGCTGGGCCTGTTCGAGGGCTTCGGCATCGAGATGGAGTTCATGATCGTCGACCGCGAGTCGCTCGCGGTGCGGCCCATCGCGGACCTGCTGCTGCGCGATGCCGGCGGCGGCGACACCTGGGTCGAGGACGTCGAGCGCGGCCCGATCGCGTGGTCCAACGAGATCGTCGGCCACCTCGTCGAACTCAAGACCAACGGCCCGGCCAGCCAGCTCGCCGGCCTCGATGCCGCGTTTCACGCCGACGTCTCGGCGGCCAATGGGCTTCTGGCGAAGCATGGCGCCATGCTGCTCGGCACCGCGGCTCATCCGCTGATGGATCCTGCCACCGAGACCCGCCTGTGGGCGCACGGCGGCGGCGAGATCTACGCGAGCTACGACCGCATTTTCGGCTGCAGCGGCCACGGCTGGTCGAACCTGCAGAGCACGCATCTGAACCTGCCCTTCGCCGACGACGAGGAGTTCGGCCGCCTGCACGCGGCGATTCGCCTGGTGCTGCCGATCATCCCGGCGCTGGCCGCCAGCTCGCCCTTTCTCGACGGCCGCTTCACCGGCTACCTGGATGCGCGGCTGGAAACCTACCGGCACAACCAGGCGCGTATCCCCTCGCTCACCGGCAAGGTGATCCCCGAGCAGTTGTTCACCGAAGCCGACTACCGTGGCCTGCTGGCGCGCATCGCGGCCGACATCGCGCCGCATGACCCCGGGCAGGTGCTCAACCCGCTGTTTCTCAATTCACGCGGCGCCATCGCGCGCTTCGACCGCAATGCCATCGAAATTCGCACTATCGATATCCAGGAATGCCCGGCGGCGGACCTCGCCGTGATCGGGGCCGTGGTGGTGGCGTTACGCCGGCTGGTCGCGGAACAGGCGGCGCCTTACCGCGTCCAGCAGGAATGGCCCGAGGACCTGCTGGCGGGAATTCTGCTGGAGGTGATCCGCGATGGCGACCAGGCGCGCATCGCCGATGGCGACTACCTGCGCATGCTGGGTCTGCGCGGCCGCAGCATGACCGCGGGCGCCGCCTGGCGGGAACTCTGCGAGACCGCCAGCGGCGATTTCGACGCCAGTTCCCGCGCTGCGCTGGGCCGGATTCTCGACGCGGGACCGCTCGCCCGCCGCCTGCTGCGCGCGACCGGCACAGCGCCGACCCGCGCGGGACTCGTGGCAACCTGCCGCGCGCTTGCGGGTTGCCTGGCGGACAACCGTCTCTTCCCCTGATGGCCCGGACCACGCCGACGGTGCGCTGGCTGTTCACCTGCGAACATGGCGGGCGCGGGGTGCCGGGCGAATACGCGGCGCTGTTTCGCGGCGCCGACGCAACGCTGGCCTCGCATCGCGGCTGGGATGCCGGCGCACTGGACGTGTTCAACGCAATTGCCCCGAGTCTCGCCGACGCGGCCGTCGCCGCCACCATGACACGGCTGCTTATCGACCTTAACCGTTCGCTGCACCACCCGCGCGTGTTCTCGGAGTTCACCCGGCCGCTGCCGGCAGCGGTGCGGAAGGACATCGCGGCACGCTGGTGGCGTCCATGGCGGGACCGGGTCACCGGGACGATCGCCGCATGGCGCGAGGCCGGGCACGAAGTGCAGCACATCTCGGTGCACAGCTTCACGCCCGTGCTGGACGGGGAGATCCGCAATGCGGACATCGGCTTGCTGTACGACCCGGCGAGCGCCCGGGAACGGACTTTCTGCCAGCGCCTGCAGGCGCTGCTCGGCGAGCGCGGCTGGCGGGTACGGCGCAACTATCCCTATCGCGGCAATGACGACGGCCATACCACTGCGCTGCGCAGGCAGTTCGGCGCCGGTTATGCCGGCGTCGAACTGGAACTCAACCAGGCGTTGTTCCCCCGCTTGCTCGAGCCGCTGTGCGCCGACCTCGGGGAGGCGCTCAGCGAGCTGCGCGGCTAGCCGCGCAGCAGCAACGCCGCCGCCAGGTGCAGCCAGAGCAGCCAGGCCAGGGCGGTGCTCGCGGCATAAAGCCTGAAGCGCGTCATCACGAGGTTGCGCCCGAGATGCTCGCGCATGTGCAGCGCGCGCAACACGACGAAGCCCCAGGCCAGCGCCAGCGGCAACCAGCCGCCGGCGGCGAGCGCCAGGTGCGCCAGGCAGGCCAAGTGGAACAGCGTCGGAATCTCGAAGTGGTTGGCGAAATGCCGGGTCGATACCGAAACCTCCGGCGTCATGGGAATATCCCCCGCGCCGACGAAATCCTTGAGACGCATCTCGTGACCGCGGATCGCCGCCTGGCGCCGCAGCCCCATGACGACCCAGGCCATGGCGGTCAGCAATGCCATTCCCAGCATCGGCCAGAACATTATCGTCGAAGACATGGGCGCAGCTCTCCCGCGAGGTTCCAGCGTCCTCAAACTTCCGGGAATGAGGCCATTCCAAAAAGTTGTTGGACGCGTGGCAACCTGAAAACTATATTTTTGTTCGTATCGCAGTCTGAATATATACAAAAAGTTCGAGGTGAGTGTCGTGAAAATCAGCAAGTTACTGTCAACAGCCCGTGGCGCAGTGCTGGCCGCGGGCCTCGCGCTCACCGGCGCAGCCGCGGCCTCGGATGCCGTCGTGGACGCCGACTGGCTTGCCGCGCGGCTCGACGACAGCAACATCCGCATCGTCGAAGTAAGCGTGGAGCCCGGCAAGTTCGAGCGCGCCCACATCCCGGGCGCGATCAACTTCCGCTGGCATACGGACCTGGTCGACCCCGTGCGCCGCGATATCGCGTCGCGCGAGAACTGGGAGAAACTGCTGTCCTCCGCCGGCATCACGCCGGACACGACGGTGGTGCTGTACGGCGATCACAACAACTGGTTCGCCGCCTGGGGCGCGTGGATTTTCAGCTACTACGGGCATGCTGATGTGAAGCTGCTCGACGGCGGCCGCAACAAGTGGGAAGCCGACAACCGGCCGCTCGGCAGCCGCCCGGCGCGCTACGCGGCGACCGACTACAAGGTTGGCGAGACCCATCCGGAGTTGCGCGCCAGGCTCACGGACGTGTTGGAAGTGGTCAATGGCGACCGCCAGGCGAAGCTGCTGGACATTCGCTCGCCGGCCGAGTTCGAGGGCAAGATCTTCGCGCCGCCCGGCGTCCAGGAGCTGGCCATACGCGCCGGTCACGTGCCGGGGGCGAAGAACGTGCCGTGGGGCGCGGTGGTCCGTGAGGACGGCACCTTCAAGTCGGCCGACGAGCTGCGCCAGCTGTACGCGGGCATCGGCATCGACGGCAATGAGCAGGTGATCGTTTATTGCCGCATCGGCGAGCGCTCAGCGCACAGCTGGTTCGTGCTCTCGCAGATCCTCGGCTATGACGCCGTGCAGTACGACGGCTCGTGGACGGAATACGGCAACGCGGTCGGCGTGCCCATCGCGAATCCGGCCGGCACGGTGTGGGGCGGCACCTGAGCCCCAGCCTGCTGGTTCGCATCCTGGTGCCGGCGACGATTGTCGCCGGCATCGTCTTATTGGCGCTCCGGCTGGACGGACAACCCGGCCTCGGCCGCGACCCCGCGTTCACGGTGCTCGCCGGCGCGACCTTCGGCCTGCTGCTGCAGCGCTCTCGATTCTGCTTCTTCTGCATCCTGCGCGAGCTGTTCGAGGAGCGCGACGCGCGCGGCGCCCTCGGCATCCTGGCGGCGCTGGCCGTGGGCAGCATCGGATACCTGGTGGTGGTCCAGCCCTGGCTGCCGGATCCCCTCGTCGGCCGGCTGCCGCCGGACGCGCATATCGGCCCGGTGTCCTGGGTGCTGGTGGCGGGCGGCCTGAGTTTCGGCCTCGGCATGACGCTGTCGGGCTCGTGCATCTCGGCGCACCTGTACCGGCTGGGCGAGGGCTCCACCCTGGCGCCGTTCGCGCTCGCCGGCGCGATAGGCGGCTTCATGCTGGGATTTGCCTCGTGGAACTGGCTCTATATCGGCACCCTCGCGACGGCGCCGGTCGTCTGGTTGCCCGGCAAGCTCGGCTACGGCGGCGCAGCGGCGCTGCAGGCCGCACTGCTGGCGGCGCTGGCGCTGCTGCTGCTGCTGCGGGTGCGCTGGCCAGCGCCGGCCGAGATTGCGGGCGTGCCGCCGACGCCGATCGTCCTGGCCCGCAAGGTGTTCATCGACCGCTGGCCGGCATGGCTCGGCGGCATCGGCGTCGGCATGCTCGGCTTCCTCGCCTACCTGCGCACCGAGCCGCTGGGCGTCACCGCCGAGCTGGGCAGCCGCGCGCGCACCCTGGCGGGCGGGCTCGGCTGGATCCCCGACCGGCTGCCTGGGCTCGACGGCTTCGCGGGCTGCGCCACCGTGGTGATCGAGGCGCTGATGACGCCGAACGGCGTGTTCATCCTGGCGCTGGTGGCGGGCAGCCTGGCGGCGGGCATCGCCTCGGGCAACTTCCGGCCGCGCGCCTGGCCGTGGCACCGCTATGTGTTCGCGATCCTCGGCGGCGTGCTGATGGGCTGGGGCGCCATGGTCGCCCTGGGCTGCACGGTCGGCGTGCTGCTGTCGGGAATTTCCGCTTTTGCGCTGTCCGGCTGGGTGTTCGCGGCCGCCGTGACCTTCGCGGTGTGGGCCAGCCTGGGGGTCCGGCGCCTGGTGGCGCATTAATTCCGTGCCTCAGAGATGCTCGGCGAAAAACTCCAGCGTGCGCCGCCACGCGTCCGCGGCGGCCTCCGGCTCATAGCGCGTGCCGGAAGGATTCGCGAAGGCGTGGTCGGCATCTTCGTAAACGACAATCTCGGCCGTCTTGCCCAGCGTCTGCAGCGCCGCCTCGAACTCGCGCACCGATTCCAGCGGAATGCCCCGGTCCTGGCCGCCGAAAATCCCGAGGATCGGCATCATCAGGGGCACGAGCCGCGCGGGTTCGGTCACGACCCGGCCATAGTAGATGACGGCGGCATCCAGCTCCTCGGGCAGCATCATGGCGAGGCGGAGCGACAGCGCGCCGCCGAAGCACCAGCCGATGCTGCCGACGCGCTCAACCCCGCCCTCGTCCTTCAGCCAGCGAAACGCCGCGCGCAGCGCCGCATCGGTCCGCTCCGGGTCGCCCATGGCCACCGACATCAGTTCGCGTGCCTTGTCCGGGTCGGCCGCCACCGTGCCGCCGTAGAGATCGACGGCGAGCGCGAGGTAGCCCTCGGCCGCCAGGCGGTTGGCCATCTCGCGGATATTCTCGTTGAGGCCCCACCACTCGTGGATGACCACCAGCCCGGCGCGCGGCACACCGGCCGGCCGCGCGACATAGCCGCGCAGCCCGTCCTGCTCGATGAGTTCGCCACGGATGCCCGCGGCGCGCTCGCCCGCCGCGGCGCCCGCCACCGGCTCGTCGCCCGCGTGTTCGCGCGCCATCGCCTCGGCGTAGCTTTCCTCGGCGGCGCCGCCGCTGGTCGCAGCACCGAGCACCAGGACGAGGCAGCACAGGCCCGCAGTAATGATTCTCATCACAACGCCTCCACCATTTCCCGGGTCACCAGCACGACGCCCTCCCGGGTCACGTAAAAGCGCCGCCGGTCCTCGGCCGCGTCCTCGCCGACCACCAGGCCGTCCGGGATTACCGTGTTCTCATCCACGATGGCGCTGATGATCCTGCAGTCGCGGCCGATGTCCACGTCGGGCAGGATGATCGAGCGCTCCACCAGCGAGCGTTCCGCCACGCGCACATTGCTGAACAGCACCGACTCGCGCACCAGCGCCCCGGACACGATGCAGCCGCCCGAGACCAGGGAATTCAGGGCCCGGCCGTGGCGCACATCGTCGTCGAGCACGAATTTCGCCGGCGGCAGCTGCGCCTGGTAGGTCCAGATCGGCCACTCCTGATCGTAGAGGTTCAACTCCGGCGCGACGTAGGTCAACTCGATATTGGCCTCGTAGAAGGCATCGACGTTGCCGACGTCTCGCCAGTAGAGCTGCACCTTGGTCTCGGCGTCCTGGAACACGTAGGCATGGACCTGGTCGCCGGCCGCGATGCTGTCCGGCACGATGTTGCGGCCGAAATCATGGGCGGAATCCTCCTGCATGGCGTCGGCACGCAACACGCGTTCCAGGTAGGCCGTGTTGAACACGTAGATGCCCATGGACGCGAGCGCGATGCCGTCGCGACCGGGGATGGGCTCGGGGTGCAGCGGCTTCTCGACGAAGCGGCTGATGCGGTTGGTCTCGTCGATAGTGACGATGCCGAACTCCTGCGCGCGCGTCACCGGTACCTCGACCGTGCCGACGGTGACGTCGGCGCCGCTCTCCGCGTGCTGGGCCAGCATCAAGCCGTAGTCCATCTTGTAGATGTGGTCGCCGGCCAGGATCAGCACGTACTCCGGTTCCTGGTTCTGCAGGTATTCGAGGTTCTGGAAGACGGCGTCGGCCGTGCCCTTGTACCAGGAGGAGTCGATCTGCTGCTGCGCCGGCAGGATCTCCACGAACTCGCCGAACTCGCCGCGGAAGTATCCCCATGCCCGCTGCAGATGGACGATCAGGTCGTGGGCCTTGTACTGGGTCAGCACCGCAATGCGGCGGATGCCGGAGTTCACGCAATTCGAGAGCGGAAAGTCGATGATGCGGTACTTGCCGCCGAAGGGCGTGGCCGGCTTGGCGCGCGACAGGGTCAGCGCCTTCAGACGCGACCCCCGGCCGCCGGCAAGGATCAGCGCGACCGTGTCGCGGGTCAGGCTGCTGACGTAGCGCCCGGGTTTCCCTGTCTTCATGACTCGCCCCAGTGCTGGTGATCCGAGTTCATACCTTAGCAGGAGGAAGGCCCGCTGCCACTCGGAAGAACCGCAGTCCCGCTCGCGGCTGTGCTAAATTGCCGCCAACTTCGCCGCGACCGGCCGTCATGCCCGCCAAGCTCAAGATCCTGTTCGTGGTTGCCGAGTGCTGGCCGCTGGTCAAGACCGGCGGCCTCGCCGACATCGTGCCGCCCCTGGCGCGGGCCCTGGTCGCCCAGGGCCACGACGTGCGGCTGCTCATGCCAGGCTACCGCGAAGTCGAGGAGATGTTCGCCGGCAAGCCGGCAGGGCGCTTCTTCGAGGCGCTGCCGGGGCTCGACCGGGTGCGGCTCATCCGCGGTGAGCTGCCGGACTACGGCATCCCGATGTGGCTGCTGCACTGCCCGTCCCTGTACGACCGCCCCGGCGGCCCCTACGCCGATCAGCATGGCCGGGACTGGCAGGACAACGACTTGCGCTTCGGCATGCTCTGCAAGGTCGCATCCCTGTTTGCCGCGGGCGACGGGCTGGACGGGTGGAAGGCCGACATCCTGCATTGCCACGACTGGCATACCGGCCTGGCAGCAGCCTATGCGCACTTCGACCCGCAGGTGACCGCCGGCACGGTATTCACGGTCCACAACCTCGCCTACCAAGGCAACTTCGATTCCGGCGTGGGCGGCGCACTGGACATCGACTCGCGCGCCTACCAGTCCGAAGGCCTGGAGTTCTACGGCCACCTGAGCTTCATGAAGTCGGGGCTCTGGTATTCGGACCAGCTGACGACGGTCAGCCCGACCTACGCCCGCCAGGTACAGACCGAAGAATACGGCTGCGGCATGGACGGCGTGTTACAGGCGCGCCGCGATGCGTTGACGGGCATCCTCAACGGGGTCGACGAACAGGTCTGGAGCCCGGACATCGATACCCTGCTGCCGGCGCGCTATTCGGCCGCCGACCTGGGCGGCAAGGCCCGCTGCAAGCTGGAACTGCAGGACCGTTTCGGGCTGGCGCGCGGGCCGGAGATCCCGGTGATCGGCATTGTCGGGCGGATGACGGCGCAGAAAGGCTGGGACCTGCTGGCCGAAGCCGCGCCGGCGCTGCTGGCGGACAAGGTGCAACTCGTCATGCTGGGCAGCGGCGACAATGCGCTGGAGGCCCGGGTAGCCGCCCTCGCGGCCCGGCTCGGCGGCGCCATCGGGCTGCACCTCGGGTACGACGAGGCCCTTTCCCACCTGGTGATGGCGGGCGCCGATATTTTCACCGTACCGTCGCGCTTCGAACCCTCGGGCCTGACCCAGATGTACAGCCAGCGCTACGGTACGCCGCCGGTCGTGCGCCGGACCGGCGGCTTGGCCGACAGCGTCACGGAGGCGACGCCCGCGAGCATCGCC
>Ga0209498_1000658_pt1 | contig 21339 bp, 19 predicted proteins | sample WalLakDeSediment_FD_184131 | JGI IMG/M metagenome (GOLD analysis project Ga0209498, IMG submission 184131) | Lake sediment microbial communities from Walker lake, Nevada to study Microbial Dark Matter (Phase II) - Walker Lake 11/02/13 Deep... | ecosystem: Environmental > Aquatic > Freshwater >...
TTATGATGAAATGGCTAATGACTTTAGGAATCTAGCTAGAGGTGAATTAGTTCCTGGAGACATTTTTAGAAATATTAATTATTATTACAAAAGAGAACCACTTAGTTTCTCAGGAGTCAGAGAAATAAGGTACAATCAACTTAAGGATAGATACGATTTTTTAAAGGATTTTGAAGATAGTTATCATACTATGTATATGATAATGTCATTTCTTGAAATAGAAGAAAATAATTATGACTTGGTTAAATTTATTTTTAATGACTTAAGAACAATTGATGAAATAAATAAGATCACTGACTACAAAATAATTCCGGGCACAAATGATATATCAACTGAACAAATTAATAAAAATAACAATCAGACAGATTCAGATAAACATTTAAAATTTAATGAGAAAGAATTTGTTGAGAATCCCGATAAGCTACCGATTATAGAAAATCAACTTGAATTTCAAAGAAATATTAATTCACAGATTCCTGAGGTATACAAGAGATCTGGTATCTATGAAAAAGTAAATTCAATTGTTTTTATTGATGAAAAAGGAGAAGTACAAGATGTTCAAATACCTAAAGAAGGGAAAATTCCAATTTGTGATGAGATTGCAAAAACTGTCCTTATGAAAACTAAATTTGAGCCCGGATTATTGAAAGGTGTCCCTGTGAAAGTAAAAATGAAAGTTTCTGTTGAATTTAAATATTAATAATCTTAAAACTTAGTTTTGACTATAATGATTATTCTCTAATAAAAATAACATAGGTTTTTTATGAGTAAACCCAAAGTAAGAGCAACAATCTTAGACATTCCTGGTAAAGAAAAATATAAAATAATTCGTGCAGCTGTTAGTAGATTTAATTATGCAATGGAAGAAAATTTTTTTCTTGAAGCAACTGCTTTAATTGAAAGCTTAATATGTGACCGGCTGGAAAGTAGGTTAGGACAACTTTTAAAAATACCAGTTAATTTTAATACTATAGGAGAACTTTTAAAAAAATTAAATAAGTTTGAAACGGATATAGAATTAAAAAATATAATGAATAAAAGGTTAAACAATTGGTGTGGCCAAAGGAATATAACGATTCACCAAGCAGCAAAAATTGAATTAAATAAAAAGAAAGACTGGGATGTTTTTTTAGAAGAAGCAGAAAGGACAGCAAATGAAGGCAGAAAAATATTTGATGAATATAATAAACAATTGCAAAAAATAAGACGAACCAAAGTAAAAAGGATAAGTAAAATATGAGCAAGAAACTCTTTTTAATTATGCTGCTATTTTCTCAACTTATTCTTGCTCAAGATTTCAATGAAGAAAAAACTACTCTAACTAACTTCTTGAAACGAATGTACAACAGCTCTCCATTTGAAGGAGTAAAAGTGGTAGAAGATTATGATAAAAGTTACTTTATTTCTGTCGTTTCTTTAGATAAGGCTAAATATCCGAACACTAGCACAATGACTCGTGTAGCACAAGTAAAAGCTCGCCAACAAGCAAGTGCCTTTTTTAATGGTTCAACAATTTCTTCTGATTTAGTTATTAGAACAACTGAGACTAAAACAAAAGACTCCACAACAACTGTTACTGAAATGATTGAATCAATAAAAGAAAATTCTGTGGGTTTTGTTCAAGGTATGGAATTGCTCTCTAACTTTTTAATAGAGGAGGACAAGAGGATGGTTTTTATTTATTTTAGATTATTAGAAAAGCAAGAATAATTTAATATATTTAGCTAAATTTTATAAGGACACTCTATGAATATTATATTTTACTGGAAAAAAAGTTATTTTAAGGATGAATATCATAACACATTAAAAAACTTAAAACTTTATACTAACTATCCGCTAAAAGGGATTTCTCCTAGGGATACGGTGTGGGTTGTTACAAAAAAAGAAGACACATATGTATTAGTTAGCAAATTTATTATTGAAAAAATGAAAAGGGAAATAAGTGAACATGGGGACTTCTGCATGGTGGGTGATAAAAGTTACAGTGTTTTTTATGAGTTAGATGACGTTAATCGAAAGAAGTTTAAGTCATTACTTCTGGGATTATTTAATTGGCCGAATGATGAAATAGGAATTTACTTCCGTGGTAAAAAACATATTCAGGAGTTAACTGATTATGCTCATCAAGAATTTGAGAAATTTTCAAAAAAACTAAAAATTATTTAAGAATCGGGAGTGTAAATAATTCTGGGTGAATGGCATTTAGTGTTACAGAATATTTTATTCTATCAAAAAAAAATTAAGGATTTTCCCTCCGGATCCGCACCCCCTGTCAATTACCAGATCGACCAACCAATCCGAGTCCAAACCTTCCGAAAGTTTTTTTAGTTTTCCTGAGTGAAATCTGATTCTGAAATTTTTTTATAGACTGCCTTATAGGAAATTAAGGATATCGCTGCTAAATTTTTCCGAAAACCTTTTGTTTTACTCTATTCTTTGTATATAGATTTGTAACCATCTTAAGGGTGAATTATGAAAAAGATACTTTCCTTCCTAGCAATTGTTATTATTACTTCATTTATGTTTTTTATATCTAATATTTACCCTCAAGTTGTAACAGGAAAACTTATAGAAGAAAACAACAATGGATTGGCCGAAGTCTCTCTGGAGCTTTATATTTCGCCAAATGTTTATAATACCAATTCATTGTCTGATGGAAGTTTTTCTTTCAATTTAGTTACTAGCATTGAAGAAGAAGGTCAGCTTCCATCAGGTTATAGTATTACAAACAATTTTCCCAATCCTTTCAATCCCAAAACCAGAATAGGTATAACATTACCAACTGAGGGCAAAGTTAGAATTGGAGTGTATAACATTCTGGGTCAAAGAGTAATAGATGAGATAGACAGAAATTTCAGTGCAGGCACACACTCCTTAGATATTGAACTGGAAGGACTGGCATCTGGAGTATACATTGCCCATATATCAATTGATGAGAAATACAATCTAGTAAAAAAGATGATGCTGATATACGCCAGTCAGCATTTGTCCTCAACAGCGGGCACTTTCAATAATCAATTACATAAATCAAACAGCAATTCATTCTTATTAACAGAGATAGATAGCCTTGTAGCAACGAGTTTAATAATAGGCAGGAAGACATTTACTGAGCTGCCAGGCATAGTTGGAGACACACTTGATCTGGGAGAATTAACAATTGAGAGATATTGTCCGGGTCTACCTACGGTTTTATATGAAGGTAAAACGTACAACACAGTTCTAATAGGAACACAATGCTGGCTTCAACAGAACCTTGACGTAGGCACAATGATTAATAGCACAAGTAGCGGTGGATTTCAACAAACAAACAATGGGATATTAGAAAAGTATTGTTATGAAAACAATCCAGCCAATTGTGAAACTTACGGCGGACTATATGAGTGGCCGGAAGCAATGCAATACAGCACAACTCCCGGTGTACAAGGCATTTGCCCACCTGGCTGGCATATCCCCACACTTGCTGAATTTCAGACTCTGAGCACTTCTGTAGGCGGAGATGGGAATGCACTGAGGGCAGTGGGACAAGGAACAGGTGGTGGTGCCGGAACAAACACAAGCGGCTTTTCCGCGTTGTTTGCGGGCTACCATTACTACTATGGTACCTTCAGCGATTTAGGACTCAGCACTTTCTTTTGGAGTTCTACGGAGTACGATGCTACTCACGCATACTTCCTGGGCCTGGGCTACAGTAATAGTGGTATCCTCCTGTACGACTTCAATAAGGAGGGCGGTTTTAGTGTGCGTTGCCTTAAGGATTAAAGAAATTATAAAATAAATATTTATTTATATACTATACAGGAAATATAAAATGAGTTTTTCAACATACATCAGTAAAGCAATATTATTTGTTTTGATTGGACTTACATTGTTAATATTAAGTTGTAAGGATGAAGAACCAACCCAACCGCAAAACCAAAAACCACAGATACAAAACTTAAGCGCCAATCCTGCTACAATAAAAGTGAATGAAGAAACAACACTAACCTGTGTTGCAATAGACGCGGATGGAGATAACCTTACTGTCTCCTGGACTGCACCTTCCGGTACATTCCCAAATGGTAATGTCGGGGTTTCCGTAAAATGGAAAGCACCTGCTAATATCGGGGTCTATTCGATTACGGCAACGGTGAGTGATGGAAAAGATACGGACAAAGAAGTTGTAAGTGTAAATGTTGAGGCGGCTGGAACAGCACCATCAGCACCAACGCTTTCATCACCATCGAACAGTGCTACAAACATATCTATACCAACAACACTCAGCTGGAATGCAAGTAGTGGTGCAACAAGCTATACCTTACAGGTTTCAACAAACAGTAACTTCACTAGTTTCGTATATAATCAAAGCGGAATTACTGGAACAAGCCAACAAGTAACCGGACTGAATAACTCTACTCAATATTACTGGAGAGTAAGTGCAACAAATAGTTATGGCACATCCGGTTGGTCAAGTGTATGGGATTTTATTACTGTCGCTGGAGGAACCGCACCACAACCACCAACGCTTTCATCACCATCAAACGGTGCTACTAATATAGCATTGCCTCCTTCACTTATTTGGAACGCAAGCACCGGTGCAACAAGTTATACTTTGCAAGTTTCAACAAACAGTAATTTCTCAGGCTTTGTTTACAATCAAAGCGGGCTAACCAGTACAAGCCAGCAGGTAACCGGACTTAATAACTCAACAACATATTTCTGGAGAGTAAGTGCAGAAAACAGTTACGGAACATCCGGATGGTCGACAGTTTGGAACTTTACAACAGCTTCTGGCAGCGGCGGAGGTCAACCCTGCCCTGGAATACCGACAGTAACATATGCTGGTAAGACATACAACACAGTTTTAATCGGCAGTCAATGCTGGTTGAAAGAAAATCTTGATGTTGGAACGATGATTAATAGCACAGGCAGTGGATTTCAACAAACAAATAACGGGATAATAGAAAAGTATTGTTATGCTAATAATCCAGCCAACTGTGAAATTTATGGCGGACTATATGAATGGCCGGAAGCAATGCAATACACCACAGTACCAGGTACTCAAGGAATTTGCCCACCCGGTTGGCATATACCAACAACTGCTGAACTTCAAACATTAGTTGCAGCAGTTAACAACGATGGAAATGCACTTAAAGCAATAGGACAAGGAGCAGGAACAGACTCAAGCGGCTTTTCCGCGTTGATGGCGGGCTACCGTGGCTACGATGGTTACTTCGACGTTTTAGGAGACTACACTTACTTTTGGAGTTCGACGGAGTACAGTTCTACTCTCGCGTATAAACTGGGCCTGTACTACAATGGTAGCTATATCTTCCTGCACTACTTCAATAAGGTATACGGTTTTAGTGTGCGTTGCCTTAAGGATTAAAATTTAATCTCAATTCTAACAAAGCCTGACTAACCCTCAGGCTTCTTAATTTTAAACCTAATCTTGCCAACTTGGGTACCTAGAAAGAGGCCTCTCCATCCAAATGAGATTCACTGCAAACCTGATCTTAGGTAAATCTGATTTCCTATAGAGAATCGGGTTTGTAAATTTTTTTTGATTTTGAAATTTTCAAGCTAAAGGAGGAAAAACCCTCCTTTACTAAAGATCAAGATTAGTGTACAACTTGATGTCAGTAAACCTCCCAAAGTTATTCTTCACTCTGAACTTTCCATCCTGATCCGGCAATCCAAGTTCAACGGCTATTTTGCCTCCTGATTCAAGTTTGATCTCTGCATAATAGGTTTCAACTTCCGGATTGATTTCATTTAGCTGAATGATAACGTAATCATTCTCTTCCGTCCAGCTGATATCCTTTGTTGTACTGCAGCTAATGAAAAGCAAAAGCAATAACGCAAATAAACATTTCATTTTATTTCCTGTGTGTTAATAAAAAATGCCGGACATACTGCCTGGCATTACTGTTTGTCATATACAGAATAAGTTTTTCGGTTTATTTCTAAAACCATTTTCCTTTCAATCTTCTAAATATTACAACTGTTACCAGTTCAAATACTATCCTACCTGCCAGTCTTACGTACCTTACTACTTTTTTTCTGTTTATTCGCATTCGTTATCTTATCCTTTCCATCAAATTCTTCTTTTAATATCTCAATTATGGCTTCAGTCAGTTTCATTGCAATTCTTATCATCTGTTTACTTTGCATATCAATCTCCTTTTCTAAATAATTTTTAACATAAAAATCCTCAACCGCAAAAGCGATTAAGGATAAGCGAATTCTTCCAGACGAAAATATTCCAGGAACATTTGTTTTAATTTGCTGATGATGGTTCTTATGGCTTGATATGAGGTGTGTAGAATATCAGCAATATCTTTTGCTTTATATCCTTGAATTAGATGAGTTAGTATGGTGTGTTCCTGTGTGCTTAAAGTTTCCTGCCAGTCTTTGAAGTCCACGTTGAAAGAGAATTGTTCTTCTACAGCTTCTCTGCTTTTGGGTTTTGTCATCCACTCATCAAACGCCAGTATTTCAGTTTCAACATCAGGTCTTCTGCGATAGAAGCTTAATACATCTGTTGTTGATGTGCCGCCAAGTCCCTTTTTACAAACAGATCGCGTATCAACTTCTTTAGCGCGCTGAGTTATGAAGCATTTGTAATCCTGCTTCTTAATCTCTTTATCCGCAGCTTTATCGCGGATAAACTTTTCATAAGATTGGCAAACTAATTCCTGAATTTTATCTTTTCTTCGTTCTGGTTCTTCATATCTGAGCACTGCATAATATGCCTGTGTTTTTACAACAGGGTATAGTTCTTCCCAGGACAATAATAACCTCCTGTAATAATTGATTAAATCATTTACATACAGGATTCTTATACCGAATTTCAGAGAAGAACCTTATCCACAGGCATATAATTTTTATATTAAACACACCAATTCTTAATTATTATGTGCAGATCATTTTCAAATACGACGAGTTCCTTTTTCACTTTTTCCTGAAGCAAAACAACTTGGGAGTGTATTGCTAACTTTGAAAATATAATATAACCCCTGCTGATAGTGGGGGTTAGTTGTTATAATAGTGTAGAATTCTGCAGTTCATTCTTTAATATAGAATAATATTCCCCCCTTTTTCTTATATATAAAATTTTATAAAGTTACATAGAGCTCAAAGATTTATTATTTTTGCATAAAAGTAATTGAGTTCTATATGGCATATCCTAAGCAAACAACTCCAGAAAAGAAAAAAGCTGCAATTTATTGCAGGGTGTCAACTGATGAGCAGGCATCAAAAGAGGATAATTCCTTGGAGATTCAAGAAGCAACTTTAAGAATCTTCTGTGAAAAGGAAGACTTTGAAGTTTATGATGTGTATGCCGATACCAAAAGTGGAAAATCGATAGACAGGGTTGAGCTTAACCGTCTGAGAGAGGATGCATCAAAAAACCGCTTTCAAATATTAGTAGCGACAAAGCTTGATCGGCTTTCAAGAAATGTAAAAAACTTTCTAGATCTGGATTATGAATTACAGCAATACCATATCGATATAAAAACCCAATCACAGAATTTCGATACAACAACTCCTTCAGGCAGAATGCTGAGGATGATGTTAATTGCCTTTGCAGAATTTGAAAGAGATATGATATCCGAGCGAACCACAGAAGCTTCTGAATATCTTGCAAAAGAGGGAAATCCTGGTGGCGGATTAACACCTTTAGGCTATGATCGTGTTGATAAATTATTAGTTGTTAATGAAGAAGATGCCGAACTCGTCAGGTATATTTTCAATTCATATCTTGAACATCCTTCAACAAATAGTGTTGCTGAAAAACTTAATGCACAGGGAAACAGAACAAAAATTCATACAGTAAAGGATAGGAAAACGAGTAAAGAAACCGTGCGAGGTGGAGGTGCCTTTACACGGGACACTATACACCGAATTCTGACTAATGTAAAGTACCTGGGAAAAGTACCTTACAAAGGTGAACTTTATGAAGGTAAACATGAAGCAATAATCAGTGAAGAAGTTTTTAATTTAGTCCAGGAACAATTGAAGGAATCACAAAAAAACAAGCATAGAACTAAGAAACGGGAAATACCGACTAAGTTAAATAATATTTTATATTGCGGGTTTTGTGGGAATAAAATGACTGGCTCTTATGGAACTAAAAAGGGAAAACCATATTACTACTACAAGTGTACTTCTAAGATTAAAGGATCAAGTAAATCTTGTCCATCCAGAACTATTAAAATGGAATATCTGGAAAACTTCATTTTCAAAATAACTAAAATCATTATGGAAGATCATAGGGCATTCAGAGAAGCATTTAAAAAGTTTTCTGCACGTTCAAAATCTGATTTAGAAAAATTATTGAAAGTAGAAAAGGCTCTTCTTGCAAATCTTGCAAAGGCAAAAGGCCGAATCAAAAACTTGAATGAAGTTATCAAACACAAAGGGATAGAAAATGCTCCTAAATCTACCCTCGAAGAAATAAATAATGAAGAGATTACCCTAAACTCGATTCAAAAAAGTATAGATGATAATAAGAAAAAAATTGATGCAATAAATAAAACTCTGATTGATGAAGTAGTCTATAGAAGAGCTTATCAGAATCTCACTCAAAGAATTGATAAGGGTCCGATTGAATTACAGAGAGATTTGTTTTCATCATTCTTTGAAAGAATTACATCCAACATTAAGGCTGGAGATGAGAGTGGCCATATCACAATTAAACTCCATGCAGATGGAGAGATCCTGCGGAAATGGGCGAATTTTGGCAAAGAATTAACAAATGACGAAATCTCGAATTTTCGTCGGACTTTGTACCCCGGAGAGGATTCGAACCTCCGACCTACGGTTTAGGAAACCGACGCTCTATCCTACTGAGCTACCGGGGCATATCGGACAACTTATACTAATTTCATCACAAAATTAAGCAAGTCTCGTGTGTTTTAAAAATTAAAACAAAAGTGCTATTTCTGTTAAGAAGTTATACATACTCATTGATGTTCAAATTCAGTAATTCATGCATTTGAGCTGCTTTTCCATGCATGGTACGATAACCGGAATACAACAAATTTCCACAGAATCGAAGGAAAAGCAGTTTTATTTTTAGTGGCATAATAATTCTATCTCTGCAGGCAAAAATACACAGCAAATTTCAAACAAATAAAGGAGAATCAAAAATGAAAGCTGCAGAATTCGCGAAGAAATATTTTCTTCCATTTTTCATACTGGCGTTAATTTCCTTTTTCGCCGCCTGCCAGGATAATTCAATTGTTGATCCTGAAGTAACAACCGACAGACAAGCAATGGGAAAACTGGTTGAACAGGATTCGGTGTTGAATTCTTTTGAACCTAACTTCAATGAAGATGGAGAAGTTGACTTTTTAGGAAAAGTTAATGCCGATATCTATCCATTTAAAGTCTGGCACAGGATGAGACTGGTCAACCGAAATCTTACTATAGATATTCAGGGTGATACGGCTTATGGTGTGGTAACGAATACTTTCGAAGGTATTCTTTTTATTGCTGCTTCTTACGATCCGAATGCAACAACTCCGGATACAATTGTACAAAAACCATTTACATCTATAGTAACGCGCAATGTTATATTTGTAAAAATTGAACGCAATCCTAATCCGGAAAGAAACTGGAGAATTGCTGCTATTTCCCTGCCTGAAGGCGGTACACAAAGTCCTAATATTGATATAACTAAATTCACTGCATTTCTGCCGAATGGTGATACGCTTATAATAACTTCACCTAATGATTATTACCTGATAAGAAACTGGCAGCACTGGTGGAGATGGAGACATATTCCTGTACTTCAGCCGGGACAGCAAGTGCTTTTAAGAGTGGAGGTTACAAGCGCCTATTCCGATACTGATTTTGTTACAATAACTTTTGGAGCGGACAGATTCGGTATGCACAGACTTAAAAAACGTTTTGTGCTTGTGTCTTCTACACCTAACGGCAATATGTTTGATAAAGTTTACGAACAGACCTTTACACCAAGACCATTTGCATTTGGATTCTTCCACGCAATTATAAATGCAACTCCAAAACAAGTAATTGTTGATGATTCAACTCCGGTTGAAATGGAATCCTGGGGTGTGCCGTATTTTGTAAGACCATTGCCATAACAGAATAAATTATTTTATTTATACATCCTCCCCTTCGCGGGGAGGATTGTTTTTGTTTTAGTATTATAGTTGAATGAGTTATAAAGTAATGTTAAGTTAAAAGAAATGAAAAAGTATATTTTTTACATAATTGTAGTATTGTCCATATCATATTTCGGATGTGATAAACCTGCTCCAACAGAGTTGATTGATGATTCCGGAACAAGTAATAATTTTGATATCGAAATAATCAGTGGTGATTTAGATAACGAATACTACAGCAACGGATATGATACAAGCGGTGTTATCGAAGACATCCGTAGATTTGCAAATATTATTTCGGTAAGCGGCATAAAAATTACCGGCACCGGAAGAACTGATAATATTTCTACTGCGCAGGTTATTCTTTCTGATAGATCGAATCCGGTTTATTCTCCCGGCGGCAGATTAATTGGTTATAATACAATTACTCCCGGCGTAGTTCGGATTAACTCTGAACCAGCACGGATAACAAATTTAAGAATAAGATATCGTGAGCAAGGTGTGCTCATTGATACAGTACTCGGGAAAAAGTACGAGCTTTTTAATTCTGACAGAAGATTTTTCGGTGATCAGTTTGTTTTTCCATACAATGGTAATATCAATTTTTCCTTTACTCCTTTCTTCGGGCAGCCTACATCATTTGATATTCCAACTCCGACTGAAGTTACAGGTACTGTAAAACTTGTCAGACTTCCGGATCAAAACAGATTCCGTGCAGAACTGAACTGGACAGGTACTCCGGCGGGAAAATTTTCAATTGTAATCGGGGGTGTCAGATCTTTCAATCATCAGGTTTTTCCCTTTTACAGATTGAGAACAGAGGATGACGGCAGTTTGATAATTCCAGCCGGATTATTAAGCAATATTCCGAAAGACAGATTTAACAGAATATCAATTTCCTTTATAAGAAAATTTGATAACACTATTCAACTGGATAACAGCGAACTTTATATCAGTTCACAAAGCATTCACACAATAATTGTTGAAATTCCTTGAGAGAAGTATTATTAGCAGGTTTACTAATGGTTTACATCGTTCCATTAAAAGCTCAATCCTCTTTTGGGATTGCAGGACTTTGGGGAATTTCAAAGAAGTCTTTTACTTCTGTTAACTCCTTCGAATTTAATCCTTCTAACTATTCTGTTATTAAGGATTGGGCATTTTCTGTTTCCTACGGCGGTGAACTTTCAAAGAATTTTACCAGCAGCTTATACCAGATCTCCGCTGCAAAAACTATTGATGATCACTTTATATCTTTAAGATATTCTCCCGGTTTTCAGAAAGAATTTATATTTAAATCCGGTGAAGCTGTTATTATAAATAATGAGGATCCGATAACTCTTGAATCAAGATTTCAATACAGGGAATTATTTGGTGCGGGCTATTCTTATAAGCTCAATCCGAATTTAAGTGCCGGATTCAATGTAAGATTTTTTGAACAAAACTTCACTCAGGAAAATGTAACTACAATTTATTCGGATACTATTTACTTTGTCCGCGAAACTGAAACTGAATCATCAGATTTTGGTAAGGCAGATATTGGACTGGTATGGAAGGCTGTTAATAATTTAGCTTTCAGCCTATCTTCATCTAATCTGCTAACGTTCCAAAATGAAGCTGCAAATTCATCAAATGAACAGTTTAAATTGAAGAATGACCGGACTGCATTGATTGGAATAAGCTATAATCCGGTTGAATATATGAATCTTGCATTGATATATGAAACCAGCAACTCATTCCAGGGCAGTATCAATAATTTCTTCAATATTGGTAAAAACAAAATTGGATTTGGAATTACAACTTTTCACGACGAAGAACAGAGTCCTTTTTTTGCGGGAATAATACCGGCTGCTTATTTCACGTCAAATTTGTTTGATGTTTCGGTTAGCTGGTTAAAATATTTTTCAAACAGAACATCAACCGGAAGCTTCAGTGATTTTTCTGAAAACGGAATGTCCAGCATTATAAATAACAGCTACAGTTTTGATAAGGTACTATTAACTGTTAACTTCAAGTTAAACACTAAGCTCGAACAACGTGTAAAATTTTTAGAAGTTGAGATTTTAAAAAACATATATCCTTCGCTTGCTGAAAGATATTCCAGCTTTCCTGTTGCTGTTGCAAGAGTTGTAAATATCTCGGATGAAAAGTTAACTGTTAAACCGACAATGATGATCAATGGAATTAATGAAAATCCCATTCAGTCACCTTCTGTTTCAATATTTCCGGGAGATACTGTTGATATAAACTTTTTTGCAATTGTTCCTGAAGATTATTCAAAAGCAAATCCGGAAATATCATATGCTGATTTTTACCTGACTACTGTAAGTGATGAATACGATGATAAATTTCAGTTGGCCATTCTGGTAAATGGCAAAAATGCATGGGACGGTAATGTACATAATCTGAAATATTTTATAAGAAAAGACAGGAACTTTACAATCAGTTATTCAAAGCAGATACTTTCAAACTTCAAATCCAAACTGGATACAGTAAAAAATGCATTATCTTTTTTTTATAAAGCAAAATTTATTTTTAATGAGTATATAAAAAATATGCAATACATTTCCGATCCCAGGGCGACTGCAGAGTATGTGCAGTATCCGAAGGAAACTATTGATTTAAAAGGCGGTGATTGCGATGATCTCAGCGTTTGTTACAGCGCTTTGTTAGAAAGTGTCGGAATAGAAACTGCTCTTGTTGACTTTAAATCAGGAGGAGATATAAGACACGTGAATGTAATGTTTAATACTAAACTATCGCCCCGGCAGTCTAATCTGATAACTGAAAATGATTTAAAGTATTTTGTGAGAAAAAATGAAAACGGAATCGATGAATTGTGGATACCGGTTGAAACAACAACTCTTACAGGATTTGAAGATGCGTGGTCAAAAGCCGCAGAAAAATTTCAGCAGGATGCTATCAATAATCTTGGCTTGATAAAGGGTGATGTAGAAATAATTGATGTTTACTAATTGAAATGAGGTTTAAAATGATTAAATATTTTTTACTATTTGTGATGCTATTTGCTTCTATAACAAATGCACAGACATTTGAAATAGAACGTGTTACCGGTAATGTGAAATTTATTTCCGGAAGTGATAATCAATGGAAAGATTTAACACAGGGTATGAAAATTACTTCCAATACAATTATTGCAACTGAAGTTAATTCAACCGTGAAACTTAAAGTTAATGATGTTTTATTTACATTAAAAGAATCATCAGCAATTGCTGTTTCTAACATTAAAAAAATGAATGTTGATGAACTTCTGTTAGCGCTTGCTATGGAAAATATTATTAATGCACCTCGAAAAAGAAACAGTGACAAATCGAACAATACCGCTGTGTACGGCACTAAAATAACTGATCCGGAATCCATTATTGAGCCTTCAATTGAGTTTGGAACTAAAAGATTAAATGGCGCAAGGCAGCTTGCAGAAAATGGTATGAAAGAGTCTGCGATAATCACTGCAATGGAAGTTTACCGTAAATATCCCGAAACAAAAACTAATGCAGCAAACAGAATCTATTTTGGTGATCTGCTTTTTGAAAAGAAACTTTACGAAGAAGCATATGATGAGTACAATGATATAAAATCCCTTTCATTGAATAATGTCCAGCAGCAGCATGTTTCGGACAAATTAGAAGAGATTAGCAAGAAACTTTTAAACAGATAAATATCTTTTCAAAATAATTAACCACAGTGTTTTCTGGTTTTTATCCGGATTAATCCGTCGCATCCGCCTGACCTGCCTTTGCCGGCAGGCAGGTCCGTGTTCTATTCTTTTTGAAGAAAATGATTAATCACTTCATCAAGATGTACGTGAAATTTCTGCGGCAGGTTTTTATACTTTGAACTTAGTTTAGCCTTAACTGCAGAAAAATCCTCAGACTTATATTCCTGGATATCCTTTTTAATATTATTCAACCACGTATCTAATTTTACCTTAACACGATTCTGGATTTCAGCATCATCGCTGTCAGCTATTGATCTGACGGTTAACACTTCGTTAAAATTTTTCTCAACAAGAATTTTGAACGAGTATCCTCTGAAATTTTCTGAAATCAAAGTCCGGTTAACCTTTCCTAATTCCTTTGCAGTTTCATTGATTGAAGAGTGTGAAAAACCTTTTAAACGAAGCGATTCAATTACAAGATCTTCAAAATTGAGTTTAATGTTTTTAATCAAATCGTCAGGCAGATCATTAAGTTGGATTAAGTTCCTGCCGGAAGATTTACAAAAAATTACTGCCCGCTTAATTACTGATTCCAGTTCCCGTACATTTCCCTTCCAGTTATATTCATTTAATGCTTTAAGTACAGCAACAGAGAAATTAATATTATCACCATCCTGCTTAAGGAAATATACAGCAATGGGTTCGATATCTTCCTTTCTGTCACGTAAAGGAGGAAGATGAATATTCAATACATTTATCCTGTAAAACAAATCCTCACGGAATTTCTTTTCATTCATAATCTGCTTAAGGTCTTTATTTGTTGCAGCAATTACTCTTACGTCTACAATTTTTGAAGTTACAGACCCGATCTTATCAATTTCACCTGACTGAAGAACACGTAAAAGTTTTACCTGAAAATTTTCGGAGGTTTCACCTATTTCATCTAAAAATATTGTGCCCTTATGAGCCGCTTCAAACTTTCCTATCTTATCGGCTATTGCACCTGTAAATGAACCTTTTACGTGACCGAACAATTCACTTTCAAGCAGAGTTTCGGGAAGCGCAGCACAGTTAACTGCAACAAAAGGCTTATCTTTCCTGTTACTTAGACTATGAATTGCCCTTGCTGCTAACTCTTTACCTGTTCCGCTTTCACCGGTAATTAAGATCGTTGCATCTGTAGGAGCAGCTTTCTTTATCAGCTCAACAACCGACGACATAATAGCTGAGCGATATACAAGTCCGTAAAACTCCTTATCACTTTCAATATCTTTAAATTCTGCGGATTGATTATCATCCTCATTTTTTTTCAACTTATCTATATCAGACTTCAGAATTTCAATTTTTGCAAGAAGATTTTCACTTTTCTCCTTTTCAGATTCATCAAATTCTTTTTGAAGTTTGAAAAGTTCTTTCTCTTTACCGCCAAGTAATTTTTTAAGAAGTTCGGCTTCATCAACCGCGGATTTTAGTTCATCCCGACTTTTGATAATTCTAAATGCAAACTCTGATACGATGACGAACAGAAGAGGAATAATAAAAAACGAGTATGCAACTTCCAGATATAAGTAATGGCTAAATATGAAAGCAGCCGTAATTAAAATAAATAATGCTAAAAAGTATAATCTGAATTTTCGGGTTTGATTTCGTGCAAAGAAAATTAACAATAATATAACTACACTTAACAGAAGCGCCGAAAGTGAGTAGTAACTATCATCATAGTATCTTGAATTGAGCAGGTTATCCAGTGCGAAAGCATGCATAGCAACACCGGGTAAATCCGGATCATGATTTGTTTGAAATGTTGATGATATCTGCGGATCGCTTATTCCAATAAGAATTATTTTATCTTTAAGATTAACCAGCTCGCTGTAATCTGACCGGATAAGATCAAAGAATTCAAGCAGTGAATATGTTTTAAACCTTTTCCACGATGAAAAAAAATTGATTTTGATTTTTGTAGGATAATTTTCGTCTATACCTGCTAAGCCGAGACTGAATGCTTTTTCTTTCAAATCCCTGTTTATAAGCTCAAGGGGAATTTCAACACCATAGTTATCTATGTAATTGATATGACCGGTTAGTAACGATTCATCAATCAGTTTTGGACTTGGCAGACTGAGTGAATCGGTATTGTGCAAATTATTTTGTGAAGTGATTTGTCCTGCTAAAGAACTTAACACTACTCTGCCGGAATTACTTATTTCCTTCTGTAATACATTATCATAAATCACTTGTGTTACGAACTTGGAGCTGAGAAATACTTCCAGTCCAATTTTCTTAACATCATAACTTGTTAACTGATTAATAAGAAGAGCATAATAACTTCGCTTTAAAGGCCAGGGTCCTATCTGTTCAATATCTTGACTGCTGATATGTATAATTACAATATTAGTATCTGGCTGAGCTTCACCGGAAATGCGGGAAATTAAAGATGATAAACTTGCATCAAAGCTTCTCGAAACAGAAACAAACAGAAACAGCAGAAAAATTACTGCTAATACAACAGTTATCTTTATTATTATTTTTTTGTACACAGTATCTAAAACAGTAATAATGATGAATTTGCGTTGATATAATTTAATGAAGATTGAGTAAAATATTTTCATTAAAAAGGAGTAATCAAACTTTAAGTATGATTGAGTAACATATCCTTAGCTTTTAATTAAATCAAAGACTGACTTAATATGATAGGTGGGAGTTATGTTTTCATTGCCGTTTGTATAGTACTTTACTCCGGTTTTAACCAAAGCAGTATCAATACCCATAGTAATTCCCATTTTAATATCTGTTTCGATACGGTCCCCTATCAGAAGAGTTTTTGATAAGTCACCATTAAACCTGTATGATATTTCTTTAATCATAAAGTCGGATGGTTTTCCGAAATGCATTTCCAGCTTGCGATGTGTTCTTTTTTCCAGTGCCGAGATAGTTGAACCTGCATCCAGAACCTCGCCGTTATCAACGGGACATGTATCATCAATATTGGCAGCAAAGAAAGATGCGCCGTTTTCAATTGCTCGTGCGGCTATTTCTAATTTCTCGTAGTTGAATGTACGGTCAAGAGTTACTAAAACTAATTTTATTTCTTGAGGATTTGTGGAATATTTTAATCCTGCTTCAATGATTTCGTCTACAAACTTCTCTTCGCCTATTGCAAAAAACTCTTTGCCTCTGCAATTCTGCGAGAGATATTTCTTAAGTACAAGCGTAGAATTAACAATTTCATCTTTGGAAATATTGAGTCCGAATCCGGTTAACAATAGGTAGTAATCTTCAATCGTTTCGGTAGTTTTATTTGATACGAATATTAATCTATTACCGGATCCTTTTATGGTATTAATAGTAGTACCAGCATTCTCAATTAAATGTTCACCGCGGTAAATTGTACCATCGAGATCAAAAATGAATGAGTTATATTTTTGATAGATAGAATACTCGTCGGGCAATTTATAATCCTAATTCTTTTTGCATAAGGAATAATGTTTCTTCAATTGTATGAGGCTTAAACCCAAGCTCTGATTGTGCTTTTATAGTCAGTAAGCCGGATTTAAGAGGTCTCCGTGCAGCTTGATTGAGATCGCTGGTTTTAATGGGAACAATAAGTGACTTATTTAAATTAAAATATTCTGCAATACGCAAAGTAAAATCGTAACGGGATAAGAATTCAGAACCGCCGATATTAAATATTCCAAATTTTCTGAACTCAATGGCTTTGTTAATAGCCTGTACAAGGTCATCAATAAAAGTAGGGTTATTTATCTGATCGGTTACAATTCTTATTTGTTTAGCATTTCTTAGCATAGTAACAACCCATTTAACAAAATCCGGACGGCTGTTTTTTGCGACTCCATAGAGCACATTAGTTCTGAGCACTGTATAATTTATACCGCTTATCTTAAGAGCATTCTCGCTTGCAAGTTTTGTTCTTCCATAATAACCAAGCGGATTCGGCTTTGCAGTTTCATTGTAAGGTCCGTTCTTACCGTCAAAAATATAATCGGTAGAGATATGAACGAGATGTGCATCAATCACCCTTGCAGCTTCAGCAAGATATTCAACTCCTTTAACATTAATTTTCCAGGCGAGTTCTCGTTCAGTTTCACTGAGATCAACATTTGTATAAGCTGCTGCATTTATAATAGAATCAGGACAAAAATCATAAACGGCTTTTTTAATTTTATCTTTATCCGAAAGGTCACAGGATATATAATCAACTCCTTCCAGAACTGATTTTTCCTCAACGGATAAAGCAAGTATTTCATAATTAGTCTTTGATGAATAGAACTCAACCGTCCTCTGACCAAGCATTCCGTTCGAGCCTGTAATAAGTATTCTGTTTTTAACTAATTCACTCGATAACATTTCGTTTAAGATTTCTGAATTCTGATAAATTATTAATTGATGCAATAAATTCCGCAGATGAAGAGGCTAATTCTGCAGCTTTAAAAATATCTCCGCTTGAAATATAACCATAAAAGAAAGCTGCCCCAAAGACATCGCCGCATCCAACTTTATTGTTATAGCTGATTTTTTTTGTCGCCCTGAAATAAGATGCCACCTCTGATTTATTCTGATAATAAACTCTCACACCCGATTCACCTTTTGTCAAACACACAACTTTAACTCCGCATTCAAACATCTCTATAATAATTTCATTTTCATTTTTTTGATTTGACAATGTGAAAATCTCATGCTCATTGCATTGAATTATATCAATATTTTCAGCCCACTTATTAAAATCAGGAATCAGACGAAAATCTCTGTGCATATTTTCATCAAGTCCCCGTGAAAGTGTATGCACATCAAAATAAATTAATGCTTTTGTTGAACGCCTGATATTTTCAAGCTGCCTTAAATCAATATCAAAGCCTGTAATCATATTTATAAGTATACCATCGAAATCATTCAGGTTTGAATATTCAATATCGAGTTTATTCGAAATATTTTTATAATGTTCTTTTCTTTCGAAATGACCGTCTACTGTTAATTCAACCATTGGAATTGAATTAACTTTTTCTGTTAATGAGAGATCAAAACTTTCATATACCTGCTCATATAAATTGTAATATTTATCATCTATCTGAGTGCAAAGAAAGATAGAATCGTTTTCTGTTGAAAGCTCTTTTATCGCCGACGCAGTATAAAATATACCACCGGGCTGAATGATCTTTTTATCATCTTTGTTTATTATATCTGCTACACTATGTCCGATTAGAAGAAGTTTCATAAAGTGAATTATTTACATTATTAAGATGTTTAAGAATTTGCAGTTAATCACACACATTAAAATTGAATACTATATTGCCTGAAATTCATTTATATTAGTCACACAATTCAACAGAAAATTAAAGAAAAACATATAAGCATGAAAATTGGAATAACCTGCTATCCTACTTACGGCGGAAGCGGAGTGATAGCAACCGAGCTTGGTAAAGAGCTTGCATTAAGAGGACACGAAGTTCATTTTATAAGTTATGCATTACCGTTCAGATTAAGTCAGTATATAGAAAACATATTTTTTCACGAAGTTGAAACAAGCAGTTATCCGCTGTTTGAATTTCCGCTTTACAGTCTGGCATTGACCAGTAAAATGGTTGAGGTTGCCAGATATGAAAATTTGGATTTACTACACGTACATTATGCCATACCGCATGCAACTTCGGCATTTCTTGCAATGGAAATTCTTAAAAATGAAAGAGAGCTAAAGATTGTAACAACTCTTCACGGAACGGATATTACTTTAGTCGGATTAGAACCATCATTCCTTCCATTAGTAAAATTCAGCATTGAGAAAAGTCATGGAGTAACAGCGGTATCCAGATTTCTTAAGGAGAAAACTCTCACCAACTACTCTATTGAAAAAGAAATTGAAGTAATACCAAACTTTGTTGATACAAAATTATTTTCTCCCGGACCCAACAATGAGTTTGGAAGAAGAATAGCTCCGAACGGTGAAAAGGTTTTGGTGCATACTTCTAATTTCAGACCTGTTAAACGGGTTTCGGATACAATCAGAATTTTTGAAAAAATCCACAAAGAAATACCTAGTAAACTTCTGCTGGTTGGTGATGGACCAGACAGATCTGAATGTGAAAGATTATGCAGGGAGATCGGTATTTGCGATAAAGTTAAATTTCTTGGAAAACAGGAGGCATTAGTTGATATTCTGAATGCATCTGATCTGTTCTTAATCCCGTCTCAATCAGAAAGTTTCGGACTTGCCGCCCTTGAAGCTATGGCTTGCGGTCTTCCGGTAATTTCATCCAGTGTTGGCGGATTGCCCGAACTTGTAAAACATAATGAATGCGGATTCATTGCAGAGATCGGTGATATTGATCGTATGGCAAAATATGTACTCGACCTGTTAACAAATGAAAGGAAGTATGAAATGTTTTCTGCTAATGCAAGAAAACGTGCGGTTGAAAAGTTTGATACTTCAAAGGTAGTTCCGCATTATGAGAAGTTTTATGAAAGTATACTTTAAAATTCTATTGATATAGAAGTTAATAGTATTATCGAAGAGTGAAATCTAGTTAGCAATATGCCTGGCAGCTTTTAATAACAGTTGCTCATCCAGTCTTACCTTATAATTCGGATTAACATAATCAAACTGTATAACGCCATTGCTATCAACCAGATAGACAGCCGGAACCGGAAGTATATGATGGTTCTCCCCAGAAGCATCTTCGATATCCATATCGTAAGATTTCAGCATTTTATTGTATTCGTCTTCAACTTTGAATGCCAGTCCAAACGCGATAGAAGCATCTGCCTTGCTGTCTGATAACAAAGTATAATTAAGGTTATGCATGCTCATGCTTTCTTTGAGTTTTTCGGGTTTATCAATACTAATTGCAACCAATTTATATCCTATCTCCACGAGCTCGATATCAATTTTGTTAAGACCTGATAACTGAAGATTACAGAAAGGACACCAGCCTCCTCGGTAAAAAATTAAAACTGCGTTGCTGCCGGAAATGTATTCTTTAAGATTGACGTGATCGCCATCAGGAGATTTAACAAACACTTCAGGCACTTGTTCACCAACTTTTATGGGACAAATTTCCTCAGCTGAATCAGCAAGTTTCTTTTTATCATCGAACATATTTTTACCGAATAAATTAATAAAGACAATCAAGAGTATTAACAGTATAAATAATTTTTTCATCAGCTTTTCCTAAGATTAAAATTAAATAATAACTCAAAACCAATAATGCTGCTCGTTGTCAGTTGTATTCCCTGAATATTCCGATAAACCGGTGCTTGATAAAAAATCCTGAGATTATATGATTCCTCAGAATAAACAATCGAAGGTAAGATATCGTAATAGGACCCGCCTGTACTCGGTAAAAATCTGCCTCCCCAGTAATCCTTATCTGCGAAGCGTCCCCTTGCAGAAAGAGATAATGTTAGAAAATCAGCTAAGTAGTATTCACCACCCAATGATAATATTATCTCATCGCCAAAACGGTAACCGTCAAGATTTGAACCGGCATAACGGTACAGTGATGTTGCAAACAATGCTAAATTTAAATGCTGAAATCC
>Ga0209498_1000660_pt1 | contig 21313 bp, 18 predicted proteins | sample WalLakDeSediment_FD_184131 | JGI IMG/M metagenome (GOLD analysis project Ga0209498, IMG submission 184131) | Lake sediment microbial communities from Walker lake, Nevada to study Microbial Dark Matter (Phase II) - Walker Lake 11/02/13 Deep... | ecosystem: Environmental > Aquatic > Freshwater >...
CTAAGCCCAGATCGGGTTCACTAAATATGTACCAAGCGTCGTAAACATTCAGTGAACCTGATCCAGAGACAAACCGTCGTGGGAAAAGGAGACAGAGATGCTGTTCTCTCACTTCCTTCCTTCGGTGCGTTGGAATGCCGTGGTACGCACCTTGGAGGTGAAATCCCCTCCCAGATGCCGAATGTGCATTCGGCGTGGGAGGGGATTTCAAACCGTTCGAAAACAGCATCTTTGTCTCTTCTCCGCCAAGGGCTGCGTCTGGATCGGGTTCACTAAATATGTACCAAGCGTCTAGCAGGAGGTCAACTCGTATGTTTCGAGAGAGAAGTCACATATATCTTGGGAAGATCGGATGTCTTTGCCTGATGACCCTTTTTCTCCTGGGTTGGACTGTGGCCCGGCACTACCTGGGCATCCGTCCCTATCCTGGTCCAAGCCAGGACGAGTTCAAGGGCCGCACGGAACGCCCTTCACCTGATCACTATCAGACTGAACCCTCTGAATCCAGCTATGAGCAGCGGCGCCAGGAATACCTTCAGCTCTGCGCGGACCGGGGAGAGGACTACTGGAATGGAACCGCCGCGCTGCAGCTCGGACGAGTCCAAATCCCAAACGCCTCCCTTCAGGAGGCTCTCGATCGTGTGGAAGAGAGGAAGGATTGCGCTGATTTCAGGGCGGCGCGCTTGGTGCGTCTTCTGGGAATCAATCGACGCCAGGGACTCCTGGAAGGCGTGTTGGAAGAGCGGATCGCGAATACCTTGAAAGGTTTCAAGTTTTGGAAGGACCAAGGGGGAGAGGATTCCATGATCATGGAAACCGAAAACCACCAGATTCTCTTTCATTCCTGTGAATACCTGATGGGACAGTGGTATCCTCACGATGTGTTTCCCAATGACGGGAAGTCAGGGGAATGGCACAGGGAACATGCCAGGATGTATATCTTGAATTGGATGGATAGGAAGATTCGATTTGGATTCTGTGAATGGGATTCCAACGTCTACTTCAACGAGACCATCCCTGGATTGGCCAATATAGCGGAGTTCGCTGAGGAAGAGTATGTCGCTCAAAAGGCGATCATGCTTTTGGATCTGCTCTTGTTCGACATGGCTGTGGATCTGCACAAGGGAGTATATGGCACCAGCCACGGCAGAAGCTATGAAAAGGAGATCAGGAGCGGACGCGACGATCATCTTCGGGGACTGGTTTGGTTGGTGTTCGGACTGGGCGATCCCACAGCGATTGGAAATTTTGCCGGGATCTGTATGGCCACTTCGGACCGTTATGTTCCTCCTCTGGCCATTCAAGAGGCTGGACGTCGCAGACCCGAGGTGTTTGTCAACCGGGAACGACACGGATTTCCGCTTGCCGAAGCGGAAGCGCTGGGGTTTTCTTTCACCGATCCCAAGAATATGGTTGTTTTCTGGGAGATGGGAGCCTACAGCCAGCCTCAGGTGATCTCAATGTCCATGCGCATGGTGGAGGAATGGTCATGTTGGAATCAACCGTTTTTCAAGGACATCGCCTCTCTTCGAGGGCCGGTGAACTTGGGCAATCGCTTGGGTCTCTTGCCTCTTCTGGCACGTTATCCCTGGATCAAGTCTCATATGACCCTTTTGGGTGAGGCACATAAGATAACCTACAGAACCCCGGATTACATGCTCAGTACGGCTCAGGATTATCGGCCGGGAGAAATGGGCAACCAGCATCATATATGGCAGGCCACGCTGGATCAGGATGCCATCGTATACGTCACGCATCCTGGATCTTTGAGACAGGAGGGCATGACTCCCACCTATTGGGGAGGACAATGCAGGTTTCCCAGGTCCTGTCAGGTGGGACCTGTTCACATCTCCTTGTATCGATTGGGTCGTATGGCTGCTTTGGGAGAGCCCGTTCTCTATTCGTTTACGCACGCCTACTTTCCCGGTTGGGCGTTTGACGAGGTGCGAGAGGAGAGAGAATGGGTCTTTGGCAGGCGCGAGCGAGGGTACGTGGCCCTGCGAAGCAGTGGGTTGATGCGCTGGACTACCGAGGGAAGGGATGCCGGGCATGAGATCGTGGTGGAGGGCCGCAACACGCAGTGGATCTGCCAATGCGGAAGCGAAACGGAATACGGATCCTTCGATGCCTTTGTGGAGGCCATATCATCGAGTAGAATCGACTTTGAAAAGAATCGAGTCCTGTACGACGCTCCCCAGGTGGGTCGACTCGTCTTTCCCTGGAAAGGTCCCCTTACATGGAATGAACGTCCCGTGGATCTGAAGTCCTATCCCCGTTTTGACAATCCATATTGTACCGCGGCATTCGGTAGTCATCTGTATAGGATTCAGGTGGGGGAGCATCTTCTGGTACTTGACTTTCAGAAAGGGGAGAGAATCGAGGGCATGGAGAAGGTCGAGGGAGCTGATTGAAGATCACGGAAGTGGCCCTGGCCCATAGAATACCCACGTGCATGGCGGTGATCAGCATCACGATTCTGGGAATCGTGTCTTCTGGCAGAATTCCTCGGGAGTTTCTTCCTCATATTACATGGCCTTATGTGGGAGTTCGAGTTTATTACGAGAACTATCGAAACCTTTCCACCCCGGAACAAACGGAACGTCGGGTGACCCTTCCCCTTGAGAATGTGCTACGAACCTTGCCCCATGTGAAGACCATGCGGTCCGGTTCTTCTTCCAATAGCGCTTTCGTGGGATTGCATATGGAGGAGGGAACCGATATGCGTTTCATCTCGCAGCAGGCGCGAGACAAGGTCAACGCGGTCCGGCAGGAACTGCCTGAGGATATCGGACCTATCCTGATTCATACCTATCGGACCGAGGACTCGCCGATTCTCAGTTTGGCCATGTATCACGAGGGACAGGGCGAACTGCGAAGCGACGCGGAACGCAAGCTCACTGGCCATTTGACTCGAATCAGGGGGATCGCTCAGGTAGAAGTTCGGCGTTCCGCAGGCAATGAACGGGTTCTCGTGGAGGTTTCAGAGCCTGCGCTTTCCGGCCATAACATTAGCATGATGCAAGTGCTTTCCGGATTGGCTGACGCCAATGTGGAGGAGGATCTGGGCACTTGGATCGAGGGGACACGAAGTCATCAGGTGCGACTGGCCAGCAAACTTATTTCTCCGGAGGAGATCCAGAATCTCCCGATCCCGGGGACCTCCCTTAAGATCAGCGACGTGGCCAGAGTGGAATATGGTACGCCTCTCCAGGAAAGTCGTTTCCGAATCAATGGGAAGGAGGCCTGGGTGGTCCGAGTTCTGAAAGAATCCGGAGCCAACGTGGTGGAGTCGGTCCAGAACGCCCAAGCCGCATTGAAAGAGCTGGAGAAGGATGACGTGTTTTCTGGATGCGAGTTCTATGTCTTCTTCGACCAGGCCGAGGCCATTCAAGCCATTCTCACTACGCTCAGGAATAGCGGCATTTTCGGTGGCTTCTTTGCCCTTCTGATTTTGTTTCTTTTTCTGAAAAGGGTGAGTACCACGGTCATCGTGGGAATCAGCATTCCCATATCCATCATCGCGACGCACAATTTCATGCATCTGGCAAACATCTCCCTCAATGTGGCCTCCATGGCAGGCATGATGTTTGCCGTGGGCATGCTGGTAGACAACGCTGTGGTGGTGGTCGAAAGCATCTATCGTTCCAGGGAGGAGGGAATGGATGCTCGAAACGCGGCGTTGCATGGAACCAATCAGGTTTCCAAGGCGATCAGCGCGGCCACCCTGACGACCATTATCGTGTTTCTTCCTGTGATCTATGTGATCAAGAGCAACTTCGGGGAGTTTGCCAAGCAGGCCGGATTGACCATAGCGTTTTCCCTCATATGCAGTCTGGTATTGGCCCTGACCTTCATACCGATTCTGGGGGCTCGGTTCCTGACCCAGCAGAGGGATCAAGAATATGGATTCATTCGATGGCTGCGAATTAGATTGGCTCGCATGGAGGGATGGACAAGAGGGCACAAGATCTTTTCCCTGCTCCTGTTTCTTTTGCTCACCGTCCTCATCGCCTGCCTATCCCTTCAACTTCAGCTTCGTCGACCTGAAACTCTCCAGGAGACTTGTCCTAGGTTGTTCGCCTCGAAGGAAACGGCGTTTCATGAGCTGTATGTCAGAGAAATAGTGAAACGACTGCGGGGGGGGGCCACTGTACTTGTGCTTTTGGGATTGGTTTTGGGAACGGTTCACACGATCCTTTCTTTCGATCGTTTTCAGAACGCGTATCATCGATTTCTTCGAGTGGTCTTGAGAAGAAGAGGCATGACCCTTTTTATCTCGTTTCTTGCCGTGGTATTCAGCCTGTCCCTGTGGCGCTTCATTGAAAGAGAACAGTACCCGGGAATGGTGGAGACTCGCATCCAGGTCATGGTTTCTTTTCCCGATCATTTCACCTATCTACAGACCGAAAAGGTCATGCTGGATCTTGAAAAGCGATATCTTCCTCGATGCGAATCTCTGGGTGTGGAGGCCCTGATGATCGATTGCAGGCAGGGGTACGGGCTTCTTCAATTCTACCTCAAGGATGAGGATGAGTTGCCTTATCCCCAGAGGGTCATCAAGGACAGGATCATCGAATCTTTGCCGAAGTGGCCTGGAATTGGGTTCGACGTCAGAAGAGAGGATATGGGGCTTCTGGGCGGAGATGAGGTTTCCGTGGTTTTGCGTGGTTTTGATTCCGTCGTGCTGCAGGATCTGGCGGAAGATGTCAAACGAAGGGTTGAGGGTGTGGAGGAGATGGAGGAGGTCTGGATTGGGTTGGAGAAGCCCACACAGGAGATCCAGGTGGTGGTGGATCGGGATGCTGCCCATGCCTATGGGGTGACGGACCTGAGAAGGCTGTCCCAGACCGTGAACGCGGCGTTGTCCGGGCAACGCGTGGGGGAGATGCGTTTTGGGGATCAGACGGTGAACATCATGATGGCCATGAACAAAGAGGCTATGAAGAACCTGGAAACGCTCAAGAAACTGGGCATATCCAATGCGGACGGGGAAATGATCCCTCTGGAACGAATTGCGGACTTTGAGGTTCAGGAAGGATCCCGTTGGATCCATAGGGAGGATGGAAGAACCTCCATCACGGTGACAGGAAGAACCCGCCAGATCGGGGTGAAGGGATTGCGCCAGTCTTTACACCGACATCTGAAGGGATTGGAGATGCCGGAAGGATACACGTGGGAACTGGGGCAACGTTTCGAAAAGACGGACGAGGAGATGAAAAGCATTCAGATTGTGCTCGTTTTCGCGATATTTCTCATATTTTTGGTGTTGGCCGGCCAGTTCGAATCTCTCCTTCATCCCTTGGCGATCATGTTCACTTTTCCCTTCGCGTCCATTGGTGTGACCTGGGTCTTGTATCTGACCAACACCACCTTCAACATCGTGTCCGGATGTGGCGTGGTTCTTTTGGCTGGAATCGTGGTTAACAACGCGATCGTCATGGTGGACTACATCAACGGGTTGAGGAGGAAGGGACTCGATCGGGACGAGGCGATCATCACCGGGTGCAGACACCGATTGCGCCCTGTTCTCATGACAGCCCTGACCACCATCATTGGTCTATTACCCATGGCCATGGGATCCAATGATTCCCGTTATGCCGTGTATTCTTCCATGGGCCGATCCATGGAAGGGGGACTCGTCAGCGCGACCCTGCTGACCCTCATCGTTTTGCCTGTAGTGTATTCCCTGCTAGAGGATCTCAGAAGAATACCGGCCTGGTGCGGCCGATGCTTTAAACATCTCTGGGTAAAGATTCAGTGAAGCCGATCTGATCGAGGGCTTGAACTCAGCAGGGCGAGGAGTGCCTGAATCGTCTAGGATCATGCTCGGCTCGTTGGAATCTTGATGATGCGAGCCTGGCCGGGCCAGGACGGCCCGAGGAACCGAGCTCAAGATACGTTGAGGAATACGCGATGGAGACGCGGTCGAAGAGTATGTCAACATTGCCCTCCAGAATGTGAAGTTATTTTTGCGTGAGGCCTAAGATCAGATCGGGTTCACTGAATATTTATATCTCTGGCACCGAATCACTATGCTGAGGTAAGGTGTACTGAAAGATTACGGCTGGCTCGGATTCACTGAATATTTACCGGGTTTTGTGGTGCGGGGGAAGAGGAACAATGTCTGGGAAAGGATTTTCGAGTGCCGTCATAGAGTTCGTACTCCAGGAGTCTGCATTCGATCTTGCCGTTAAAAAAGGGAAGCCGTCTCTTGGTGCGCAGCCCCACGTGCTTGGCCAGGGAAGGATTTCCTGTGAAGATGTATCCCATGTATCCAGAGCACTTCTGCTTCAAGAAGTCCCCGATATCCCTATAGGTCATCATGAGTTCTCTTTCATCTCCCAATCGTTCTCCATAAGCAGGGTTGAATACCAAAACTCCTTTTTCTTGGGGCAGGGGTGTGTCCTGGAAATCGCAGACCTGGAAATCGATGAAGGCATCCACCCCGGCGGTCATGGCGTTTTTCCTGGCTGCTTCAATGGCCTTGGGATCCTTGTCCGTGGCGAGGATTTTGCCTTTCAGGGATTTTAAGGAAGCGAGACGCGCTTCCCTGCGAAGATCCTGCCACGTGTTGGGATCAAATCCTTTGACATGCATGAAGGAAAAATCCCTCCGATGAGAACCGGAGGCTCGGTGAAGTCCTGCCAAAGCGGCTTCGATGGCCAAGGTGCCGCTGCCGCACATGGGATTGACAAAGGATCCCGATCCAGTCCATTCGGTAGCCATGACGACAGCCGCGGCCAGGGTCTCCTGCATGGGGGCCTTGAGGGGAATCTTTCGATAACCCCGTTTGGAAAGAGGTGCACCTGAGGTATTGAGATACACATGGCATCCGTCTCTGTTCCAATACAAAAACACGGAGACACCGCGATTCTCACCCCCGGACTGAGGGCGTTTTCCTGTCCTGTCCTTGATTCGGTCCACAATGGCGTCTTTACAGGTAAGAACAGCGAATCGAGGATCCTGTATCGTGGGGTGATCCACTGCGGCATCCACATTCACATACCCATCTGAATAGATCCATTCCTCCCAGGGAAAATCGCGCAGGGAGCGGTAGAGTTCTTTCGGGTCTTCGGATCGAAACGACTTCAGCTCAAAAAGTACCCTGTGGCCTGTTCTCAGATAAAGATTCAATCGCATGCAATCCCAAAGAGACCCTTTCAGATGCACGCCTGCTCTGTCGATCTGGGTGTCGTCTACCCCCAGGGCATGGAGTTCTTGTTCCAGATACGGAGGCAATCCCTTGGGACAGGTGATGAGAAAATGACCGATCATGGAAATCACTATAGGGTATGCCCTTGTCCCCAGCAAGGGAAACTTTCCGGTTCAGCTCTGATGTCGGGTTCACTAAATATGTACTGGATGAGTTTTGATATCATGCCCGTAGGTTTGGTTCATGACGAGCTATGTCAAGGCAGAATGTGTGAATTCAATTTTGGCGAGCGACAATCGCTGAAATAGCGCTTGCATACCCCACCTAAATGATGTATAATTCCTATATCGTAATTATTTGCAAGGAGCTTTTTCGGGTGATACCAAGAGAACAGGTAGAGAAGTGCGTTGCGGAATGTTTGGAGATCTTCCGTCAGCAGGGCGTCAAGGCAACTCATCAAAGAATTGAGATTATTCGGGAGTTGGCGGGTAGCGAAGAACACCCCGATGCCGAGATGATCCTCGCGCGTGTGCGACAAAAGATCCCTGTAATCTCGGTCGACACGATCTATCGAACATTGAGACTGCTCGAAGAAAGAGGCGTCATAACCCGTGTGGGCTCCATGCGAGACAGAGCCCGGTTTGATGCCAACACGGATCGGCACCACCACTTCGTCTGCACAGAGTGCGGGATGATTGGCGACTTCTACAGCGCCGCAATAGATCGGTATCCGGTGCCTCGGGAGGTGTCCGAGATGGGCAGCGTCGAAGGGGTTTATGTCGAGTTGCGAGGGAAATGTCGGAAGTGTAGACAGGAAGCAACGAAGCCTGAAGGTCGAACAGGAGAGAGACCATGAGCAGCGAAGGCAAGTGTCTGGGAAGAGGAAGTCCCACGCGCGGCCGGTCGACAAAGGCCGCAATACGAAAGGAAGTTTGCATGGAGTAAAGCGTCTCTTAGCGTTAGTTCGGTTTGTCCGACATGAAACAGTTCAACAGTCAGTTAACCCAGAACCAGCAGAGGAGTTTGTCATGTCAAACGACAAGTACACATCAATCGTAAACCTTGACTTCCAGTACGCCCACAGGTTTATGAAATGGCCTAGAGAAGCAAAGCACCTTCATGGGCACTCAGGTCTTCTAACCATTGAACTTGAAGACACCGTGAACCCGGTAACAGGATTTGCACACGCATGCAAAGATGGATTCAAAAAAGCATGGGAAGTGTGTGACCATTTTCACCATGCAACATTGTTTCAAGAAGGCGATCCGCTTCTTGACGCGGTTATTGCTGTTTACAAAAAAGAAGGCATCCATAACGACCCAGAGCATTGTGTTCCTCTCAAAAAGATTGACCACGCTCTTGCTTGGTCATACCCGGAATACAGAATAGTTGTTACAAAGAAGGTTTCCACGTGTGAGAATCTTTGTGAACTTTTCTACGAGCTTCTCAAGGACAAGATGCCAATCAAGAAGATCACTTTCCGCTCGTCTTCTATGAACGCGGCAACGAAGACCTTTAAGTAAGATCGGAAATAATGCGCCCATCGGCTGCCCGTGAACTGGCCCGGTAGGTCAGTTCACGGGTGGCATACCTCATGGTCACGCTGTTACGGTACGGCCTTTTATGGTCTCTCCATTCAACTCTCAACCTCCCTTTTTAAATTATTGCTTTAAGCGACTTTTGATGGCCTCCAGGTTGCCTTTAGGTCAAATCTTCTTAAGGTTCATTATGAAGAGATTGGGACCTTTTCAGGCATTGCCCTGCCCAATGATTGGCCAGAAGTCATCAAATGGGCCTTCATCGAGACCACTCATATGGAGAAAATCCCCCCCAAACCTGCCCCACGTACCATTCCAAAGAAAGAATGCCATCCTCGATTTCAAGGCTGCCAGAGCCTGGAACCTGGCCGAAACGAGCAGGACCTTCTTGCTGGAGCCAGATACTATTTCTTGTTGGATTGAACGAACCGCTCCATGATCAGGCTCCAATATTCCCTTCTTCCTCATTCATCAGAGCTGCTCCGGTTCCCTGAAAGTTTCTTCGGTAAGGGGCTGGTGATATGATCGTGATCTCACGGAATTCATTTGTGATGGGCTTGATGCTGAGACAAAGCTCTTTCGAAGGAGGATGTATATGAGCCTCGAGGATGTAAACCCCTATCTCGGGAGCATCGGCCATCTTCTCACGGCTGTGGCTCCGGTAGTATGTCGACCCCATGCCATGGTGGGGATGGTGCCGGCCTTTGAGCCGGAAATGAACGACTTGTATCTCGCGACGCGTATTCGCGGCTTCCCTGTGCCAGTGAACCTTCACGACAGGAAGGGATGCCCTTTGATCATGCCGGTGACTGGAGCCTCGATCCATACTCAGGATGTGTCCTCGGAATTCGATCATGATCTGGAAGAGGCAACTCCTTTTCGATATTCGGTTCTCCTGGAACGATACGATATCCAGGTGGATTGTCTGAGCGCGGATCACGCTCTTCTCTACCGCTTTCGTTTTCCTGAAGGACAGCGTCTCCAAATGGTCTTTCGCGGAGAAGGCTCTGTCACCAGTCTCGACGGCGGTCGGATCCTGCGTGGAAGCACGATGTTTCCATCAGGTCGGGAGAGTTCCTTTTTTACGAGATTCTCCTCTACCCTTCAGGACAAGGTGGCCTTCCAGGATGGATGGCTCCTTCGGTTCGTCCAGGGAAAGGATCCTTTCCTTGAGGTTAGAATCGGCGTCTCCTTCTTGGGAATGGATCAAGCCGCGTCTCATCTGGAGGAGGAGATGGGGGAGCGTTCCTTTGAGGACCTGGAGAGCGAGGCGCGCCGGGTCTGGAAGGAGATGTTGGACAGGATCCAGGTGCGGGGAGGGACCTCTTCACAGCGCCGCACCTTTACCACCGCCCTTTGGCGAACCATGACCCGCATGCAATGCGTCAGCGAGAAGGGACGCTACTGGAGCGGCTATGACCACAAGGTGCATGAGGGAGAGGATCCATTCTATGTGACGGACCAGATCTGGGATACCTTTCGAAGCGCTCATCCGCTGCGGATCCTCATCGATCCAGCCAGGGAATTGGATATGGTTCGATCCTATGTGCGAACCTTTCAGCAGGCAGGGTGTCTGGCTCGCTTTCCCGGAGTGGATGGAGACCGTCCATGCATGCTGGGACATCACGCCATTCCCATGATTGTGGATGCCTACAGGAAACAGCTCAGGGATTTCGATGTGGAGGCTGCCTACCAGGGGATGAGAAAAAGCGTGGCCCAGGCCACCAAGCTGCCTTGGCGCAACGGTCCCTTCACGGAACTGGATGGGTTGTATTGGACATTGGGTTACTTCCCCGCCCTCTTTCCCCACGAGAAGGAATGGATTCCGGAGGTGCATCCCTTTGAAAAACGGCAGGCTGTTTCCGTGACCTTGGAGTGTTGCTACGATGAATACTGTCTGGCCCGAATGGCCGAGGTGCTGGGCAAGCAAGACGATGCGGTTTATTTCAAAGAAAGAGGCAGGAACTACAGGAAGCTCTATCATCCGAACACCGGATTCATGTCGCCCAGGGCGGCAGACGGCCGTTGGATCGAGCCCTTCGATCCCAAGCTGTCCGGGGGACAGGGGGGACGGGATTACTATGCCGAATGCAACGCGTGGACTTATACCTGGAGCGTGCAGCATGACGTGGCTGGCCTAGCGCAACTGATGGGGGGAATAGATGTTTTTCAGCGCAGGCTGGATCAGCTTTTCGAGGAGCAGTATGACACGCCGAAATTCAAGTTTTTGGCCCAGTTCCCAGATTCCACAGGGTTGATCGGACAGTTCGTGGCCGGGAACGAGCCCAGCTTTCATATCCCTTACCTGTACAACTACGTGGGATCGCCATGGAAAGCCCAACGAAGGATTCGACAGATCATGGACGTTTGGTTCTGCGACGGCCCCTTGGGCTTGTGCGGGGATGAGGACGGTGGCGCCATGAGCGCTTGGCACGTGTTCAATGCCATGGGTTTCTTTCCCGTATGCCCCGGGGAACCCTACTACTGCCTGGGAAGTCCTGTGTTCGAGTCCGTGGATCTGGATCTCGGAGAAGGCAGGCATTTCAAGGTCTTGGCGGAAGATGTTTCCTCCAAGAACAAATACATTCAAAGCGCCATGCTGAACGGTCAGGAGCATGGAAAGCCATGGTTTTCTCATGAATGCTTGAGAGAAGGGGGACAGTTGGTGCTCAACATGGGACCGCGTCCCAACAAATTGTGGGGTTCCCAACCCAAAGACGCGCCTCCCTCGCTTAGCCGGTGATGACGCTCCCTCGTCTTTCATAGAGAAAGCAGGCGACTTCATGACCCGAAGGGTCCACAGGATAGTCCGCGGGTTCCTGTTCCGAGCATTGGGGCATCCTGTGGGGACAGCGAGGACGGAACAGACAACCCCGTGAAGGGATGCCTGCGGTATCTTCGTCGTCATCCGCCCGAATCTCCAGGTGCCAGGATTGTTCCGGGTCAGGAACCGGGATCGAGTCCAGCAAGAGCTGTACATAGGGATGTTTGGGATCTTCGATCACGGCTGCGGCATGTCCTCTCTCCACGATTCTTCCGCGATAGATCAGGCAAAGGTCATCCCCCACTTGATAGGCGGTGCTTAGATCGTGTGTGATGTAGAGGAAGGAAATGCCATGTTCATCCCTCATGCGCAACATGATATCCAGGACCATGGCTCGCAGAGAGGCATCGACCATGGATACCGGTTCATCTGCCACGATCAGTCTGGGTTGAAGCAGATAGGCCCTGGCCATCATGATCCGTTGACGCTGTCCACCGCTCATTTGGTGAGGGTGTTTCTCCAGAATCTCCTCTCCTCTCAATCCAACGAGGTTGAGAGCAGTCTCCATGAGGTCCCTGGCCTGTGTCCTTGTGCGGGCCAGATTGAAATGGCGAATGGGTACCTCGAAGACGTGTTTCATGGTATAGAACGGATTGTTCGCTGCATAGGGGTCCTGAAAGACGGCTTGCACCTGCCTCCTGTATGCAGAACGTTCCTTCCTGTTCATGGATGCGACATCCTTGTTCCGATAGAGGACATGTCCGGAGGTCAGGGACACGAAGCCAAGGATCGCGTTGGCCAGGGTGCTCTTGCCGCATCCGCTTTCCCCCGCGATGGTGACGATTCTGGGCGGAGAATCGGCGATGCTCAGATTGACCTCTTTCAATGCTTGTACGCCCTGTCCCTTGTGCAAAAAACCTGCTCCGAAGATCTTTGTGGCTCTTCGAATATCCAAAAGAGGATGCGATGTCCGGGCTGTTTGTGCCCCTTTGCTCATGAGTCGGCCTCCGGTGTCGGTTGAGAAGATTCTCGGTGACAGGCCACCCAATGGCCCGGGGTCGTTTGCCGCAAGACAGGACTCTCGCATCTGCAGTGTTCCGTCGCGTGGTTGCATCGGTACTGGAAGACGCATCCCGGGGGTTGCTCGCGCAGATCGTGTGTCAGTCCCTCAGTGATCTTCAGGGGTTTGCGCTCCTTGATGGAAGGAACCGATTCGATGAGAAGGCAGGTATAGGGGTGCCTGGGCTGGGTGAAGAGATCCTTGACTGGGGCGATTTCTGCCACGTGGCCAGCGTACATGACAACGATACGGTCCACGAGTTGGGCCATGAGCCCCATGTCATGTCCGATGAGAATAAGGGAGACTCCCATCCGATCTTTGATCTGGAGCAGTGTACGCGCGACCCTGCGCTGTACCACGACGTCCAAGGCGCTGGTGGGCTCGTCGGCGATGAGCAGGGGAGGGTTCAGGGAGATCGCCATGGCGATGCATACGCGCTGCTTCATGCCCCCGCTCAATTCGTGCGGGTACATGGATGCAACCCGTTCAGGCAGATCCACGGAACGAAGGAGGGATCTAATCCTGGCCTGAACCGCTTCGCCCGAGATGCGCTTTTCGTGCGTTTTGATCACATCCGCCATCTGGACTCGGATTCGCATCACGGGATTGAGCGAATTCATGGCTCCCTGCGGAATGAGAGCCAGTTTTCTCCATCGGACCTCTCTCAAGGCTTCCTTGTCTAGATGGGAAATGTTGGTGTCCTCAATCCATACGGTGCCTTTCACGATCTTGCCTGGGGGTTGAACCAGGCGCAGGATGGCCATGGCCGCCGTGGTTTTCCCGCAACCGGATTCCCCGACCAGGCCGACCATTTCCCTGGATTCAATGGAGAGATTCATGTCCTTGACCGCGACGACTGTGCCACGATTCGTTTCATAGTGAACGTTGAGGTCCTGGATTCGAAGAACGCTCACCTTCTTGGCGCTCCTCTCAGCCGCGGATTGGCGATCTCGTCCAGTCCGATGGTGACCAGAAAAAGACCGGAGAAGATGAGAACCAGCATAAAGATAGGAAACCCCCACCACCACCACATGCCGCGCAAGATGGCAGAGGCCTTGATCGCGTAGAAGATGGTCATACCCAGCGTGGGGATTCTCGTGGGACCCAATCCTAGCGCTTCAAGTCCTGTGGCGGCGAGAATACTTGCGGAAACGGTGCCTGTGAAGCTGGCTGCGAGGTAAGGCAACAGGTTGGGAAGGATCTCCAGAAACATGATCTCGAAGCTGGAAGCCCCAGAAAGACGAGCCATCTGCACGAAAGGACGATGTCTCATGCTCAATACTTGGGCGCGTATGGTGCGGGTTGGAGCAGGCCATGCGAAGCATGCCAAAAGAATCGCCATGTTGTTCAAGTCGATCTGGCGAACATAACTGGAGATCACGATCAGGACAGCCAAAGCAGGCACCGTGATCACGGCGTCCGCCACAACCCGAATCGTATTGTCCACCCAACCGCCTAGAAATCCGGCGGTGAATCCCAGGAAGATTCCTGCGGCCATGCCCACTCCGGCAGCAACCACGCCCACGCGCAGGGAATTGGGCGTGGCCGCGATGAGCAGGGCCAGCATGTCTCTCCCGCTACTGTCCGAACCCAACGGGCTTGTGGGATCCGGTTTGGGGAACATGGGGCCTGGGTTTCGTACCCATATAGGGGGTAGATTGAGCTCCGTGGAACCCACGCGAGCTCGAGTGACATCCCAGACAAGGTGGCCCATCAGTCCGGTGCCTGCCACGGTCAGTACAATGGCCAGTCCCAAGCCGAGTTTCCAATGGTTTTCGAGCAGGCTCCTCAGTCTATCCATACGATCCTTTCCTGTAGGTGATTCGTGGATCAATCAACGGGTACAGAAGATCCACGATCAGCACGGCGAGAGACACGCCGACAATCATGATGGTGACGATTCCCTGGATCAGAACAAAATCGTTGTTCACGATTCCCTGATAGAGGAGATATCCCATGCCGGGATAGGTAAAGATGTATTCGATGATGACAGCGCCACCGGCGATTCCTCCGAAGGAAAGCGCCAGGGCGGTCACCTGGGGAAGAATAGCGTTTCTAACCCCATAGTGAAAGAAGATTCTCCTGGGGCGCAATCCCTTGGCCTCAGCCAGAATCATGTAATCTTCCCCGTCCGTGGTGATCATCATGCCCCTCATACCCAGGGCCCAGAAACCCATGGTTGTGATGATAATGGCTGTGGCCGGCAGGATTCCATGATGAAGCACGCTGACAAGAAAAGAGAAAGAGATTCCCGGGTGGATTCCTCTGGCCACATTGCCGGCGGCGGGAAACCATTCCAATCCAAAGGAAAAGACATAGATCAGGAGAATCCCCAGCATGAAGGGGGGAATGGACGTGAAGGTCAAGGAGATCGGCAACAGCGCGCGGGCAAGTCCGGGCGTTCCACGCCAGGCCAGCAGAGCTCCCACGGTGTTGCCCAGGAGGAAGGACAAGACTGTGGCCAGAGCCAGCAATCCCACGGTCCACGGCAGGGTGTCCCTGACCATCTCTTCCACCGTGGTGGGAAAATAGGCCAGAGAATAGCCCAACCGGAAGCTGAATACATTTTTCATGTAACGCAGGTACTGGATGGGAAGAGGGTCATCGAGTCCGAAACGAGCCCTCCATGCCTCAATGATTTCCGCGCTGTTTTCAACCTGTCCCGCCTGGGCGGTCATGCGGCTGACCATCGCGGCCACCGGGTCGCCTGGCGCCAGACGCGGAATGATAAAAATAAGGGTCATGCCAAGCCATACGGTCAGAAAAAACATGCCCACGCGTTGCAGGAGGTAGACTTTCATGATGGATAGATCTCAGCGCCCTGTAGGCTCCAGGTTGTGAAGGATGAGATGGGTGCTTTGCCACCACGTGGGCGAGTGGATGTAGTTGTTCTCCTTGGAAGGCCACCCCTCCCAATGGGTCGTATCAAATGGGATCAGTTTCTTGGCCTGCGTGATGGGAATGACCGGGAGGTCCCGCAGCCAGATCTCCATGGCCCGCAAGAAGAGCTCGTCGATCCTGGGATCTCCCAGCGGCAGCACCCCGATCTGATCCACCAGATCGCTATAGGCCTGATGGTCCCAACGCCAGCCGTTGAACTGGGCCCGTTCCCCCACCGGAACGATCCAGCGCCTGTTCATGCTGTCCATGGAATTCCAGGGTTCATTGATGGAGCCCGTGGCTTGCCATCCCATCCTGGCCTCGAATCTGCCGAACTGATAATTGTCCTGCCAGGTGGCTCCGGCTTCGTTGCGTGTGGTGGCATTGATCCCGAGATGTTGAAATTGTTCCACCAGTACTTGGGCGATTCTCTGCTTTTCAATGAAGGCTTCATGGGTCGTGATGAGCAGGACCAGTTCCTTGCCGTCTTTCGCGTAATATCCGGCGTTGTTTCGCTGGTATCCCTTGGATTCGATGATCCGCTTGGCCTTCTCCGGATTGTGTTCCATCACCGGGAACCTCTCATAGAGTCCCTTCTCTTCTACCAAGTGGACCAGCCTCTTCAGGGGAGGATACGCCGGGAAGAAATGGTGGTTGGGTAGGGTGGTATTTTCATAGGCGATCCGCACGATCTCGTCCCGGTTCAAGGCATAATTCAAAGCCCAGCGCATCTCAGGATCGTTCCACGGTTCCACGGTGTGGTTGAGTTCCAGGGTTCGGGGACACGGGTCTAGCCAGGCATAGGGCGGTTCCTTGGACCAGGCGATAATGTTTTTGTTGCGCATTTGAAGCGCCTGGAAGGCTCCGTAGGAGATATCCATCAAGCTGTCCAATTGTCCGTTGGCCATGGACGCGGCCCGCGTCTCTTCCGGTCCGTACCAGGTCCATACCAGCCTTTCCGGCCTTGGCAAGGGTTTCCAGCCGGACTTGGCTCCCCACCAGTCCCTGTTTCGAACATAGACGAACTCCGTGGGACTGACCCGTTCCAGGGTATAGGGGCCTGTGAATATTGGCCAGCCCAGGGCCGGGTCATAGTTCTTGAACGTGATGGGATCCTTGCCTTCCCAGATATGCTGAGGCACGATGTTGGCCCCACCCCAAATCTTCACGGACCAGTAGTCCAGTTGGAAACGGGGATTGGGCCTTTTTAGATGGAAGCGAACGTTCAGATCGTCTACCTTCTCCACATGGTCTATCCAAGTGGCTAGGCTGGCGGAGTACAACAGGTGAGGAGAATGTTCCAACAACATGTTTGCCGTGAAAATCACGTCATCCGCGTCGAAAGGTTCTCCATCGCTCCATTCGATCCCTGGCCGAAGTCGCAGAGTCCAGGTGGTGAGCGAATCATCATGGAGAAAGCTCTCTCCCAGCCAGGGTAGAATCTCTCCACTCTCGTAGTTCAACAGGAACAAGGGCTCGATGATGGCCTGGTGAAATCCATGATCGGATCGGCTGCCCGGGACGAAAGGATTCCAGACATCCGGGTTCATGACCCGGCCTCCGTCAATATCGAAGATCACCGTATTCTTTCTGGCCAGGTCGCGCTCTGTTCTAGCCCCCGGGCCCGATCTGTCCTGTCTGGATCTCTTGCAGCCTGGGGCGCAGATGAGAAGGAGGAGGATAAGAGATCCAATGGATGGGACAGTCAACGAAAATCTCCTGCGACCTAAAAGCATAAAGTGCTCCCTTGTCATTCACGAAAATTAGATCCTTGGCGTGGCAACACTTCCATGCGCGCTTTCGAATGTCACGCCACAAGCTCATTGCCACGGCCAGCAGATACAGGCTAGGGCATGACATGATTCAGCGCAAGGCCACGGGGATCGGGCCCAACCAAGGGCAAGTTGAAGGTGAGATCCCATGTCCCATCGGATACGTTCCGCGTGGCCTGCCAGAAGTCCTTGCCATGCACGGCCTGGTTCAGAGGGACCCAATCAGAGCCCTCTTGAAGCAGTAGTTCATATCCCACGGGTGTGGGAAGACCCTTCAAGGTGACGGGAACATGGCCCAGGCCACCACGAACGAGCCATTCAGCGGCATAGCCCTCCTTGGGTTCCACCTCCAGCGGATAGGTTTTCACGAGATGTCCTGTCCTCATCTCCACGGACAATTGGTTTCCCACAGCCTCTCTTAGAACGAGTTCCCAGGGTTCTCTGGCCTCTTGCAGGGCGCTCTTGAAGGATCGGTTGGGACCGTAGTAATCCTTTGCCGAGACCGGCAGAACGACCATCTCGATCTGCGCTTCGACAAAATCCCCGGGGAAAAGAGTCGGGCAGTCTTCCGGCAACGAAATCTCTATCAACGGGTTGGGTGTTTTTGATGCGTTGGATCGATAGATCGAAAGCATGGCCTGGGAACGGTCCCTGCCCCCCAGCCTGGCGTGCCAATGGCGCAGGATCAGTCCCCTGTTCGCCCACGCACCCACGATCTCCTGTTCCAATTCCGAATGATGGAGGCAGACCCAAGGGACCTGTCCTGTCCAGGGAATCGATTGCCGCTCATATCCATCAGATCCTTTCGTTCCCTCGAAAACGTCTTCCACGCCGTTTTCATGACCTATCGCCACGAATCGGCTCTTTCCCTCGTTGTAGTGGTCCGCTCCCATCTGGTAGAGCGCCAGACGCGAGGGATGAACCTCCTTTTTTACATCATATCTCAGGGTATGGAAGACACGAACATGATCGTCGGAGCGGGGCAGGGACGTGGTGACCACAAACGCGATCGTCTCGTCGTTGGTGATTCCAGAATACCGAACGTCCGTTAGGTTTGGCCCAATGGATCGATACCATGTCTTGACTTCCTTGTGGTGTACATATTCCCGGTCCTGATTGATATAGAGGAGAAAATCCCCTCCTCCCACGTTGTGGGTCCATGTCCAATGTGGAGTGTCCGCGTTCATGGAGGTCACCATGAGGGGACGAATGTCATCGATCATGCATCGACGTTGACACGCGTCCGGCTCATAGCAGATGGTTTCTCCCCAGCAGCCGATGGCGGCTTGATCCCAGAACTGGTTGGTTCCCCAACCGATCAAAGAGAGTTGGGCGTGGGATGCAGCCGGAACGCCGCCCCACTGGGCGTAACATATGGCAAACTCAAAGGGTATTTCGCTCTTCGCCGGTACCCTCAGCAGGGTTGTTCCTCTGAACCAAGGTCCTTCATGGGGAAGCCGTGTCTCCTCTTGCCTGTGCCAGTTTTTGGAGAGTTGTACAGGGATCCCTGTGGGATGGCCTGCAGGGTCCCGAATCATGGGACACATGCCCGTGATTCCAGGAAATGGATATTCCTTGCAGAAGAGGATGGGAACGACGGATGATGTTGTTCCGCGGTTGATGACGCGGACCTGGATTCGTTCGAGATGGTCGGGGTCCTCTTCCGGGGTCCAGCTCTGATGGGGCAGGTCGACCCTATGGAATAGCTTTCGATCCCTTCCTGGCGATGTTTCTATCCAGTCGGCTTGACCTGGTTGCCTGTACGAGACGGACAGATCCTCATTTTCTTCCAGATCATCTTCCATGGCGAAAGAAACATGAAGACTCAAGTTGCGTTCTTCTCCAGCATCCCAGGAGCCTGTCCATTTGTCCCTGGATTTTCCGTTGTATTGAATCTTGCCCTGGGACCTTAGATCGATCCGCATCTCTCCATCCTTCCATGACTCTTCCGGGATGATATGGAGGGAGAGCCTGAACTTGTGCGGAAACGCCATCACGTCCAGCCAACCTTCCGCCGGGAGTTGTCCACCTTCCGGCTCTTCAAAGATCAAACCATGAATTTGGAAGTGTTGAAGAAACGGGCCGCTCTGAACGATACGAACCGGGAAGGTCAGCAGACGGTCTCGATCCTGCCAGCCAATCGCCCCAGCCAGACAAGAGAATTTCTTTCCGTCCACTTCGATTTGGAGGTCCAGTTTGCCTTCAGGGAGCTTGTGGAGTACTCCCTTCTTTTCGACAAAGGTATTCTCCAGGTCCGCTTTCTCCTCAAGGAGCCCCAGATGAGGCAATGTCAGGGTCTCGGCATCCAGGACCATCCCATAAGAACCACTTTGAAGACATAGATGAAGCGGACGAACCGGTCCTGTTTCGTTCCAACCATGGGCCCACCAGAGCATAGAGAAATCCGAGGCTTGGGGCGCGCAATCCAGGATAGAGCCGGTGGATGGATCCGCCATCATCATTTCCACCTGACTCCAAATGATCAGCGTCGCCAAGAATAAAACCACCCAATTTCTACCCATGATCCACTCCTTTACCAAGGCGGGCGTAGGCATGTTCCAAGTTCCCCTCGAGCCGAAGGTCAGCCAAGATGAAGCCCATGCAGAGGACAGGGCCACTGAAGGCTCATGTTCTTCATGGATCGCGGGCTGATTCGCATTCATGGACATAATTATAGAAATCAAGCTCTAATTCCCGCAATGTGCATGGTGATTGCGTCTCAATTTGGTTGACTTTTATGGTTGACTTTCAATGAAGTTGGGGCGCAGATTGCGTTTCGCAAAAGGAATTTCTCAAGGCACCCTTTGTCTTCGCCGGGGCGAAGAGACAACCCATGACAATCCATCGAGTGACCGAGGATCAAGATGGAAGCTCCTGTATGGGGTCCAGGGACAAGGCAGGTATGTGGGGACCTGCATGGCTTGGGGAGTCAACAATGCGGGATGGTTGAGTGCAGGAGAGATCAAGTTCACCTTGGATAAGGACAAGGAATTCCCCACGAGTTGTGGGACAGGAACCGATAGTTCATATAGAAAGAATGGTATGGAAAGAATCGGGTGGACGAGCTTATTTTCTCCAGAAGCTTGGCATGAAGATGACCAGGACAGTATAGAGTTCCAGCCGACCTAGGAGCATAAGAAGAATCAACACCACCATTCCGGCGTTTGGAATGTCCGCGTAGTTCTGGGTGGCTCCCACTGCGTTAAGCCCTGGTCCAATGTTGGCCAGGCAGGCGATGGTGCAGGACGCGGCTGTTTCAATATCTGGGGTGAAGGCTGTCATCACAAGGGATCCAACAGCGAAAAGCGCGAGGAATATGAGAAGAAAGGCGCAGATGTTGGCGATGGTTTCCTCCTTCACGCTCTGTCCATCTATCCGGATCGTTTTGACCGCGTTGGGCCGCATGTAGAGAAGGATTTCCCGGTACAATGTTTTCGCGCCGGTCATGATTCGGATATGTTTCATGCCCCCTCCGGTGGAACCCGCGCATCCGCCCACGAACATGAGAAATACCAGGAGAATTCGGGATGTTTCGGGCCAAAGGTCAAAATCCTGGGTCACGAACCCCGTGGTTGTCATGATGGAGGTTCCCTGGAAAAACGCCGCGCGCATGGCGTCCAGGAAAGCCATGTTCGCGTGTCCCCAAACGTTGAAAGTTAGGGTCAGGCAGGCTGCGAGCCAGAAGAAGAAGTAGAAGCGGAATTCCGAGTCGAAGAAGTATTGCATGGGTTTGCCCCTGAGCAATTTGAGATGTAGCGTGAAATTGGTTCCGGCAAGAAACATGAAGACAAGGATCACCAGGTCAAAGTAGGCGCTATCGTATGCCCCCACACTGGCTGTTCGGGTGGAAAAACCTCCTGTGGCCACGGTGGCGCATGTATGGCACCACGCGTCGAAGAGAGACATGCCCCCGATTCTGAGCAGCAGTGTTTCCATGACACACAGGAGCAGATATACACCCCATAAGAGTTTCGCTGTCTCGGAAATACGAGGTGTCAGCCTATCCTTGTTGGGTCCTGGCATTTCCGCCCGGTAGATTTGCATCCCCCCCACCTTGAGGAAGGGGAGAAGGGCCACGCAGAGCACGAGCACCCCCATGCCGCCAAAAAAATGTGTCATGGCTCTCCAAAAAAGGATGCCTCGGGG
>Ga0209498_1000661_pt1 | contig 21309 bp, 14 predicted proteins | sample WalLakDeSediment_FD_184131 | JGI IMG/M metagenome (GOLD analysis project Ga0209498, IMG submission 184131) | Lake sediment microbial communities from Walker lake, Nevada to study Microbial Dark Matter (Phase II) - Walker Lake 11/02/13 Deep... | ecosystem: Environmental > Aquatic > Freshwater >...
AGTGGACTTTCTGATAAGTTCAAAAAGAGAAGCCAGAATATTGATGACGCTAATTACTATGATCTCAATCAGAAAAAAGAAGGCGAAGAAATAACCCAGCAAGAAATTGACGAAATACTCGATAAGATAAGCCAGTCAGGTTATCAAAACTTATCTGAACGGGAGAAGAAAATTCTTTTTGAAGCAAGCAAGAAGATGAATTGAAAGAAGTAATTAAAAATTAAAAATTATAAAAGCCCTTCGCTATCTTGACATAGACTCAAAACTATCAATCAACCAGTCAGATAGACGAGAATCAAAGTTTGATTGAATGATTGACTGAATGAAAATAATGAATTATACAATTTTTGCCATATCGTTACTCTTTATTCTCTCCGCTTGCGATAAAGGTCCTCCCATTCCCGAAGAGAAGTTCATTAAAGCTTATGTTGATTTATTGATTATTCAGGATACTTCAGTAACAAATCCAGTTTCAATTGATTCAATACGTACTATAGTTCTTTATAAAAACGATTTGACATCTCAACAGTATGATGAAACAATTAATTATTATAACCAGAGACCGGAAAAATGGGAAGTTTTTTTTGACAGTGTTACAGCTTATGTTGAGCGTTTGAGGAAGACCGAGAACTAAATCTAGATTTGGCAACTGCTATTCTAATTTCCGGATACGAAATATCCGAAGACAATCTTTCCTTTAAATCTTTCAAATTGTCAAATCCTTTTGCAGCCTCAGTTAAAATCTTTTCAAGAGTTTCTTTTTTTATAAGTGATGAAATATCAGTTGCAGGTTCAAACTCAATGATAGTTTCAATCTGCATTGATATAACTGCTTCGGAAAGTTTTCTTGTTTCAGCAATTTCCCTTAGCGTGTATTTTTTATCAAGAAGCTTTTTGGTCTCGACAATATTTTGAGGCAGCTCGCGTTCTTTTATTTGTGTTTTACTTTTTAATTCTTTTGGTTCAATTGAATTAATAATTTCTAAAAAATCGTTTCCAACTTTGTTAAACATTCTGCTGTTAAAGCCCTTAACGCTCAGCATTGCCAGCTTGCTTGTGGGTTTAAAACTAGCAACTTCTCTAAGTACATTATCAGGACAAATAAGGTATCCGGATTGCATAAATCTGTCAGCAGCTTTTTTTCTTGCTTCACGCAGAAGATTGAACAAATATAGTTCATCGTTGTAGCTTTCTTTTTTCTGTTCTTTATTCTCAGCATTTAAAAGACTTATTGGGATAGGACTTTTTCTCTTTGATATTCTAAGATAATTAGTCCTGCCCACTGTTTTGTCAATTATTCCTTTTGAAATCTGGTAGGCTATAACTCCTTTTAACTCTGAAATTGAGAAATTTTTGCAAGCTCCAAAATGCTTAAACATCGCAGCACTTTCTTTAACCTTCTCGCCTCTCAGCAAGTTGATAAGAAAGTTTTCAGGAATTTCACCATTGGCTTCTTCGATGGTTTCAGCTATTATTTCAGAAAGATATGCTGTTGTTGAATCCTTCAACTTTCCGAGGGAAGTGCAATTATCGCATTTACCACACTTGTATTCATTAGCTTCTTCACCGAAATATTTCAGAATATTTTTGAATCTGCATTCAGGTGTAAAGACAAAATCTGTTATCAAATCAAGTTTTCGCTGGGCGTTAAGAAAGCTTTCGTTTATCAATTTATAGTTTAATTTAAGATTATCAGCATTAACTCTCGGTGAAGTGAGAACAACAGTATCTTTATCTATTGCCTGCTGGAAAGAAATTATTCCCATATTATCCAGGATATTAATAGATTCGATAAACGAATGCTCGGGGATTAAAAATTTCCTTGCAAGAGTGTGAGTTGATATTTTCATTGCTTTGGACAAGGCATTACTGCCAAGTTCACGGAGCAGCAAAACAGCAACATCCGCTAATTCTCTGTATGAAGTTTTCTGTACAAACTCATGCAATTTTTCTTTGCCGAATAAAAATTCTATTGAATCAAGCTTTTCATATTCTGAAACCTGACGAATATATCCCGAGTTTTCAAGATACTTCAAAGCTGAGTGAAGCAGGGAAGATGATATTTCTTTGCCGATATATTTTGAAATATATTCTTTATCAACAATAAGTTGTTTTTCTGAAGTACTTCCGATTGCTATTCGGTTATGATCGCATACAGCTTTGTAAATATTCTGAATCAGCTCTTTATTCGGATGCGTGTTGGTAATGAAAAAATTCTGTATTACAAGGTCAGAACTATGGTGAAGGAGATAACAAAAAGATTCTTTACCGTCACGACCTGCTCTTCCGATTTCCTGGTAATAACTTTCAATAGATCCCGGTGTGTTAAAATGAATTACCAGCCTGATATCAGCTTTGTCAATTCCCATCCCGAATGCATTAGTTGCTGCAATAGTGCTACTCTTTCCCTCAACAAATTCTTCCTGAACTCTTCTTCTTTCAGGCGATGTCATTCCGGCGTGATAATAACTGCAAGACTTACCATGTAAATTCAGATACTCTGCTATCTCTTCTGCTTTTTTCCTTGAGGAGGTATAGATTATTGCCGGTCCTTTAATTTCCTGAAGCAGGTCGAAGCATTTTTCTTTTTTCTTTTTGCTATGGAGTACTTTAAGATTAAGATTCTCCCGTTCAAACCCTCTGACAAATATTTTTGCATCTATTAATCCAAGTTGTAAGAGAATATCATCCCTGACTTCGGGAGTTGCTGTTGCAGTAAATGCAGAAACTTTTTTTATCTCGATGTGATTAATGAATTCCTTAATCTTCAAATAGCTTGGTCTGAAACTATGACCCCATTCACTTATACAATGAGCTTCATCAATAAAAAGATTTACTGGTTTGAGTTCTTTTAACCTGTCAGAGAACTTAAGACTATCAATTCTCTCCGGTGCGAGATATAAAACTTTAATACTGCCGAACGAGATCTTTCTTAGTACTTCTTCTGTCTCTGAATAATTCATCGTACTATTGATGAAGGCAGAAACTTCTTTCTTTTTATTCAAGCCGTCAACCTGGTCCTTCATCAACGCAATTAATGGCGATATGACGATTGAAAAATTTTCCCCAAGCAATGCCGGTATCTGGTAACAAATAGACTTTCCGGCACCGGTGGGCAGAACTGCGAGTACGTGGTTATAGTTAAGTACAGCTTCAATTATCTCAAGCTGGCTGGCTCTGAAATCCTCATATCCGAAAAATTCTCTTAGTATTTTTAATGGTGTATTCAGTGTCGGCACCGTTTTTGCTTGTTATGTAAGTTATTCAGATTTATCTTTGAATTAAAATATCTGCAAAAATAATCTAAGCATTCTTTCAATTAAAAATATATCTAAAAAATCAAATCTTAATATTTCTTTCGATTGAAAATCTTTCAAAAAATTAATAATAAGGAGACCGCTTAATGAAAACAATTCTAAGCCTTTTTTTAATTATTTCCGCGGCAAGCATTAGTTTACCACAAACCATATATACTGATATTCTGATTGAAAATTCAGTTTATTCTGATGCACCAGAAAGTATTCAGCAAACTAAACCGTTTATCAGACAGAGATGGTTTTTTGAGCAAAGAGCTTATCCGGATAATTTTATTCCTGAAGGTGCTTATGCTAACGCAATGAATCAGCGTAATGAGCTGAGGATTCAAAATGCTGATCAAATGTTGAACATAAACTGGGTTAGTCTTGGACCTACACCCGGATATTATTTCAGCTATGGAAATATTTCTTCCAGAGTTGTTACCGGTGCATTTCATCCTACAAATCCAAGTACAATTTATATTGGTCCGGCAAATGGCGGTGTATGGAAATCAACAGACAGTGGTGTAAACTGGACACCTTTAACAGATGATCAGCCATCAATGTCAATGGGTGCAATAGCAATTGATCCTACTAATCCAAACATTGTTTATGCCGGAACCGGTGAAGCAACTTACAGCGGGGTTTCATATTACGGAAGAGGTTTATTAAAATCTACTGATGCTGGGGCAACATGGCAGCATATTACCAGTGGACTGCCGACATCGTCTTATTTCTCAAGACTCAAGATTCGGCCCAATTATCCCAACGAACTTTTGGCTGCATTGGGTAACTCAGGTTTATATAGAAGTACAAATTATGGTCAGACCTGGACTACTCTTTTGTCAGGCAGATGTGATGATGTTGTATTTACAGTTACAGGTGATACGGCTTTTGCTGTTGGTTCAGGAATCGGGTTTAGAAGATCTTTAGATGGCGGGCAATCGTTTACGGCTTTTGGAACTGGTTTGGGTACCGGATCAAGAACTCATTTTGATTTATGTTTATCACAACCTGCTTTTATGTATGCTTCAGTTTACGGAAGCAGCACAGTCAATATCTTTAAATCAACTAATTATGGTGCTAACTGGACTCAGCTTTCTACTTCTTCTTCATTTCAGAACCAGGCTGGTCAGGCATGGTATGACCTTTACTGCAGAGTGAATCCTGTTAATCCAAATTTAGTTTATGTTGGAACAATAGATATCTGGAGATCTACTGACGGAACAACTTTTACAAATATCACTAATGGTTATAGCGGAGGTTATGTTCACGTTGATCAGCATTTCCTGTTTTTCCATCCAACTGACCCGAACACAATTATGTCCTGCAATGATGGTGGTATCTGGTTGTCTACAAACAGCGGTAATACATTCACGAATTTAAATCAGAATTTAACTCTTACTCAGTTTTATAGAATAGCTGCAAGTCCATTTACACCAAGCCGCATTTTAGGCGGTACTCAGGACAACGGAACTCAACAAACTTATTCCGCACTTAATTGGGCTGCTGCTTATGGAGGTGACGGAGGAGAGGTTTGCTTTAATCCATTCAATTCAAATTTTATTCTTGGTGAAACTCAGAACGGTGGAATATTCAGAACAACAAACGGAGGAACATCATGGAGCAGTGCAACAAGTGGAATTAGTACAAGTGAAAATGTTGCCTGGGTTGCACCAATCATTGCACATCCAACTACAGACGGAACTTTTTATGTTGCAAGACAGCGCGTTTATCGCTCAACTAATAACGGCGGAGCCTGGACAGCAATCTCAGCAAACGTAAATGGATCCAGTGCTGTAAGGGAAATGGCAATTAGTAAATCCAATCCATTAATTATGTATGCTACATCAGGCTCAAATATATTTCTTTCGACTGATGGAGGAGCTACATTCACAAATAAAACCAGTGGTTTGCCCTCCAGAACAATAACTTCTGTAAATATTCATCCTAATGATGAGAATACAGCATTAATAACATTTTCGGGATTTAGTACGAACAAAGTGTATAAGACTACAAATATGGGAAATACCTGGACAAGCATCCACGGCAACTTACCTGATTCACCGGTCAATGATGGTTTTATTTATACTTATGATTCATTCAATCCTAATACATATTTTGTTGCAACTGATATTGGTGTATTTCTTACTCAAAATAACGGAACAAACTGGGTAGAACTTCCAAACAATTTGCCAAACACTGTAATTATGCATCTCGATTATTCTCCATCTAATCAAATGATGAGAGCAGGTACACACGGAAGAGGTGTTTACGAAGCGTTTATCGATCTAACAATTCCAGTTGAACTTTTATCTTTTACAGCAGGAACTGGAGTCAACACTGTTGTTTTAAACTGGAGCACTGCAACTGAAACGAACAATCAAGGCTTTGAGATTGAAAGAAAACTAAAAAACCAGGAGTGGGTAACTATTGCGTTTGTTCAGGGTAAAGGCACAACAACCGAAATCCAGAATTACAGTTATACAGATGATTATTCTCAAGTACCTTATGAAGGAACAGTTTTGTATCGTTTAAAGCAGATTGATTACGATGGTACTTATGAATATTCAGATCAGCTTGCTGTGAATTTAACTTTTATACCTTCTGAATATTATATATCTCAGAATTACCCGAATCCATTTAACCCTTCTACAACAATTAAATATTCGTTACCGGTTGAAAGCGTTGTAAGAATTAATATTTACAACGCACTTGGTGAAGTAGTAGAAGAATTGGTTTCTAAGACTCAAAGTTCAGGAAATTATGAGGTAACCTGGAATGCTCAGAATTATTCTTCAGGAATTTATTATTATTCATTTGAAGTAAACAGTGCTGATGGTTCCAAATCTCACCATGAGATGAAGAAAATAGTTTATTTGAAATAATATCAGTTAAATATTTTTTTTGAAGGGATGTAATAAATTGCATCCCTTTTTTATTGTGTGACTGAAATCAACTCATAAAGATTATTTAACTCTTCTTTAATTCATTTATCAATTTTATCACTGTTAAAACATCATTAATATCACTAATTTTACCTAGGTTTTATTTGTTATTTTTTTAGAAGTTATTATTCATCAGATAGTTATGACTATCCGCTAAATAAACACACAAAATATCCCGCAAGTAAATTAAATAGGTTTCAAAATGCCAGATAAAGAACTAAAGTTAGAAGATTTGCTCAAGTCCTCCCCCAAAATGAACGATCAGGATGCAATCAAGGAAATTGCAATTATAGGAGCCGGAGTAATGGGGCAGGGAATTGCGCAAACATTTTCAGCCGCAGGTCTTGATGTATTGCTCATAGAAAAAAATGAAAAACAGATGAAGCACTCAAAAGCTATGCTTTCTGAGTATATGGACCGTGAAATTAAACGATGGGCTATGACCAAATCTGAAAAGAAAGCCATATTGAGCCGGATTGTTTGGGATACTTCGCTGGATAAAATTGCTGACCGCGATCTGATCATCGAAGCCGTTGATGAGGACTTTGATTTAAAAGTAAAAATTTTTTCCGAGCTTGACAAGAAAGCAAAAAAAGAATGTATCTTTGTTTCTAATACATCAACCCTAAGCCTTACTCAGATCTCTGAAAAAACCAGTCGACCGGATAAAATGATTGGTTTGCACTTCCTGAATCCCGTTCCTAAAATTCCGGTAGTTGAGGTTGTTAAATGTCTGCACACTTCCAATGAGACTATTGCAAAAGTGAAAACCTTTATTTCAAACATTGGCAAAACTCCCGTTGAGGTTTATGAATATCCCGGATTTGTTACAACAAGAGCGATAGTTCCACTATTGAACGAAGCAATGCATATATTGCAGGAAGGTATTGCAACAGCTAAAGATATTGATACAGCTATGAGACTTGGTTATAACTTTCAGATGGGACCACTTGAAATGGCTGATAGTATGGGACTTGATGAAGTTCTTGCCTGGATGGAAACATTATGGAAAACTCTGGGTGAAGCACGTTATAGAGCCTGCCCGATAATACGTAAGCTTGTTCGTGAACAAAAATTAGGTAAAAAAAGCGGGGAAGGTTTTTATAAATACGACGAGCATGGAAATATTATCAATTAATTATTTTATAACTTAAAATCATAAAACGAAAAATGAAAGTATTAGTATTAAACTGCGGAAGCTCATCAATAAAATATCAATTCATTGAAACCGATTCAGAAACTGCACTGGCAAAAGGTATTGTAGATAGAATAGGAATGAGTGGTGCTGTTTTATCTCACTCAAGACACGACGGAGACAGCATAAAGATAGCAGGTGAAATTCTTGATCATCAAATAGCAATTGAATATGTAGTTGCCATACTGATGAGCAAAACTCACGGTGTTATAGCCGATATAAAAGAAATTGATGCAGTTGGTCATCGTGTAGTTCATGGCGGTGAATCGTTTACCAGCTCGGTTTTAATAAATGATGAAGTTATTAAAGTACTCCAGGATAATATTGAACTTGCACCGCTTCATAATCCGCCAAATATCAAAGGTATTCAGGCAGTAACAAGACTTTTACCGGAAACCCCGCAAGTTAGTGTTTTTGATACAGCATTTCATTCTAAAATGCCGCCGAATGCTTTTCTTTATGGAATTCCATTTGAATTATATAAGAAGTATAAAATCAGGAGGTATGGTTTCCACGGTACTTCACATCTTTATGTATCTAAAAAAGCTGCTGAATTTATGGGTAAAGATGTTAATCAGCTAAAAATAATTACTGCTCATCTTGGTAACGGATGCAGTATAGCAGCTGTAGATAAAGGAGTTTCTATTGATACCTCGATGGGCTTTACTCCTCTTGAAGGGCTGTTGATGGGAACCAGGAGCGGTGATCTTGATCCCTCTCTGATTCTTTACATAATGGGCAAAGAAGGATTATCATTAAATGAAGCCAACACCCTGCTCAATAAGCACTCCGGATTAATTGGAATCAGCGGAGAAAGCAGTGACATGCGGGAAATTTTAGCTTCTGTTAAAGATCAGCAAAAAAGATCAATTTACGCTTTTGATATATTCTGTTACAGAATCAAAAAATACATCGGAGCTTATAGTGCTGCTATGGGTGGTATTGATGCACTTGTATTCACTGGTGGAATTGGTGAAAACGCCGCTGAAGTAAGAGCAGATGTTTGTAAAAATCTTGAGTACCTTGGTATCAGGCTGGACATGCTCAGAAATGAAAATAAGGAAACAGTTATTTCTGATAACTCATCTAAAGTAAAAGTGTTTCGCATCCCGACAAATGAAGAATTGGTTATTGCTATGGATACGGCAAAAATTGTTAATGAATGACTTCATTAATTAACATAAATACTTTATTTTAATTCCCGCCAATCACTTTATCTTTAAATTAACTCTGAAGTTATTAAATGGATACCGGATTAAAGGATAAAACTGCACTCATTACTGCATCGAGTATGGGAATAGGAAAAGCGGTTGCTGAAATTTTCGCTGAGGAAGGTTGCAAAGTGGCTATTTCCTCACGCTCAAAAGAAAACTTGCTTGCAACTTCAAAAGAGTTGAAGGAGAAATACAACATCGAGCCATTCTGGTCAGTTTGTGATTTGAATAAGCTGAAAGATATTGAAACTACATTCGATGCAGTAAATAAACAGTTTGGTAATATTGATATTCTTGTTAACAATTGCGGCGGACCGGTGCCAGGTTTATTTCAAGAGCTTGAAGAAGATGACTGGAACTCAGCTTTTGAGCAGGTATTGTTAAGTGCTTTAAGATTTTCTAAGCTTGTATTGCCCGGAATGATGGCGAATAATTGGGGGCGAATCATTAATTTAACATCAATATCTGTAAAGCAGCCGGTTGATAATCTGATATTATCGAATTCTATTCGGGCAGCAGTAACAGGCTTTACCAAGTCATTAAGCAATGAAGTAGCAAAGTTTAATATCACCGTGAATAATGTTGCTCCTGGCATGACCTTAACAAGAAGACTTTATGAACTTGCAGTAGTTGAAGCAAGAGAAAAGGGAAAATCACACGAAGAAGTTCTTGTTGAGATGGCAAAGCGCATTCCCTTAAACAGATTAGCAAGACCTGAAGAGATCGCTTCGGTAGTTGTTTTTTTAGCATCGAAGCAAGCCAGCTATGTAACCGGTGTTACAATTCAGGTTGATGGTGGTTTTGTAAAAAGCATAATATAATCTTTAAAAACTATGAAGAGACAAGTTGAACTATTTATACCTCCCGAAAAACTTTATGAAGAGGGATTCTATCGTTATATCGTTTCCAGGAAATTAGGAATAAGCCCTGATGAAATTAATGCGATTGTTCCTGTTCGAAAATCTATAGATGCCCGTAAAGCTCCGGTTTTTCATATGTCCGTTGAAGTTTACATCGGAGAACAACCTTCAAAAGATAAACCGGGATATGTTTACAATCCGGTTAATGGTAAGAAAAAAGTTATAATTGTGGGGTTTGGACCTTCCGGAATTTATGCGGCTCTAAGACTTATTGAACTTGGCATTAAGCCAATCATTCTTGAAAGAGGAAAAGATATACAAACAAGAAGAAGAGATTTGCGCTACCTTCATCGTGAGAAAATAGTTAATCCCGATTCAAATTATTGTTTTGGTGAAGGCGGTGCCGGCACTTACAGCGATGGTAAACTTTATACAAGAGCTGTAAAGAGAGGTAATGTTTCGAAGGTATTGGAAATATTTGTCCAGCACGGTGCAAACCCTGATGTAATGATTGAAACACATCCGCATATTGGCTCGAATAAATTGCCGAAAATTATTGCATCAATCAGGCAAACAATTCTAAATGCTGGCGGCGAAATTCACTACGGTTCAAGAGTAACTGATCTTATAATCAGTGGCAAGAAGATCAAAGGGGTTGCTGTCAATTCGAACCAGGAATTTTTTGGCGATGCTGTTATTCTTGCAGCAGGTCATTCTGCAAGGGATATTTTTTATCTTCTCGATTCAAAAAAAATAAAAGTTGAAGCTAAACCTTTTGCAATGGGTATCAGGATTGAACATCCTCAGGCATTGATAAATGAAATTCAATATCATACAAAAGTAAAACCTGAAAATCTTCCTTCAGCTAACTATGGTCTTTCAAGCAATGTTGATGGAGCTGGAGTTTACTCTTTCTGTATGTGCCCGGGAGGAATTATTGTGCCGGCTATGACTGCACCCGGAGAAATTGTTGTGAATGGTATGTCGATGGCAAGAAGAGATTCTCCTTTTGCGAATTCAGGACTTGTTGTTGAAATAAAAGAGGATGATTGGAAAACTCAGGAAGGAGATTCACCATTTGGTGCTTTGATGCTTCAGCAAAATTTGGAAAGGCACGCATTTAAGATTGCAGGTTCTTCGTTATCAGCTCCCGCACAAAAAGCCACTGACTTTACGGAAGGTAAATTTTCTCAAACGATGCCTAAGACCTCTTACATTCCCGGCGTAACCTCCGTGCGGTTGGATGAAGAGCTGCCACCTTTTATCGTAAAACGATTGAAAATAGCATTGAAAGATTTCAACAGAAAAATGAGAGGCTATCTAAGCGAGGAAGCAATATTGGTAGGAGTTGAAAGCAGAACCAGCTCTCCTGTCAGAGTGCCAAGAGATAGAGAGACCTTTATGCACGTTGAGATCAAAGGACTCTTTCCCTGCGGTGAGGGTGCAGGTTATGCTGGTGGCATTGTTTCATCAGCAATTGATGGTGAGAACTGCGCTGATGCGGTAGGAAGATTTTTAAGTTAAAATTTCTTTTTGATTAAATGATTTTTTAGCAATCATTTCTTTGCTTCGAGATTTACAGAGTGAGATGACCGTTAGATAAGATAAGTAAAGTAAAGTAATTTAGAGTTCATTCCAGAAATATTCATTCCTTTTTTTAAAAATCAGAAAGAAAATAAAGAGGCGATCCAAGGATCGCCTTACATTTATTTAATTAATTCTATACACTATTTCAAGTACAGCATCTTAATCACGCTTGAAAAAGTTTTATCCGAGCCAAGTGATTTTGCTGTCATCTTAACGTAATAAACCCCGGTAGAAAATCCCTCGGCATTCCACGTTCTTTGATGAGAACCTTTTTGCTGTAAAGCAATCACAATGGAATCAACTTCTTTACCAAGGTTATCATAAATTTTTATTGATACTTCACTATCTTCAGGAAGATTGTATCTTATCACTGTGGACGGATTAAATGGATTCGGATAATTCTGTTCCAGGCTGTATTCACTTAGCTTAATTTGATTATCGACTGAGGTTACAGTTGGAGTAAAACGATATATATTACCGGGACCAAAGCCTACAATGTATAATTCATTATTCTGATCAACACCAAACGAAGTTGGACTATTTATTGAAAATAAAAGAAATTCATTTGATGGCGGAGTAATACCATCGTATGTGAGTGCCCAAATTCTTTTTGATCCGTAATCGCCGTAAATATACTTACCAAAAAGTTCAGGAACGTTTTGCCCGCGGTAAACATAACCACCGGTTACTGAGTAACCAACCGAGTGACTGTATTCCCATATCGGGAAAGTATATTCAGGATAATTGCAGCCAGACATATTGTAAGTGTGATTTCCTTCATAACATCGCCAGCCATAATTTTTTCCGTTTTCAATTATATCAATTTCTTCCCAGGCTCCCTGACCGACATCGCCAGCAAACAGCCAACCGGTAACCGGATCAAAGCTGCAGCGCCACGGATTTCTTAATCCCCACGCATAAATTTCTTTCTTGACGTTTACATTTGTACTGTCTACAAAAGGATTGTTTGGAGGAATTGCATAGGGCGTTCCGCCATCAACATCGATACAAAGAATTTTACCAAGCAAAGTATTTATTCTCTGGGCATAATTCTCAGGATCACCACCCGAACCACCGTCACCGGTAGCTATATAAAGATATCCATCATTTGGTCCGAATCCTATCCAGCCGCCATTATGATTTGAGTAAGGCTGACTGAAAACTAAAATTTGAAACTCACTGTTTTTGTCCGCTGAATCAGGATTGCTCGTGACCTGGAATCGTGAGATTATTGTTCGTCGTGGATTATTAGCCGTGTAGTTCACATAAAAGTATCCATTGTTTTCGTAATCCGGGTGAAATGCCAGTCCCAGTAATCCCATTTCACCGCCGGATGAAACACGGTCGGTGATGTTCAAATATTCCTTAACTGAACTTGCTGTTTGATCATTTGGAAAAACTTTTATTCTTCCAGCCTGTTCAACGATAAATATTCTGTCCGTGCTGTCATCTGCATGAGTTAAAAAGACAGCGCTGCTGAAAGATAAATTTGGGAAAGCATTCTGCAAAGTGAATTGCGCATTTATACTCGCATAGGCTGCGCAAATAAACGATATCGTTAATGAGATATTCCTGATCATATTTTGTTCCTTTTTTTATTTATCGACTTATTTTTTTCTTTTTTCTCATTCTCTTTACTCAATTCCCTTTGGAATTTTGTAAAGTCATAACCATTGGACTCAGCTTTATCTATAAGCTCAACAAATCTTTCATAATTATTTTTTGAAATTTTTATGATCTCTTTATCAAACTCAGTTTTAGTAGGTCTGCTTTTATCAGCTAACTTCTCTTTTGCAAGGGAAGGTGCGACCGTCATATTCAAAAGTAAAATCCATCTTGATAGTTCCTCAAAACGCTCCTTATTGAAAAATGTTATGCCTTCAAATTCATTTACACGCATAAAGTTATGAACAATATTCTCGCCAAGCAATGCGTTAATCGAAGACGCGAAATTATAATTTTCGATGTCAGATTTAGCGGTCAGTTTTGTCTTTCTATCGCTTCCCGGTTTGGTGGTCTTCCTCTTTTCAATTATTAAATCAAATAATAAAATTTTTATTAATTCGATTCTCTGATGAATGCTTGATCCATTTGATTGTTTTTGAAGAATATTTGTGACAGGTTTTGACAGCAGCAATTCATCAAAGATAATATGAATTTTTTCATTAGCGGATTTTTTAGTGAACAGCTGTTTGAGAAGTAAAAGATTTACTAAAGTAAGATATTCTCTGTTCGTTTCTACTTTACTATTTACAGGCAAAATATCATTGCAATTTTTCATCCACTTCGTTACACTTTTCCTGCTGTTCTGGGTAATCCAGAACTGAAAAAATTCTCTGTAAGCACTTAAGTCATTGTGAAATTTCTTCTCGGTTTTTACTCTGGATTTTCCTTCATCCAAATATTTATGGAATTCTAATATTAACAAGTTCAGTTCAGTATCCATTTTACCCGGCAGAGAAATTTCTTCATCCTTCTTTTTCCTGTCAGGTTTATAAACAAGGTAGGTCCGGATTTTTTCCAGGTTGTCATATGAAAAGAAGTTTTCATAGCGGCTATGCAAGGGAAGCAATTCCATTTCTTTAAGTGCCTCTTCAACAGATGTAACGCCTTTCCCATTCAACATTAAGAAAAGTTTTTCATACTTTCCATCCCGGTCATAAACTTCTTTGAATTGCAAACAAACTCTGTATTGGTAACCAAATAGATGTATTCTGAATCCGTGTTCGGCAATTTCTTTTCCTGAAACCAGATATTGCAGTTGAGTTCTATGGTCTGTGTAGATATAGTAATATTCTTTGTATGGTTTGAAGTTTAATAACTCGGAAAGATGATGAGGTCGTTTCATTCCTCCATTACCAGATACAATCTTCGGATGTGAAAAAGCTATGCTTCCTTCGGTTTCATAGTAGGAATTATTGTATAAAACCAAAGCTGATTGATTGCCGGAACGATTGCTGAATGCATAAACATTCTGGTTTAAGTCGCCATTCTTATCAATTAAATCATAAAACTCAAAATTCTCCACCTGGCTGAAAAGGTATCGCATCTTCATCAGTGGAAATAATTCTTTGTTGTGTCTCCATATTAAATGCTCATCCGGAGTTTCGTTGTAGTAAGCCTGTTTATATTCCATTCCGTACTTTTCAGAAAAACCTTCAATCTGTCCATGTCCAAACATTGGTAAACCAGGCATTGTCAACATCATCACAGCCACACCAAAATATTTATCTCCCTTGCCAAATTGATTTATCGCGGTCTCTTCATCAGGATTGCTCATAAAATTAACGTAGCGTTTCAATATTTCAGGATTGAATTCAAGTGTATTGGTAACAAGCTGTCGGTATTTATCATTTTCTTCTTTCATCATCATATGCATGAAAGCACTGTTATAAACTCTGTGCATTCCAAGTGTTCTAACAAAGTAACCTTCCATCAGCCAGAAAGCTTCGGCAAGCAGCAGGACATTTGGCATTTCTGAATTTATCCTGTCAACAACTTCTCTCCAGAATTCATTAGGTATAATTCTGTTGAATTCTTCAAGGGTCATCGAGTAATCTGTTCTGGATGGAATTGCTCCACCGGAACCGGGATTTGGAAACCACAATCTCTGATAATGTTTTTTAGCAAGTGTCATTGCAGCATCAAAGCGTATAATTGGAGTTTTGCGGGCGACGTGCATTATTGTTTGAATCAGTGATTCACGCACTTCAGGATTTAGGAGGTTAAGCTGGGCAGTATCATTCCACGGCATATTTGTTCCGTCGTTGCCATGATAAATATACTTTGTCGATCCTGTGAATCGATCTTTTCTCTGAAACACAACCGCAGCATCTTTTCGGGTATAATACTGATCCTCAATTTTTATTTCAACCCTGTCATCTTCCGAAAGATTTGGTCCGCCAAAAGAATAATTAGGATATGGTGGTTCATTCCTTTGAAGAAAGTAATCAGGTTTTTCGATTACCCACTTGGAGAAAATTCCCATATGGTTTGGCACCATATCGCTTGCCATTCTAATTCCGCGAGCCCAGGCACGGTCTTTCAAATTTTGAAATGCAGATTCGCCTCCAAGTTCTTCTGCAATAACATAATCATAGAGAGAATATGCTGATGAAACAGCAGAAATATTTCCGGTAAGGTGTTTTATTTTTTGTGATGCTGAACTTCTTTCCCAGATCCCGATTAACCAGAGTGAATTAAAATTCCATCTTGCTAATTGATCGAGTTCTTCATCAGGAATTTGGTCAAGCCGTTTTATTTCTCTTTGATATTTTACCGAAAGCTGATGCATCCACACATAAACATTTTTGGCAATCATCACTACTTCCGGAATCCACTGAACATCTTCAGTAAATTTTTCATACTCGAGATAAAATCGTCTTTCATCTTCAGAAAGTTTTTTCTCTGCTGCCAGCTTCTCTCTTATAAGTCTCAGCCTTTCCAAATCTTCATCGTAAGTTGGAACAGGAGGAGTTCCTTTTTCACCACCTCCATGCGGAACGAATAATTTATAATCCTCCCTTATTAAATCAACTCCACGAAGCAGTCGGTTCAGGATATCCTCGCCAAGATAAGAACCATATTCAACTCTGATAAACTCTAACTGCTGCTCTAAGTTATATGGATTTGAAGATATCGGCTTTCGTAAAAGTTTGAACAGTGGAAGTCCACCCAAACGTGTTGGTACTTCATTATCAAAAAAGATTTCAGTCTTTTCAATTAACTGTTTGTAATTTGTTTTGGTGGAAAGATTATCATCAGCATAAAGCTCCCGCAAATTTGACGCAGCCGGATTACTATTCTCCATATGAAGAAGAATAATTTCTTCGAGGATGATTTCTTTGTTTGGTTTTCCTGCCTGACCACTATTCAGATATTCTTCAGGAGTTAATTTGTTGTTATAAACCGGAAGGGTAGGAAATTCTTCAACAAATGCGAGTAATGTTTTGTCCAAGCCGCTTTCAGCTATTTCATCCTTCAGATGATTGATCGCTTTGCTGAAGACACCGGGGTTATCACTTTCTTCATATTTTCTGATTAGAAAATGAAATATTTCGTGAAGCAAGCCGAGTGCATTTATCTGTCCTGCTGTTACAAATTCGTAGAATCTCGGAGATTCTCCGGAATCTACGGATTGCTCATTTCCTTCTTCTCTTCTTTTTGAATTTATTTTGTCTGAAAGGATGCGAGCCTGCTGATAATCAGCTAGAATAACCTTTCCTGTAATAGAGAAAAGTGATTGCTCAATGTTGTATTTTTCTCTTGCTGCTCTTGAAACGTGAAAATCAAATTTTATCATATAATTATAACTGAAAATCTTGTGTTGAATATCTTGAATAGTCGGAGATTTGTGTGCAAATATACTAAAATGAGGGGGAAATGTAAGTCAGATATCTATGAGTGGTTGCTACGATTTATGTAACGCCGCACTCCCGCCAACCCAAGTTTTGTTTTTATTGAAGTCAACTCCCATCATCTTTCCTTTGCTTTGCCTTACAAGGTTGTTTACAAGAATCGGCTGCTTGTCGTAAAAGTACATCATTCTAATTTCAACTTTCGCAAATTCATCGGGAGTTTCAATCAGCGGTGCGTACTCGACTTTTTCCTGCAGGATATAATTTTCAGGATCTTTAATATCATCAAGCATTTGTTTTGTTACATCAATCTTAACTCCAAGTCCGGCAAAAGAGAAGAGAGGCTTTAAAACATAATTTTCCAGATCATCAGGATAGGAAGTAAGATCACGCAGATAAAAACATTTGGGTACAAACTCACCTTGAAGAACAGGCAATGAGTATTTACTAATCTTATAAAACCAGTTAGGGTGCGGAACCCAGGTTACATTCAGTTCTTCCTGCAAATCAAAATTGAAATTCTTTTCAGTCCTGCTCAGCTCATCAAAAATTACACGGTTGTAAATTCTTTCTATCGGGATTTCAATTCCATTCTTTTTATAAAAAAAAACTTTTCCGTGTTTGATTACATCCGATATACAAACTTCACTTACTCCAATTAATTTTTCTGTTGCAGCAAAATCAACTCGGGTTTTTTGTCTCTCTGGTTCTATTTCCAACAAAATAACATTTGCAGGATCAGCCTCAGCAAGTATCACATCTTTTAATAGTTTTACATATTCATCTGGTGAGATATTGTTGAAGTATGGTGTAAAGTCATCCGAAATATTAAAATGTTTTTTTAGTTTCTGTTCAAAGAAATATTGGTAGCCGTAAAGAGTCGGAAAGCCCTGAAGCTCAATCAGCTTGGGAATAAACTGGCCTGAATTTCTATCCTGACATATACCAAAATCAAAAACAAAAAATTCAGGATGATCAGTCTCTCCCGGAATATTCAGATGAGATGGAACTGCATCTTTCATCTTCAATTTAAATTCAGCACTTGTTACTTGCTTGCAAAGTTCATCGCACGCTTTTAACAATTTGTTCTTTAAATCATTACTTAAAAAGAGGGGAGTTTCAGAAATACGGAAATCAACAGGATACTTCATTGAAGTATTCAAATCGTTCAAAAAGGCTTCATACTTTTCTTGAGTGAATTCTGCGTTGAATTTTTTTCGAAGTTCCTTGATCATCTATTTGCTTACCACAGTGGTCAACTCATCAATCGCGTGATTCAAAAAAGATGGAATAACTGTTTGCCGTGTTTTACGAATAGTGTCCGGTCTCTGTAAAATTTCAATCATCTCAAAATATCTTTCTTCTCCGTACTTCTCAACAACTTGTTTCTTTCTTTCATCCTGCTTGAAATGATAAAGCATACTATCAGGATCAGCCTCGGGATGGAACTGAGTACCGACAATTTCATCAGAAATTCTTACTGCAGCAAGAGCTGCCTGAGCTTTCTCATTGTCATCGACAATTTCATAAGAAAGAATCTTCGCACCGAGTTCTTGTATAACTTTTTTATCTGGTTCAATTACCTGAAACTGCCTGATATCAGCAGCGTAAAATGGATTTGATAATTCTTTTAATACGTTATCAGATTTCCCTTCTTTTGTCAGATTAAACGGCATAACTCCAAATGATTTTGAATGTCTTTGATTGACTGTCCCGAATTTGAAGAACCTTCCCATCATCTGGAATGAATGGCAAATGAAAAAGAGATACTTTTTTCTTTCAGAATTATTTTGATTAAAGCCCCAAATCTTTTGAATGAGATTGAAATAATCTTTTTCCCACTGAGTCCCTTCACCTTCAAACGGACTTCCCGGTCCGCCTGATGAAATGAAAATATCGTTTTCAATTCCCGGGACTTCACCTTTGAATCTTGTATCAAAAACTTCGTAGGAAATTTCTGTATCGTTGTTTCTACTTTTTGCTTCGGATACAATTTCTTTGATACAGCGCATTCCTTCGTTGCGTTCGTTGTTGTAAAGATCTATTGTTGCGATTTTAATCATAAGGAAGGCCTAACCCCCAACCCCTTCCCCAAGGGAAGGGGGATTATTATAATTATTTTTTTTATGATAAAATTTAAATTCATTTAGTCAGACTGAATATGAAAAATAATTTTTTTCCTCTCCCTTTGGGAGAGGTTAGGAGTGGGCCTTTACAACCCAACGTGAGTTTCTTCAATTATGTAATCAACCACTGATTTGGTATCACCGGCTTGTTCATATACTTTAAGCTGACGGTCAGCACCGGTACCATTTTCAAGAATTTTGTAGACATATCGAATCTCTTCTCTGGATCCTAGTCCGTCAACAACATCATCAATGAATTCTAAAAGTTCGCCCACAAGTATTTTGAAATCAACTTCCTCCTGCTTGCCAAAATCAATTAGCTTTCCATTAATTCCGTAACGAGAAGCTCGCCATTTGTTTTCAGCGATCAAAGCTCTTCTATAAATCCTGAAACCAAGATTTTGTTTTATCAATTTGTGAAGTTTTACAACTACAGCCTGCATAATAGCAGCAAGACAGATAGTTTCATCCACACGCATTGGTATATCACAAATACGAAACTCAAGTGTATTGAAATAAGGATGAGCACGAATATCCCACCAGATTTTCTTTGCGTCGTCAATACATTTTGTCTTTACTAAAAGTTTTACATAATTATCGTACTCCGCAATGCTTCCAAAGTAATCCGGAATTCCTGTTCGCGGAAAACGATCGAACACTTTGCTGCGATAAGATTTAAATCCGGTATTCCTTCCCAGCCAGAAAGGTGAGTTTGTTGAAAGTGCAAAAATGTGCGGCAGAAAATATCTTGCAGCATTCATCACATGAAGAGCGGTTTCGCGGTCATCAACGCCAACATGAACGTGAAGACCAAAAATTAAATTTGCTCTCGCTACCTGCTGGTAGTTTGTAATAATTTCCTGGTAACGGGGATGTTCAGTTATGGCCTGATCTTTCCAGTGAGAAAAAGGATGTGTACCTGCCGCTGCAATTTTTAATCCGTTTTTATTTGCAAGCTTGGCAAGTTCCTGCCGGAGTTTTGTTACCTGGTTTCTTGCATCGTGAATGTCTTTACAAATATCGGTGCCGATTTCAACAACAGATTGGTGCATTTCAGCTTTTACTTTTTCAGCGAGTATTATTTTGCCGTCTTCAATTATCTGCTGGATGTGAGATTTCAGCTCTCTCGTTTGAGGATCGACAATCTGAAATTCCTCTTCAACTCCTAATGTAAATAATCCGGGTTCTGTCATCTGTTCTACTCTCACTAATATTTTTGTTTAATTCTTAAAACCTCTGAGGTTTTGGAAACCTCGGAGGTTTAGTTATCAACTTTCGTTTAATGGGATGTTGGCTGCAAATGTTTTTATAAAATTACCCCACGTCAAATTATTCTGTCCTGCTTTATGTGCCTTTGCTCTTCGGATTGCCATATTTGCAGCAGCTTCTACTATCCAATCAAAATTTTCTTCACCAACAGAAATTTTATCTGCATCAGGTGCAGGATTACAGAAATCAATTGCATATGGAACTCCCTCACGGATTGCAAGTTCTACAGTATTAAAATCGTAACCAAGTGCGTTGTTAATTGTAAAAACCGCGTGAAGAAGTTTATCCATCAGTGGTTTTTCGATAGGTTTTGGATTTCGAACATATCGTAAATGATGCGGCTGTTTTGGATCGTATCTCATTATATGGACATCTTTTCTGTCAAGACAATAACAACGAAAGTACTCAGTAAAATTTATTTCTTCCTGAAGCATCATCACAAGCTGACCGGTTTCATTGTACGCTTTGAAAAAGTCATCGGGAGATTCCAGCCGATAAACATTTTTCCAACCTCCGCCTGCAAACGGTTTGAAGTAAGCAGGGAAACCAACGTAACTGAACATTGCATCCCAGTTCAAAGGATAATCAAGATTTCTGAATGAGTTTGCGTTTGTATCATCAGGATGCTGGTTTGATGGAAGCAGAACAGTCTTCGGGACTGCAACATCAAGCTTTGTCATTAATGCATTGTTGAAAAACTTTTCATCTGCACTCCACCAGAAAGGATTGTTGATTACTGCCGTTCCATTCAACGCAGCATTTTTTAAGAAAGCTCTGTAGAAAGGAACATCCTGCGAGATTCTATCTATGATAACATCGTAACCGCTTGGTTCGCCCTGCACGACTTTATCAATTTTAACAAACTCAGCAGTAATTCCTTTAAAGTTTTTTGAGTTGACTCTTTCAACAAATGCCGGTGGAAAAGTTGTTTCCTGCCCGAATAATATTCCTATCTTTTTCATTTAGTTCCCTGTTTGATTTATACTTAATACTTGAAGAATATTTATTGAAGATTATCAAGATCCAGCAGATCTTGCTTTCTGCCTGAAGATTTCTTGTTCTTAATTAAATCGCTGTAACTGATAAAATATATCTTTATTCCTTAAATCATTTTCTAAATTATCAATTGATTTAAAACCAAACTCATCAAGAACAGCAGGAATCTTCTTAATATTTTCCTCTTGAGGATTTATCCATATATCGATGTCACCGGTATATCTCGGATATCCGTGAATACCAACCGCATAACCGCCAACAATAAGATATTCTACCTTATTTGCGTTTAACAATTCTATAAACTCTTTGAAGTCCTGGCTGAACATTATTGTGCATTTGGATGTATTGTGAACGTAATATTTCAATCGCATCAATTCGTTCCTGAATCGTTTTTTTCTGCCAGTAGGCATAATCATTTTGCACATCATTTTTATTTATAACATTCAATACTTTTTCCACTG
>Ga0209498_1000663_pt1 | contig 21295 bp, 16 predicted proteins | sample WalLakDeSediment_FD_184131 | JGI IMG/M metagenome (GOLD analysis project Ga0209498, IMG submission 184131) | Lake sediment microbial communities from Walker lake, Nevada to study Microbial Dark Matter (Phase II) - Walker Lake 11/02/13 Deep... | ecosystem: Environmental > Aquatic > Freshwater >...
CCCGGACCTCACCGGGGCGGTGATGGGGCGCTTGCCGGAAGGGGCGCCGGCCCGGCTAGGAGCTCCTGACGCGCCCCCCCGTGGGGCTACCGCGGATGCTCCGGATGGCCTTGGAGGCGTCATCAAATGGTTCTGGACGCCACGCCCCTTGCGGCTCCGGCCGGCGTGGGGGTTACTGGCTGCTGCAGCCTTACTGTTCCTCTTTGTCCGCCCATTTGGCGATCCCGTGCCCTCGCCCAAGGCCCCGGAAACCCGAGCCGCGGACGCCGAGTCTCATGCTGGGGCCCGCCTGGTCTTCGTCCAGTTCCGACTGGAGGCCCCCGATGCCTCCAGCGTGAGCCTGGCCGGGACCTTCACCGGCTGGGAGCCGGACTACGCCCTTCACCCTGCCGGCCAGGGCATGTGGGCGATTCTGGTGCCCCTGGAGCCCGGGGTGCACGACTATGCCTTCGTGGTGGACGGGAGCCGGTGGGTGGCGGATCCCGCTGCACCCTGGGTGGAGGATGGGTTCGGTGGGGTGAACAGCCGGCTCTCGGTCCTTCTACCCAACGGAACGTCGGAGTCGTGAGCCTCTCGGGCTTGCGCAGTTCTTCCGTCCCTCTTCTCGCCGCCGGCCTGTTGTTGGTACCGGCGGGCATCACCGCCCAGGGCTGGAGCGTGGACGCCTATGCGGGCCAGGCAAGCTATTCCATCGCCCCGGGCACGGTGGATTCCCGCAATGGCATTCTGGGCCTTCGCTTCAACCAGGATCGCCGCTTCTTCCAGGTTGCCGGAGGCGTTCCCTTTTCCGACGCCGATGTGGCCTGGGGTGTCCTGGGGATCGGAGACCGCCTTGCCCTTCGGAGGGGGGGGATGGAGGTGGGCGTGGACATGGCGCTGTTGGCCCATGGCCAGCGGGATCCCGTATCGGAGGTGACGGGGCAGGGGGTCCTGGTGGAGGTTCTTCCAATGCTCTCCCATAACGTGGGCTCCCTGGCTTTGGAGGCTCGGAGCGGCCTGCGCTGGTATGGGGGGAGGCTGGGGGAGGCGGACTGGACCCGGAGCTTCTGGATGTCGGAGATCCGGGGTGCCATGGATCCCCTGGCGACGCTGCAACTGGATGGGAGCCTGCGGCACTTCAGGGGCGGAGAGGAGGAGACCTACACCCGGGTCGGAGCATCGGCCACCACCGTCATGGGACCCGCCGTCGTGCAGGGCATGCTGGGACACTGGGTGGGTGGGAGCGAGGGCGTGGATCCGGAATGGGGTGTGGTGGTGGGAGTTCCCGTGGGAGGTCGGGGGCAGGTGTTCGGCAGCGTTCGCCGGGAGAGCTTCGATCCACACTACCTGATGCCGCCCCGCACCAGTTGGGGAGTGGGGGTGAGCCTGAAGGTGGGTCGGCGCCCCGGGCCCGTTCCCATTGCCGGCCCCGAGGTGCGGAGAGGGGGAGGGGTGATGATCCGGGTCCCTCTCCGGGATTGCACCGCGCCTCCTATGGTGGCGGGGGACTTCACGGGGTGGGAACCCGTCCCCATGAAGCGGCAGGGGACGGAGTGGCGCTACGCTCTCCGGCTGCCTCCGGGGGTGTACCGCTTTGCCTTCCGAAGGGCGAACGGGGAGTGGTTCGTACCGGAGTCGGTTCCCAATCGCATGGACGATGGGATGGGGGGGTGGGTGGCCGTGCTGGTGGTGCCATGAAGGACGGGGCGAGGGTGGATCCGGACGAGGTCCTTGTTGCCCAGGTCCTGAAGGGCGAGCGGGACGCCTTCGAGCCTCTGGTTCGTAGGCATCAGAGTCACCTCTTTCGGCACGCCAGGGGGATGGGCCTGGACCCCGACACCGCCGCGGACCTGGTGCAGGATTCCCTGGTGAAGGCCTACGAGAGACTTGGAAGTTGCCGTAGTCCTCAACGCTTCGGGGTTTGGGTGGGACGGATCCTCAGGAATCGGTGCCTGGATTACCTGAAGAGCGCCGCTCGGAGGGATCTCCCTCTGCACCCCTTCCTCCCCGACACGGGCGGGGGTCCGGATGGGGATGCGGAGCGCAACGCCCTCAGGTGGCAGTTGAACGAAGCGCTGGCCAAGCTGCCGACGGAGCAGCGGGAGGCCTTCCTGATGAAGCATGGGGAAGGGCGCTCCTACGACGAGATGGCCGATCTTGCGGAGGCATCCGTGAGCGCCATGAAGATGAGGGTGCACCGGGCCCGGGAGGCCCTGCAGGCCCATCTCGAAGCCCGGGGAGTGAGCGGTGGATTGTGACGCCGGGGAGGCTATTCTCGTCTTCATGGATGACGGTCAGTTGAGGGACGAGGAGAGGGTTAGAAGAAGGACGGACCTGGATGAGAGACGGATCATGATGAAGCACTGGTTGGTGGCTCTTGCTGCGCTGGCGATGCTCCCCCTGGCCCTGGCGGCCCAGAGCCCGGAGGAGCGGATCCAGCAGGCCATGACCCGGGCCGGGGAGGTGGGGATTCCCGTCTCCCTCCTGGAGAGCAAGATGGCGGAGGGGCGTGCGAAGGGCGTGCCCATGGACCGGATCGCCACGGCCATCGAGGCCCGATTCCAGGCCCTGGAGCGAGCCAGGGAGGTCATGGGGCGGGGGGCGGAGGACCTGGACGCGGCCCAGATCTCCGTGGGGGCGGATGCCCTCGTGGCGGGGGTGAGCGAGGAGGTGCTCCAGGAAATCGCCGCAACCAGCGGTGGCGAGCGGCGGGCCGTGGCGGTGGCGGCCCTGACCCAACTGGTTCTCCAGGGGGTCGTTCCCCAGGAAGCGTTGCACCGGGTCCAGGCTGCCCTGGCCCGTGGCCCCGCGGCCCTGGCCAATCTCCCGGTCCGGGCCGGGGCGGGCGGGGGCTTCATCCCCGACGGCGCCGGGCCCCCTCCGGGCACACCGGGAGCGGCCCAGGGCGGGCCTCCAGGGTCCGTGCCGGCGCCGGGGCGAGGCGTCCCTCCCACAATTCCGCCTCGCGGCAAGCCGCCGGGTAAGCCTCCGGGAGGTCCGCCAGGGGGCGGTGGCCTCTAGGCTGCGGGCTTGAAGCTGCCATATGGCACTCCCGGCTCCGCTTCTAGGCGGCGGTTCACCTCCAGGTCTTGTCGGGGGCCCTTCCACCGCATGGAAGCCAGCCTGCGATGCTCAAGAGCAGCGCCCGTCACGACGGGCGCTTTAGCCCGGTCATTCACGATGCGATGGCGGCGTACGAGGTGGAAGTGGGAGCAGAATAGCGGATGCGACCGACCGATCCCGCGCCGGCGGGCCGCCTGGCGGACCTGGCGACACCCACTTTGATAGTGGGTTATCCTGTCGGATGATTGCGGAGGAGGTGCGGGCATGGACGATCCATGGACGCAGGAAACCGACGAGGCTAAGCGTGTCATCACCGTAGCCCTCATCGAAGACAATCGCCTGACCCGCGAGGTTCTCGTATCGCTGCTTAGCCAGTACCCCGACCTCAAGATCATCGCCGAGGGATCGAACGGGGAGACTCCCCTGTCGAAGGAGGACCCCCATGTGGTCCTCCTGGATTTCGGACTCGGGAAGGGCGACAGCTTGCGCGTGGTGGAAAGGGTCAAGAAGGAAAGACCGGAGGCCAAGGTCATCGTGATGGATCTGCTCCCGGTGCAGGAGGATCTGGTTGATTACGTCCACGCGGGTGTCTCCGGATTCATCATGAAGGACGCCACCCTCGACGATCTCGTTCACGCCATTCGGGCAGCGGCGGAGGGCGCCCACATCCTGCCTCCTGAAGTAACCGGATCGCTCTTCTCCCAGATCGCCAGGGACGCGGTCTCCAAGGGCCGGCCGAGGGTGTTGGAGTCTGAGCGCTTGACGCCGCGAGAGCGAGAGGTGGTCAACCTCATCGCTCAGGGGATGAACAACAAGGAGATCGCCCGGGCACTGCACGTCGCCACTCACACGGTGAGGAGCCACGTGCGCAACATCATGGAGAAGCTGGCGCTGCACACCCGGTTGCAGATCGCCGCCTATGCCCACCAGGGGCCCGAGACCTGACCCGGAAGCATCGGACCCTCCGGGTCTCTGCTCGAGCCTGTGGAGATGGAATGATGGGTCCCTGGTGGCCGGAGAAAAGCCATCAAGCGTCCAGGCGGTACGTTCCAGGCCAACCTCCGGGACGTGGTCACCCTCTACCGCCGGGCCACCCTGAGCCTGGCCCAGCAGACGGGCTTCAGGCTGGGGAAGGAGGTCCTGGCCCGGCTGGCGGCGGCCCAGGAAGTGGATCCCCAGGTGTACCGGGCCCTCCTCCAGGCCCGGTTCCACCGGGAGAAGCTTTCGCCGATGGCCCGGGGGGATTGAGCCCCCCGTCTCAGCCGGGCTCGGGTACCGAATGCTTCTGTAGGAGCTCCTGGAACCGAGGATGCTCCCGGATGGGGTCCCAGCGGGGGTCCAGGCGGAGGGTGTGGACGCTGAGCGGGGAGGGCCCGGCCAGAAGGCGTTCGATCTCAACCAGGGCCGGGTCTGCGTCGCCGATCCCCGCCAGGATCATGGCTCTGAGTTCGGCCAGCCCGGCCCAGGAATAGGCGTCCTCCCGATAGATCGGAGACTCCTCCAACCAGGCGGCTTCCTCTCGCGCCTCTTCACTCCGCCCGAGTCCGGCCAGGGCAAGACCCCTGGCGGCATGAACCGTCCAGTCATGAGGCAGGACCACCAGCACGGAGTCCAAGTGGATACACAGAATCGAAGGCCGCCCGGGCGGCCGAGGTGTCCTCTTTCAACTGGTGAGCCCACCCGAAGTAGAGGGATCTCGGCAAGTGAGACTCCTGGGCCTCGAAGACCCGTTCTGGAGTGCGACGAAGCAGCGCAAGCAAGCTGTCGGGCTGCCGTTGCCAGTGCAGCCTGAGGGCTTGCCAAGCGTCGGAGCTTCCGTAGGGGCCGCGCTCGGCGTTTGAGGGAACCCGGTCCAGCGCCGCTGCGAGGGAATCCAGGCTCCCGTGCCATACGATCCAGGTCCACCCCCTTTGCATGTGGGCCTCCGCCAACTCCGGCGCCAGGGCCATGGCCCTGTCATACCATTCCAAGGCCTCCGGATAGCGGCGAAGGAAACGAAAAGTGTTCCCGCCCAGGTCCCGCATGACGTTGACGTTGCGTGGGTCCAGGGCCATGATCTGGCGGAAGGCTTCCAGGACTTCGGTCCAATTCCCAAGCCTCCGGTGCACAGCCCCCACCAATTCCAACAAGCGGGAGTCGTTGGGAAGGCCCTCCAGGGCAATCTGGTATTCCTCCAAAGCTGATTCCCAATCCCGATGGGCCCTGTAATGCATGGTGCCGAGGGCTTGGTGCGCCTGCGGTAGGTCCGGGGCGAAGCGCACGGCAGTCTCCGCCGCTCCTCGCAGCCAAACCAGCCGCGACGGGGATGGATCGTACCGCAGCCAGAAGGTGGTGCCGTGCGTCTCGGCCAGGGCCGCCCAGGCCAGTGCGAAGGTGGAGTCCAGGGCCACTGCTCGTTCGTAGAAGCTCTGGGCGATCTCCCAGTTCTGGCGGGTGCGCCCCGGCCGCCGCATGTACTCCAGTCCCTGGAGGTACAGGAGGTACGCCTCGGGGTTCTCGGTGGGAGCCCTGGCGATGGAGGCTGCCTCCACTCCTGTGAGAGTGGCGCCAACAGCTGCCACGACCTGGTGCGCAATGTCGCTCTGGACGGCGAAGGCGTCCCCCAGGGTCCGGTCGTACCGCTCGGCCCACAGGTGCCCGTCGGTGCCGGCGTCGATGAACTGCACGTTCACCCGCAGGCGGTCCCCCAGCACCTGCACGCTTCCCTCGACAACCGAGGCCACTCCCAGTTCACCGGCGATGTCCCGGACGGACCTCGGTGCAGCGGCATACTCCATGACGGAGGTCCGGCTGATGACTCTCAGTCCCCTCACCCGGCTCAGCTGCGTGAGGAGCTCGTCGTGCAAGGCGCCGGCAAAGTAGGCGTGAGCCGGGTCGGGGCTTCGGTTGTCGAAGGGGAGCACGGCGACGGAGGGTAGGTCGTGTTCGGCGGCTGAGGACGGGACCGTCACGGAGTCCCTGCTTTTGAGGAGCCACAGGCCTCCGGAAACCACAGCAAGAATCACCAGAGCGACCAGGCCGGGACGCTGCCAGTGGCGCTGGGCCGGGCCGGCCGGAACAGGCTCCGGGCTCGCCGGTCCAGGCGGGTCAGGTTCGGTGGAGCCCGGAATGCCCGCCGGCGGTGGGCTGGACGGGGCCGGCCGGCTGGACGGGGCCGGCTGGCCCTGGGGAACAGTGGGTGGGGAAATGGCTGGAACGGGCCGTTCCGGTTCCTCCCGCGGCAGACCAAGGGGCGGGAGAGCCTTCCCCCTCCGGATAGCCTCCACCAGTGTCTCGGTCTCCGGGGACGGCTCCAGCTCCAGGTCGGCCTTCATCTCCCTCGCAAAACCCTCATACGCTGCCACCGCCGCTGCCCGGTCCCCGGAGGCGGTCAGGAGGCTCATGAGCTGCCGGGCCGCCACCACGGCCCCGGTCAGGTCCCCCGCTGCCTCCCGTTGCATGGCCAGGCCGTCTGCCGCCTCCCGGGCCTCCCGGCGCAGCGAGTCCCGCTCCCCGTCCAGCCAACGCTCGAACTCCGGGGATCCGGGAAAGTGGAAGCCGTCCAGGAATGGGCCGGCGTACAGGGATAGCGCCTCGTCGGGCCTGCCCTCCCGGAGGGCCTCCCGGAATTCCTGGACATCGCACCACACCGCTTCGGGGTTCAGGCGGAGGTCGTCGCCGGAGTGTTCGATGGCCCCGTCCCCCAGGCCCTTGTGCAGCACGTGGAGGGTGTCGGACAAGGAGGAGCGGGCCTGCTTCGAAGGGCTCTCGGGCCGGAGAAGGGCCACTGCCTTGTCCCGAGTCAGGGGGCTGGAGCGGGATCCACCCAGGAGCGCTAGCAACGCCATCTGCCGGCGCTGGACCACGCGCCCCGACAGCGGCCCCGATGGTCCCGCGAGGGAAGGTCCCCCCAGCAGCTTCAGCGTGAACATGTCCGAGGATGACCCGGAAGAGCGTCAGAATCCCGCCAAATGAGGCTCGCACGAGAATCGCACGAGACTCTCGCCCTATGATAGGCGAAGATCAGTAACACAGGCAAGCAATTCTTCGCTCGGGGCAACAGGAGTGCCCGGGCTCTCCTCGCCGACCAGGATGATGAGGGCGAGGGCGGGTTCCTGGGTTCCACTCCCCACCGCGATCCCTGGGCTGGAACGGCGGAGGGAGCCGCGCCCGGGCCGCGACCCTCTGCTCCACCGAACTTCCCGGGTCAAGACGAAGGGGGATCATCATGAAGAGCACGAAGTGGTTTCCGGTTCTGCTGGCGGTATCCGTCATCGCCGTTGGCTGCAGCGACTACCACCAGCCCCTTGCTCCGGCGGGGGACCTGGCGGTCCTGGCATACGGTGCCGGGAAGGGTCCGGCGCCCCAGCCGGTCCTGGTGACGGTGCCCTTCAAGGCGGACTTCTCGGTGTGGAGCAAGACGGACTATACCGATCGTCGCTGCGGCGATCATCCCAACTACTTCCTCACCATGGAGGGCCATGGCAATGCAACCCACCTGGGGAAGGTCACGGTGCGGTTCACCTTCTGCTGCAACGTTGCCACGGGGGCGTACTGGGGCACCGAAGCCACCTTCGTCGCCGCCAACGGAGAGGAGCTCTGGCTCACCATACCGCAGGGTCAGATCTATCCGAACTTCGGGGACAACTCCCACTACTACCAGACGAGGTTCGACGATCCCATGCCCATCGTGGGGGGAACGGGACGGTTCCAGGGAGCCACCGGGTATCTCACCACGAACGCCTGGGTCCACGATGGCACCGACGAATGGCGCACCGATTTCTTCCCGAAGGGGACCCTCACCATGGTGCAGGGCAGGAAGTAGAGACCCTGGGGTCCGGGGGGAAGACTCGCTGCCGGCGCGGCCCACTGGGCGCGCCGGCAACCTCCTGTTTCCGGCCCCGGCTCAGGAAGCGGGGGTTCCTGTCGGCACAAGCGACGGACACTCCCGTAGCGCCGGGACGAGCGCATCCCTGAGGGCGGCGGCGCTGGCGAAGCGGGCTCCGGGCTCCTTGGCCAGGCAGCGCTGGATCACGTCATCCAGGGCCCGGACATGGGGCGACGCGCCTGGAAGGTGATAGGGCTCAAGGACGATGGAGGCCAGCAGCTCGCCGTAGGTGGCGCCGTGGAAGGGCCAGCGTCCCGTCAGGGCCTCCACCAGCATGACACCCACGGAGAAGAGGTCGCTGCGGGGATCCACCTCGTGCCCCATGATCTGCTCCGGAGACATGTAGCCCAGGGTTCCAAGAACAGTACCGGTCTCTGTGAGGCGGTCGCTGGCCGTTTCAATGGGGCGCACCCGGGCGATGCCGAAGTCGAGGATCTTCACCACGGGCGGGCCATGTTCCGGTCGCTGGCGCACCACGTTCTCCGGCTTGAGGTCCCGGTGGATGATGCCCTCTTCGTGGGCTGCGGCCACCCCGTCCAGGAGGGGCTCGAACCACTCGGCTGCCGCGGGCCCCGAGAGCGCGCCCCGCCACTCCAGTTCCTCCCGCAGCGTGGCTCCCCGGATCCGTTCCATCACCAGGTACGCGCCGTGGACCTCGAGACTGCCGTAGTCGTAGACGCTGACGATGTTCGGATGACTGAGACGTGCCATGGCCCTGGCCGTGCGCCGAAAGCGACGTAGGCCATGCTCCTCCGCGAACGCCTTGCCCAGGAGGAGCTTCAGGGCGACGATCCTGTCGAGGCGGAGATCCAGTGCTTCGTACACGGCCCCCATCCCCCCCCTCCCCATGAGGGCGTCCAGGCGGTAGCGTCCGGCCACCGTCCTCGGCACCGGCACCGACAACCCGAGGGCCTGCCCATCCCGGGTGCAGCGTTCGGCTTCGGAGTCGTAGCAGGTGCCGCACACCGGGCACTCCTTCACGAGGTTCGCATGGTGGGGACCCAGGTGGGCCAGGATGTCGGTGCGGATTCGCCGCTCCTCGCTGACGTGTCTCCGGAGGAGCAGGTTCTCCCGCACCACCACCGCCTGCCTGGCGATCATGGCCAGGAGGGAGAGGTCCTGGGAGGAGTAGGGTTCTTCCGAGCGCTTCTCGCCCAGCATCAGAACCCCTGCCAGGCGCTCGTCCCTGTTCACCAGGGGAACCGCCAGGCTGACGCCTTCGGGGAGATGGGGGCCTTGGGTGATGGGGGAGTCCGGTCCCACTCCGTTTCGGACGATGGACTCCAGGAGCGGCTCAGGAGGTGGGTCCGCCTCCCCATCGAACCACAACCGCACGACGCTGGGATGGAGAGCATACTCCACCTGGGCACGCAGAAGGCGGGACACGTCCCCGGGCTCGCTCAGCTGGCGGAGATCAGCCAACAACGCCGTGAGAATCTGCTCCCGGTCGTACTGTTCCCGGAAGAAGCGGCGATCCAGCCAGCGACTCAAGGGCTTCCGGAACCGCAGGGAGAGGGCGGCGGCCCCCATCCACCACAGGTACGCGGTGCTCTCGGAGAGGACCTGGGCGATGGTCTGGTGCCGGTGCGTCACCAGGGTGACCAGGAGGGCGGCGGTGGGCAGGGCCAGCAGGAACTGGAGGGCGTGCTTCGCCAAGAGGTAACGGACGGTCCGCCGCACCACCACGACGATGTCGAGGACCCGGTGCTTCACCACCGCGTACGCCACGCCGAGGGGGATGAGGGCGGTGCCGGCGTTGGTGCCGACATTGACGGCGTCCGACATCCAGCGCGGGACCGGGGAGGGGGCGGGACTTGCGAGTGTCCTGATCATCTGCAGTACCGCCCAGAGGAGAAGCGGCGACAGGCCCACCACTGCAGCGAATACGATCCATCGAATCCGTCGTCGCTGATCGGGGTCGGAGAGGTTGCGGTACGCGCTCCAGACGAGAGCCACCGTGCCGATGACCAGGGGAACCATGATGGCCGAGCTCGTAAGGCTCCTCAGCCGAAGGAGGGTACCGACCTGAGCGGCCCAGGCTGCTGCGGCGCCGGCACCCCCTGTGACGTACGCCCAGTTCACGGACTGACCAAGGCCCCAGTGGGCTACACCCCAGACCCAGAAGAACCAGAGAAAGGCCCGGGCAATCCTGCCCCGCTTCACACCGCCGGGGAAGTGGAAGAAGAAATGGTACCCCAGAACCATGTGCAGCGGCTGGAAGCTAGTGCTCGGCCAAACACCGGGAAGAACGCCACTCTCAAGGTACACGACCGCGGTGGTCACGGCGGCGGCGAAGGCAATGCGGGCTACGGTATCGCCGGGTTTCGCGTACCCGATGAACAGCCCCACCAGACACCACACGAGGCTCGTGGCCAGGAGGACGAGTCGCGAGCCGAGGGTGCGTCTGCCTGGGGCGACCGTGAGGGTATGCTCCAGCTCCCGGCCTTCCCGCTCCACGCGAAAGGTGTAGCTCCTCCCGATGGGAAGGCCCCAGCGGAAGTATTGGTCGCCATGTCGCCCGATGCGTGTGTCCCCGTCCAGGCTGACCAGCCGGTCACCGACCCGGAGCATGCCCGCGGCGGGGCCCGTTGGGTCGACGTAGTCGATGACCCACGCCCCGTTGCGCTGGGCGTCGGTCCAGCCCAGGGACCGTGCGGCGCCGCCGTGGCGCACCAGGGTGGCGATGGCAGACGTGAAGACGATAAGGGAAAGGACGGCGGCGATGATGACGACGACACGAAACCAGGACCCAGGGGGAGGTGCGGTCCGGCGGCCCAAGAGGGCCTTGAATCGGCTCCGGGTGCCCGAGGCCCTGCCCTTCACTGGTCCGGCTCGGGAGGGCTCTCGAGCTTCCGGACTGTGGGCATGGGCAAGGGCGTGAAGAAGGCCGCTGGTGCCACTTCTGCCCGGTAGATCCGCTGGAGTTCCTCCAGGAAGGAGGCGTACGGCTCGATTCCCAACTCCGACTTCAACCGCTGGCAGTGGGCCTCCCCCTCCAGGATGGCATTGGCCCGGTCGCCTCCCCGGGCCAGGGCCACCATGCGCCGCATGACGAAGCGGCTGTTGTAGGGATCCAACCCCACGGCACGAGCCCACCATTCGGCGGCCCCGTCCCAGCGTCCCTCATGCTCGGCCCTCTTCGCCAGACGTTTGAGCGCCTCCTGGCACTCACGTGACAGCCGGACCCGCTCGTCGGCCACCCACCGCTCGAAGACAGGCGCCTCCCCCAGGCGAAACCCGTCAAGAAGCGGTCCCCGATAAACGGCCACGGCCTCGGCCAACCGGCCCCCTCCTAACGCCTGGGCGAACTGCTGCACATCGGTGGATACGACGGCTGGATCGAGGCGAAGGATGTCGCCCACGCTCAGGACCGCAGGGGGCCCCAGGGCGTCGTGGATGGTCCGGAGGGTGTCCCGCAGGTGTTGCCGCACCCGGGCCTCTTCCTTCTCCGGCCAGAGGAGGTCGCTCAGCTGATGGCGGGTGCAGCCAAGGTCGCCGCGCACGGCCATGACAGCCAGCGCCGCCGCGGCTCGGGACTGCGTGAGGAGAGGTGTCTCGACTCCGGCCGGCCCGTTCAGGGCGAACCCTCCGAGCACACGGAGCCGGAACCCACCGGCCTCCCCAGAAATCCGGCCGGAATCAGGAGGCGGGGCGGAGCGCTCACGGGGGTCATGCTGCGGCTCCTCTCTCCCGGCTTCGCTTTGGAGGGTGCCGCCCTCGGGGCCTCTCAACCTCGTGGGGAGACATGGATGGGCGTCACCCTCCCGGATGGCCCGGGCCAGTTCCACCGTCTCGGGAGAAGGGTCCAGCTCCAGGTTCGTCCGAAGGTTCCTGGCGAAGGCCTCGTAGGCCTCCACCGCCGCCGCCCTGTCCCCGACGCTTACCAGCAAGCGCATGATCTCCCGGATCGCCACCTCGTCGTGGGGCTCCATGGCCAGGGCCTTGCGGACCCATGCCGCCGCCCTCGCCAGGTCTCCCGCCGCCTCAGTCCGGGCGGCCAATTCGTCCGCCGCCCGCCGGGCCTCTCGTCGGAGCTCGTGCCGTTCCATGTCCGCCCAGTACTCGAACTCCACCGCTCCCGGAAAATGGAAGCCCTCCAGGAACGGGCCCTGGTACAGGGTGAGGGCCTCTTCCGGCCGGCCGCTCCGCAGCGCCGACCGGAACTCCCGCACATCGCACCCGACCATCTCAGGGTTGAGCTCCAGCCCGTCCCCTACGGGGCGGATGGCATCAACTCCCAGGGCCTTGTGAAGGACATGAAGGGTGTCGGACAGGGAGGAGCGGGCCTGCTTCGAGGGGCTCTCGGGCCAGAGGAGAGCCACCGCCTTGTCCCGGCTCACGGTGCTTGTGCGGGACCCTCCCAAGAGCGCCAGCAACGCCATCTGCCGGCGCTGGACCGCGCGCCCCGACAGCGGCCCCGATGGACCCGCGAGGGAAGGTCCCCCAAGCAGTCTCAGCGTGAACATGTCCGACAATGACCCGGAAGAGCGTCAAAGAACCCGCAAAACGAGAATCGCACGAGACTTGAACGAGAATCGAAAGAGACTCTCGCATTATGATAGGCGCAGATCGGTAACAGAGGCAAGCAAATCCGCGCCCGGGGCGGCAGGAGAGCCCGGGCTCCCCTCGCCGGCGAGGATGAGGAGGGCGAGGGCGGGTCCGGCCCGTCCACTTCCCTCCACGCTTCCGGGCCGGAAGGGCGGAGGGAGCCGCTCCCGGGCCGCCGGGCTGGGGCGGCCACGGCAAGGGCGCACCAATGGGGGGCGGGTAAGCCTGGCGCAGGATGGCCAGGTCCTTCGGATTCGGGGTGACCCGGCCGGATTCGGAGCCCGTCCCCCTTGGTGTGTCGTGCCGTCGAGCGTGCGTCCATCGCCTTCCCTGATTTCCCCCTATAGTTTTCACAAGCGCAGCCTGCGTTTGCGTCGTCGCCGAACCGTCGTCGTGAGGTGAGAATTATGAGGAGTTGCCGCACCATCGCCGCTATCATCCTTCTGCTCCTGGTGGCCGGGCCGGCCACCCTGGTCGGCCAGCAGCGCCCCGCCGTCGACGCCATCTTCGCCGCCTTCGACAACACCCGGAGCCCGGGGTGCGCCGTGGGAGTGAGCCAGGACGGCGTGCCGGTGCTCCTTCGGGCCTACGGCATGGCGGACCTGGAGCACGACGTCCCGAACACGGCGGAGACGGTCCTGGAGCCCGGTTCAGTGGCGAAGCAGTTCACGGCCGCCGCCACCATCCTCCTGGCCCTGGACGGGAAGATCTCCCTGGACGACGACGTGCGGAAGTACATCCCGGAGCTCCCGGACTATGGGGAGCCTGTGACTATCCGGCACCTCATGAACCACACCAGCGGCCTCCGGGACTGGGGCTCCGTGGCGGGGATCGAGGGGTGGCCCAGGACCCGGCGGGCCCACACCCATACCCACGTGCTGGATATCGCCGGCCGCCAGGAGGCCCTGAACTACCGGCCCGGGGAGTACTACTCGTACACGAACACCGGCTACAACCTCCAGGCCATCCTCGTGGAGCGGGTGAGCGGCATGAGCTTCGCCGAGTTCTCCCGGGTCCGGATCTTCGAGCCCCTGGCGATGACCAGGACCGAGTGGCGGGACGACTTCACCCGGGTGGTGAAGGGCCGGGGCGTGGCCTACCGCCCGGGCAGAGACGGGGGATGGGCCATGCTCATGCCCTTCGAGGATGTCCACGGCAACGGGGGCCTACTGACCACGGTGGAGGATCTTCTGAAGTTCACCCACAACCTGGAGACGGGAGAGCTGGGGGGCCCGCCCTTCGTAGAGGAGATGCACCGGCAGGGGGTGCTGAACTCGGGCCAGGTGATCCACTACGCCGCCGGCCTCCAGGTGGGAACGTACAGGGGCGTGCATGAAGTGGCCCACAGCGGTTCCACGGCCGGCTACCGGGGCCACCTGTCCCGGTTCCCAGACCACGGCCTGGCGGTGGCCGTCATCTGCAACGCCTCCACCGCCAACGCCGGCCGCCTCCTCCACCAGGTGGCGGACCTGTACCTTGGGGACCTGCCGACGGAGTCGGCGCCATCAGTGGTCCGGGGAGCCATCAGCATTCCGGGGGCCCGGTTAGGGGCCCTGGCCGGCGCCTATAGGGACACCCGCACAGGTGCCGTTGTGCAGCTCGTGGCCACCCAGAACCACCTTCGCCTGGGGGGTACGGAGCTCGTCCCCCTGAGCGACACCCGCTTCGAGAGCGGCACCGGATCCGTGCTCCGGTTTGAGTCCACTCCCTTTGCCCACGGGCGTCCCGCTGCTTTCCTGGACTCTCCGGGTGCCGACAACGTTCGCCTTGAGCCCGTGGGACCGTTCGAGCCCACCCCGGGGGAGCTGGCCGGCTACGCAGGCACGTACCGGAGCCACGAGGCCGAGGCCGCCTACGAGGTGGGAGTAGGGGAGGAGGGAGTGCTGGTCCTGAGGGATCGCTGGGGGCAGGAGACGGCCCTTCGGCCACTCTACTCCGACGCCTTCAGCGGCGGCGGAAGCAGGTTCATCTTCCGGCGGGACGCCTCGGGGCGGGTCAACGGGTTCAGCCTGAGCGAGGGGCGCGTCTGGGACCTGCGGTTCCGGAAGGTGGACTGAGCCTTCAGCCGGTCCGCCGGTCCAGATTCAACACAGGAAGGGGTCAGGTCCGTGACCTGACCCCACGCAGCGAAACCAGCTTCGGCGCCGGAAGGGGCCCGTGAGGACCCGCTTCCCTTCCTGGTCAACGCCGGGGCGGGGGATCTCCCCCGTCGCCCGGGGAGTGGCTCTTACCTAGCCGTCCAGCTTCGATACGTTCTCAGCTGCCGGGCCCTTCTGGCCCTGGACCACATCGAACTCAACCCTCTGTCCCTCGGCCAGGGTCTTGAAACCCGATCCCTGGATGGCGCTGTGGTGGCAGAAAACGTCCTTTTCACCATCGTCCCGCGTGATGAAGCCGAACCCCTTCTGATCGTTGAACCACTTCACTGTTCCGGTCGTGCGCATTGCTGGTCTCTCTCTGCTCGGTGAATCGACGGAGTGCGGAAAGGCTTCCGTCGCGCCTCATCCGAGCCACTCCGAATGCCCCCACGCAAGAAATGTAAGCACAAAGGGTGCGAAATGCCCATAGTCTTGGCAAAACTCCTTTCCGTGGCTGCGCCGAACTGGGGTTCCCGAAAGGCTCCCAAGGCGAATGCCGGACCTCTGAGACCACTATTCTGGCCTAACGCAGCACAATCTCTCCCAGCACGAGACGGGCCCCCTCGGCGTTGAAGGCCTCAACCTCCCGGTCCAGCAAAGCATCCAACTCGGCCCGGGTGCGGGACCACATTCCATCCAAATCCTCCTTGCGCTCCATGGCCCCGGCCGTGGGTCGCCCTTCGGTGCTCCCTCCCCCATACCCTCCACCGCTGTTCAGGTAGTAGAAGAGGGTTCCGTACTCCCGGTCCAACCCGGCACCCAGTGGACGCCTAACGCCGGTGGGCACGGAGGGGTCGTCCATGGAGGTGAGCTTCGCCTCCAGGGGGGCCAGCCTTGCCGCCAACGAATCGGCTAGATCTGGAAGCCTTCCCAGGGGCCGGCCCCCCTCCCGGGCCTGCTGAACCATCTCGCCCGCCTGACGCCGCACGTCCCGGAGCCTTCCCAGGGCCGTCCGCAGCGCCTCGGTGGTGTCCTGCACCGCCATAGTCACCCGGAACTGCTCGTCGTAGTCGTCCTGGGTGAGGTCGGGATCGTTGGGGTCGGGAAGGACACGGAAGGTCTTCTGGGATGATCCACCATCCCAGGTCATGCGGGCCGTGTAGACGCCGGGGGGAGCCTTCACTCCACCCTTCTCCAGGTACCGGAGGCCCCAGGGAACCCGGTGGGAGCCGGGCTGGGACGGGAGGGGCCGGCCACCGGCACCGGCCTGGGTGCTCCCCGTGCCGGTGTCCTGGGCACCGCCGGGCCGAGGCGCCTGCCACCTGGCCACCACCCTACCCTGGGCGTCCTGAACCTCCAGGGCAAGGTCCTCCACCCCCCTCGCCAGAGCGTAGCTCAGGAGGACACCGTCGGGGAGAGGGTCCGGCTGATTCAGATCCATCTCCGACAAGGGAAGTGCAGCCCTTCCCCGGGCTGCGTCCCGGGGGGTGAAGAGACGCGGACTCCCTGACGGCGCCGAGCCGGAGGCGGATGCCGCCGTCACACTGCCCCGCCGGGACGCCGGCTCCTCCCCCAGCTCCAGGGCCAGCTCCCGCAGAGGCGTGAGGTCGTCCAGGACCCAGAAGGACCGACCCTGGGTGGCCACCACCAGGTCTCCACGGTGCACCCTCATGTCTGTGATGGGGGTGGCTGGGAGGTTCATCCTGAGGGGCTGCCAACGGGCGCCATCGTCGAACGAGACGAAGATTCCGAACTCGGTGCCGGCGTAGAGGAGCCCCTGCACCGCCTCGTCCTCTCTCACCACCCGGACCCAGTGGTCTGCCGGGATCCCGTTGGCACCGTCCGTCAGCAGATGCCAGGACCTGCCGTAATCGTCCGTACGGAACACATAGGGTCGCCAGTCATTCTCCCGGTAACGGTGCACCGCCATGAAGGCCCGTCCGGGGGCATGGGGAGAGACATCGATGCGGTTCACCGTGCCGTAACGGGGCATGTCCGGGGGGGTGATTTCCTCCCAGCTTGCCCCGTCGTCCCGCGTGATATGGACTCTACCGTCGTCGCTTCCCACCCAGATGGTCCCTCCCTCGTGAGGGGAGGGCACCAGGGCGAAGATGGTGTTGAACACCTCCACACCGGAGTGGTCGGCGTGGATGGGGATACCTGGATATTCCTGGTGCTCCGGCGTGTTGGTGGTGAGATCGGGGGAGATGGTCTCCCAGGTCATCCCCCCGTCCCGGGTGCGGTGGACGTACTGGGAGGCGTGGTAGACGGTGGAGGGATCGTGGGGGTCCACCACGATGGGGGAAACCCATTGGAAGCGGTTCCGGAGGTCTTTCGGCGCCCGGCTCTGGTTCTCGGGGTAGAGGTTCACGTTCCGCCGGGAATCCTTGGACACCACCATGCGGTTGATGACCCCTCCGTAGCACCCTCCCCAGATGACGTCGGGATCGTCGGGGTCGAAGGCGATGGGCCCCGTCTCGCATCCTGCGGCGTAGCGCCATTCCTCCTGGGGCCGGAGGGTGTTTCCCATGCGGTGGACGAGAACGCTGATGGTGGTGTTGTCCTGCTGGGAGCCGTAGATGCGGTAGGGATGGCCATTGTCCACCATGACGTCGTAGAGCTCGGCCGTGGGCTGATTGTAGACGCCAGAGAAGGTGCGGCCGCCGTTCAGGGTCACCTCGGCGCCGCCATCGTCGCCCACCACGAAGATGTCAGGGTCCAGGGGGTTGATCCACAGGTCGTGGACGTCTCCGTGGTGGACCGGGATTCGCTGGAAGGTGTGCCCTCCGTCGTCGGAGCGAAAGAATCCCACATTCAGGATGTAAACCCTGTCCTCGTCCACGGGGTCCGCAACCACGTGGTGGTAGTACCATGCCCTGCTGGTGAGGCGGCTTTCGTTGGTGAGAAAGGTCCATGTGCCCCCTCCGTCGTCGGAGCGGTAGAGGCCGTTGCCGGGCTCGGCTTCCATCATGGCCCACACCCGGTCCGGGTTGGCCCGGGACACCGACGCTGTCACCTTCCCCACCATACCCTGGGGCAACCCGCCGTCCAGCTTGGTCCAGGTGTCCCCTCCATCCGTGGTCTTGTAGAGCCCGCTCTCGGGACCGCCGGAGATAAGGGTCCAAGGCTTCCGCTCCGCTCTCCACATCCCGGCGTAGATGATCTGTGGGTTGGCCGGGTTCATGGCCAGGGACACAGCTCCGGTGCTGTCGTTCAGGAAGAGGACATGCTCCCAGGTGGAGCCACCGTCCCGGGAGCGGTATACGCCCCTGTCCGGGTTCTTGCCGAAGGGGTGGCCAAGGGCCGCCACATAGACCAGATCCGGGTCTCGGGGGTGCACCGCCATGGAACCGATGGCGCCGGACTCCGGGAGCCCGATGAAGGCCCACGTCTCCCCTCCGTCCACCGACTTCCACACGCCCCGGCCCACGGACACGTTCCCCCGAATGCAGGCGGATCCGGTCCCCACATAGATGATGTCGGGGTCCGCCTCTGCCACCTGGATGGCCCCGATGTTGCCCACCGTGAGGTAGTCGTCGGCCATGGGGAACCAGTGGTGCCCAGCGTCGTCGGTCCTCCAGAGACCGCCCCCGGTGACTCCGTGGTAGAAGGTGTGGGGATGGGCGGGGTGGCCCGCCACCGCCGTCACCCGGCCGCCCCGGAAGGGTCCCACCATCCGGTAGCGCATCCCGTCGAAGAGGAACGGGTCCACCGCCGGGGGAAGCTGGGGTGCGGATCGGAGCGGGGGAGCCGACCGCTGCTGAGGGTCAGACCCCTGGACCACCGGCCCGAACGGCTGGGCCGAGGGGGTGAGGCGGGGGTGGAGGGAAGGGAAAGGGGCCTCGTGGAGGCCGGGCTGTGCGGCCGCCGTCTTGGGGGCCGCCAGGTTCGCTCCGGCGGTGAGGAGCAGGGTGGTGAGGGCAAGAGCGATACCCCGGGTAGGATTCGGCATGAGCACGGCCTCCTAGTGCCGCTGTGGTAGAGGGCAGGTCCGGGATGAAAGTGGGAGGGCCGGGGCTCCTCCAACAGGGCCAGGTTCCGGATGGGCGCCACGGGCCGGCAAGCATTGCCCGGGGGCTCCTCCCGCCCCATCCTGGGTAGTGAATGAGAAAGGAGGGTAGCCATGGAAGTGACTCGGAGAGGCTTCGTCAGGCATTGCCTCGTGGCCGGTGGCGTCCTCACCGTGTATCCGCCTGCCTGCGCTCGGGCCGGAGAGGGCGGGGGACGGCCTGAGGGGTGGAAGCCTGCCTACGCCAAGCTGGAGGAGGAAGGCCGGTTCGCCGAGAGGGTGGAGGAGGCCTGGGAGCTTCTCCGGGAGTGCGGGCTCTGTCCCCGGGGGTGCGGCGTGAACCGCCTCCGGGGTCGGCGGGGAATCTGCCGGGCTCCGGCGGAGGTGGTGGTCCACAGCGCGAGCCCCCACTTCGGTGAGGAGATCCCCCTGGTGGGTCGTCACGGCTCCGGCACCATCTTCTTCTCCAACTGCAATCTCCGCTGCATCTTCTGCCAGAACTGGCCCATCGCCCACGAGGGCAGGGGGCAGACCCTCAGGGAGGAGGACCTGGCCGGGGTCATGCTGGAGCTCCAACGGCTGGGATGCCACAACATCAACGTGGTGACTCCCACCCACGTCATGCCGAACATCCTTCGGGCTACACGCCTGGCTCTCCACAGAGGCCTTCGCATCCCACTGGTCTACAACACCGGCGGCTACGAGGACCCGGAGATCATCCGGCTCCTGGACGGCGTGGTGGACATCTACCTGCCGGACGTGAAGTACACGGATGGACGGCAGGCTGCGAAGTACTCCGCCGGAGCGGAGGACTACCCGGAGCGGGCCAAGGCATCGGTCCTGGAGATGCACCGGCAGGTTGGGGGGCTGGTAACCGACGATGACGGCATCGCTCTCAGAGGCGTCATGATCCGGCATCTGGTGATGCCGAACCGGGTGGCCGGGACCAGGGAGTTCGTGGAGTGGGTGGCGAGGGAGCTTCCCACCGACACTTACGTGAACATCATGGCCCAGTACCGGGTGGAGTATGAGGCCTTCAATCACTCGGAGATCGCCCGGGCCATTACTCCGGCGGAGTTCCTGGAGGCCATGGACTGGGCCAAGGAGGCGCGTCTGACGCGTCTGGACGCCCGGTCCGAGTCCCAGTGGCAGATCTACCGGAGGCGGCTCCGGGATTGAGGAAGTGTTCTCTGGGTGAGGGGCTGCCCCGTGAGGGGAGGGTCCTCTACGCCCAGATCCCCGGGATGGGCTCCCCGCACCGATCGCATTTCCCTTCCACTACCCGCATCTCCTCCACCATGAAGCCCATGCGCCGGATCACCATCTCCCGGCATCCAGGGCAGATGGTGTTCTCCCCCTCGTGCCCAGGGACCTTGGCCACGTAGACGAAGCGGAGGCCTTCCTCCATGGCGGAAGCCCGGGCCTGGTTGAGGGTGGACACGGGGGTGGGGGGGAGGTTGGCCAGCTTGTAGAGGGGGTAGAACCGGGAGAAGTGGAGAGGGGTGTCCGGTCCCAATTCGGAGGCGATCCACCCGCACATGCGCCGAATCGTCCCCAGGTCGTCGTTCAGGGTGGGGATCAGGATGTTGGTGATCTCCAGGTGGACGCCTGCGGTCTTCAAGGCTTTGAGGGTCTCCAGGACGGGGGCTAGCTCCCCCCCCGTGACCCTGCGGTAGAACCCAGAGTCAAAGCCCTTCAGGTCGATGTTGGCACCATCCATGACTGGGATGAGCCTCTCCAGGGGCTCGGGGTTGATGAACCCCGCCGAGTGCATGAGGCTAAGGAGGCCCTCCCTCCTGGCCAGGGCGGCAATGCCCTCCATGTACTCGAAATAGACCACGGGCTCCCCGAAGGTGTAGGCCACGGAGCGGGCTCCGGACTCCCGGGCCTTCTCCACGATGGTTGCGGGGGGCAGGTCGAAGGCGTGCACGTCCTCCGGACCCACCAGGGCCGTGTCCCACACTTCGCAGAACCCGCACTCCAAGTTGCAGCCCGCCGTGGCCACGGAAAAGGAGCGGCTCCCCGGGACCACGTGGAAGAAGGGTTTCCGCTCCACCGGCTCCAGCTGCACCACGCAGGGGTTGCCGTGGGAAAGGGTGTAGCCGCGACCGCCCCGGTTCTCCCGCACCCGGCACCGTCCCCGCTCCCCCGGAGGCATCTGGCACAGGTGGGGGCAGAGATCACAACGAATCCGGCCGCCCCCCAGTTGGGTGAAGAAGGGGGCCGGGACGGGGTTGGTGAAGCCCTTGCGGGCCTCCTGGGCGTACGCTCCAGCCGGTGAGCCCGCGGCCCGTCCAAGGCCAAGGGCGCAGGCACCCCCTCCAACCAGGCGAAGAAGGTCCCGGCGGTTCATGGGGCACTCGCGGCCAGTGAATCCGTTCTCCCTTCCTGCCATGACGTTCCTCTGCTCAGAAGAATGAGGGCGAAGGCCGTGGCGTTCATGATCCCCGCCAGGAGGCAACAGGCCACCACCCCCAGGACGGGCGCCACCACCACGCCGGCCAACGCAGCTCCGATGCAGCCGCCAACCAGCTCGTTACCATAGACCATACCAGTTGCACCCTCCGGAGGTTCACCCAGCCTGAGGCAGCAGGAAATGGCCAGAGGGAATCCGGCGCCGTTGAGAACCCCCCCCCCGAAGGTCAGGAGGGAGAAGAGTAGGAAGGTCAGCCAGGACGATCCCACCCCTGCGGACAGGGGGATTCCCAGGGCCACCACCACGGCGTAGGAGGCCACCAGGAACTGCACCAC
>Ga0209498_1000664_pt1 | contig 21264 bp, 16 predicted proteins | sample WalLakDeSediment_FD_184131 | JGI IMG/M metagenome (GOLD analysis project Ga0209498, IMG submission 184131) | Lake sediment microbial communities from Walker lake, Nevada to study Microbial Dark Matter (Phase II) - Walker Lake 11/02/13 Deep... | ecosystem: Environmental > Aquatic > Freshwater >...
ACATTCTTCCTCAGGTGTTACTGAAAGAGGAACTTATAAAGGATTAATTGAGAAGGGGAGAACTGGCGGATTTGATTACATAAAAAATCTTGGTGTCAATGCTGTTGAACTTTTACCCGCACAGGAATATGCAAATTTAGAAATTCCTTTCCAGGATTCACTTAACGGGAAATTCAATCACTGGAATCCTTATGAAAGAAATCACTGGGGATATATGACCGCAGCATTCTTTGCGCCGGAAAGTTATTACAGTGAGAATGTTCGTGAACTTGAATGGGAAAAATGGAACGGAAAGTCGACAGATCCGGCTTTAGACGGAAATGTAAAAGCTATTATTGATTTTAAGGATATGGTGAAAGCTTTTCACAAAGAGGGAATTGCTGTGATAATGGATGTGGTTTACAATCACATTTCAGAATATGAAATCGGAAACCTGAAGCAGATTGATAAAGAATATTATTTCAGACTGGATGAAAAAGGAAATTACATCGCTCAAAGCGGCTGCGGAAATGATTTCAGAACTGAAGCACCGATGGCAAGAAGAATGATTGTTGAAAGCGTGCTTTACTGGATGAAAGAATATCACATTGATGGTTTCCGTTTTGATCTTGGAAAACTTATTGATTGGGAAACACTTGAATTAATAATTCATGAAGCAAAAAAAATTAATCCAAATGTAATTTTTGTCTGTGAGCCGTGGGGCGGAGGATACGATCCTGCTGGATTTTCTGTTCGCGGCTGGGGAGCGTGGAATGATCAGATAAGAAACGGAATTAAAGGAGAAAATCCATTTGACGGTCACGGATGGATTTTTGGCAAATGGTATGGGAACAACAATCCGAACAGAATAAAAAGCTATGTGAAAGGAACTCTCACAAAAGATACATTGGGTTTATTTCAAAAGCCTGATCACTCGGTAAATTATCTTGAGTCGCACGATGGTTATACTCTCGGAGATTTTATTCGTTTAGGATTGGGTGATGTAAAGAAAGATGAAATCATCAAAGATGTTGACAAGCACGTTAAGCTTACTCCTCAACAATTAAAGATTAATAAGCTTGCTGCATTATTTCTTTTTACTTCTCGCGGAATAACCATGATTCATTCGGGACAGGAGTTTGCAAGAAGTAAAGTAATCCCTTCAAACATTCCCGAAGAAGATCCTCACAAAGGAATGATAGATCATAACAGTTATGAAAAGGATAACGAAACGAATTACATCAATTATAATCATGTAAAAGTTAATGAAGAACTTTTCAATTATTATAAAGGATTGATTGAGCTGAGAAAAAATTATGAAGCATTCAGGAGAGCTGATTACAATGATTTAGCTTTCATAAATTTTAAGGAAAGCCCGTTCGCACTTGGTTATTCGGTCAAATATAAAGGCGAAGAATTTTTAGTTTTCTTTAATGCAGATACAAAAGTGTCAATCGAGGCAGATTTACCCGAAGGAGAATGGAACGTTCTGGTTGATGAAAGCTCAGCAGGGGTAAATTCAATCAGAATTGCTAAGCAAAAAGTTAAAGTAAATAGTTCAACCGGAATGATTCTTAAAAAGAAATGAAGAAGATCTTTATAAATATTTTCTTTATCGGTTTATGCTGCCCCTCGCAAATATTGTCACAGCAATATTCTCAGGGTTCGCCTGAATGGCTGGTTGAAATGTTTTTTGCCGAAAGTAGTTTCCCTGATAAAGCAAATTACTATACGGGAGAAATGATAAAGGAAGCAGATGAAAAAACAATTGGTGAAGAACTAAATGGAGAAGGCGAAATAGAATTTCATCAAATAAACGCAACAAACAGCACCTGTGTTTTTGCGGTTGAAGCACAAACAGAAAGCAAAACAATAGATTTCTACATCTATATTGTTAAAGACAGTGACAAATGGAAAATCACTTCTTTAAGGAGGTTTTTTCTTCCGGCTTTTATCTACACGGTACGAGACTCACTATTAAACCTAAAATCTCAATCATCGAATGATTCTGTATTTTTACTTTCTCTGAAGCTTTTTACAGCATCAGATAAGGAATTAATAAGCTATCTAAAAGCTAATGTAGAGAAGTTCCAGGAGTTAAGTTCGTTATTTATTAATAATGAAAAAGATAAAGCGAATGGAGCTTTAGCCTCAGCAGGCTGCAATGCAATATACACAGACAAAAAATATCCGGGCTGCATTTTCATTCAGATTCAAAAATTTGAAAATTTTGAGGCGGGATTTATTCAGGCTGTTGATGCAATTCTTTTACCAGCAATATCCTTTGATGAATTTATTTATATCGAAGAGGCAGTTGAGGGTTGGTATGTCTATCGTATTATGTAAGATCAAGAAATATTAATGATTTCTTTTTCTTAAAGATTTTTCAATTGCAGTTTTAAGACTTATCAGATTAACCGGTTTGTTGAAAATATATTCTATTCCAAGATCTGTATATTCCTGAATTTCCGCTCGATCAATTTCGGCAGATAATACAATTACCGGTATTGTCTCTTTAAGATTATTTTTAATTAATTCACTAACGAGGTTTAAACCGTTCATAATCGGCATCTTGTGTTCAGTTATTACGAGAGCCGGCGGCGATTGGATGATTCTATCAAGAGCTTCTTTACCATTAGAAACTACATTTATCGCATAGTCTGTTGTAATATTTATAAGCACCTTCGAATAGAACATTCTCTCTCTCGTATTAGGATCAACCAAAAGAATTTTTGTAGAGGCTACAGGAACAGTAAAAATAAATTCAGTTCCCTTCCCGAATTCACTTTTAACTTCTATCGAACCGTCATGTTTTTCAATAATTTCTTTTACAAGCGAAAGACCTAACCCGCTGCCTTTCTCACCGGCAGTACCTTCTGATGTGAATTTTGTTTCAATGCTGAAAAGTTTATCAAGATTTCCTGATTTTATTCCTATACCTGTATCTTTAACAGAGAAACGAATAAATCTTGATGTTTGTGATACATCAACCGAAATAATTGCCCTATCACCTAACCTGGTGAATTTCACAGCATTGGAAAGCAGGTTGTTGAATACCTGTAAGATCAGGTTTTTGTCAGCGAATATGTGTAACCCCGGCTCAACAAGATTTTCAATCTCAACTCCCTTCTTAAGAGCAATACCTGCAACAGTATTAATTGAGCTTTCAATAATTTCACGTGCGTTAAGTTTTTCCGGCTCAAATTTAATACGTCCGGTTTGAAGTCTCGTCCAGTCAAGCATTGAATTAACAAGTGACAGCATGGATTTGGACGAATCCTGTATATAAGTTATATACTGCTGTTTCTCATCTTCCGTTAAGGTATCATCCTCAAGCAATAAATCGGTAAATCCAAGTATAGAACTAAAGGGTGCTCTGAGGTCGTGCGAAATAATGGAGAGGAATCTGTCTTTAGCGTCATTAAGCTTTTTCAAATTTGCTGCTGACTGTTTTAGTTCTTCTTCGGCGCGTTTGTTGAAAGTAATATCGCTTACCAAACCATAAATTTTCTGAATATTTCCATCGGTATCTCGGATAACATTTATTTTATTTCTCACCCATACAATGTTTCCGCTTCTGTTCAAAATTCTGAATTCAAACTCGCTCGCTGTTTGTGATTCGCTTTTCCATAGAAATGCGAGACGCTTTTTGATGTCCTTAAAATCATCCGGGTGAATTATTTTTAGAAATAAACGCTGATCACTTAAAAATTCTGTTTGAGTATAACCTGAAATTTTCTCAACTGCATTGGAAAAATATGTTGGCAGCATTTTATTGTCATACCTTTCGAAGGTATAAAGAAGGTCGTCAATATTTTCAGCGATATTTCTGTACTTCTGTTCCGAATCTCTTGCAGCTTCCTGCATTCTCTTACGTTCACTTATGTCTTTTGCAATCAATATCAGGTAGAACTGGTTATCTTCTTCAAGTTCAAAAGCATAATATTCAGAACAAAAAGTTGAGCCATCTTTCTTCTTTGCAAGGAATTCAATTCTTTCTTTATGCTGCTTAATAGTTCTTTTCAGTCTAAGAAATTGAGTTACTTCGGAAACACTTTTCTCTGATACTAAATCAAGTATATCTCTGTTATGCAACTCTTCAGGTGAACTGTATCCGAATATTTTTGTGAAGGAATCATTTGCTAATGTGATTTTGCCATCAAGCTCAACAGCCATTCCATCTTTAGCAGCTTTAAAGAGTGACTCGTAAATGTGTTCAGTTTTTCCGGTCTCTGCTTCAAATAGTTTGGATATATAACAATTAATAGCGAATGGTTTTGAATCAATAAATTCTGAAGTTTCTATAATAAGATCAGCATTGAGAATCTCAGACTTTCTGGTAAGAATTTTTATGGGCAGAGATTTTTTTTCGCCAGGTGCAAGAGTTTGAATCTCTAAATTAAGTTTTTCAATCTTTTCCGGAGAGATAAAATCAAAAAAATGACTTATGAATAAATCTGACTCTTCGAAACCGAGCAGGGACATCAAGGATCTGTTTGCGTAAATGATCTTCCCATCCAGATGAATCTTACACATCGGCTGTGAGATCTCCTCCACAACCTCTTTGGTCTCTACCAGCTTTTCGCTCTGCTGTATGATTGTTGCCGAGTCTAATTTCATCCGACGGCAGACTACAATTATTTCGGATTTAGTTTCTTTGGTTTTGTAGAATGTTAGATTAACCGGAGACTTTTCTCCTAGATTGCTTTGGAGATAGGTATGAATAACACATGAATTTTCGTAATCGAGCTGTTTTATAATTCTTATAAATTGTTCATTATCAATCGAAGGAAAGAAATCGTAAAATGAATTATCGTTTTCTTTTTTAATAATACCGGAAATAATTCCGAATTGTTCATCCCATTCTATTATACTGCCATCACTATTAAGTAATAAGAAACCAGTATCTTTTCTCCTGGAAATTTCCTGATAGCAATCCAATTTTCTCAACCGCTCAATCATTGATTGAATTTCTTCCTGCGGCATTGGACTTTCTTTGAAGATGAGATAAAGTATCTGAACAAAACCATTTTCGCCCAGAACAGGTTCGATTGTACAGTCAAATTTTTTAGTGCCATTGTCTAAGGCAAACTCAAGCTGCAGGATCTGAAGCTTTCCGTACTCAACCGCATTGTGGAATGACTCAAGTATTTTTTCTTTCACAGGTGAGCTGAAAATATCGTTTAAATTTCTGCCCGTAATTTCTCTTCGCAAGAGATTCGAGCCCCTTATTTCCTTGCCGGCAGAATATTTTATATCTCCGCTTGTGTCAGTAACGATAAGAAATATTTTACCCTGGTTGATATAATCATCGGTAACTTTTAGTGTCGGATCATCGCCGGTTTCTGAAGCAAGTTGAATGTCCTCAATTATGATCATTCCTCCTGAAATATTTTCATCTTCATAAATTGGTGAACCTTTTACAATCAGTGAAATCATCCTGCCATCGTTTGTCTTGATATTTTTGATTTCTATTTCAAAAGGTCTTCCTTTAATTACTGCCTTCAGGTCATCGATGATATTTACCGGAGGAAAGATGTTATACTTAAATATATTAATGTTCAGGAGTGAAGTATTAAACTGGTAATGAAGACCAAGCTTGTGGAAGTTTTGATTAATGAATTCCACTCTCCCGTTATAAGAGAATGTTAAAATCCCCAGCGGAATTTGGTCGATTAGTATTTCCGTACTATCTTGCAAGAAAAATTTGCCCACACTTGATTTTTAAAAAAGCAGAATTAACCCTGCTTTACAGCAATAATGGTGCTAATTGGTATTTTGATTTACTCTATAATTTGTTATCCTGTTAGCAGATTCAATATCTCAATTTAGACACAAGAATACTTTGTTAATATTGAAAAAACTAATCGTTAATGTTAATTAAATTAAATTAAGACATTTTGAAGTTAAATAATTAATTGAAAGACAACTTATTTTGTCGTCTCATATTGATATGTTTTTATGTAAAATAGTTGCAAAATAAGAATTATATTGAGGTTGTTAAAGTTAATTGACGAAGGTACGAATTAGATATTTTTAGTTAATTTTAAAGTGAAATTTAATTTAATCTGTGTGTTATCTTGAAAGTATTTTTCCAAACAATAGGCAAGCGATCATTAGCTTTCTTTGAAGAGACCGGTCAAATTTTTTTACTTCTCTTTGGCATTTTAAAGAGCTTTACAAATCTTCACCGAACACGAAAAGAAGTTATGTTTCAGATGAAGCATATTGGTGTAGATTCTTTACCGCTTGTAATTATCATAGCAACATTCACAGGTGCTGTTGCCGCCTGGCAGGCAGCTTATCAGCTTAAAGGTATAGCACCACTTTCATTGCTTGGAGGCACTACCAGCAGGGCAATCATTACTGAGCTTGGTCCGGTTTTAACAGGGATAGTAATTGCTGGAAGAGTGGGTGCATCCATAGCTGCAGAACTTGGAACGATGAAAGTAACAGAGCAGATTGATGCGCTTGAAATTATGGCAATCGACCCGATACGATATCTTGCTATGCCGAGATTTTTAGCTGCCATTTTAATGATGCCTATATTGGTAATATTTGCTAATACAATTGCTGTAGCTGGGGCTTATGTAGTTTCTGATTATTTTCTTCAGGTTCCTTACAATGTCTTTTTCGGTTCGGTCAGGCAATTTTTTGAGTTCTCTGACCTTACTGGCGGACTTATTAAAACGGTTGTTTTTGGTGGTGTTACTTCACTTTTAGGTTGTCATATTGGATTTAAAACTTCTGGTGGGGCAGAAGGTGTTGGACTTTCAACTATTCGTTCGTTTGTACTTTCAGCAGCTCTTATTCTGATTCTTGATTATTTTTTATGGACTTTACTCTTCTAATATTATTTTGGAGTAAGTTCGTTTGTGAGTTTGGTCAATCAGTAGTTTAAATTTTCACTAAAAATCAGTACCATGGTTTTAGATTATTCAAAATTCTGGAGCATAAAATGGAACCAATACATTTCAATATAAAAGAAAGAAAATCTAAAGTTATCCTCTCTGAATCCCTCGGCTTCGGTAAATATTTTACTGATCATATGTTCGAGATGGATTACAATGAAAAAGATGGCTGGCATAATCCAACGATCAGAGCTGTAGAAGATTTACCGGTTCATCCTGCTTCAATGTTCATTCATTATGGTCAGGCAGTATTTGAGGGATTGAAAGCTTTCAGACAAAAATCAGGTGATGTTGTAATCTTCAGACCGGACAAACATTTCGAACGCCTTAATAATTCTTCAAGAAAAATTTGCATTCCCGAAATTGATGCTGACTTTGCAATTGAAGCGCTAAAAGAATTGATCAACATTGATAAAGACTGGATTCCAACTAAGCACGGTGAATCTTTATACATTAGGCCATTTATTTATGGCGCTGATCCTTTCCTTGGAGTTAAACCGGCAAAAGAATATAAGTTTATCCTGCTTTTATCTCCGGTTGGAGCTTACTATCCGGAGGGTTTCAAGCCAGTAAAAATTTTAGTTACAGACGAATATGTCAGAGCTGTTCGAAAAGGTTTAGGTGATTGTAAAACACCTGCTAACTATGCAGCAAGTTTACTTGCCGGGCAGGAAGCTGTTAAAAAGGGTTTCACTCAGGTGCTTTGGCTTGACGGAGTTGAGCAGAAATATATCGAAGAAGTTGGTACGATGAACATATTTATAAATATGAAAGATGAAATTGTAACTCCTAAATTAAACGGAAGCATTCTTCCCGGAGTTACCAGACGATCTGTGATTGATATTTTGAAAGAATGGAAAATGAATATTGTTGAGAGACCCATCTCAATTGATGAAGTTGTTGAAGCCTACGATAAAGGCAAACTACTCGGACTATTTGGAACAGGAACCGCCGCAATAATTTCTTCTGTTGGTTGGTTAACCTTCAAAGACAAACAAATGGTTTTCAACGATGGAAAACCTGGTGAGTTAGATACTAAACTATTCACTGAATTAACCTCCATTCATTACGGCTTGAAGGAAGATACTCATAATTGGCTTACTGCTGTCGAGCAAAGGGAGGTCGTAATTTCTTAATCTTTAGGGTAGTAGTATTTACGTGCTTCTACCCAACTTTTCTCAAAGTTTCCTACCTGTATCAAAGAATAACTATAAATAGTACTTGACAAGTGTTCAAATGTGCACTATATTTGCAGTGAACAATTGAGCACTATTATGAAAGATAAACTAACAGACCGACAAGAGAACATTCTCTCTTTTATCAAACAATTCACTCAAGTGAGCGGCTATCCGCCAACTCTGCGAGAAATTGGAAAACACTTTCAGATATCTTCTACATTTGGTGTTAAAAGGCACCTTGAAGCATTGGTCAAAAAAGGTTTTATTAACATTGAGAGTAATGCAAGCAGAGGAATATCCCTCATCAGAAAATGCACTGAAGATTTTCCTGAAGGAACACATATTGATTACAATGCGTTCATTAAGGTACCAGTTCTGGGACGTGTTGCTGCAGGTTTTCCCATAAACGCAGTTGAAAACCATGAGGGTTCAATAGTGATAGATCCTTCTTTCTTCAAGAAAGCAGAAGATGCGTTTGCTCTCAGAGTTAAAGGAGATAGTATGATTAACGTTGGTATTAATGATAAAGATCTTGTTATTGTTTCACCGAAGGAGCAGGCAAAGAACGGTGACATCGTAGTTGCATTACTGAATGACGAAGCTACTGTTAAGAGATTCGAATTAATCAATAACAAAATCAGACTTATCGCAGAAAATAAATCCTACAATCCCATCGAGGTAAAAAGTGAAGACGACTTCAGGCTAATCGGTAAAGTAAAGGGTGTTGTAAGATGGTTAAATTAGAAAGGAACAGAAAAATGAAAACAGATATTTTTATCCAGGCAATAAAAAACAGAAATAACCTTCAGTTCTTGTATGGTTTGAAGGAGGTAAATCTAGAACCGTATTACATAGCGAGAAACAGTTCAGGTAAAAAAGTTATTTATGGCAGGATCAGAAGCACGAATGAAATTAAAAAATTTGAGTATGAAAAGATCGCAAACATCAGAATAGTTGAATCTTTTAAGTTTACACCCAGAATACCAATAACATCTTATGTAATGTAATATGAATTTAGCTATGAACACTTCAGAAAGAAAAGCGATTGACCTTTTGGTCAATGAATTTTGGCGTTTGGGGTACTTCACTCTGAGCAGAAGACTTGGTACATATTTACCAGAACCATCAAATGTTGGAAAATTTAAAGTGGATGTCATCGGAAGGCAGAAAGAAAAGTATGCAATAGGTATCACTTTAAATAAAGAAGAGATATTTAATCCCAATCTTATTGAAAAAATAAACTATCTTGCATCAAGAAAAACCAGAAACTCAGATAAACCAATTTTGCTGATTATAGGTGTTCCTGATCCTTATTTTAATCAGGTCAAAGAACTCCTTTCAGATGTTAATGAATATGTAAGGAAAAATATTAAGCTCGCCCGCCTTGTTGAGAAAAACTTAGGAGTCAGCAGAAAAAGCAGATTCAATCAGCAAGTTATTTTCTCCTGATATAAGAACCCATCTTAATTTTTACCTTTATTCAGATATGCAGGCATAATAATATTAGCTTGTCAGCTTTTATCTCTTTAACCAATCTTTACCTTGTTTTTATAGGTTGTTGAATATAATTTTGAAAGCTTCATCAAATTAAAAGTTCAGGATTGACAAGAAAAAAAACACAATCTGATAAAACACTTCAGGAAGAGCTGAAGAAAAGTGGTAATATCCCCGCTCATATTGCAATAATTATGGATGGAAATGGAAGGTGGGCAAAAAAACGCGGCTTACCTCGTGTTGCAGGGCATAGAAAGGGTGTTGAGACTGTTCGGGAAATTGTAGAGGTTTGTGCAGAAATCGGTGTTAAATATCTTACTCTTTATACTTTTTCAACTGAAAACTGGAAAAGACCAAAAGATGAAGTTTCAACCTTGATGAGACTGTTGCTAAAAAGTCTAAAAGAACGACTCGATGAATTGAACAAGAACAACATAAAACTAACTTGTATAGGAAACATTGAATCACTCCCGGACGTCGTACAAAAGCAGCTTTTTGAGGATATTGAACGAACTAAAAATAATAAAAGAATGACTTTAAATCTTGCGTTAAGTTACAGTGGGCGATGGGAGCTATTGGAAGCAGTTAAAAATATTTCCCGGCAAGTTGCTGATGGTAAAATTTTCCCTGAAAATATATCGGAAAAAACTATCTCGGATCATCTTACAACCCGAAATATGCCAGAACCCGAACTGATAATCAGAACAAGTGGTGAATTCAGAGTAAGTAATTTTCTGCTGTGGCAAATAGCATATTCTGAATTTATTATCCTGGATGTTTTTTGGCCAGATTTTTCAAATGAACATTTATACGATGCAATCAGACAATATCAAAAACGTGAAAGAAGATTTGGAAAGGTAAGCGAGCAGATCAAATCAACCGATCAAAAGAAGGGAAAACCTCCTGATGTCTCCTAAGATGTTATTGACAATTCTTTTTGCATGCCTTTTTATGGTGTCATCCTTTCCGCAGGGCGCACAAAAGAGCTATAAGATACTGGGAATATCTGTTGAGGGTAATAAATCTGCCGACGCAGCTACGATTATTGCAAACAGCGGATTAAAGGTTGGCAGCGAAATTCAGGTGCCCGGAGATCAAACACTGAGTGCAATCAGGCAGCTGTGGACGTTAAACATTTTTTCTGATGTACAAATCTTAATTGAAAGAGAAATTACAGAAGGTATCTTTCTTCTTATTAAAGTTGAAGAATACCCGAGGCTTGAACGTGTTGTTATCGAAGGTAATGATGAGATAGATACAGAAGACATTGAAAAGAAAATAACTTTTCTCCGAGGTACTGTAATCTCTCCACAATCCATTGCTAAATTGAAAATCAGAATTAAAGACTTATATGATGAAGAAGGTTATTTAAATACCGTTATTAAAGATTATATATATGAATTTGTAACTGCTGATACTGTTGATGAGGATATTACGGTTATCTGGCGCAATAAAAAGGATTTTTCTGATGAGTATAGGCTCAAATACAGACCAGGCGAAAGGATTTATACCAATCTTATTGACAGAATTAAAGACCGTGTTTTGTTAAAGCTTACCATTGAAGAAGGTAATGAAGCTACTGTCAGAAAAATTGAATTTACAGGGAACACAGTTTTCGAGGACGACGAGCTTGCCGGGGTAATGGATGAAACAAGTGTAAAGAGGTGGTGGAAATTTTGGTCAAGTGCGAGTTTTAAACCGAAGGAATTCGAAAAGGACAAGAAGCTGATTGTAGATTTTTATAAGAAGAATGGCTATAGAGATGCAGAAGTTCTCGGCGACTCACTCGACCTGTATAATAATAACGAAGACTTGAGAATTATCATTAACGTTTATGAAGGTCCTCAATATAAAATCAGGAATATAACCTGGGAGGGAAACACAGTTTATCCTGACTTTTTGCTGAAAGAAAGGCTTGATTTTGCCAATGGAGATGTATATGACTATGAAAAGTTCCAAAGAAATCTTCGCGGCAATGAAGCTCAAACTGATATTTCTGCGCTTTATCTTGACAATGGCTATTTGACTTTCAACGCTCAGGCTGAAGAGAAGAGAGTTGCTGAAGATTCAGTTGATATTCATATCAGGATAGAAGAGCGGAACCAGTTTAGAATTTCTCGAGTTGATATTACAGGCAATACTAAGACAAAAGATAAAGTTATCAGAAGAGAGCTTTATACAATACCCGGGGACTACTTTAACCGTGCATTTTTATTCAGAAGCGTTCAGCAGTTAGCTAACCTGCAATACTTTAGTGTAGAAAAATTGTATGGCCCTGGAGGAATTGATACAAAGCTTGAAAGCGATAGTACAGTCGCAATAATTTTTGGTGTTGAAGAAAAATCAAGCGATTACCTTAATGCATCTGTTGGTTATAGCGGCAGTTTCGGATTTAGTGGTTCTATTGGCGTTACGCTTACAAACTTTTCAATTACAGAACCATTTTCTCTCGGTGGTGGTCAAATATTAAACTTCAACTGGCAATTCGGTTTCGGTAATATCTATCGTACTTTTACAATTGGTTTTACTGAGCCATGGATGTTTGACACACCTACATCCGTTGGCGTAGATTTGTTCGATACACGACAGCAGTATGTTTATGACCTGCGACAAACCGGTGCGACATTAAGAGTTGGAAGAAGATTAAGATGGCCAGATGACTTTTTCTTTGTTCAGGGACGTTTAAGATATCAATATAATAATGTGTTGCAGGGACAAAACTTCTACAAAGAAGGTGTAACTCATCAGTACACATTAGGCGTTACATTAAGCAGAAGAAATATTGATAACCCGATATTTCCCTCACAGGGCTCTGCATTCACTTTAGATATGGAAATGTCTGGTGGACCCTTCTTACCGGGAGATGTTGATTATCTTAAAAACGCATTTAAAGCTGAATGGTATAAGAGATTGTTTAATACCAACAGGCTCGTATTTTATACAGTTGCTGATTTCGGATACATTGATGAAATTGTAAAAGGTACTCCCATTCAACCGTTCGAATTTTTCTATATGGGAGGTAACGGTTTAGTTATTGCAACTGTTCCGTTAAGAGGTTATCCTGACAGGAGTGTTGGTCCACGAAATCAATTTGGTCAGGTAATAGGAGGTAGGGTTTTCTCTAAAATCGGAGCAGAGATTCGTTTTGCGGTAACTCTTGAGCCAATTCCACTATACTTGTTAACATTTGCAGAAGCAGGTAATGTTTTTGAAAGTTTTGATAAAACAGATATTTTTGATATGAGAAGATCGGCTGGTGTTGGGGCAAGAATTTTAATAAATCCCATCGGTTTAATAGGCTTCGACTTTGGTTACGGTTTTGACCGTAAAATTATTGATGGAAGAAACCCCGAGTGGCTTTTCCATTTTCAATTCGGCAGAGGTTTTTAGTTTAACACAATTCACAATAACATAAGGAAAAAAAACTGTGAGAAATTATCTTGTAATTTTATTTGTACTTCTGAGTACTTCACTATTTGCACAGACCGCACAAAAAATTGGCTATGTAGATTCTCAAATTATTCTTACTCAATTACCTGAAGCAATTAAAGCCCAGAGTGATCTTGATGCGCTTACTAAAAGATGGTCTGATCAGCTGGACTCTTTAACGCTTTCATATCAGCAGCTGCTAACAGATTATCAGAAGCAGGCACAAACTATGACTGATGAACAGAAGTTAGCCAAACAGCAGGAATTAATAGCTATGGAACAAAAAATTCTTGGTTTCAGAAATCAGAAATTCGGGCAGCCTAATGGCGAAATCTATTTGAAGCAGGAAGAAATTTTTGAACCCGTTAAAAAGAAAATATATGCTGGTATTGAACAAGTTGCTAAAAGTGAAGATATGCAGTTTATTTTTGATAAAAGCGGCGATATATTACTGCTTTATGCAGATGCAGAATTCGATATTACCTTTAAAGTTCTTGACAATCTAAAAAGGGGCAAATAATTTCATTTGTTTTGATACGCAGGTTCTTTCTTTTTGTAGAAAGAACCTGTAATAAAATATTTTACTCCACGGAGTCATTATGAAATTAATTTTCATTTCTTTGTTTTTTTACTTACCTCTTCTATCATTTGTTAGCAGTGCTCAACTAAAAATTGGCTATGTTGATTCTGATACTATAATGGACAACTACCCTGACGTGCAGGATGCAAGGCAGAGGCTGGATGCATTAATCCAGGAATGGCAGAACGAAGTCAGGCAAATGGAATCAGAACTCAAAGCTAAGCAGGATGACTATGAAAAGAGAAAACTAATTATGACTGAGCAAACAAGTACTGAAGCTATGGCTGAAATTACCAAACTCCAAAAAGATATTATAGACTACCGCGATAAAAAGTTTGGAGCTAATGGTGAATTATTTCAGAAGCAAAACGAACTAATGAAACCAATTCAGAATAAAATTTTTACTGTAATACAGGAAATTGCCAATGAGGAAGACCTCGATTTTGTTTTCGATAGAAGCGGTGATATCCTTTTCCTTTACGCCAAGCCTCAGCATGATTTAACGGCCAAAGTTATTGAAAGATTAAAACTTGAGTAAAAAACAAAACATCAGGTTATCTGAAATCGCTGCTTTGGTTGGCGGCAAAATTACCGGTGATGCAGATGTTATAATCTATTCAGTTGCAAGAATTGATGAAGCATCGAAAGGTGATCTCACATTTTTATACCTGCCGGAGTTTGAAAAGTATTTGCCATCAACCAGAGCCTATGCTATTATCGTTAAACCTGGCTTCAACAAAACAAGAAGTGATATTTCTTATATAGAGATTGAAGCCCCTGAAAAAGCATTTGCTGCAGTAATCAAAGAATACTTTACACCAAAGTTTGAACTGGAAGGTATTGATGAAAAAGCTTTCATTCATGAATCATCATCCCTTGGTAAAAATGTTGCTCTTGGTAAAAATGTTGTAGTTGGTGCTAACTGCAGTATTGGTGATAATGTTAAAATATATCACAACACTGTTTTGCTGGATAATGTTGATATTGGTTCCAACTCAATGATTTTCCAAAATGTAAGTATCAGAGAAGATTGTAAGATCGGCAAGAATGTAATAATTCACGCAGGTGCTGTTATTGGTGCGGATGGATTTGGTTATCAGAAAGATGATAAGGGTGTTTATAATAAAGTTCCGCAAATCGGAAATGTTGTAGTTGAAGATGATGTTGAAATAGGGGCGAACACTACAATTGACAGAGCCGCTCTCGGAAGTACGATTATTAAGAAAGGCGTTAAGATTGATAATCTCGTTCAGATTGCTCACAATGTAATTGTTGGAAATAACACAGTTATATCAGCACAAAGCGGTGTATCAGGAAGCGTTAAGATCGGTAACAATGTTATCGTGGCAGGTCAGGTGGGAATTGCAGGGCACCTTGAGATTACAGATAATGTTATTTTAATGGCTCAATCCGGTGTTCCCAAAACTATTTCTAAACCAGGTATGTATTTTGGTACTCCGTCGAAAGAAGCAAAAAAAGCAAGAATACTTGAAGCACACTTCAGAAATTTTCCTGAGTATGTAGAACGAATTAAAAATCTGGAAGAGGAAATAAAAAAACTTAAAGAGCTGCTTCCACAAAAAAATTCCTGATACAATCCTGTTTCCAATCAATCACTTTTATTGGAATTCATAGCTCATCTTACTAATTTTCACGTGAATTAATACTTTCAAATCGTAAAACAAATCGGATTTCTAAATGTTAGAACAGCAGAGAACAATTGCAAAACCTGTTTCGATGAAAGGAGTTGGGCTTCATACCGGAACAGAATGTAAACTTACTTTCAAACCCGCCCCGGAAAATCACGGAATTAAATTTGTCCGGACAGACCTCGGCGGAAATCCTGAAATACCAGCTATTGCTGAAAATGTTGTGGATGTATCCCGCGGAACAACACTCGGAGTTGGTGATGTAAAAGTTCATACTGTTGAACATGTTCTTGCTGCAATTATGGGTTTACAAATTGACAACATAATCATTGAGGTTGAAGGAATTGAGCCGCCTGTCGGAGACGGGAGTGCACTTCCTTACGTTGAAGTATTACAAAGTGCCGGTTTTCAGCAGCAGGATGCCCCAAAGGATTATCTCGTTATTGATCAGACAATTATGCATCACGAAGATGACAGACAGGTTGATATCGTTGCTCTTCCTCTGGATGATTTTCGTGTAACTGTTATGATTGATTTTCAAAATCCAGCACTCGGCAGCCAGCATACAGGACTATTTGATTTCGAAAAAGAATTTGCTACCGAATTTGCACCTGCAAGAACTTTTTGCTTTTTAAGTGAAGTTGAAGCATTGGCCAACCAGGGATTAATAAAAGGCGGCGATATTGATAACGCAGTTGTAATTGTTGACCATAAATTGGAAGATAAAGAACTTCAGGAGCTTGCAAATAAAATTGGTGTGAAAGAAAAAATTAATCTTGGCACTAATGGTATTCTTAATAACAAAGAGCTCAGATTTCGAAATGAACCGGTAAGGCATAAGCTACTAGATTTGATTGGTGATCTTGCATTAATTGGTGCTCCACTAAAAGCACAGATATTAGCTGCACGTCCCGGTCATAAAGCGAATGTTGAATTTGCTAAACAGGTAAGGAAACTTTATCAGCAGAAAAAACTTGTAAAGAAATTCCAGCTTGTAAAAAAGGAAGGAGTAGTGTTCGATGCAAATGCTATCGAACGAATACTGCCCCACAGATATCCCTTCCTGCTTGTTGATAAAATAATTGAGCTTGAGGTTGATAAAAGAGTTGTTGGTGTAAAATCAGTTACAGCGAATGAACCATTTTTCCCGGGGCATTTCCCCGGCAATCCGATAATGCCCGGCGTTCTTATTATTGAAGCAATGGCACAAACCGGCGGAGTATTCCTGCTTGGTTCAATCCCGGATCCGGAAAATCATCTTGTTTACTTTATGCAAATCAACAATGCCAAATTTAGAAAACCTGTCGTTCCCGGAGATCAATTATTTATGGAAGTAGAACTTGTTCAGAAGAAGAGTAAAATTATTTTGATGAAGGGGAAAGCTTTCGTTAATGAAGTGCTTGTTGCCGAAGCTGACTTTATGGCTGGTATTGTTGATAAACCAAAAGCGAATAATTCATCCAAGTAAAAATGAATAACATACATCCTACTGCAATAGTTAATCCCGAAGCAAAACTTGGTGATAATATTTCTATTGGTCCTTATTCAATAGTAGAAGGTGATGTTGAGATTGGAAACGATTGTGTTATAGGCCCGTACTCATCATTGTATAACGGAGCTAGAATTGGAAATCGTGTTAAAATATTTCAGGGTGCCTCTATCTCTAATCTTCCGCAGGATCTTAAATTCTCTGGTGAGCCAACTCAGTTTTTTATTGGTGATGATACAGTTATTCGGGAGTTTGCAACTTTACATAGAGGCACTAAAGATACTGGCAAATCACAGGTTGGTAAAAATTGTCTCCTGATGGCTTACAGCCACATACCTCACGATTGTGTAATTGGTGATAACTGCATTATCGCTAACTCTGTTCAGATTGGAGGTCACTCTCACATAGAAGATTGGGTGATCATCGGAGGCCTGGCAGGTTTGCATCAGTTCTCCCGGGTTGGTGAACATTCGATGATTGCAGGTGCTGCCAAAATTACACAGGATGTTCCGCCATATATTCTAGCAGTAAACGACCCTGCTGAATTTGGCGGACTTAATGTTGTTGGTTTAAGAAGAAGAGGATTTAAAGCTGAAGACATTCAGACTCTTAAAGAAGCTTATAAATATTTATACGATAAGTCTTTGAATGTTACTCAGGCTGTTGAGATAATAGAATCAAAGTTTGGCGATAATATTTACGTTAGGAAATTACTTAACTTTTTGAGCGGCACTAAACGGGGAATTGTTGGTAAATGATATGGCGATTTATAAATACAGGTTTTAATCCCGGCAGCTTTAATATGGATTATGACCTGGAACTGGTCAAAAATTTTTCAGGTCTTCCCGTTCTTAGAGTTTACAAATGGAAACCATATTGTATCTCACTTGGTGCAAATCAGGAATTCAATTCAATCGACAAAAAAAAAACCACTAATGATGGTTTTGAAATTGTTAAAAGACCTACCGGCGGAAGAGCAATTCTTCACGCTGAAGAGTTGACGTACTCTGTAGTTTATCCTATATCAGCAGACAAATCACCGAAACAAATTTATAAAGAAATAAACCTTGCATTGAAGGCTGGATTAATTGAATACAACAAGGCTCTTGAAAAAATTGAACTTGAGCATACTCAACCGCATTTCCCTTCTTTTTATAAGGATAGCAAGAGTACATTATGTTTTGCTGTCTCTGCGATGAACGAACTAAATTATTCCGGTAAAAAAGTTGTTGGAAGTGCCCAAAGAAAAATTGGGAATGTTATTCTTCAGCACGGATCTATTCTATGCGGCAGCTTTCATAAAAAAGTTACTGATTACCTGAATCTTCCTTCCGAAAAAGTTGATGAAATAAAAAAAGAAATTGAACATACAACAACTGAGCTCGAATCAATCCTTGGAGAGCAAACAGATTATGAAAGATTATCAGCTTCAATAAAAAAGGGATTTGAAATTCACTTTAATGTTAAGCTTGAAGAGGGAATATTTACAGAAAGTTTTTTACAGGTTAATTGATGTCAGCTGAAATTACCAAAACAGTTACAAATTGTATTTCTGATGTGAAAAAAGGCAGCTTCCCTTCTGCCGGGGAGAGTTACTAGTTTCGTTATGGGTATATGGTATAAAGTTAATTGGGCAAAGCTATTGAATAAAAATTATACCTTTATACCCTTATACCTTTATTCCTTAGTTGCTTTAACATTACTCAGCCCACCAAACTCACTCGCGCAAGACCATGAAATTTTCCTGCAAGGTGCAGCAGTAACCGACATAGCTTTGGAAGAAGGATTTCTCTGGGTTTCCACTTATGGTCAGGGAATATACCGCTACTCAATTGCAGATGGAAAGTGGATTAACTATTCAACTAAAAGCGGTAACCTTAGCGATGATCTCTTTTACGCTATTGAAGTAAGCAAAAATTTTGTCTGGGCTGCTTCTGTTGAAGGTCTTTTCACTCTGACAAAAAAAGGCAACAGGTGGGACAAAAGAAAATTCGCGCAGGGTGGTGAATTTGGTAACTGGATCCGCTCATTAAAGTACGATGAAAAAGAAAATGTTCTCTGGATAGGCAGGTTCAGAAACATTACTCGCTTTGATCTGAAAACACGCAAGTATGAAGATATTGACAGAACACAAGGGACAGATCAAAAATCCAACACAATAAAATCAATTGAACTTGATGGAGATAGTCTTATCTGGTTCGGAACAGAGTCGGGTGTACATATCTATAACAAAAAGAAAAAACATTCTGACCGTTCTGCCTGGAGATATTTCTCCAATAAAAGTAAAGCATTTAAGGAAGAAGGTAAAACAGTTTCTGTATCAAAAATTCTTTTCGAGGGAAGGAACATCTGGTTTGGTACGGATGAATTCATAACTGTTGAGCAGCCCGACTTTAATCTTGGAGGTGTTTACATCCACGACCGAAGATTTAACTGGGAAAGGATTTATAAACGCGAGGGTCTCGGCGGCAATGGAATTTATTCTCTCTGCAGAATCGGCAACTACATCTGGGTTGGTGTTTACGAATTTGATAAGCAAAAGAAGCTTGAATATGGCAAAGGCTTATTCATTGTCAACCGGATTACAAAGCAGGTAACTCCTGTTGACCTGAATGAACTTGACATAACTTCTTCATCAATACTATCATTTCACTTCGACGGCACTTACGTCTGGATAGGAACAGGCGAAGGACTTGTAAGATTGAGAATTGATAACAGGCTCGCTGAGTGGCCAAAAAAGAAATAAATCCAGCTTTTTTTGAACTGAAAATTTCCGGCATAAATTAATCCCGCTTCATCAAATCGATTCTTATTTACTCTGTCCTCATAATTTCTTAGTTTTGAAGTCATCAGGGTAACAAAATAAAGGTGCATTATGAAGAATCTTTACAAGTTCTTGCTGGCACTTGCAGTTCAAATATCGGTCTTCGCACAAATAGCGGAAATCACCAGGCTTCCCGTTCAGGACATTTCACAATCTATCAAAGAATCTGTGCCGGTCTGGCTCTCAGAAAATGAGATAATGATTTTCTATGTGAATGAAACCAAAGACACAATCTTCTCAACTCAAAGCACAAACAGAGGATTAAACTGGTCGCAGCCAAAATTCCAGTTTAAAGTTGAACTGCTCCAGCAAACACAGGAGTTAATTTATCCCGCTGTATTAAAAACGAAGTCAGGAAGACTAATATTTGCCTGGTCAGTTCTGAATAAAGGAATAAACCTGACTTATTCAGATGATAACGGAGAAATCTGGTTACCTATTCAGATCATTTACGGAACAGGACCTGATCCAACTCCACCCGGAAGAAGAATCTATTACTTAAAGCTTTCTCAACTTGATGACGAAAGAATAATTCTTTGTTATAACATTGGAACCGATGGAGTCAATTTATATTATAAAGAAAGTCTTGATAATGGAGAGAACTGGAACGGGACTCCTATCAAAATTGCAAGAACTGGCGGATACAACTTTTTGGATCATAGTATCATCTCTGCTGAACCTGGAAAATTAATGTGTGTATTTTTATTGAAGAGATTATTCCAGCCCAGTTATAACATTTACTCAATGTTCAGCGATGATAATGGGATAAGCTGGAGTGATACCATAAATATTTCGGGTTATGCGAGCAATGAAGCAATTCCAAGAATAAGCAGGGATGGTGAAGGAAATCTTTGGCTCACATATCTAAGAAATGATATAGTTACATTCGGAACAAATATAAACTACAATGTCGGAAATGTTTTCTATCGAAAAAGTACTGACGGAGGATTTAACTGGACTGGAGAACAACAGCTAACTCATTTTATAGGTGATGACAATTATCCATCGTTGAACACAGCAGGAGCTTATCCTTTTTTAACATACTCAACAGTTAAGTTCACTGGCAGTTACCAGGTTGCGTATGGGATATTAGGAGAAACAGTTGAAACATACACACCTCCGGCAATTTTCAACAGCTATTCCTTGTGGGGAAGCAATCCCGACAGTCTAATTATACAGGCTTATGTTAAAGATGATAATGCTGTTGAATCAGTGAAATTATACTTTGAAGATTCTCAGCCAATCTTCGAACTCTTTGATGATGGAATGCACAATGATCTTGAGGCGGGTGACGGAATTTATGGTAATAAAGTAATGTATGACATTAACAGGGATGGCAATGCTGTGTACTTAAATGTTAACAAATTAAAAATTCCATTTTCCAATAAAGGAGTGATTGCCGATGTCCAGGTACGTGATACTGTTAATACAACTTTTTTGTTGAATGACTTTGAAAATAACACAGGAAGTTATTTGAATAAGATTATAATAGCTGTTGGTTCATTGGGAAAATATGAAGAAGGTTCTTTTCTTTTTTCATCGGGTTTCTTTTTGAGCGGCTACTCAAACGGAACATTATGGTCGAACGCCGTAGCTTCTGCCTCATTAGTTCTGGACTATGAACCCGGTACGGTTGGTTCAAATCCTTCCGATCCGAAGTTCAATTTTTATACAGTGCGAAAAGAAGATACTCCCTTTGGTTCTTCCTGGCAGAGATGGAAGGATGCAGTA